>Ga0115552_1002127_pt1 | contig 11406 bp, 5 predicted proteins | sample COGITO_mtgs_1103_3_FD_87178 | JGI IMG/M metagenome (GOLD analysis project Ga0115552, IMG submission 87178) | Pelagic marine microbial communities from North Sea - COGITO_mtgs_110328 | ecosystem: Environmental > Aquatic > Marine > Epipelagic | place: Germany:Helgoland, sampling site Kabeltonne...
GCGTATGTTTTATACCATCGAATTGGAATTACTCTTATTCTGATTATGGCACGTGTAACTCTCCGTGCTCGTACCACCAACCTCCTGGTAATGGGCAGTTGTTGTCGAGGAGGTATTGTACACATTCGGTGTGTTTGTACAAGTGCGCTTGTCGAACGGCCCGATAGTTCCAAGGCGCTTTGGCTGTTTCGCGCAAGTACTTCAAACAGTCTAAGTGGCCGGACTTGGCCGCCAACATACACGCATCTTTGTCATATTCATCATACTTACGCTCAACAAGATATTCGAGTATATGAAGATGACCATTTAAAGCTGCCCAAGCGGCAGTATCAGAATCCCACGGCGCTTTGGATTCTTCGCGTAAGTATTTGAGCATCTCGAGATGACCATTTCTGGCAGCAAACTCACACGCTCCGTAACCGAGAGGACACTTATTTGCAACGCAATACTTTACCATTTCCAGATTACCTTGACGTGCGGCCGCATCAATCGTCCATTCATCGCACTCACACTGTTTCTCCTCTCGTATCCACTTGAGCAACTCGAGTTTATTCGTTTTAGCAACTTGCCAGCAGAAAGATGGTTCGGTCCAGTCACCCTCGTACAACGGTATATGCTCCCACACAAACTCCAAAGTCGATATCGACGACATCTCTCTCACTTTAAACTTCTTTCTCAACTCCGACTTGCGAGATGATCTCTTAATCAACTTTCTCGTCTCCGTATTCACGTCGTACAAGAATTTCACATCGTTCGAATTCAATCTCGGAAGAATGTGTTTGAAACAAACATCGTCGTTATCATTCACGACCAAACCCCACAAAGAATCTCTCTCCCCAACGCCTCCTCTTCCGCGCTTTTTTGCGCGCCTCGTGGTCGCTCCAGACAAAGAAGAACAAGAAGAACGCGTCATTCTTTCTCTCTTTTTCCCCTTGAAAGCGTGGGGAAATTGTGCCGCATTTCTCCACAAATCTCGTCCCCTAATGCACGGACGACGGCGAACACTCCTCTCCGGGCTGTCGCTCCTTCGACAACAAAGGAGGAAGCGTTTTCCCGTCCTCGAGTGTTATTCTTGCCCGTCAGATACTACTCGCGACAGAAACAGCGGTGGTGTTCGGTTCGTTTCGCGACGATGGTGGTCGTCTTCGGGAACATCAACACCAAACGCAGAAGCGGAAACCCGCGTGAGCTTTGCGGAGATGAAATCCAAAACGAAACACTTATACAATCAAATCCCGATCGAAAACGTCCGGAACTTTTCCATCGTCGCACACATAGACCACGGGAAATCAACTCTGGCGGACAGATTGATGGAACTGTGCGTGGCAATCGAGAGTAACAAGACGGGGAAGAGTGGTGGTGGTTCTGTGCCTCAACTGCTGGACAGACTCCCCGTGGAGAGGAAACGAGGGATAACGGTGAAAGCGCAGAGCGTGGCTTTGTTGTATCGACACTCGCGAGACAGAATGGTCGGAAGGAAAGAAGGAAAAGAGAGCGGCGAGAACATGTATAAAGATCCGTCGAAGTGGTACTTGTTGAATTTAATCGACACTCCCGGACACGCGGATTTCAGCTTTGAAGTCTCTCGCTCGCTGAGCGCCTGTCAAGGATGCGTGTTGTTGGTGGACGCGACGCAAGGGGTACAAGCGCAGACGGTGGCGACGTTTTATCAAGCGTTCGAGAAAGATTTGAAGATTGTAGCGGCGTCGAACAAGATCGATTCGCCGTTGGCGGATGTGGAAGGGAGCGAGAGGCAGATGGAGATGATTTTTGGAATTGAGAAAGCGTCGAGGATTTCGGCGAAGAGCGGAGAGAACGTGGGGGAGATTTTGGATAGGATTGTGGATGAGATTCCGCCGCCGCCAATAGCAACGACGGCGGCGGATTCCTCACCGGATGATGGTAATTTTCTTCGAGCGTTGTTGATTGATTGCGATTTCGATAAATATCGCGGCGCGGTCAGCGTCGTCCAAGTCGTCGATGGCGTTCTCAAAGTTGGCGACGCCATCGAGTCGTTTGAGTCGGGGAGGAAAGCGGAAGTGTTGGAGCTTGGCGTGCACGCGCCGGAGATGATGTCGTTAAAATCGCTTCAAAAAGGGAACGTCGGGTACGTAATAACGTCCGACCGCGATGTCAAGGCGCAAAGAGTTGGGGATACGTTATTCAACCGAAAAGAACGAAAACGAGAAGCGGTGACGCCTTTAGTTGGATTCAAAATGGCGAAACCGATGGTGTTTCAAGGGATCTTCCCGTCCTCGGCGGATGATTTTGAGAAATTGCGCGAATCTGTTTCACGATTGACGTTAAACGACGCTTCCGTAGAGGTCTTTCCGGAAGTTTCTGCCGCGTTAGGTCCGGGATTCCGATGCGGATTTTTAGGATTGCTCCACGCGGAAGTATTCACGGACCGATTGCGAGAAGAGTTTGATTCCGACGTCGTCGCCACGGCGCCGACGGTACCGTACAAACTGACCAAAATGTTCAACAAAAGCAACGCGAAAGAACTTATTCTCGCGGATAGCGGTGACAACAACGATGAGCTCGATCCCGACGACCAAAAAATCGAAGGCATCAAATCCGTCAACGTTATCACATCCCCTCTCAGTCTGGAAGCCAACGCCGGTTTACCTCGCGATACGAGAATCCAGGAACGTTTAGTGGAGGCAACCATAATTGTTCCCACTGAATATACGGGCAAAATACTCGAATTATGCAACGAACGAAGAGGCGAAGCCTTGGAACACTCGCAAATCGACAGTCTCCGCGCGATGCTCCGTTACAAACTCCCCTTGGGCGAAGTCGCCTCTGACTTCGCCGACGAACTCAAATCTCGAACCAGCGGCTACGCAACCTTCGATTACGAACTCGCCGGCTGGCAATTCGCCGATATCTGCCGTCTCGACGTCCTGGTCAACGGCGAAGTCGTCGACGCCATGGCCACCCTCTGCCACCGCTCCAAAGCCGTCGACATTGGCAAAAAAATGGTCAAAAAAGTCAAAGAAGCCTTACCGAGACAGATGTTCGAAGTCGCCGTGCAAGCCTCGCTCTCGGGTAAAATCATCGCTCGAGAAACCGTCTCCGCGATGCGCAAAAATGTTCTCGCCAAGTGCTACGGCGGAGACGTCTCGCGCAAGAAAAAACTGTTGCAAAAACAAAAAGACGGCAAGAAGAGAATGCGCAGGATGGGCAACGTCGACATCCCGGCGGACGCTTTCGCCGGCTTGTTGAGCGCGAAGTAGTAGGAGTAGGGTAAAATAAATAAACGTATTTTTTAGAAAAGTAGTAGTCATAGAGAGCAGTAGTAGTAATAGTGTAGCAGAGTTCTCGCGTGCGAGAGCGTAGAGTGATGATGTTGTGTAAAACGAATATTCAGCGATGTGCGTCCTCGCAATACCATTGAGAAAACTGAACACCAAAACTTCAAAGAATTCAACACGCATTCGTAGTAAAAAGCAAACGGTGAAGAAGAGCGCACGAACATGCCTGCCTCCTCACCACCACCACCGCCAAACAGCAACAACAGCGTCGCGCATTCGTCTCCTCTTTTACATCGCGTTTCGGTCGCTCGACTCCCCGAAACGACGACATTATCATCATCATCGACGACGCAAAATGCGACCAAATTCTTCGTCCAAATCACGACGCAATCGAACGCGAAAAACTACGTCGCCAAGTGCCGGAACCACCGTACTCCTGCGAAAAAGAAGACGAACGAGAAGAACAGTAAACGGGAGAAGACTTTTATGAGAGAAGAGGAGGAGGAAACGGAGGAAGAGGAATACGAATCTCTGTTTCGCGTGAAGAGAGAATTTCCGGACGATTTCCTCTCGTTTCGAAACGAATTGCGAAAGGCGTATCCGGGGTGCGTGGTGCCGAAACTGTTTCGTCGTCCGAGTCGACGCGACGATGAGAAGGAGGACGAACAAGGACAACAACAAGAGGGCGACGCGGAGCTCTTTTTGCGCCGGTGCTGCGAGTCGCCGACGATTGCGCTGTCGAGGATGTTGGAGAGCTTTTTGACGGAAGGCGTGTTTACGGCGTCGGCTGCCGCCGCGAGTACTGTCACGACTACGAGTTCCGGATTGGATGCCGAGTTAAAAGAAGTTTGTAACGTGTTGGCAGAGGACGCGGATGTGAGAGCGGTGAAGGAAGAGCAGGAAAGGCGGGGGCGGTTTTCGGCTTCAGCGTGGTTCGCGTCACTATTTAACAGCGGAGGTGGGAGTGGTAGTAATAGAGGCAGCGCGAAAGAGAGGAAGTACACGCGAACGCGGCACACGGTGCTGAAAGATGAAGATCCGACGTATTTACAAGTGATCACCTACGCCTCGAAGCTCGACGAGCAGTGCGAAGCTTTCGTGCGAAGCGCGGAATTGTACATCGATCAGCTCGAAAAACGCGTGAACGCGACGAAACTACGAGATTTAGGCGAGGCAGCGTTGAAGATGGGACAGAGCGAAGAAGGTTGGGGGAAAGCTCTACAAAAACGCTCAAAAAATTATTCCTTGGGGTACACCTTGCACGCACTTTCCGATTGCGCGGAATCGATGACATTCACGGGTACAGCGAGTGAGTTGAGGGCGTGTGAAGCGCTTCGTACTTTAGTTCCGTCTTTTGAAGATTGCAGGCAACGCGTCGAAGCGATTCGAGAAACGTTCGAAGATCGGACGACGGCACTTTTGCACTACCAAATCGCCTGCGACATTTACGACGAGGTCATCGAGACGCACGGACGCGCCGTGGCAAATATACATCCGGAGTGCTTGGAAGCTGACGCTAAGAGAGAGATTAGGCGCAAGACGTATGATCTTATCGTCGAAAGAACGAGGGAAGAATATGCTCGCTGGCACGCGAGCATTGGAGTTGATATGACGCGCTCCTTGAGAGCGTTTGCAAAGACGCGCGCCATACTATGTCGACAGGACGCGGAATGTTGGGAAATGATGCTGAGAGATCCCATAGGCGACGGTGACGTGAAAATGGACGATAGAGTAGGAGTAGATGATCGAGCCGAACGCGAAATAGAAGCTGCGGTGCGAGAGGGTGGTCGCGAACAACCTCGAGGAAAGCTATTGAGCACGAAGGAAAAGTTACTCCTGGAAAAGAATGCGAGACGAATACAACGCATGGAAAAACGACGTAAAAAAGAAGAACGAGAAGTACTCAGAGCGTGGAAGAGAGAGGCAAAGGAGGCTATCGCCAATGGACAAAACGTGCCTGAAATGCCTACGTTGAATGAAGAGAAGACGAAGACGAAGAATGGTAATAGTAACGGCGATGCTGAGAACGGAAACGAAGAAAACACAAAGAACGATTTTGGTGGAAAAGACAAAGCTTTTTCTTCTTCTTCTTCTTCTTCTTCTTCTTCTTCCATGCCTTCATCAGCGACGACGACTGCGACGAAGACAACATCGTCGTCTCTTTTTAATTCAGTCGAAGAATCGTCGAGGCGGGAGTTGAACGTGTCTGTGGAAGTATCGGAAGGTGCGAACTATGCTCCAAATGTTACAAAAGGAGAAGAGCAGCAGCAGCAGCAGCAGCAGCAAGAGAAGTCGTCACAAAAAATTTTGCTTTCGAGACCGCCGCCAGAACCGTTCGCCGCTGTGAAAACGGAAGAAGCGTCGATTAGCGAAGGTCTCGCCGCGATGAAAATGGCCGCAGCGGCTGAAGACGAGAACGATTCCGAAGAATGGAGCGACTAGAACGTCGACAGAGTATCAATGTTTTACAATAATGTGTAATAATAAAAGCAGTGCTATATATTTAACTACGTCGAGCGAAGAAGGACGCTTTCGTGAACCTCTTTAGGCGGGATTGAAAATGTCTCTCTGGAAGAGTTCAAGCGATCGTCCACGACTTCGCTGGCGAGCTTTCCGCTTAAAATTGCGCCTTCCATGCTCCCTAAATACTTTTGTGACGTGAAATCTCCGGCGAGAGTGAAATTCCGTATCGGCGTAGATTGAGAGGGGCGAAATTTGTTCCGCCCGGGTATCGCTCGGTACACCGAACGAGGCGTTTTGACGACAGCTGATTTCAATAAATTGGCGTTTTTTATTTCGTCGGGAAACAAGCGCTCGAGTTCGAGCATGGTCGCCGCGACGATTTCTTCGTCGGATTTTTTGATCCAGTTGACCTCCGCGCCGCTTTGGGCGTCGCAAGGCGCAAAGACGAGTTCGAGCATCGTCTTCTCTTTGTTTTCGTACTCTTTGCAACACTCGCTCATGTCAGCGTACACGCTGAGTAACGTTGATCTCGAGAAGACCAAGCCGTCGTACGGTCGAAGCTTCCTATCGAACCACAAGTGTACGTTGATAACTGGAACACCGGAGAGTTCGTCCAGTTGTTTGAAAAAAGGCATCGTTTTCCACGCGGTTGGAAGGTACAGTTTTAAAGCGTCGACAGACATGGCCGAAACATACATATCTGCCGTCATGATTTCATCTCCTTCACCTACGCGAACGCCGATGACTTCGTTGCTCGCTTCGTCGATCATAATCTCCCGCAAAGGCATCCCGACGATAACCTCTCCTTTGGTCCCATTCTCGTTGTTACCTTCGATGTACTCTTTCATCGGCTTACACAACCTATCGGGCTGATTCCCGTCTAAAAAAGCCGTTTTTGACCCGTCCGTTTCGTTAATAAACCGGTTCATCGCGGTTAAAATGACCGTCATGCTCAACTTATCCGAGTCTATGAAATCTAACGCCTTCCCCATCGCGATGAACAATTCCTCCGAAACTCTCTCCGGCATCCCATTTTTCTTCATCCACTCGCTCACCGAAAGTTCATCCTGCGCGTCGATATACTCTTGTCCACCAATAAGCATCGGTAACAGCGGCACGCCCGTTTTTATCTTCTCCTCCCAACTCAACATCTTATCGTTTTGTAAGATCGCTGCGGCCATATTAAACGGTGCCGGTACATTCTCCGGGAACCAAAACTCCGTAAACTCCCCCGGGTAATCTTGCATCGCGAAACACATCGTGTGTTTCTTCCACTGTAACCGGTCTTCGATGTTTAATTCCTTGAATAAATTCATCATGTTCGGGTACGCGCCGAAGAATATATGCAGACCGGTTTCGATCCAATCCCCGTCTTTGTCTTGCCAGGCGGACACTTTCCCGCCTAAAATTTTCATCCTTTCAACCACTTTCACAGAGTAGCCTAAATCGGTGAGATATTTCCCAGTAGATAAACCAGCTAACCCGCCTCCGATGACGATGACGCTTTTCTCTTTGTTCTTTCCCGAGTAGTTCTTGGAAAGCTTTCCTGAGAGTTGTTTCGCGCGTTGATAGTTCTCGTTAGAGGTGACGTCCAAGTTTGGTTTTGGATAATCTTTTGCTTTGCATCGGACATTTGTTCTCGTTGTTCTTCTTCTTCTCGACGACGACGACGAACACGACGCTTTGCTCGTCCTCGCCAACGATGATGCGTTCCTTCCGTTCATGGTAGTGTTGATGCGTGTTGTGCTTTAATGCGCGTGCAATAACAGAATGAAGTAATTTGTTTCCAATTTGCGATACAAAAAACTCCCCCAACTGCCACTTAAAGAAAGAAGAAGAATGAATCTCCTCCCTCCGTTTTCGTTCCTCTTTCTCTTCCTTTTGACGACTTTGACGAGGAGAGTTTCGGTTTTAGTTTCGGTGAGCGCGGTGAGACCTCCTCCGGAAGCGCAGCCGCTGATCGATGCCGCCTTAAAGTTGGAGTCAAAGTCAGACCGCTTCGGGGAAATCAATCTCGTCAACGACATCGAAGAGGAAGAAAGAAAGGACGACGATGCACCCGTGTCTTCCTTTTCCGAGGAGAATAACAACATAAACAACAAATATTTAAACGCAGAAACCGAGTTACCTCGATGCGCGATGCATTTATACCGGCACATATCGAAAGTTGGAGGGACGACTATTCGCTTCATTTGGGACAAAAACGTCGTCATGGGAGACTGGGAGTATCCAATAATATACGGCTTCGAAGAGCAACAGTGGACGGATTTATTACAAAGATGGAAAGCCGCAGCCGAGAAATTTAAGTCAGGAGAACGCTCGGTTGGACCTCGGACGCTTGTGGAGTTGAGAGGGAACTGGCCGTCGAATTGGCCGGCGCAACATTTCCAGACGCGGATTATGCCGGATATCGACGGTTTGAAGAAAGAATTCGGCGAAGGGTCGGGGTACGGATGCGAGATCACAACTTCGGTGTTAATTCGCGAACCGACGAGTCAAACGTTATCGTTTTACGAGTATTACATTAGGAAGCAGCAAGAGCAAGATCCGGGAGAGACGAAAAAGATGTGGCCAGGGGTTGTCGGGAAGGAAAGTTGGGGATACGATATCGGCGATTACGTGGTGAGCGGGAGAGCGACAAACGGACAAGTGAGAGAGATTTTGGGGAATAAATGTACGAGTAATTTGAGAGAACCTGGATACGAGACGGAGTGGATGGATGCGACGAATAAACCGGTGAGGACGCACGCGCGGCCAATAAGTAAGGAGTGCGAAATCACCGAGAGCGATTACGAGCAGTTTGAGAAAGTTCTCAAATGGTTCGATATCGTCGGCACGACGGATAACTTTGACCACTTTTTGTTGACGCAAAGCCGCACGGCTGGTGTTCGATATCCGCAGTATAAGAAATCAAATTCAGGAAAGCACAAACGAGAGTGGGACCCGGAGGTAAAGGCGAAAGTAGAGCACGCGACGACGTTCGATAAAAGAGCGCACGAGTTGGCCAAGCGGTTGCAACGCGAGCAAGTGGAAAAACTCTACGGCAGTTGGGAAACGTTGGACGAGCGATTCGTCAAACCGTTCAAATCGAAAACCGAAGGACAGTTTGTCGGCGGCAAACCTCCAAAAAGTCTCTACAAGTGGGTAAAAACGAGCGAAGCGATGGCCGTGGACGCCGCGCCGGTCGTTCCAGACTGTTGGACCGACGATACCGGAGGCGGTCAAGCGACCGCATACATCGTCTTCGAGCCCGTCGCCATGGTCGATAAAAGCGTGAATTTGCACTGCATCAAAGGATGTAACTTTGATTCTTAGTGTGTGAGAGAGATTATAATACTATTATAGCTGTTTTGTATCTGAGCGCTCTTCGCATCTCTCTTTCTTTCTAAAGGGCAGTTGCTTCATTTTCTCGTCAGAATTTGGGAAAAAGAATATAAAATTCACTTTCGAGGACGACTTTTTACCGACTGCGGAGTAAAGGAAAGTCTCGCGACTCGTGGTTCTTCTTGGCGCGTCTCAAACATTTTCGATGATACTGTCGTGCCAAGGTTTCATCTTGTTTCTCTTCTCCTGCGTCGTGGTGATGACGACTTCGACGGAGATGAATGCATTCGTTTCGGGAGATTCTTCAATTCAATTATACTCAAAAGAAGACATCAAGAAGCAATGTTTCAACGCCATGCGCGACTTTGATCCACCGTGCAAATTTCAGACGATTTTATACAGCGTAAACAGCTCGCATCCGGAAAATTGCGCGCATTGCGTCGCGGAAAGGGGTAACTTTGGCGGGAGTGCTGACACGCGTTTTCGTAACAGAATTAGTGGAAGTGGTCTCTCTGCTAGAGCTTTTGCGGGCGAAGACGACGAGGGCGAGAGTGACGACGAAGAAGACAAATGCCCGCTCGGATGGTCCGGTGTGGATTGCTCCGTGTGCGATGTGTCCAATTCGTGTCCGTCTATCGTGGTAAACGGGAAAAAACGGAACCCGATTGGATGCACGAAGGATTGTTTTTTACCGACGACGGAGGAATTGTCGATACCGAGGAGGACGAAAAATTTGGACGCGGATCAAAACCGATTAGTTCCCGAGGCGAGCTTTGAAGCCGGGAAGGTGTTTTCGTGTCAATGCGGAGGAGATGCCAAGACGGATCCGTATTGTATGTTTCAGAAGGATCAGTCGTTTTTGTTTCACGTGGTCGCGGCGAGCGGAATGAAGGAGAGGGAGGAGGAGGAGTTGAAAGTAGGGGTGTCGTCGTCTTTCGAAGAAGCGGCGAGAATAGGAATGAGGGCGAGTGATAGTATTAGAAGTGGAACGAATAGTAACGGTGATGACAGCCGAGAAGTTGAGATCAACGTGCGCGCGTACGGTGGTATGCCTACGCAAGATAACGGTAATTATCCGGAGTGGAAATACAAATTCGCCTCTGCGGCGGTATGGGACGCAAATTTTACAAAGTGCACGTACAGCGTGGAGAAATGCAGAGCACCGTATCCGAGCGATCACACGTGCGTGTTGTATGATTGTACGGCTGGGAAATCGGCGTGTCCTCCGTCCGATGTCGAGAAGTGTCCTGGTAGAACCGCCATGAAGTGTGGGACGAACGAAACGGACAACTCTACCGATACGCTTTTTTGGCAACATCCCTGCAACCCACTCGTGACACCGGTGAGTGATCGCGGGATGCAATTTTGGTGCGATATTAATGCGACAAAAACAAGCGACGGCAGTAACGTGTGTTATTGGACGCAACCGGGAGTAATTCCAACGCTGGCGGTAACTTGTAGGGTAGGTAATTGCGTGTACGAAGAGCAGACGATGGCGAAAGAAAATTGGTGTTCGTTGGAGGAAACGGTGCCAGTATATTGGACGGGCGATGCGTTGACGCGAGCGTTTATGTTGTTGTTCGTGTCCGTAATAATAGCTGGGATGGTGATGTACGTCCTTTGGGAGCGGAAGCAAAGATATAACGAAGAAGACGAGGAAGAAACGGACGTTGTTGTCCGAGATGAAGATTTGAACACAGAAGCGCTCTTGAATGACTCCGCGGCGTATTCCGACGACGGGTATAGCTCTGTGAATAATGAGTCATCATCATCGTCGTCGAGTAGTGATGCGGATGGCGATGACGATGTTAGCAACGACAACGAAAGTTTTGAAGAAGAGAACGGCGAGGAAAAGAAGACCAAGAAAAATCCCGCGAGGAGGAAGAGGAGTAGACGAACGTCGTCGTTATCGACGCAAATACCACAAAGATCGTCGAAAGATATGATGGTACTTTCATGGCGACATCTTTTTGTCGACGCGAGCGTTAAAAACGATAGGAAAAAAAGCACGAAACACATTTTAAGGGACGTTTCTGGTATGGCTGGTCCGGGAGGCGTGTTTGCCGTTTTGGGACCGAGCGGCGCGGGTAAATCAACACTCATCGACACACTCGCAGGACGCACGCCACCAGATAGAAACGTTCGAGGCGCGATATATTTAGACGGACAAGTTGCATCAAACGTTGGTTTACGTGCTGCGAGCGCGTGCGTGACCCAAGATGACGTTTTGCCAGGCACGAGTACAGTTTGGGAGCACTTGTTGTTCCACGCGACGCTTCGTATGCCGATCGGTACGTCTACGAACGCTCTCCGTCGTCGCGTTGGCCAAACCATGCGCGACTTAGGCATCGAGAAACTTGCA
>Ga0115552_1002130_pt1 | contig 11404 bp, 1 predicted proteins | sample COGITO_mtgs_1103_3_FD_87178 | JGI IMG/M metagenome (GOLD analysis project Ga0115552, IMG submission 87178) | Pelagic marine microbial communities from North Sea - COGITO_mtgs_110328 | ecosystem: Environmental > Aquatic > Marine > Epipelagic | place: Germany:Helgoland, sampling site Kabeltonne...
AGTCAGCTCACGGCCCTTGCGGGGTTTTACCGAGCCAATCGAGATCCAGAGACGACCGGAGGGTCGCCCTGGTTGTTTTCCTAGGGTCGCAGCTTGGAGTTTGATCTGTTTCTTAACTGTGTCGTTCATGCAGGCCTGATAGCTCGATTCCGTGCCGTCCTCCAATGTGGTCTTGAACCGGAAGATTGGGCGTCCACTCGGTGCATTCCACAGGAGAGGAGCCATGGGCTCCGAACCCGCCCTCCCCGCGATGCGGTCCGCCGCCTCATTGAAGGGTTCTCCCCGATGCGCACGGATCTTGATGAAGAAGGTGGGGAAGCCGCGTTGAACTCGGTAATGCAGGAGTTCAAGGATGGCTCGCAGGATATCCGAGTCTTTGGAATTGGAGAGGGTGGGAGACTTGCCTTCACCAATCCAGTTGTCCACTTCCGTGAGATGGTTCGCCGAGTCCGTGAGGATAAAGACCGGGGCCGGGGTGTCTTTCCCATGCTCAAGAGATAGAAAGCTTGCTCCCGTCTCCACTCGGAGGGACGTGCGGGCCTCGTTAGAGCGTCCGATTCTGGCAGAGAGAGCTCGTGCAGACCTGACCACAAAGACCCCCACCCCCATGACACCATCGTCCAAGGAGCCGTCTGTCGCGTACACTGCGTGGCTCGAGCTATGCAGGCCTAGGAGACCCGCTTCTGTGCCTGTACGGTAGATCATACCCAGCTCAGAGGCGTCTAGGAACGGGGGCTCATGTGAGAGCACCTGACACATCGAGCGACCGAGGGCTGCCAGCTTAATTGCCTCGGGCTTGGCGTCTTTCGCCGTCCAGCACTCGAGGGCGGTGGAGTATGAGGCCAAGGTGTCGCTGCCGGTTTTCCACCAGCCCCGGGTGCGAAAGGCTTTGCCGGACTCGGAGCCTAGTAGCGCACGTCGCCCCACGGCGGCCAGGAAGATAGCCGCAGGAGAGTCCTCCAACACCGGGGGGGTGAGGATGATCCAGTCGGCGCGGCCTTGCAGGCGATGCTTGAGCTGTGTCAGATCCTCCGGGGAGAAGCCCGCCAGGTTGACCACGCAGGGTGCGGAGTCAGGGCCGGATTCCCAGTATGTGAGGCTGCCTCTCCCTGCCCGTGGGAAGAAGGGCGGGGCAGAGACCGCTGACTCCCCCATGAAGACCCCAGCGTCGAAGACCGACTTAGCCGCGGCGAGGATCCGCCACGAGATGCTATAGCTGGTCGACTGGAGGTCCTCCGCCTGTTGTCGTCTCGCTTCAGACAGGAGGAGCGGGATCAGTGATTTCTGCAGCCGCTGTCCTGCCACTGTCTTCAGAAAATGCCAGCGGGCACTGGAAACTTGGAGTAGCTGTTGACTGTCCTGCAGCGAGGAGATTCCCTCCGCTGAGGACATTGTCTGTCCGAACCAGTCATCGACATGTACAAGGGGTTGCGCTATCACCTTCACATAGCCGCCGGGTGGTGGGTTGGCGATCAGGGCACAGACGTCACTTGTCGTAGTGTGCCCCGGGCCCTCGGGAAGCAGACCCGGATCAAAGGCTTTGGCGGGGGTGGAGAAGTGTTCCCACGGCGGAAGTGGAGCCTGGGTGCGCTTCTTGTCCTCCAGAAACCGCCGCATAGCGTGACCCAAGGACGAGTTGCACTTTGGGCACTCGAAGCGCCGGGGCGCTGGTGTCATAGTGCCTGGGGCGAAGAGGTGCAGACAAGTGGTATGGAACGCAGTGTTGCATAGTCCACAGGGGGTGCACGGCTCCCCCGCCAGGCCCCCATCGCAGATCTCGCAATGAGCAACCTGTGCGGGTCCTCTAAGTTGCAGGATAGGAAGGAGCGAGTCGTCTCCGCGCCGAGCCCTCTCCACTACGTATTGACGTACTAGAGGATGGGGGTCTCGTAGAAGGTCATCGTCAGCAAGCGGGTAGCCCATGTCGGCGCTGGAAAGCCATTCGGCGTTCCAGGGCAAACTGTCTTCGCCCGGCTCGTGTTGTGTCCGAGCGAGCGAGAGCATAGTCCTAATGCACTCAACCACCTGAGCGACCGCAAGGCAGGTGTCTCCCTGTAGAGAGGGCTTGTCGACAAGGGAGGGGTCCGCAGTTCGCAGCCAGAGCCCAATTTGCGGGCCCGCCGCCACTACCACTCGGCGGGGGCTCTGAGCGGCTTCCCCCACCGCTGGTCTTGGTGGCCTCTTCCGTTTGCGAGGCTTCTGCCCACCAGTGCTGGGGGCCGCTGGTGGAGCTGATGGTCGAGGTCGCAGGTTCGGCCCGCCTCCCCTGCGCCGGGAGGCTGTGGTTGAGGGCTCGTCAATCAGCCCCTCATCGCCGGCAGACGCCAGTCCCCAGTCCTCGTCCGTGTCCTCTGATATGTCCAGGCAAGGACAGTCATGATCGGGCTCAGAGTCGGGGTCTTGTACGCTGTTCCCGCCCTGGGGCATGCGTCGTAGGCGCTTGGACGGACGGGACGGCGCGGCTCGGGCGGCGCCCGAGGTCTGTGGCCCTGCTGTCAAGCCTGTCGTCAGTGGATGCGGAGCGGAGCTGCGCCCGGCTCGATGAGTAGACTTGTCGGCGTTGGCACACCCAATGCATTGGGGGCCATTCCGGGGGAAGTCTGCACCAGCCACCACGTTTTGGCAGGACGGACAGAGTCGGACCTGGACCTCTGTTACCGCCCGGACCCACCACCCATGCCTTCTGGGGCAGCGTACCCTGGGCCACCACTCAGAGGGCATGAGGATAAGGTCCTGGCCATGCAAGAGGGCCCGCCGTAGAGCGGTCACGCCTGTGGCCGAACCCTCATCCCAGAGCTCCAGGAGACCCTGCAGTCGAGCCTCCGAAGGGGCGTTGATACTGCATTTGAACTGCGTGCTCTGTATGCGCTCCGGCTTCGGGCAAAAAAAGGTGACCTTGGATCCATGGAGGTTGATTTGGCTACACTCGAGGGCCACCACCTCGTTGCCTGTCAGGGCGCGAATACCCGTGGAGTCCCATTCCGTCTCGCTCAGAGTACACCGTGTGCGGAGGAGCTCCGTGAGGCGAGAGTTGCTGAGCGGGACGCCACCGGGTCGGGAGCTCCCCCGGTTGGTCCAGCGCAAACCGGTGATCAAGGGCCGGTGCTCGGAGACTAGGGAGAGAAAAGAACGTCCCATAGCTCCCGCGTCCACCATGGTGACTGACGGCCCGGTCGTCTGCCGGGGTGTCCGGTGGTTCGAGGGCTGAATAGGGCCTATATCGTCTCTGACTTTGATGAGAGCAGTTCGCCAATCCTCCTGAGCAAGTGCCGAGTCAACCTTGGCTTGCCACCTTGTCATCTCGTCAGGGGAGTGGGCCGATCCCAGGGGTTGGGACCTGCCCTCTGCCCAAAGCTCTTGTACTTCGGCCAAGGAGGACGCTCGGGTCATCTTGTTGACCACCAGGTGAAGGTCCGGAATGGGGCCCGGGGCCGGAGGGGGCATCTGTTTGAGCCAAGGCTCAATGGTGCCTCTGCCAGTGACTGCTTTCAAGTTGAGTCTGAGCCAGTCCTTGGGAGCACGATGGCTGAGCCACCGCGCGGCTTCTTCGCGGACTGATACCGAGACCCCCTGCAGAGGGGGGAGTCTGAAGTGGAAACGCCCTGCGCCCCGTTCGGTTCTGGGTATGTCGAGGAGGCCTTTGTAGCCTGCAAGGGTCAGAGGTCCGAGCAGCTCATCGAAGGCAGTTTGCCCCCGGAGGAGCAGGCTGAGGTCGGCCCGATCTTTCTCACTTAGCCCACCGTGCTCTTTCTCCTTGTCCTGCAGGGAGCGTAGGGAGTCTCGAAGGCTGACAGTGGCACACTGCCAGCTCACGAAGTGCTCGTCCAGTTGAGGCTTCGAATCAACCGTTGCCCGTGTCGGGGGCTTCGATGCCAGCTGTTCAGGTTGCTGCTCGCCATCCCGGAGCTCCGAGGCGTGGGCGGCCCGTTTCTCGGGATCGGCGACCGTAGAGAGTGGGTCGCGAGGCCGCACATCCAGATGGGGGAAGCGTTTCAGCACCTCCTCAATCCAGGACGGGATCTGGAGCTCCCTGCTGGGGTTGAGTTCGCGGAATCGAGCCAGCCTTTCCGAGCGGCGCCAGCTAAAGGCGGGCCCGAAAGAAGGGTTGACATCGAAGGAGCGGAGAAGCTCGCGGGCTGCAGACTCATCAGGCAGGTCAGGGGCCTCTGTCCCCTGGGGGTCAGTGTGCATCATGGTCTTGGTCGGCGAAGGGTCGCGGTGGCCAAACGAAACTGCGGAGGGGAGCGGAGTTGGCTCGCCTGGCGTCTGAGAGAGCACTCGAGGGGCGCCGCTGACATCCGTGTCTGCCAAGTCCTCGAGGTAGTCCAACATGGCGTCCGAGTGATGAGCACCCCAGGCAGACCGCGCCTCCAATTCGGGGGGCGGCGAGCCTGGGGACTCCGTCGGGACCGGTAGGTCCTGAGTCACTGGACGGCCTGGCTGCGTTCTGAAGCCGTCGTCTCCGTGCGCCTCCGACACCATCGTGTTGCATTCGCGCCCCGACTGGGCCGGGTGCCTGTCCCCCGCAGTACACTCTGCTTCATGGGCCCCTGTCGTGTTTGACTCGCCCTGGCGCAAATACTCGGACGCTTCTGCATCTGCTTCCTCGCAGGTGATTGGGAGGAAGAGAGTGCCGGTCAGATGTTCTGGCCCCCGTTCAGTGCCGTGGACCTCGCAGAGAGGGGTGCCCGAGAGAAGCGCTCGAAGTTGAGGCAAGTCTCGGGCGGCGGGGAAGTTGAGAGCCGTGGCTTCGTGGAGGGTAAGGCACTCCAGCTTTCCTGCCACCGGCACCCGGTACAGGGTAACGACCTCGCCAGTTTCCGTGTCACGCCAGGCCGAGGTGCCGCGACTCGCGTCAAGCCCTGCACACTTGTACCGTGCATGGGGCAGGGCATCGGGGAGCGCCAGCAGAGTACCAAGGTCCAGGAACATCTGGGCGAGCTGGCAGAAGTCTGTCATCTGCAATGTGTCTGGGCAGAATGGGTTCCACAGAACCTGGATGTCGAGCGACTGGGCGAGGAAGCAGGCATAGCTGAATTGATTGTGGAGTGTCTGATGCCAGGGTGTATCTCGGACCCGGAGCGCCTCCTGTACTTCCAGCAACGAACTGCATTGCAGGGAGGTCAGGGATTCTTCATACTCCGCCCTGGCCAGTGTGAGCAGCCCGCCTTCCCGCGCGCAGCACCTTTCCAAGTGACCCCAAACGGTATGGCAGAGTACTCCGAGTGGCGTGGGTAGGGCACGGCCCCCCAGGGTGGTGGGAAACCGCAAGAGACACGAGGCAGTGCTGGCGGGGAGCCAGCAGGCCAGCTTGTAGGCGTACATCCACAGACTGTCCAACTTCTGTAGCTGTGCTTTACTCCAAGGGACCACACACCCCGAGAAACGTAGCAGGGAGGGGAGGGTCATGGACACCAGGGTAAGTCCTTGTCGCGGAGACAGCTTGCGTTCTTGCAAGAAGGCAATGATAGCCGCTGACTTCTGGTAGACCATAGCAATCTGTGCAGTGCAGTCGCCGCTCATGTCACCATGGATGCCAAGGAAGCGGGTCGGGGTGGATCCGGGGACCACCGGCAGAGGGGTGCCGTCGTAGGTGATACCAGACGGCAGCCACTGCGCCAGGCAGGAGGTGCAGGTAGAGACGTCCTTCGTCTCGTCGTCGGCAGACGGAAATCGAAAATGCTGAGCCCCTTTTTGCCGGTGACATTGTGAGCAGCGAAGGAACTCCCGGGCCGCACCCGTGGTCGAGAACCGGAGAATGTGGTCATCGTCGTCTTCTTCCATGGCGATGAGGTCACAGACGTGTGCGGGTGCCGAGTTCCACTTCATCCGAGCCTGATGAGTCCGGTTTTGTCGGCGAGCGTTCGAGACCCTCCGCTGTGCCCCCGAGCCGTGCAAGATGCCGGTGGCAAACGATTTGGAGAGCGCGATTTGGAGTCCGCTCCAGTCTTCAAAGGCCTTGACTTTCTGGAGGAGGATGTCAGCGTCACGCTCAGACGCTACATACAGAGACAGGTCGTCCGCGAAGGCCAGGTGATTGAAGTGGGGGGCGCCCTTGACCCCGTGATGCGTGCCCGAACCATCAAAGAGGCGGAGCAGAGCGTTGATGAAGAGGATGAACAGGAGGGGGGAGAGCGCAGAGCCCTGGGCAGTGCCCGTGTCCATAAAGATACCCGCCGTTGTGTCCTTCCCCACGCAGACTTCCATACCAGCCTGGTCGTAGAAGTCCTTGAGGAGTTGGACATCCGGTACCCCGAACTTCTCCAGGATAGCCCACAAGCACGCGTGCCCGGCCGCGTTGAAGGCGTTGCGGTAGTCAAGGTCGATTCGGATGAGCGTGCCGTCTCCCGTTTTGGCCAGCTTTAGGAGCCATTGTTGTTTCTGTACGCTGCTAGTGACCCCTGTAAGCCATCGAAAACCGAACTGGGAGGATTCAAACAGGCGATACTTTTCCGCAAGGGTCTGCAGCCGATCTGCGAGGATGATGTTGATCAGCTGATAAGTGGAGGTCAGGAGAGCGATGGGTCGGTAGTTACCCAGGAGCTCTTGATCTCCCTTCTTGTGTATCAGTACCACCTTTGCAGACAGTAGCTTCGAGTCCAGTTTGAATCTGGACTTAAGTACCTCGTTGATCAAAAGCCTCAGATTCTCCTGGAACTGTGCCGGTCCGTGCTTGAGGATCTCAGCAGGAACCCCATCTCTCCCACACGCCTTGCGAGAGGCCAGCTTCCCAAGATAACGTTGGAAGGCCCGCGGGGAGACCTCCCTCGCTAAGGATTCGCCTGCGGGGATCACCCGCGTGCCGAAGATCCGGCCTTGGTCCAGAAAGGCCATTGGCGCCACATGCCCGCGGTTGTGTCGGAAGTCGGCCTCGCAGATTGTCGCACCACGTTTGAGGCATCCTTCGCACAGGTGGATAATGCGGCGATGGAGTGGCTTCGGCTGCGGGGGCACATTCACGTACCTATATTGGCCCCTGGTTGAGATAGAGAGGGGCCGCAAGGCTGGCGATGTAGCATGATCAGATATTGCCGGTCCTGGTAGTCCGTCACTACAGGAGTCCAGGCTGGCGCATCCGAGGGCACGGCCCTCCGCAGAGCATTGGCGTAGGCTCCTGGCGAGTGACAGCTCGGGGCCAGGTGCGGGCGAGTTCGGCGGATCGAGTGGGGGTTCAGCGAAGGCCTCCGGGGTCCGTTGTAGCGGGCCCAATGCGTCGTCGAGAGCGTCATCCAGGGCCTCGGGGACCAGGGTGGAGATGGGGACGCCTCCCTCGTGGAGGCAACGATGGCAGGACGCCGCCGGGTGGTACGCATTGGTTTGGAAGAAGAATTCCAGTGCGGTCAAGAGGTTCTCGCCCTGCCACGGGCCCTCGCTGAAGACCAGAGACGGGGGAAGCAGGCTGCTCGGACGTGGGAGGCATAGACAGCTTTGCAAGAGGGGGTAGAGGTCCGTAAGGACATGTACCTTAATTGTGAAGCTGCGTTCTTCCGCTACCAGCTGGTGCTTCGTCGTGTCGAGTGGAAGCTGGTTTATCCAGGAGAGGGCCTGATGGTGTACATCGATGGGGGATACCAGCCACTGAATCCCATTCGGACAGCGTTGCTTTGCGGAAGAGAGAGAGCACTGCGAGCCGAATTTGCCCATGACCTTCTTGACCCCTTTAACACCGTGGTCAAAGAGCCAGTGATATCGACGACGCAGTGCCTGGGCTGCGTCTCGCTGTTGGGCCTTGGAGACGGTAGCCAGGGTTTTGCGTTGTCGGTCCATCTCCTGCAGAAGCTGCTGTCGCCACCAGGACGTGCCCCAAATCACCTCCGCTTCGGGGATTGTCAGGCTACCAAGACGAAGGAGTACGAGAGCCCTACGCGTGGCACGGGGCAGTCGGCCGCAGGCCTGTGTCTTGGGCAGTGCCGTCTCTTTTAGAGCGGCCTCCAGCAGGGATAGGTCACGAGTCGCTCGTACCTGTTGCTTGCTCCTATCGGACGTTCTCTCTCTGGCGCGCCTGAGGGAGGCCCGAGCGCGGGCCTGGAGCCGTAGGGCCGATGCCAGCAATGCTTGGCTGTCTTCACAGTGGCGGTCGTAGAGTTCGGCGCCCGACCTCTGGTCCAGTCCGGGCTCGGGGTCTCCGATCAAGGTGGTCGCCTCATGTTGCCACCGGGATTGGAGCGACTTGAACAGAACCGGATCAAAGGAAGGCTCCCGACGTTGCTTGGCTTTGGATGGCGGGGGCGGTGGGAGAGACGCGTGATCAAGCGAGATAAGGAGCTGGGCGTGATCATGTTTCATCCCGACGGTCCCCGGTGCAGCCTGGTGGCGAGCGTTGGTCCAGCGCACCTCTGGGGCCTTGCTGGAAGAAATGTTCCAAAGAATGACGTGGTCCAGGGTAGCTGCTTTGCCCTGTTGGTTCTTCCAGGTGTGGCCAGAGGCCGGCTGCCACGTCCCGCCCGATCGAGACAGGAAACCGGCAAAGAGAGCGTCGGCCCTCTGGATGGCATGATGATGTGGATGACGGTATCCAGACCGCATAGGACCAGACAAATTGTCGGGGACGAAGAGGTGCCCGGCGGCACGGACGAAGCAGCGGCTCGGAGGGGGCGCATGTGCTATCGGGCGTAGGAAGAGGTTTTCCGGCTGTAGGTGGACGAAGGAGTCCGGGCATATCGGCCGGGGGCCCAGGGTCGCCAAGTCTTTCTGGTCGAGCTCCAGGCGACGTCGTAAAAGGCCATGGAGCGCATCATCGACTAGCTCCTTGCCGTGGCTGGGTTTCTCCTGCCCCACAATCTCCCAGCAGAGCCCCATAGGGGGCGACGTCTCCTTCCACTCGTCCATGCTGAAGGAGTGGCGTTTGGGCGCTAGCGGTTCGAGGGTCCGAGGTCCCACCTTCAGACGATCCGTGTACCGAAGGTTGGGGATCCCGAGGCTAGCCCAGCAGTCAGGGCTGAGCGCGCACGTCGCTGAGAACAAGTCTGTCGGGTCCACAGCAGGCGACAGCATAGTCTCGTCCTGGGCCGGCCTTGGACTTTCCCGCCAGCGGAGCCCCGTGGGTTGGAGGGCTACGCTGAGCTTCTCGTTGGTATACTCGGAGAGCCCCGCTGGACGGTACTTTCCCACGTCCCGCCAGGTGACCTCCCGAAGACCCCTCCCCTCCGGGTAGGTGCTGTTGAAGTCACCCAGCAGTAGGATCTGGTCCTCGCCGTGCTTTCGTATCCATTTTTCCAGGCCGGACCACAGTAGTCTCTGGCGCGGCAGGTGCGCGGCTGTGAACTGATAGACATTGAGGATGTGCAGGCGGCGGCCCGAGTGGAGAGTGGCGGTGAGACACAGGGTTCGGCCTGCCTCCAGGGGTCGGTGATTCCTGTTTTTTCGGCCAGAGCCGGGGGCTAGCTTTCCTAGGACAAAGGATGAGGAGCTGGAGACCACATCATTGTGCAGAGCCGTGAGCGTAGTGAAGTGGTACCCGCCGCTGTTGTGGGGCCCCAGCTTCCTCCCAGTCTGCGCCGAGCTGATGAACACTTTGTAATTGAAGCGTCGTTCAAGCTCCTCCTTGACCTCCTGGCATTTGCGTTTTGGAAGACGCAAGTCCTGCAGGCATATTACCGATCTGTTCTCCAGGAACAGGGCCTCCACCTGCAACCTCGATGCCTCGAAACCATGCGGACCCAGGTTCCAGAGGAGGACGTTCTGGCTCTCTTGCCCGCGGGAGCATGCGCCTGTCGTGTCGAGCAGTGTGAGCCACTCAGCCTGCAGGGGTGACATGCCGCAGGCTGGAGAGGAGTCAAGGGAGCTGAGCCCCGGGAGCCCAGCCGTGCTCAGCGCCTCCGACGTCACCGTCGCAAGAGAGCTGTCAAGTCTGGCGTACATCCGCCACAGTCGGGAGGCGCTGGGGGGAGCCTTGCCGAGGGCGCTTCCCTGCTCCGTTATTGGATTCCCGGGCCCGAAGAGTCTGTCTCCGAGCCAACTGACCAGGTCTTGATGTCGGCCCTGGGCTTGGAGGCACCAGGTGCGCAGACTACCGGAGTTAAGAGCCACAAAGAATGAGTGGATCAGGGCTACCTGGCCTCCACCCCAGCCAGCGGCCTGTATGTCCGTGCACTGGGCCCAGTATTGGTCGGGGATAGGTCCCTCCGTCGCTCGGAGGCAGCCCCACGCCTCGTGTTCTACACACCACTCACGAAGGAGCTGCCTGAGGCGTCGCGCCAAGCCCGGCACCTCGTCAGAGGAACAGATCTGGGGGAGGGCGGTGGAGCTGGCCCCATCGTCTCTGGCCCCGGTATCCGCGTGTTTTCGGATGATGCTCAAGAGCTCTGGTGAAGTTTTGGACGGTTCAATGTATCGATGGATGCACCGTCTAAAGGACGGCCAGTCGCAGGTGGTGGTCGCTGGTCCGATGCGTAAAAGGGCGTGCGCCATTCCTGCTGGTAGATCCTTGCCCGTATGGGGGCTAGGCATCAGGTCAGCAAGCAGGGCGTTGACCGAGTCCATATGTCCCCCAAAACGGGTGTGGAAGCGGAGCAGGTCTGCGTCCAGGGACTGGGAGACAGTTTCTTGATATTCGAGCCTCCGAGTGTGACGCTGAATTATGCTCTGGAGAGCCCCCGGAGGATCTCTGTCGTCCGCGAGTTTTGTCATCAGCTTCCAGAGCAGAGGCTCGGTCACCAAGAGGGGCTCAGCCCCGGGCTCATGGGCTCCTGTTTCGCCATGCTGTGCCAGGGCCTGGCGAACTATCTGCATCGGGAGAGGTTGTCTGGCAATGTCGCTCAGCAGCAGGCCAAGAGCCTCCACGTCCCCCCGACTGTGAGCGAGGAACTGAACGAGAGCCTGACGTAAGTCCGCGTCCGCATCAGAGTCCTGTGCAGTATCTGGTTGCGCAGGGCCGCCGGCCGGGGGTGCACTGCGCGTCGTCCGTGATCGAGTAGTAGACGCGGCATGAGAGACTGGTGGATCCAGCACCGAAGGGGTCCGTCCAGTCTCCAGCAGCGGCTGATGTAATTCCGAGGTCCCCAGCAAGAAAGCAGCACCCGGTGCCATAGGTGTCTCAAAGCCTATGGGTGCGGCTGGGCAGGGCGGCTGGGGTTTAGCCGTGCCTGCCTCTCCTCCTCCTCCACCCCGACCCCCCGTTTGGGTCGGGGAGAATGGGCCCCCAGCCTTGTCCGGGCGCCCATCTTTGGAGTTCATAAGGAAGCCGCCGGCGCTGGGTGCGCCGGCGGCCCATGGGAGTCCGGAGGGCGGCCTGTTGGCAAGACATCGGGCATATCGTCGGCGAGCGTGCGCATGTCCGGAGGGCAGTCCGATGGCGTTGTCTCGGTCATGTTGTCATTTCCTCCTCCGTGATGGCCCGAGGGAGGGAGAGAGGCCACAGAACGACGGTCAACCGTGTGCGCTGAGGTGTCCACGAGTTCTTCCG
>Ga0115552_1002132_pt1 | contig 11395 bp, 8 predicted proteins | sample COGITO_mtgs_1103_3_FD_87178 | JGI IMG/M metagenome (GOLD analysis project Ga0115552, IMG submission 87178) | Pelagic marine microbial communities from North Sea - COGITO_mtgs_110328 | ecosystem: Environmental > Aquatic > Marine > Epipelagic | place: Germany:Helgoland, sampling site Kabeltonne...
ACGGTTCATCGTAGCCAAAATCTCCGCCTTCGTAGTTGGCTTCTTGATTTGGAGCAGGAAATGGCCAACCTCCCATTCCACCACCTGTAATATCAATTTTTCCAGTCTTATTGTCAATATGAATTTCTTTTTTTGCAGCTACATCGTGTACATCAACAAAATCATCATACTTTGGTTCCCACCTTGATACACCGCCTTTATTTGTCCAGTAGTGCATTCCGCTTCTACTTTCCCATCCTCTGAAAAGTGACTTCATCTCTTTTTCAATTTGTTCTACTTTTTTCAGATCTTCAGGTGTTATCTTATTACTGCCTGCTGTAGGTATACCGCCTGCTTTTTTAATTTTTGCTGAATATGTTTTTGCTATTTTCATTATTTCTGGAGCAATTGATTTTCTGGTCCATACTTTTAACATATTATTCTTTTTTATCCAATCAACATCTATCTCTTCAGGATCAGCATTAAATCTGATCTTTTTAGACATTGCTATTTGTTCTGGCGTCGCTTCTTCTTTTAAGACTTGTTTCTTAAAATAGTTCTCCTGAATCTTTTTAAAAGATCCTTTTTTCGGTGGCCAGTTAAATTTTATCATTAGTTTACTCCAGTTAATTTTATATAAATATTAAACGTTTATTATTTTATACAGTTTTGTTCTTATTGCATTCAATCCTGCATCATTTGTCAGCAGCAATGAATTTCTGTAGCTTTCCCAGTTTAGTGAGTAAGACTTGTCCAATATACCATTGTTGTCTTTTCTTATTGCTTCATTTAAAGCATTAATTGTGAACAGTGTATTTGTTTCTTTCTTTCTGTGTATTGCCATAGTCTTTGAGTTTTGGACAAAGTCTTCTGTTTTTTCAACATTGTATGTGCATATTAAAGAGTCATTTTGTTCTAAGCTCTCAAATACATAAATCTTATCAAATACTATTGAAGTACCTAATTTAATTAATTCTATACTGTCATCCAAGTCTCTTTTAGAACAGAATGTACATAATAATTGTGTTTTCATTATATTAAATCCTTTAAGCGTGGATCTGTGTCTTCTGGTAATTCAGTAAACCATCGAACATCTTCATGTTCTAAACTTTTCTTTGGTAAAACAGCCATTTTCATCTTGCTTTCATAAATATAGAACTTGCCACCTCTTGAGTTCTTTAATGTAGCCTTTAATTCTAAAGGACCGTTAATATTTGACCCCTCTTTTGCTACTAATATAGAAGTTTCTTCTATTGTTTCTCTACATGCAGCGTCAATAGGACTTTCACCGAGCTCCACTTTACCCTTTGGAATACCCCACTTTTCTGTGTCTTTGCATAAAACAATACCTGCAACTGGATCTCTTAATATTATTCCAGCCGTATCCATAACTTTTTCTTCCATCAATATATCCTTTAATTTTATCATTAGCAGTCGACTAAGTTTCCTTGATCATCTCTCTTTTTATTTTTAAATCTAGAAGGAACTTTATTGTTTGGTTTTCCACTTTTTAACCATCCTGCAGCAAATTCAAATTTTATATATGCTTTACAGTCCATGCCATCTGTTTCACTGGTTGTTGCATTTCCATCTTTGTCTTCTTTCCATACTTCATTTGTATACAACTGTACTGCACCTTGATCAAGTTGTCTATTGTAAACATCAGCCTGCACTTTTCCAAGATCATAATATGCTTCATGTTTCTTTCTCATTAATGATTCTTCTTCTGAAGTAAGATCTGGCTTATTAGCTTTCTTTCTATCTCTTTTTACTTTATCAATAGAGCTATCAACCCTTTTTCTTCTTTGTTCTATATGTTCATTACTTGTTACATCAACACCATATTTCTCTGCCTGTTTTTTTACTTCATCATGTGCTGTATTAACTTCTTCTTTAGTCGGTTCTTTCTCACCTCTAACACCAAATATTTGATCGTATCCTTTGTCAGATAACCATGCTTGATCTTTTGCAACTTCTTTTGCTGGAATTTTATCCATATCGACAAATTCTGTTAATTCAACTTTTGTATGTGTTGAGCTAGCTCCTCCTTCGCCTTTCTTAATACTTCTATTATCAACTGATATAAAAATCGCCTTCATTTTTGATGCTATATCTTCAGGAGAATCATTTTCAAAATCTGGTTGATTTTCTGTATCTGGGAATGTGAGTACATCACCAAGAGGAAAATTACCAGCTGAAGGTAAATATGCAACACTACCTCTATTCAAATGTCTCATATATGATAATGTTTCAGCAAGATCTGCATAACCTGTTGAGAAATCAATATCATTTTGTATCGCTGTTGCTAGAGACATTAATTCAGTCTCATATTCTTCCTGTGATAATGGTGGTGACTTTAATTTATTAAGTCTACCAATAATTTTTTTCTGTGCTCCAGTTAAGTTTCCTCCTGAAAGTTCCTCTAATCTGTTTGCTACATTTTCACCAGTTTTGCTTTTTATCTTATCTCTATTCTCTTGTGTATCTGGTTGAACTCCTGGAATGGGGTCTGTACATTTTAAACTTCCGCCTCCTGCAGCAATTACTTTTTCAATTTCTTTAACAAGTAAATTATGACGTTTTATTGCCATCTTTGCTTTTTCATATTCTTCTTTATTTAATGCACCATCTTTTGTATACGCTTCATCTATTCTTTCTCTTAATTTTTTATCAGCATTATCATCTTCATTTGGATCTGGTAATGTCTTAAGTGTTGTTCCTGGGTCATCACCAATTTGAACAGAGCCGTCATCATTTTGTTTTACAGAAACTTCTTTTTCTTGCCCATCAAATAAATTCATTGGTGCCATTTTTTTCTTACCATAATTTGCTTGATCTTTTGTATTCAGTAATCCCTGTCCTGTCTCTTCAAATTGTTCTTCATCTAGTATAGCAATTTCTCTATGAAGTGCAGTATCCTGTCCAAACTCTTTATAATGTAAACCAGTATCGCCTGAAAAATAAATCTTTTTTGTTCCACTTCCTCTGTCATTTCTTTGTATAAGACCACTGGCTTGCATCTCTTGAAGTACTGCTATTTTCTCTTCTTTTGTTTTTGCATTTGCAAAACGTGAAAGCATATCAAGTACCTTTTTTGCATTTTCTTTTTCAGGTCCATCAGGCATTTTATCTACTTTTTCTTTAGCTTTTTGTGTCTTATTATCTGTGTCTTTCTTTGTCTGTTCTGGTGTTGGCATTTTTGCACCGTGATGTTCTTCTCCAGGTTGAGGTCCTTTTTGTTCTGGATCTTGCTCACCAGTCTTTGTTGTAAAATCTTTTGCTGTCAGCTTTTGAGGATCATTTTTTTGTTTTTCTTTTTCTTTTTCAATTGCAACTAATTTTCCACCATCATTTTTATGTGTTATACCATCTTCATTTTCTTTACCATAACCTTTTCCTTTCCACACCAATCCCATTTTCTTTCTTTTTTCTTGTTCAGCGTCATCTAATGGTGGTTCTTTATCTGTATCTGCTTCATATAAGGCTGCATGCACAAGATCAGGATCTAATAATTTTTCAAATTCTTCTTTTAATAAAAATAAGTGATATGGATCTTTTACATCGACCATTCCGTTGGATGTCTTATAAGATACTTTTTCTACTACATCATTTATAACTTTACTTATACTCATTAATCCTCTCCGTTATGTCTTGCATTGAACCATAATTTAGTCCAGCTTTTACTTTGACCGGGTACTTACCGTTCTCCAAAATTTTCTTTATCTGGAGTACTGTTTTAAAGCCCTCTGTCCTATCTAAATCGAACAGGAAGCTATCGTACGTATATAACATCATGCGTGTACTACGACCTTTGAGATGTTTGTTAATTTTTTTAATTGTCTCAATATTGCTCTCTGTTTCATAAGACTGAATAAAATAATTCAAGACTTTATTTTTGTTCGGATCAGAAATCTGATCAGAGACAAATTGTCGTTTATAAATATGAGATTTGAACGATTTATTGCTGTTGAAAATTTTCCATAGTGCATCTGACATTTTTTCAATTGTGTAAAAGAAAGGGTTTTCTTCTTTAGTTACAGATATATTTCCATATAATATTTGCCATGAGACTTTTTTAGATTCTTCGTAAGTCGTTTTATACACGGTATCTGCAAGGTGTTGGTGTAGTGATTTATCAAAAGGAACATCAAAATCTAGCATTTCTGCTAATAGCCTAAGATGATATGCATCATAATCAAATTCTACTAGCATGCCCTTATCGAACCTGCTAACAATATTGTTTCTTGTATCATCATTTTTATTTAATGCACCAAAGTTTACACCTCTAAAAGTGTTTGAAGGTCTTCCTGTTGCGGTAAACATATTGTAATTAGGGTATCCGTAACCATTTCTAAATACTGTTCCGAATGAGTTTGGTGTTATTTTCATTCCACAGTTTTCAAATTTCGCAAATTCATATAGTGCTTTATTATATTTTATAAATGTCTTGTCTATCTTTTCTGGAATACTATCAATTATTATGTTTAGCCTTTCATGTGCGTATTCTAAGACTTTTACTATCGGTACAATTTTATTTGATTTTCTAAGTGCAAAACTATTCTCATATATTTTATTAAAAACTTGTGGTTCCAATATCTGTTCATGCCTTATATTATCTAAGTAGTCTGACATTATAACGTCATAACCGTTTTTCATCTTTGTCAAATGATAGAACTCTTTTACATTATCAACCCAAAATCTTTTTACACAAGAAAGTTCTTCAACGTCCATCTCTTTAGAGAAAGATTCGCTGTGATCATATATTACATCGATTATTTCACCGTTTACGAATAGAGATACAGCAATTATCTTTGATTCTGCAGGATGATTTCTATTATCATCTCTTATGAAAACAGCTGGCAGAGACTTTCCAGCAATCTTTTGTAATAAAGCTTTATAACTTGAACTTGTTTCTATAACCATTTATACTTATATATATAGAGTTACATTAGGAAAATGTTAGAATTATGTTATTTTTATAAAATTCAGCTTTTAACTTTTTAAAGTCTATATTTAGATTCTCTAAAAATACCGAATATAGGAGAAATACAATGAGGAACCTGGCATTCTTAATGCTGATGGGCTTGGTGACAGCCCAAAACTTTTCATTAGAAAATGAAGGGAGTCACCCACCCATACCAAAAAAAGAGTTTAACTTAAGTTCAAACGAACTGCCACCTATAAGCACTAACCTTAGGACTGGAACAATTCATGTTGAATTTATAGTTGACGAAAATGGTCATGTAAATGACGCTGTTATCTTAGATACGTTTAATAATGCTTATGATGATATTGTCTTAAATAAAGTAAATAAGACAGCATACCATCCAGCACGACAAAACGGTCGACCTGTAAGAGTTCGTTACAAACTTCCAATTAAGATCAAAGATTAAAATTGAGCTAATTAAGCCCCTGTCAAAAGGGGCTTTTTAGTAACCACCGCCTGCGCCACCTGTGACAACTCCAGGAGGAGGTCCAGTAGGTGACTGTGGCTGTGCAGGAGTTGGTTGTGTATTTTGTTCTTGTTGCTGACCGGGTTGAATATTCTGATATTCTGGTCTCATTGAAGCAAGAGCTAAAAATTTTGATATGTGAAGTTGGTCTAGTGGTAATACTGCTGTAATGCCTTTTATTGATTGTTCAGCTGAAATTAATTGCTGCCTGTTAAAGTTTTTAGATTGCTCTATTGGACCTGTTACTTGCCACTGAAATTCAGTAAATTTGAATGATGTTGCATTTGTCTTTTTAACAACTTCAAATATCTCTTTTGTATCACTAATCTTATTCTGAGCGAATATTCTTGTGATGAATTTTTTACCTGCCAAGTCTCCTGATGTTGGAAATGTTTTTATAGGATATTCGTCACGTCTTCTTGCATTACCTGCTCTTTTATAAACAGCAACTAAATCGTTTTCTTCAAGTTTTATTATTCTTTCTTTTGTTCTTAATAATCTGTATATTACTGTTTTTGTATCTTTATACTCTTTAATGTATTTTTGTTCTTTTCTTACATATACAATATTATTATCTGCATCTTTTACAGCATAAACAAATTGGCCTGAACTTGTAATTCCTACTTTTGAACGTTCAATCATTTTAATCTCCTGATCCTTCGGGCCTATTTGGAAACTTTTTTGCCTTGGCATTAAATACTGATGTATCTACTTCTAGCGCGTCTGAACTCATAAATTGGTCTAAATTATCATATTTAAATAACTCATAAAGATTATCTTGTGGTCCTGACAACTCATCAACTACACTTGTATTACTGTCACCTATTCTGTGATATGAGTCTTCATTAGCTGGATCATAAATTATTGGTCTTAATATTTGATCTTCTGGTTCTATAATTCTTAACTGTTGAGGTGCAGGCTGTCCTGCATATTCTAATGGTTCATCAGGAGGATTATCTGTCGCAGTTTCTGTTGCACCACCCCATAATTCTTCAAAAGCTTCTACCATTGCTTCCTTTAACAATTCTTCTTTTTCACTATCTAGTTTATCTAAGAAGCGGCTATTATCAATTTGTATTTGACCTGTAATTTCAGTTTTCCAACCTGAATCATCTATTGTGTGATTTAGCCCAATTATTAAGAAGTATGTTCCCGGCTTATCACCTTCTTGTTTATATAGCTTTGGAAGATACGATAGTCTAAACATATCTAAAAGATTCATGCCGCCAATACCATCAATAGTAATTGTAGCTTTTATAGGTAGAAAGACAACATCATTTTTGCCTGACTCTTGCAATAAAGCAGTTACTGGATTTTCATTTAAATAAAAGTCTAGTGTTCTTAGCCAGTTGTAATGCATATTAAATCCGTCCTGATATGGAAATTTTGCCATCTTTTCTTTTCTTATTGTATCACTGTCATTTTCACTTATTTGGGCTGCTGCTTTTGATTTTGGTGGAAATGCATACATTCCTAACTCTTTAACTTCTTCTTTTATTCCCTCTTTATTATCTAAAATAAATTTCTTTTGGTCTAGATCGGCGTCTCCTTGTTCGCTTATTTGTTTTAATAAGCTATTTGACTGTTCAAGTCTTGCGCCAAGCGCAGTAGGATATACTCTTCTCAAATTAATATCTATATCATGGTTCCATTGTCCTCCACTCAAGCCAGTATCAGATATTTCATTAACAAAATTTCCAAACCCAACTATTCCCGGATCTGCACCATAATAAAATCTTCTTTCTTTATTGTATGTTTCACCATCACCTACAGAATCATTTAAAAGCTCTGATAGTGGATCGGTCGTCATTACATATCCGTCACCAGTATCAAATAATTTATTTTCTGAGTTTGCGTAAAATCTAGCAAGATTCATTACTTCTTCTTGATCAGGAAACGGCCTCTCATTCTGTTTTAAAACATGATCTATTAAGCTAGTACGTTTAGACTGCCTTCCCATATAAGCTGCTGCACCTAATCTCGAACTAATATCAGTTGATATATCACAGCTCTGTATTAGAGAATTTAGCCCATTATTTTCAAAAATGTAAGATTTTCCAGGATCTAGAACATCAGATCCAAAATATTCTTTCTTTTGTCTTGTCTCAACGATTGAATAAGTTGTTGGTATTATTTGATCACCAATAGATGTCTTTTCACTCATTTTTAAATCAAAATTCCATAACTTAATATGCCTGTTTAGAGAGTCTGCGAGTGCTAACATTCCTCCACTTATTGAAATTCCTGGCGATGAAAATGCTGCTCTTATCAAATTTATGTTGATATAAATATGTCTTAAAGCTCCTAGTTCAGGATTACCTTGTAAAGCAAAAGCTGCAGCTTTTTTATTCATAGCTTGCGCCAAAGCTTTATAAGGATTTTTTATTAAATTTTTCTTATCTCCTACTTCATCAGGTATCCAATTTGTAGGTGTCTGCCCTGGTAAGATGTAGTCGTTTGTAAATGTAAATAAGTTTGGATCGTTTGCGATAGAAATAGATCTAAGGCCTTCATCAACTATTTGTATAGATCTAAAAACAGCAGAACCTTTCGCATTATTGCCGAACTTTTGTGAGTAATAAGAAACAACATTATCTTCGAACCAGCCCCAGTTAATCCACATTTCATATTGAAATTGTGTATTTTTATAAAATTCTTCTGTCTTTTTGTCTTGTGATAACACTCCTGTGGCATATTTGCCTGTTGGCTTCCCTTTTTCATCTATTCTTTGATATGGCTTGTAGATCATAGCTGCTTCCATTCTCTTAGACATTACTGCTTTTGGATCACCATTTTTTGCCTTTTCTTCGCTTTTTATCTCAGGAAATAACTTTGTGATTATTTCAACATCAAGAGATGCTATTCGTTCTATTAAGCTAACTTCTGGTCCAGTCTTTGCTCTTTGTAATGCCTCATCCAGAGAACCTGCGTCGAGCGCCTTTTGTTCTTGAGGTGTAAGTCCTTGTGTATTATCTGCAGTCTTCTTCATCCACGCATATCTAAATGTGTCGAAGTCTTGTATACCAGTGTCTGATGCGTATAACGGTGGAATACTATTATGTCTTTCTTTAATAGCTATAGGATCTGAGAATGCGTGTGATCCTTTTCCTTGGATTACTGCTTCGCATTCAAATCCACCTTCTTCGTTTACCTTCCAATCTACTTTTGCAACTACACCTATTAACCCATCCCAATCACCATATTTTAGTTTAGATTGTTTTGTCCACGCACTCGCCAATGTCTTACCTTCTGGTGATGTTTCTTCACTAAATAAACTAAAGTCTAATGATACTTTATCGCCGTCTTTTACTACAATTGAAGGTGGCTCTAAAACTGACTGAATAGATTTATCTCCTCTAACCCATCCCCAATCAATGATTACTGTTGCACCTAGTGATAAAAAAGAATGCCTTTGAAAGTCGTCTAGCTGATTCATTCTCCATACTGTAAATTGAACTACAGCTTGTTTTACAGCACCACCTTTTGCACCGTCTGTAAGATTTGTTACAGACAGTGTATTAATTCCAGGTTCTTTATACCCAAACCTTTTTTCTCTTATATCTTCACCCTTACCTAATTCATAATAAGACTCAGCGCCTGTTAGATTGGATGTTGAGGGTCTTGTGTTTATATAGTTTATGTCTGATTGTATTGCATCAAAAGCTTCTGGATTAGAGTCTGTATTAAACATCCCTGACATAACATAAAATGAGTCTGCTACACCTCCACCTATCATTCTTATAAACGGTGAACAGTTTTCAACTGCCTCTCTTGAAAGTCTGAATTCTTCTGCTTCTTCAGAAACTGTACCTAGTGCTGGTGATTTTAATGTCTTATCACCAAAAGTACTCATAGCTTCTAATCTAGCATCTAAGCCTCTTCGTATTTCTTCAGGTATATTTTTACCGTTCATTTTATAACCTTACTCTGTAGAGTTTAATGATTGAAATCTTGTTAAGATGTCTCCTGTATTCTGAGGAATTTTTAGTTCTAGCCCAACTTCAGGTGATATTATACTAGGATCTAATCCGTTTGCTCTGCTTATTATCCACCACAATCCAGAATCATTATAATATCTGTATGCTAGGAGATCTAATCTTTCTCCTACAATAACCCTATGAAGGACATCATCATCACGTTCTTCTATCTTAGGATATAATACAGGAATCCTATAGTTAAATCCTGTCTTTGGATCTTTCTTTCTTCTTATATTTTTATACCTGTTAAACATTATAGATCCTGTTGTCCTAGTTCTTGAAATAGTGGTCTATAGTTTTTCACCGCAGATGGTGGTGCTTCACTTCCACCGCCGTCTTCTCTATTAGGATAATTGTTAAAGCCTCCGTGATTACCATCATATTGTCCGCCTTTTAACCAAGGTAATCCGTAATGTTTTCCAGTTGCAACAGGAACATATCCACCGATATGTGTATATTCAATTGATACTTGAATTAGTTTTGTAAATCTTAGACCTGGATCTAATTCCCATGTGCTTGTATTTGGAAATGTTACTGTACAGCTTGTAATATATCCTAACTGCTTGTACAAGATATCGCCTATAGTTAACCTTATCATAGGTCCTGTCTGTCTTAAATTCTTATCAAGATTTGGATAACACTGTCCTACGAGATAGTTTACCTTTTCTAATAATACTGGAAATTCTTGTTTTGTCTTTGGATACACTGAAAAATTAAAGCCGATTGTGCGACCAACACCTTTATAAACTGCAGCCTTTTGTGGCCTACCAATATATTCTTTTTGTTGCCAATCAGGTGTAATTGTATCTGTAATGTCTCCTAATATAGATCTAAACACCATTGATTTTTTATTGTAAACATCTTCAAAAACTAATGGTACAAAATCCATTTCTTCTGCACTGTTATGCAATTCATCTGCAGTAGGACCTTTTGATTTCTTCTTTGTCACATTTCCGCCATAAGGTAAGATGTTTACTCTGTCAACTGCGTCTGAAATAAATTTATCACCTCTTTCACCACCTTTTCTTATTACACCTCTAAACGGTTCAGCATCATTTGTCTGCTTAGCACTGTCTGTTAATACAGCTCTAACGCCTTGTTTTCCTATTGCGTAAACTTTCTTTTGATAATAATCTCTAGCGCCTAAGTTGTCTGTTATATATTGATCGCCTCTTGGTCCACTTAAAGAATTAACACTCTCTTCAATTTCCTGTGTTCCTACTCTTGGGTTGCCATCACCACCTACAGTTGGAAGTGCTGTTAGGTTTATTTCAGATGGGCTCCTTAATGTTTTATCATACATTAGAGATTTTGCGCCGCCTGGATCAACTCTATCTCCGTTATCTTTTGCGCCTAGTGCGTTATAAGATAGTGTGCTAAATTTATTTAGTGCGCCTTCAATCCCTCTATTAAGCCTAGAGTCTATTGGCATTGTAAAACCGTTATCAACACCTCCAGCAGACTTCGGAACGTTTGTTGTGCTAATACTATCTCTTAATGGACTATAATTTCTGTTTATTGTATCTTTTTCTCTTTCAGTATCTTCATGTAAAAGCCTGTTTCCCTTATCATTTAATTTCGGTATTGTAGTAAATTCTGTCTGTTTTGCTTTTGAGAAGAATTTAAACCTATCATTATTAGCAAATTGTATTATTGATCCAGGGTCACCTGCTGGTTTTACATATGGTTCACCACTTGTTGCGCCATACATATTTTGAGAATCATACATTGTGTTTATGCCGTCTTTTCTAGAAGGTGAATTAACAACATTTACTGACGGTACAATTGGGTAAGGATCTTGAAATAGTATTGGTGCTGATGTCTGGAGTGTGTCCAATAGACCTCCGAAAAAACCACCTCTATCAGATTTCTCTGGTGTGTTTCCTAACATCATGCTATTAAATAAACCTAATATTTTTGGTGTTCCTTTTCCTATTTCTTCATAAGGAATGCTTCCTGCTAAATTATCTGATATTGCTGTTTCTA
>Ga0115552_1002141_pt1 | contig 11375 bp, 10 predicted proteins | sample COGITO_mtgs_1103_3_FD_87178 | JGI IMG/M metagenome (GOLD analysis project Ga0115552, IMG submission 87178) | Pelagic marine microbial communities from North Sea - COGITO_mtgs_110328 | ecosystem: Environmental > Aquatic > Marine > Epipelagic | place: Germany:Helgoland, sampling site Kabeltonne...
AATATGAAAGACTGAATCCATGGTTTTTGAGTGAAAAAGAAGTTCCAATAGTTGGTAATGTCATGGTTTCTCGATGGCTTTTCGAGGCGTTGGTTGTAAACCAGTCAGTGAATAATGAGTTTGATCGATATTTTTTTTCGGCCAATACTAGACTCGCTGAAGCAAACTTTAGAAAAAATTATTGGATACCCGAAATGGAGTCCGCATTATTGGTTTTGAAATCTCAATACGGAAAAGTACTGGATGAGAAAGGATTTGATAAGCTTAGGTTACTTGTGAATGAAATAAAGAAGCTGCCAGAAAAGGAGCTACAACATTTAAACCTAAAACTTTCAGCCTTTGAACAGGGAAGTTATTCATTTGCTGATTTATCCGAGATAGAAGTATTTTTAAAAACGATTGAGGATTATTATGCCCGAAGCTTATTAGGTGCTATTGATAAAAAGGATGAGACTTTTATGAACCTTGAAGCTGATGTGCCCTATGGTTTGACTTACGAAAAGTTTCGAGATGCTTATCAAAACGAACAACTTAACGACTACCTAAATAATAAGAGTAGTCTGACAAAAGTGATTATAAGTAAAAATGAGGTTATCAATAAAGAGAACCAAACATTTCAACTGCCTAGGGATAAAAACCCACATTATTTCGCTCCCATGAAGTTATTTTTAAATAAGTATTATCCAACCCTAAACTATAACCTAGTAGTTATGTGGATTACGGTATTTGTGTTGGGTATATGCCTCTATTTTAATGTCCTTCCTCGACTTTTAAATAGGAGTAAAATAACTTGAAACTAATTTTTAATAATTGTTGTTGAGGTAGTAAGAAAAATTATATTTGCAGCCCGGTTTTAGGGCGATTAGCTCAGTTGGTTCAGAGCACCTGGTTTACACCCAGGGGGTCGGGGGTTCGAATCCCTCATCGCCCACAACAAAAGCTCTCTTGGAAACAAGAGAGCTTTTTTTATGCCGTTTTGCGAAATTTATTTCAGCAAATAAGGCATAAAAATTGCGGAATTCGCTAAAAGCGAATTAGCTTTTGATGGGTACAAGGGCCTTTAAGTTTGGGATATGAAAAATCCCTCATCGTCCACAAAAAAAGCCGTTTCAGTTTTGAAGCGGCTTTTTTATGTCCTTTTGCGAAATCTGTACAATTACCGCTTACTTTTTTATAAACCACATCAGCTCCCTCAAGCATTCCTCAGGGGCCTCAATATGCCCCATATGTCCCGGTTTATTTAATATAATTCCGGAAACGTTTTCTGAGCGATTCATCTGCTTTTCCATAGTTGAAACAGGAATGATGGGGTCTTTTTTGCCAGAGACGATATGAATAGGATAGGGTGGAAATTTGAGTAAGATTTCTCTAGAAGGACGCCTTTTCATTCCTTCAAGTGCCGCAATTACTCCTTGTTTACTAGTTTTCAAAGCCTCTTCTTTTACGGATTTTATTGCTTCTTTTTTTAGCTTTCTAAATTTTGAGCGAAACAGCAGTGGAATCGCCACCCGGATAAAAGAGGTATGGTTTTCTTTTACTACGCTAATAGCTCGACTTCTATCTTTTTTCTTTTGCACGGAGTCTGCTCTGCTGGTACTGAAAAACAGACAAATTCCTTTGGTATAATCTGGATATAAATCAGCGAATGCTAGCGCAACATAACCGCCCATTGAGTGGCCAATTAATTTAGCTTTTCGGATACGCAGTGTTTTTAATACAGCCAAAACACAACCCGCCATATCATCCATAGAGTGAGTATAGCCAAAACACTCAGACTGTCCATGACCAGGCAAGTCAATACACAAAACACGATGTTTTTGTGATAACGAAGGAAGAAAGTCTTTCCACATTAATGAGGTTTCTAGAAACCCATGAAGAAGTATTACTGTGCTACCTTTACCTATTTCGGTAAAGTAAATTTTAGCTTTTTTGTACCTGGAAAATGGCATTAGCCATTCATTGCATCTTCAATAGCTTCTGCCTCAATAGGAATATCACTCATTAGATTAAATGGCGCACCATTTTCTTGAACCACTAAGTCATCTTCTAATCGAATGCCTAAGTTTTCCTCAGGGATATATATTCCAGGCTCGCAGGTAAATACATTTCCAGCTTGAATAGGCGATGTCCAAGAGCCTACATCGTGTGTGTCCAACCCAATGTAATGTGAAGTGCCGTGCATAAAATACTTTTTGTATGCGGGCCATGCAGGGTCTTCATTTTTAATATCAGTTTTGTCTATTAATCCCAATCCTAACAATTCACTTTCCATCAGTTTGCCGACTTCTTTGTGGTAATCGGCTAAATAAGTCCCAGGAACAAGGAGCGTTTCAGATTCAGTTTTCACTCTGAGAACCGCATTGTAAACATCTTTTTGACGTTGAGAGAATCTTCCACTAACTGGAAAACATCTGGTTAAATCTGAAGCGTAATTAGCATATTCGGCACCAAAATCCATAAGCACTACATCTCCGTCGTTGCACTGTTGATTATTCTCGATATAGTGCAAAACACACGCATTGTAGCCTGAGCCAATTATAGGGGTGTAAGCAAAGCCTGCTGATCGATTTCTTAAGAATTCGTGCATAATCTCCGCTTCAATTTCGTACTCCCAAACTCCTGGTTTTAAAAAATCCACCACGCGTTGAACGCCTTTCGAGGTAATGTTACAAGCTTGCTGCATTAAATCAATTTCAATCTGCTCTTTTATAGAGCGTATACCATGCAAGATAGGTGCAGCCTTTTTGTAACTATGAGCAGGATATTTCTTTTTCAGGCCTTCAATAAAGCGATCTTCGCGCGTTTGAACCTCTTTATTTGCTCTCAAGTGAATATTTGTATTGATGTAGACATTTTCAGCCTGTGCCATCATGTTGTTAAACTGAACATCAAAATCTTGCAACCAAAAAACACTTTCAATACCTGAAGTTGCAAAAGCAGTTTCTTTTGTTAATTTTTCGCCTTCCCAAACTGCAATTAATTCAGAGGTTTCCTTAAGGAATAGAACTTCTTTGTAATGTCCTTCGTGCGCATCAGGAAAAAGCACAAGAATACTTTCCTCCTGGTCAACTCCCGATAAGTAAAGGATATCTCTATGTTGCTTGAATGGCATTGTGCTATCTGCACTGATAGGGTATATATCATTACTGTTGAAAACGGCAATTGAATTTGGCTCCATTTGAGCAATAAATTTTTTGCGATTGCCTACGTATAGCGCTCTGTCTATTGGTAAATATTTCATGATTAAATTATTGAACCTCAAATGTATTAATCCGTTAAGAATGTTCGCCGATTTATTGTTTTTTAGAAGTTAAAACCTTTCTTATTGCAGCCTTATTTAGAATCGTTCCAAAAAAGAAATATAAAAAGTTTAAAAACTTCCCTAAAACCAACATGCGTTTACATTTGTTACTTATTAAAACAAATCAGAAAACTATGTCCACATCTAATGGAATGACGTCAATTGCTAGAAAGTTCTTTATGGCGCTGTCTGGCTTTTTTCTAATTATCTTTTTATTGCAGCACTGCGTAATCAATATGTTGTCAATAATTTCACCCGAAATGTTTAATTCCGTTTCTCACTTTATGGGAACCAATCCTGTCATTCAATTTGCGCTTCAACCAGTATTGGCTTTTGGAGTGTTTTTTCACTTAGGCATGGGTATATATCTAGAGATGCAGAACAATAATGCAAGATCTATAAAATACGCTATGAATAGGCCAGATCAAAACGCAACATGGATGTCAAGAAACATGATTATAACAGGTATTATGGTAATGTTATTCTTAGGGCTTCATTTTTATGATTTCTGGCTTCCAGAACTTAATGTTAAGTATATCCAAGGAGATATGACTGGTTTAAACGTTGCTGGAGAGTTTAGATACTTTGAAGAATTACAACATAAATTTCACGACCCAATCAGAACTGGTTTATACATATTGTCATTTTTGTTTTTAGCCCTTCACCTGTTGCATGGCTTTCAGTCTGCTTTTCAATCGGTAGGTTTTAGGAATAACAGATATACACCCGTCATCAAGAAGTTAGGAGACTTATACGCGATTTTAGTTCCTTTGGGGTTTGTTACAATCGCAGCATTTCATTATTTAAATTCATAATCCAATTCAGATATTATGACAAAATTAGACTCAAAAATACCAGAAGGTCCGATAGCTGAAAAATGGACAAAGCATAAAAACAACATTAACGTTGTAAACCCAGCAAACAAAAGATTAATTGATGTAATCGTTGTAGGAACAGGACTAGCAGGAGGTTCAGCATCTGCCTCTCTTGCAGAAATGGGCTACAATGTAAAGGCTTTTTGTTTTCAGGATTCACCAAGACGTGCGCATTCAATTGCTGCTCAAGGTGGGATTAATGCAGCTAAGAATTATCAAAACGACGGAGATTCAACTTACCGATTATTTTACGATACGGTAAAAGGAGGTGATTACCGTTCTAGAGAAGCTAATGTTTATCGATTAGCGGAGGTTTCCTCTAATATATCGATCAATGTGTGGCACAAGGAGTTCCTTTTGCCAGAGACTATGGAGGCTTATTAGATAACCGTTCTTTTGGCGGGGTTTTGGTTTCGAGAACCTTTTATGCGAAAGGTCAAACAGGCCAGCAACTTCTTTTAGGGGCATATTCAGCTATGTCACGTCAAATAGGAAAAGGTAAAATCAAAATGTACAATCGCCATGAAATGCTTGACGTTGTTAAAGTTGATGGCAAGGCTCGTGGAATCATCGCAAGAAATCTTGTTACGGGAGAAATTGAAAGACATTCGGCGCATGCGGTAGTTATCTGCTCTGGTGGTTATGGAAATGTTTTTTTCCTTTCGACCAATGCAATGGGTTCAAATGTTACCGCATCTTGGAAAATTCATAAAAAGGGAGCGTATTTCGCAAATCCGTGTTATACGCAAATCCACCCCACTTGTATTCCTCGATCTGGAGAACATCAGGCTAAATTGACATTGATGTCAGAGTCTCTGCGAAACGACGGTAGAATATGGGTTCCAAGAAAGATTGAAGATGTAAAAGCAATTAGAGAAGGTAAATTGAAACCAACTCAATTGAAAGAGGAAGATAGAGACTATTATTTAGAAAGAAGGTACCCAGCATTTGGCAATCTGGTTCCAAGAGATGTAGCTTCTAGGGCTGCAAAAGAGCGCTGCGATGAAGGTTATGGGGTAAACAAAACTGGTGAAGCAGTTTATCTTGACTTTAACTCAGCCATTATGCGCTATGGAACTGAAAAAGCAATGGTGGATGGTGAAGAAAACGCATCTCAAGATAGAATTCGAAAGTTAGGCGAAGGCGTTATCGAGGCTAAGTACGGAAACCTGTTTCAGATGTACGAAAAAATCGTTGATGAGAACCCTTATAAAACTCCAATGATGATTTATCCCGCCGTTCATTACACAATGGGTGGAGTATGGGTCGATTACAATTTGATGACTTCAATACCAGGTTGTTACGCGTTGGGAGAGGCTAATTTTTCTGACCACGGTGCAAACAGATTGGGAGCGTCCGCATTAATGCAAGGACTGGCAGATGGATACTTCGTTTTGCCATACACCATTGGCGATTATTTAGCGCACGATATTAGAACGGGTCCAATATCTACAGAGTTACCTGAATTTGCTGAAGCTGAGCAGTCTGTAAAAGATGGGCTAAGCAAATTGATAAATAACAAGGGAAGTCATTCTGTCGACTATTTTCATAAGCGACTTGGAAAGGTCATGTGGGATAAAGTTGGAATGGCTAGGAGCGAAAAAGGCCTTAAAGAAGCAATTGCCGAAATACAGCAAATAAGAAAAGAGTTTTGGGAAGATGTAAGGGTTCCTGGAGGCTTAAATGAAATGAATGCCGAGTTGGAAAAAGCAGGCAGAGTAGCAGACTTTTTAGAACTTGGTGAGTTATTCGCAAAAGATGCGCTAGAGAGAAACGAGTCATGTGGAGGTCATTTTAGAGAAGAATCAAAAACGGAAGATGGCGAGGCACTTAGAAATGACAAGGACTTTGCTTATGTGGCAGCATGGGAATATACTGGAGAGCCTAAAGATGCTGTGTTGCACAAAGAAGATCTAGAGTTTAAAGATATTGAATTAAAACAACGTAGCTATAAATAATAGCTAGTCAATAATAACGGAGTTATGGATTTAACGTTAAAGATTTGGAGACAAAAAAATAAAAATGATAAAGGCGCAATGAAGTCTTATCCTATTAAAAACGTCTCTCCCGATTCTTCATTTTTAGAAATGATGGATCTCTTAAACAATGAATTGATCGAAAAGGGTGAAGATCCTGTTGCTTTTGATCACGATTGTCGTGAAGGTATTTGTGGGTCTTGTTCATTATATATTAATGGCGAAGCTCATGGTCCAGATCGATTGGTTACTACATGCCAATTGCACATGCGTAAGTTTAAAGATGGAGAAACAATACATATCGAACCTTGGAGAGCAAATGCATTTCCAGTAATAAAGGACTTGGTAGTAGATCGCTCTTCATTCGATAGAGTGATGAATGCTGGAGGATTCGTGTCTGTAAATACTTCAGGTAATACGCAGGATGCTAATGCTACTCCAATTGCAAAAGACGATGCGGACAAAGCTTTCGATGCTGCTACCTGTATCGGTTGTGGAGCGTGTGTTGCATCTTGTAAAAATGCATCGGCAATGCTATTCGTATCTGCAAAAGTTTCGCAGCTTTCTCTTTTACCGCAAGGCCAAGTTGAGGCAAAAAGAAGAGCGCTGCATATGGTGGAGCAAATGGATCATGAAGGATTTGGAAATTGTACAAATACAGGAGCATGTGAAGTGGAGTGTCCAAAAGGGATTTCTTTAGAAAACATTGCTCGTATGAATAGAGAGTATTTATCAGCGTCTATAACTTCAAAAAGCTAGATATAAACACAAATACATTACTGAAAGCCCTAGAAATAGGGCTTTTTTTATGCGCACTAGTTACTCTTTCTGTTAATAAAATACAGTTCAGAATTTGAGGTCCTTATGCTTTAACCTGCTTGAACTCGTAAGTTTGTTAGTGGAAATACATTATTCTTATATGCCCGTATTCAAAGGTTCCTTAAGCTCAAAACTCCCACAAGTGGGTACAACGATTTTTGCCACTATGTCGGCATTAAGCGCGGAGTTCAACGCAATCAATTTAAGTCAGGGTTTTCCAGATTTTGGCGTAGACCCTGTGCTCCTGAATTTAGTGGATAAATATATGAAACAAGGCTATAATCAATATGCACCTATGCCAGGGGTTTTGCCATTGCGCGAAGCACTCTCCGCTAAAATGGATAAAGCTTATAGCACATCTTATGACCCTAATTCTGAAATAACGATAACAGCGGGTGCAACTCAAGCAATTTACTCGGCTATTTCTGCTGCTGTTAAAGAAGACGATGAGGTTATATTGTTTACACCTGCATACGATTGCTATGGGCCATCTATTGAGTTAAATGGTGGAAAGCCCATTCACATTCAAATGCAGCCACCATATTACAACATAGACTGGGAGGAAGTTAAGAAAACGGTAAATCACCGTACTAAGCTTATAATCATTAACACTCCGCATAATCCAACCGGAACTATACTGTCTGCAAAAGATTTGATGGAGTTAGAAAAAATTACCTCAAATAGCGATATTATGATTCTCAGTGATGAGGTGTATGAGCACATTATATTTGATGGTTACGAACACCAAAGTGTAGCGCGCTATCCCAAATTGGCTGAGCGTAGTTTTATTGTCTATTCTTTTGGAAAAACATTTCATGCAACAGGTTGGAAATTAGGGTATTGCGTTGCTCCTGAAAAGATGATGAAAGAGTTTAGGAAAATGCACCAGTTTCAAACATTTGCTTGTAACCACCCCATGCAAATGGCACTTGCCGAGTACTTGTTAAACGAAAATAATTACAATGCGATTGGAAGTATGTATCAATATAAACGCGACCTTTTCAATTCCCTTTTAAAGGATTCAAGATTTGAAATAAGGCCAAGCGCAGGAACCTATTTTCAATTGTTGGATTACAAAGCAATATCAGATGAGAAGGATATTGATTTGGCCAAACAGTGGACAATAGACCACAAGGTAAGTTCAATTCCTGTTTCGGTATTTTACAGACAACCAGTATATAAAAATGTCTTGAGGTTTTGCTTTGCAAAACAAGATGAAACTATTGCAGCAGCTGCTAAAATTTTAAGTAATATCTAATGCCAGATCTAAAAGTAAGTATTGTTCAGTATGATATCGCTTGGCAAAACCCTGCGAAAAATCTAAAAAAAATTGAGAGTCTGCTATTGTCCATTGACAGAACAGACCTAATTGTGTTGCCCGAAATGTTTACAACGGGCTTCACTATGGACGTCTCTTCTAATGCTGAGAAGATGGATGGGCCAACAATAAGTTGGATGCGTAAAGTAGCTGAGCGAAAAGGTGCATCAATTACGGGTAGCTTAATAATTCAAACCGAAAGAGGAACGCATAACCGTTTAATTTGGATGCGTCCTGATGGAACAGTTAGCCATTACGACAAACGTCATTTGTTTAGAATGGCTGGGGAGGATGAGCAGTTTACTGAGGGACAAGAAAAAATATACCCAATTATAAAGGGCTGGAGAATTTGCCCACTTATTTGTTACGATCTTAGGTTTCCAGTTTGGAGTAGGAATCAAAACGATTATGATGCACTAATTTATATAGCAAACTGGCCTGCTGCTAGAAATTCAGCCTGGGAAACCTTGTGCAAGGCAAGGGCGATTGAAAATTTGAGTCCGGTAATTGCCGTTAATAGGGTAGGTCGTGATGGAAAAGGAATTGATTACGTGGGAAACTCGGCCGTGTATGATGCAACTGGGGAAGAGGTGGTTGGATTTGATAAAACTTCAGAAGGTGTTAGGACTGCTACATTAAAGTACACCGACCTCAAGGCGTTTCGAACCAAATTTCCTACCTATTTAGATGCAGATGACTTTGCTATTCAGGGATAAGCCAAGTAATATCTTTATCCCAACCCTCTTTCATCTCTAATTTTTCAGAGTAGAATATAACGCGCTCTGGTTGAGTTCTGGGAATGTACTTTCCGGTTGTCCAGACACCATCGTTGTTGGAATCAAAAATCAGTTTAAATTGATACTCACCTGGAGATAGGTTTTGGTAGTTAAATGATTTATTTCCTGAAAATAGATCTTGCCTTATAATTGCTCCACCTTTTGTCATAAACTGAAGGATTACATTTTCTGTAGCGGCAAGCTCCACATTGAGTTTGAGATTAGCGTACTCAATGTCACTTTTAGTTTTGAAATCGATTTTTGTTCCCTTGGATTTAAAACCTAGCACATCAGTCAAAAATGAGTCAGGTAGCACTAAACTGTATTTTGAATCCTGCTCAAGGGTGTAAATAATTTTGAGTTTTTTACTACCTACTTTGCTAACCGAAACAAACATGGAGTCAGTTGAATTTTGAATAAATAAAATTGAATCCTTCCAGCTTTTTATTGGAATATCGGTACTTAAAATCAGGGCGTCAAAGTATTTAGCATTGCCGTTGTTTACATTTGGAGTAATAGTCGGGAGTTTAGGCTTTGCAGTGTCAAAGGCTTTCAATTTAATTTTTACCGTATCTAATACTACTTCATCAGCAGAAACTACTATTTCTGTTTCAGTATCTTCTAACCGCGAAAAATCAGTCCATATAGAAACTGTATCGCCAACTAGAAGAGTATCGCTTTCAAACCAGCTTTTTTTGAACGTTTTTCCAAGAATATTTAAGTCGATTGTTTCTGCAGGCTTATTCAATATTAAAACCAATTTACCTTGGTCTTCTGCTTTAAGAGAAACGAGGTATTGCTTTTTATTGTCTGGTTCAAAAAGAAGAACTGAATAACTGGAATCAACTTTTGAAGTAAAAATGGCATTATCTATAAAGCCAATTCTTTCATTTGGTAAATTGTATAGCCTATCGTTGTTATTATCTTTCAAAACAAATAAGGTGAAATTGCCATTTTTCAGGAAGTTGAATTTGAATTGACCTTCTTTGTTTGTTTTGGTGTAATAATACGGTCGTTCTTTAGAAGGAATAGAGTCGTCACTATTTTCAAATAATAAAACTAAAATGCTTTCTTGAGGCGAAAGGCTAAAGGCGTTTTTTACGACACCTGAAAAACTTAAAGAATCTATATAGTTTCCAGTAGAAAAGACCAGGACATTTGAGTCAAGAGCAATGCCTTCGTGAAAATCTTTAACTCCGTTTCCTAGGTTAATCGTGTAGGTAGTATTTGGCAGTAAATTTTCCGGAAAAGTAATTTTAAGTGCTTTGTTATTCACTTTGTATGAAGGCTCTTCAGCCATTGGGGGGGATACTATCGCTTCTTGGGCCATGTTTCCTAACACAATGTATTCGTCAAATACAACTTTAAGTTCTGTCCCCTCAAAGTTTGTTTCTCCTATTCCTGGTGTGGCTTTTACAATTTTAGACGGTTGTTCGTCTTTTGGCCCTCCAGTTGGACTCTCAATTTGAGCGCAACTCAATAAAGAAAATACCGAGAATATGTATACTAAATGTTTCAACTAAAAAATTGTGTCGCTATGTTGGCGCAAATTAACTGCAATTCTTTTTGATGGTGGGAAGTAAATGCGTCAAATTGTTCACTATCAATATCCAAAACACCAACTACCTCGCCGTTTGCCAATATAGGTGCTACTATTTCGGAGTTTGCTTTGCTGCTGCATGCTATGTGCCCCTCAAACTGATGAACATTTTTTACTATTATGGTCTCTTTTTTTTCCCATGCTTTTCCACAAACACCCTTACCGAATTGGATGGTAGTGCATGCAACCGGGCCTTGGAAAGGACCTAATACGAGTTGATTTTCGTATATCAAATAAAACCCGCACCAAAAAGAAACTGTTGACCAGTGGCTATGAATTAAAGCGGAAATATTTGCCAATGAAGAAATAAGGTTTGTTTCACCTTCTGTTAATTGTTTAACGGAAATTGAAAGGGGTTGCTCTTTATTTATAGACTGCATGTTGCAATATTACAGTCAATTTGTTAATCGACTGCGTTTGTATTACTTATCATTTTTTGACAAGCAGAAAAAAAGCATATTTTAGCGCCTTCAATTTTTTTAGGGAATTAGGCAACCCGAGCTTATTTAATGCGTCTATTCACTACAGAAATACATCAAAAAAGAAAATATGAAAAAGTTAGTTGTTATTATTTTTGGTATAATTACCGGATTAACAATAAGTTACGATACTTATGCTTCTCACCTTGCAGGTGGTAGTATTCGTTACGATTATGTTGGGCCAACTCCAGGTTCTACAACTTCTTGGCGTTATAAAATTACGGTATTTGC
>Ga0115552_1002162_pt1 | contig 11327 bp, 10 predicted proteins | sample COGITO_mtgs_1103_3_FD_87178 | JGI IMG/M metagenome (GOLD analysis project Ga0115552, IMG submission 87178) | Pelagic marine microbial communities from North Sea - COGITO_mtgs_110328 | ecosystem: Environmental > Aquatic > Marine > Epipelagic | place: Germany:Helgoland, sampling site Kabeltonne...
ATCTTTCGTGGAGTGCAACGACGGCAATCGCGGCGGCAAGTGCCCCGACACTTGGGGCCGTCCAGCGCACGGATGCGAACGTGTTCAGCAACGACACCAGCAACGGACCCAGCGCCAACGAGACGCCGAAGATCAGGCTGATCGTCCCCATCCCCTGCCCGAGTCGCTCAGGGGCGAACACGGTGGTGCTGTGGATTCCCTGCAGCGGCGACGTCGCGCCGATCCCGGTACCACCGATGACGACGTATCCGGCGCCGATCAACGGGTTACTGGAGAAGGCCAAAATCCCGATGCCGACCGACAACAATCCGAACGCGGCCTGCAACGAACGGGTCGATCCGAGCCGACCCACCACCCACACGACCGGTAACCGACCTACGAACTGCATCACGCCCCGCGCGCCCGCCAACCATGCTGCGGTCGTCAGCGAGAGCCCAGCGGCCACCATGATCGGCACCTGATAGACGAGCACGGCGCCGACGGCCACGCCGACGCCGGCGCTTGCGACCGCATAACGACGGCCCCGCTCGGAGGCCATCAACCCACTGGGGCCGCGTGTCGGTGTCGGGCTGGTTGCGGCCGGGCGCGGCAGCGCCAGTGCCGTCAAGACGAGGACAACGGCGGCGACGACCGCGTGAAACCGCATCGTCACTCGCCAGCCATGGTCGTCAACGAACCAGGCGGTGAGCGGGAGATAGATGGTGCTGGAGAACGCGCCGATCAGTGTGAGGAGACCCACGGCGCGGGGTCCGTCGGCAGGGTCGGCCAAGCGGACCGCAAGGGTCTGGGTGACGTGGTAGTAGGCGAAGGCGCTCAGCAACGCGCCTCCCGCCGCCCCGGTGATCGCAAAGACCACCACTGTCTCGGCCGTCGAGGCAACCAGCAGCAGACCGCACGACGCCAAACCACTCACGCCGAGGACCATCCTCATCAGATGGCGGTCGATCAACCGACCCGCCTGGGGCGCGAGCAACGCGCCGGCCAAGGAACTCGCACTGAATGCGCTCACGAGCAAACCCTCGGGCCAGCCCGTGTCGAGCTTGATCGGTTCGAGAAGCACGCCGAACGCGTACGACCACGTGCCGTACGCGACGATCGTGAGCCAGCCGAGCAGCGACACCGGCACCCACGGAAAGTCGCGAGTCGCCAGCGGAGTCGTCACCGATGCTCCGGCGCAGCGCTGTCTCGTGAGTCGTAGTAGCCGGAGGGAACGTACAGCGCCGGTATGTCGAGGCTTTCCGCCATCTCGATGTTGCGGGGATCATCGTCAACGAACAGTTCGATGTCGCAGCCGGCCGACCTGAACGCCAGCAGCTGCTCTCGCTTCCATCGCGGTGACTGCTGACCTTCACGGCGGCCGCGCATTGCGAGCCAGTCGTGCCGGATCTTGTTGGTGTCGAGCCACGTCACGGTTTGCTCACCGATGTCGAAGATGCGCGCCGTCAAGATGATCACGCAGTAGCGATCATCGAACGACGAGATCAGTCTGCGACCGGCCTCGATCACAGGGTCGTCGACGCAGGCGTGGAAGAAGCCCTTCCAGTCGCGATCCTGTGATCGTCCTGCCTGCAAGAAGTGCTGGCGATGGGACGCGTCGGAGATGACGCCGTCAAGATCGCAGACAATGGTCGGTCCGCCCAAAGGCCGGTCCGTGTGGTCGGTCCAGTTGTGGGGATACAGGATCAGTCCTCGTCGTTGTCCTCGGCACCTTTGGCGATCGCCGAAACCACCCCCGGGTCGGCGAGCGTGGTGGTATCGCCGAGGTCGCGGCCGTCGGCCACGTCGCGAAGCAGACGGCGCATGATCTTGCCCGAGCGGGTCTTGGGTAGATCGGGCACGAGGAAAACAGCCTTCGGGCGAGCGGTCGGGCCGAGCTTCTTGGCAACGTGTTGGCGCACTTCTTCACGCAGCGCCTCGCTCGGCTCGGCCGAGCCGATGAGGATCACGTACCCGACGATGGCCTGACCGGTCACGTCATCGGTGGCACCGACCACTGCAGCCTCGGCAACCGCTTCGTGGTCGACCAGCGCCGACTCGACCTCAGCAGTCGAGATGCGATGGCCCGACACGTTCATGACGTCGTCGACTCGGCCGAGCAGCCACAGGTAGCCATCGGCGTCAACGCGGCAGCCGTCGCCGGCGAAGTAGCGGCCCTCGTATTCGGACCAGTAGGTCTCCTTGTACCGCTCGGGGTCGCCCCATATGCCCCGGAGCATTCCCGGCCAGGGTCGGGTGAGGGTGAGGTAGCCACCGCCTTCCTCGACCGGGTTGCCCTGGTCGTCGACCACTTCGGCGAACACCCCGGGGATCGTCTGGGTCGCAGAGCCCGGTTTGGTGGTAGTGACGCCCGGCAGCGGCGTGATCATGTTGCCGCCGGTCTCGGTCTGCCACCACGTGTCGACGATCGGGCACGACTCGCCACCAATGTGCTCGTGATACCACATCCACGCTTCGGGATTGATCGGTTCGCCGACAGTGCCGAGTACCCGCAGGCTCGACAGGTCGCGACCGGCCGGCCATTCGGGGCCCCATTTCATGAAGGTGCGGATCGCCGTGGGCGCCGTGTAGAGCTGGGTCACGCCGTAGCGTTCGATGATGTCCCAGAGGCGGTCCTTCTTCCATCCCGCCCGGTCGCCTTCGCGCTCCTCGGGGCGGGGCGTGTCGGGCGTGCCTTCGTACATCACCGATGTGGCCCCGTTCGTGAGCGGGCCGTAAACGATGTAGCTGTGGCCGGTGACCCAACCGATGTCGGCGGCGCACCAGTAGACGTCGGTGTCGGGCTTCAGATCGAAGACGTACTTGTGGGTGAATGCCACCTGGGTGAGGTACCCGCCGGTGGTGTGCATGATCCCCTTGGGCTTTGCGGTGGTGCCCGAGGTGTAGAGGATGTAGAGCAGCTGCTCGGAGTCCATCGGCTCCGCGGGGCAATCGGCCGACGCGTCGGCCATGAGGTCGTGCCACCAGTGATCGCGGCCTTGGACCATGGCCGGCTCGGTATCGCACCGGTTGACGACGACGACGTTCTCGACCGTGGCCGCGCCGTTCTCCAGTGCAGCATCAACGTTGGGCTTGAGCGCCGAGGGTTCGCCGCGTCGATACCCGGCATCGGCGGTGATGACGAGCTTCGCCTCGGCGTCCTCGCAGCGGTCGGTGATTGCGTCGGGTGAGAAGCCACCGAAGATGACGGAGTGGGCGACGCCGATGCGGGTGCAGGCCAGCATGGCGATCGGTAGCTCGATCACCATCGGCATGTAGATCGCGACGCGGTCGCCTTTCTCGAGGCCGAGGCGCTTGAGGACGTTGGCAAACTTGCACACCTCGGTGAGCAGTTCGGCATACGTGATCGTGAGGGTGTCACCCGGCTCGCCTTCCCAGTGGAACGCGATCTTGTCGCCCTTGCCGGCTTCGACATGGCGATCGAGACAGTTGTACGAGAGGTTGAGTTCGCCGCCAACGAACCATTTGGAGAACGGCAGATCCCACTCGAGCACGGTGTCGAAGTCCTTGGACCAGGTGAGGAGTTCGCGAGCCTGTCGCGCCCAAAAGGCCTCGTAATCGGCCTCGGCTTCGTCCCACATCGAGCGATCGTTGGCATTGGCCTGCGCGACGAACTCCGGTGACGGCGGGAACCGTCGGTCCTCGCTCTCGTAGATCTCGATCGAACCTTCGGCCATGGCCTCTCCCCTCGCGGAACCCGACGCGTGCGCCGGCTGGTGCTGCGGAGATCGACTGTAGTTCGGCTTGAAAGAACCCGCCGCAGGTGATCACGAGGGCGCGCGACGCGGCCTCACCCCTCACTGCTTCGAGCCCTGCTGCCGCCGCTGCAACGGTGCAGGGGCGACGTTTGTGTCAAGCTGGCGGGAGGCCAAGCCGTCAAGGAGGAAACTGGTGCTTCAGGAATTCAAAGAGTTCGTCAACAAGGGAAACATTGTCGACCTCGCCGTCGCGGTCGTGATGGCGACGGCGTTCAAACCGATCGTCGACACCTTCGTTAACGGTGTGCTTCTTCAGATCGTGGCTGCGATCTTCGGCGAGCCGAACTTCGACACCCTCAGCGTCAACATCGGCAACGCCGCCATCATGTACGGCACAGTGATCACCGCCGCGATCCAGTTCTTCTTCGTCGCCCTCGCCGTCTTTTTCGTGCTCAAGACCTACAACGCCACCAGGCGCGGCGAGGAGGCCGAGGAACCGGTCGACGAGCCGACCGGTCCGTCCGAGATCGATCTGCTCACCGAGATCCGCGACTCACTCGCCAACCGCTGAGCAGGCTCGCCCCACCGACGGTCTGCGGCAGCGTTGCCCGACGCGCGCTCAGAGCTGCGCAGAGCGGAAGAAGGCCTGCCAGGTCGCCAGCGCCTGCGGGTGGGTGCCCCTTCCGGTCTGCTTCGTCGGCCAGTCGGCGTTCCCGAGCGTGAGCGGGTTTTCTCCGATCTCGGCGCCGTAGACGAGGAAGTGTTTTCGGTTGGCACCGAAGTACCAGCGTCCATCCCGCCGTTCGTACACGTCGTGATACTGGATCGCCTGGTGAATCCAGCGGTCGCTGTCGGGACCGCCGTCCTGGATCTCCGCCTTGCAGTAGACGACACCCGTGGCGCAGTCGACATCGTGGGGATCGGGTTCGATCATGTGGGTACCGATGTTGAGGAAGGTGATCCCAACCCCCCGGAGTGCCTCGGTCATCAACCGGTGCAGGGTCTCGCGTCCCGCCAGGGTGCTGCTGATCCGCACGTCGGGCACGTACAACTCGACGAGGGCATCAATGTCCTTGGCGTCGGTGTAGAACGCATACCGGGCGGCAAGCTGTCGGATCTCCTCGTGCACTGAGCCGAGCGTAGGCGCTCGGCTCAGACGGCTGCGGTAGCGGGGCTCGACTTGCTGATTTGAGCCGAGGCGTCGAACATCGCTGCATGCGCCTTCGTCTTGTTCTCGCAGTTCTCCTGACCTTGTCGGCTGCGTGCGGCGGGAGCGGCGACGCCACCGGTGCATCGGTCGACGTTCCCGAACCTTCGACAACGAGCGAGTCACCGACAACAACCACCACCGAGGCACCCACCACTACGGCACCGGCTCCCACGACGACTGAGGCTGCTGAGCCGGCGCGGTTCGACGAGCGAGGACCTTGGCAGGTTGGGGTCGCCACACTCGATCTCGGCGACCGGCGAGCCGATGTCTACTACCCGGCGATGATCGAGCCTGGCGCTCAGACCGAGATCTTCAACTCGCTGGATGTCTTCCCTGAAGAGTTCCAGGCCTTCATCCCCGACGAACTGACCGGCCTCTACGACACAACCGCCTACCGGGACGCGACCCCAGCCGACGAAGCGCCCTACCCCGTGATGGCCTACAGCCACGGATTCGGTGCGTTTCGGCAGGTGGCCTCGTTCCATACGTCTCATGTTGCGTCGTGGGGGTTCATCGTTGTCACAACCGACCATCTCGAACGCGGCCTCGCTGCTCAGGTGCGCGGAGAACTCGGGGGCGGGGCCGAGAACCAGGACGTCCTCGACGTGTTGGCTGCGCTCGATGCCCTCGCCGCGCACCCCGAGCTCGGTCCGATCGCCGATCTCGATCGGGTCGCCATCACCGGCCACTCTGCAGGCGGCTGGACCGCAGCACGCGCTGCTCGCGAAGAGGTGTTCGACGTCTATCTCTCGATTGCGTCGGGCGCGCCCGAGATCGTGACGCAGAAGCCGGCGATCGTTTTCGTCGGTGAGAACGACCAGACGGTGGTTCCCGAACGAAGCTACGAGCTCTTCGAGCAGCTCAATGACGCGGTCTTGGTAACCATCGAGAACGCCGGACACAACAGCTTCAGCGACTCGTGCGAAGGCATCTACGAACTCGGCGGGCTCGACATGCTGGCCGAGCTCATCGGCGCCGAACAGGTCGAACGGGCCGAGGACGGCTGTGTGCCGCCTTCCATCGAACCCCGTCGGTCATTCGACACGCTCAACCACTACACAGTGCAGTTCCTGCTGGCACAACTCGTCGATCGAGGTGCCGCAGGTGAGCTGATCGACACGAGCGACCTGATCACCCCACTGGCCGATTTTCGCGTCGTCGGTGATCCGCTCGGCTGAGCAGCGAGCCGACGCCCCTTCCCCGCAACAACCAAACCGGCCGATTCGGCGCCTTCAGAGGCGTTCGCAGGCATCAGCACCCGGAGTGCACCGATAGCGCCGGTCACTTCAGGAGCAGGCGTCTACCCAGTCGATCTCGAAGCTGAAGTCGCCGTCGATGCCATCGGCAAGAATCACCCCGACTTGGGTGGCCAGGTCGGGGGCGAACGGCTCGGCGACGACGGGGTTGCCAAACACGCGAGCCTCCATGTCGACGAGCGGCACCGAGACCTCCTGCCACCCACCGCCGGCCACCTCGATCGGCGCATAGTGAGTGACCCTGCCTCGACCGTCGACAGCATCGTTGACGAGCAGTTCGTAGGTGCGGCCGTCGGTGCGAACCCGAAGGGTAAGCGATGTCGCGCCGGTGAATTCGCCGTCCACCGGGCCCCGAATCGACGAGAACCCGCCGCCAGCGGTCACGATGGTGCCGGTCCAGGTGAGCACGCCATCTCCGATCTCCCCCTGTGCTTGGGACCGACCGCCCATCACACCGTCGTTGACGATGAACCAGGTTGGGTCGTCGAACTCGGTGAGTCGTTCACAACCCGTCGACCCCACAGTTGAGGGCTCGATGGTTGGGGGCACGGTGGCAGTTGGGGGCACGATTGTGGTTGGCGCCGCGGTGACCACTGCGTCGGTGGTGGGGGTCGATGCGTGCGTGGTCGACGGCGCGTCGGTCGAAGGCGCCCCAGTGGTGGCGATGGATGACGGGGTCTCGCCCCCGGCTGTCGACGCCGAGTCGCTGCTGCAGCCCGACGCGGCCAGCACCAACACCAAAGCCAGGACGGTTGGCCGAAACAGCATGGGGGGCAGTCTGACCAGCTCTTCACCCCTATGGGGAGTCGAACGGCATCATTCTTGCCCTGCCCCGGGGCCACTCCCACACAATCTCCAACCCACGCACTGACCTCGCAGCACGCCACAGCGCCGCGGCTTCGCCGCGTCCCAACACACCCAAACCGGCGCCAACGGCTCCCCCGCCCACCGTCAAAGGCCGCGGCGCACCTTCGAGCACGCCGATAGCCTCAGCCCCACAGGGGGACGGACCCAGCAGCGCAGTTTCGCGCCGCGTTCCGGACCATCCCCGCCCTCGTAGCTCAGTGGATAGAGCGTCGGTTTCCTAAACCGTGCGTCGCAGGTTCGATTCCTGCCGGGGGCGCCATGCGTGCTGTTGGCTGATGTCGAAGGAGCCCACCTCCAGCGCATCACTGGTCCCGACGGCATCCACATGAGATCCTGATCCCATGACCGACGACGGCGCACCGCTCCAACTCCTCGACCGCGGCTATCGCGCGATCATGCGACAGGTGGTCGAGACGGCCACTGCGCCGCACTTCACCGCACTGGCTGCAGAGCTTGCAATCCCCGTCGAGCAGGCCCGCCAACTCTCACACGAACTCGTCTCGATCACCCCTGGCTGGATGGCGCCCGAAACCGACCTGTTCGCCTCGTTCCCACCCTTCAACCTCCAACCAACCCAGTACCGGGTGAGCGTCGACGGTGTTGGCGGTTGGTACGCACAGTGCGGCCTGGAAGCGACTGCGGTCCGCTGGCTCTTTCCGGGTAAGACCATCAGAGTCGAAGCGCCATGCCTGTGCTGCGGCGAGGTGATGGTCGTCGAGATGCACGACGAGGAAATCGTCGCCACGGAGCCAGCCGAGATCGTCGGCTACACCAGTGATGTGATCGGGGGTTCGGCCGAAAGTCGACCGTTCCGTTGAGCGAACATGAACCTCTTCCGGTCGGAAGCGCACGCCCGTCGGTGGGACGGTTTCAACCCCAAGATGGCTCACGCGATCAAACCCATCGCCGAGTGGGCGGACACATTCGCCAACCCGTTCTTTCGCGAGCGAGGCCGGGCCGACTACATCTCGTGGACCCGCTCCGACGACGGCGTAGCCGCATTTCGGGCGCTTCGAAGCAGCCTGCCTCTACCCGCCGACGACTGATTCAGCCAACCAACCAGAGGCACCACCATGTCCGACTTCGATAGTGCTGAGGCCGACCGGCTCCTCAAGACCACCAAGCAGGTGCGTCAGCGCCTCGATCTTGACCGTGAAGTGCCCATCGAACTGCTGCTCGAGTGCATCGACATCTCGAACCATGCGCCGGTCGGCGGCAATGTCCAGGCCAACCAGTGGATGATCGTCACCGACCAAGCCCGAAAGGCGGCAATCGCTGCGTACTACGCCGCCGTAGGTCGTCCCTATCTTGCGCCCGCGGATACCACCCACCCCAAGGCCAAGAAGATCGTCGACTCGACGATGTACCTGATCGACCACCTGGCCGAGGTCCCGGCGCTGGTCATCCCGATGCGCAAGGGCCGGCCCGAAGGGATCGTCGCCGGGTACTACGGCTCGGTGCTTCCTGCGGTGTGGAGCTTTCAGCTCGCCGCCCGGGTCCGAGGAATCGGATCGTGCTGGACCACGTTCCACCTTCAACACGAAACAGAAGTGGCCGAGATCCTCGGGATTCCCAACGACATGACCCAGGTGGCGATGTTGCCAGTTGCGTACTACACCGGCGATTCGTTCGTACCCGCCAAACGGCGCGACGCCCGAACGATCACCCACCTCAACAGCTGGGGCAACACCCTCATCGACGAGTAGGCCGACGCCGTTTGGCGAAGGCGGCGGTCACTTGCTCAGATCCGCCCCAACGGGTTGCCAACCTCACGGGCGAGCAGCTGTTGCACGAGCGAGATCGAGTCGGCGTCAGCTCGTGCGTCGACGATCTCTCCGTCGGCGATCAGGAAGCCCTGGCCGGTGGCGGCTCGATCGGCGAAGAGTTTCGCATCGGTGAAGAGGCGGGGTTTAATCACCGCCGGGTCGCCGCGTTCGGGGCAGAACGTCATGCAGTTGCCGCACTCGTTGCAGAGTTCAGCGAAGAGCAGATACTGCTGGCGCCCCTCCATGCCATCGAGGCTGGCGATGCTGGTGAAGGCGTCGTTGGGGCAGACGGTGACACAGAAGTTGCAGGCGACACAGCCAAACATCTCGAGGTCGTGATCGACCTCTCGCGGCAGTTTCTCGTTGCTGCTGAGGCGATAAGGCTCGATGCCGGGGCCTCGCACGTTGGCAACGTGGGCCGCTGCGCTCGAGGTGTGCCCGGCGGCTTCGGCTGCAGCCTGGCGGTCGGCTTTCCAGGTCAATAGGTCGGTGTGCCCCGCCTCGCGCACCGTCGTGGTGAGGGCTTTGAGCATGGGTGCGAGGCGTCCGTAGCCGCCGGGCTTCAGGAGGTCGGAGCACACGGTGGCAGGGTTGACGCCCGCTGCGAGCGAGTCGGCCAGGTTGTCCTTGGTGATGCCGGCCGAGAACGAAACCATGACATCGCCGTCGTGGCCGGGCACGTCGAGGCGCCCCGGAAGTGCTCGTGCCAAGGTGTCGAGCAGCGTCATGGCGAGAATGTGCAGCGGTGGGCCCGACAGGTACATGGTCTCATCGGGCATCCAACGTTTCTGGTTGTCGACCACCAACGTGTTGGTCAACTTGATGCCAAACTTCCTGCCCCGGTCCTTGGCGTACTGGTTGAGCTCTTCGATCAGTTCGATCCCACGGTCGAACTGCAGATCTTCGGCAAACGCCTGCTCCTTGACCGAAACGTCGGTGTAGCCGAGTTCGTCGTTCACGATCCCGGCGACGGTCTCGTAGCCGAGCAACGTCGGGTTGAGCTTCACGATCACGTCGAGGTCGTGCACGTCGATCAGGTGCTTGGTGATCGCCTCGATCTCTTCGGGCGGGCAGCCGTGGAAGGTCGAAAGAGTGAGCGTGTCGGAGATGGTCGAACGGAACTCGAGATCGCTGAGGTGCGCGAACGGTCCCGCGATCTCGGGGCGCAACTGCTCGATCTCAGCGGATGCGTTGCGCATGCCATGGATGAAGGCTGCGACCTTGTCGCTGCTGATGCCGGCGAGGTCGTAGCCGACCGACATGTCGAAGACGTGCGGGCCGGGGTCAGGTCCGACGAACTCGGTCAGCGGTTCCCAACCCCGCAGGATCTCGACCAGCATCGACGCTTTCACGTACTCGGTGAGGCTCTGGGGGACCGTGAGCTCCTGGCTCCACTCGATGTTGTATCCGACGGTCTGCATATCGATGCAGGGCCGGTTGATCACGAGGTCATCGAGGATCTGCACCGTCTTCAACTCGAACAGACGCGAACCGCCCAGCCAGGAGAGCACGATGTTTTCCGCCAGTTGCGAATGAGGGCCAGCAGCCGGGCCGACCGGGCTCGCACAACGACGCCCAAGAAAGTCGAAACCCAGGTCGATCTCCGGGTCGGGCTTCCAGAAACGCGCCGTGGGCAGATCGAAGATCTTCTTGCGGGAACGCCACTCGTGGTCGATGCGACCGAGCAGTGTTGCAAGCGACATCGGAGTGAGCGGCGGGGTTTCCTCCACGGCCCAGACGCTACCGCCTGATTTTACAAAGTGTAAAGAATGGTCAGGTCGACGACGCGTCGGCAATCGATTGGATTGTCGAGTCGAGGGTGGCGTCGAATTCCGCTTCGGACTGCTGCGCCGAGAGGCCCTCGGTGAGCGCTCGGCTGAAGCTCGCGATCATCCCCGGCTGACGGCTGAGGATCTCGTTGGCTTCACTGCGGCTGTACCCACCCGACAGCGCTACCACCTTGAGGATCTTCGGGTGGGAGATCAGTTCGGAGTAGAACCCGTCGACGCTCGGAAGCGACAGCTTCAACATCACCTCGACGCCGTCGTCGAGCGCATCGAGGTTGCGCAGGATCGCTGCTTTCAGCATGACCTCGGCCTCCGCCTTGGTCGGGCTGTGGATGTCGACCTCGGGCTCGATGATCGGCATGAGGCCAAACGCCAGAATCTGTTTGCCGATCGCGAACTGTTGATCGACGACCGCATCGACGCCGCTTTGGTTCGCTGCCTTAATCACCGACCGCATCTTGGTGCCGAACACGCCCTTGCGCAGCCCTCGCTCGAGCAGGCCGTTGAGGTCGGGTATCGGCTTCAAGACCTGGGCATCGTGCTCCTCGTCAGCCAACCCCTTGTCGCATTTGAGGAACGGCACGACCCCCTTCACATTCCAGAGGTAGTCCGCAGCCCCACGACCGTCTATCTCGCGGTCCATCGTCATCTCAAAGAGGATCGCCCCGAGGACACGGTCACCGTCGAACGAACGGCTCGTGCAGATCCGGCTCCGCATCGCGTGAATGTGATCGAACATCTCGTCG
>Ga0115552_1002165_pt1 | contig 11319 bp, 9 predicted proteins | sample COGITO_mtgs_1103_3_FD_87178 | JGI IMG/M metagenome (GOLD analysis project Ga0115552, IMG submission 87178) | Pelagic marine microbial communities from North Sea - COGITO_mtgs_110328 | ecosystem: Environmental > Aquatic > Marine > Epipelagic | place: Germany:Helgoland, sampling site Kabeltonne...
ATTCACCTAAGTATGATATATCATTTTCTGTAAATTACAGTAAAGGGTGGATTGGCTCAAATAATGCACCATTAATTCATAAAATTTTTGATTTTATAGAAAATCAAACTAAACCATAGGCATATCTTCTTCTTTTAATTTAGCAACTTCTAATCCACGTAAGTAGGTTTTGCTTTTGTTTCCAACTGACATTAATTATATTAGTGATATGGAAAAAGTAAAATATCCAAAATCATTAGTTATAGTTTCTATTGTTGTTTCTTTAGGTGCTTTAGGTTGGGGAATTTATGAATTAACTAATAATGAGTTTTTAACTGGTTTAGGGTTTATTTTTTTGGTTGCCTGAATCGTTGCCTTTACAGCTTTTAACTATAACTAAGTTATAGCAAAAAGTCAAAAAATCTCAATAGTAATTATTAATTGCAACTACCCTACTCAAATAATATCGGTTTTCTTTTGATGGGAGGTGTTTGTATTAGTATGTGTAATACTAAACTTTACTGCGTCTTAAACGAGTAAACAATGGAGTAACTAGCGTTAGTTCCGTCTGATGTCTTTACTCTCCAATAATACGTTGTAGCCGCTTTATTGTTTTAGTAGATAATTCTATTGAAACATCGAACATTTGTTACCACCCTCCTTCAAAGACGTTCCAAGGAACTACATATTGTAGACGCCTCCATTAATGTCTAAGGTAGCTCCTGTAATAAATCCATCGTATTCCGAAGCTAGGTATAAAACAGCGCGCGCAACATCTGCTGCATTCCCTGCGCGTTGAATTGGAATTCCCGAAACAGTTGCAACGGCAGACTCTTTGGTGGTATGTGTATTGTGAAAAGAGGTGCCTAAAATAAGACCTGGAGCTACGGCATTTACTCGAACACCTTGAGGTCCCAATTCTGTTGACAATGCTCTTGTTAATGTTAATATAGCGCCTTTGCTGGTGGCATAAGCTATAGAACCTGGGTGCCCTCCTTTTCGTCCTGCTAACGAGGACAAATTAACAATACTACTATTTTTATTTTTTGTGAGGTATGGGGTTGCTGCTCTTGTTACAAATAGCATTGAAGTAAGATTAATGTCCATAACTTGATGCCAAAATTCCGTTGTTATTTCATTCAACATTTTACGGGCAACTAAGGAACCTGTATTGTTAATCAAGATATCAATCCCTCCAAAAGCAGCAATCGTTTTTGAGACCATCTCATTTGCATCTACCTCTTTTGTTAAATCTCCTTGAATGATTACCGCATTTTGTCCTTTTTGAATGGCATACTCCATCAACTCATTGGCAGTAGCTGCACTGGAATAATAATGAATGGCAACATTGGCACCACAATCAATAAAATGACGGGTTATAGAAGCGCCAATTCCTTGGGCACCGGCAGTAATTAACACATTTTTATTTGTTATTTTACGAATGTTTTTCCTATTTTCTTTCATGTTTTTTGTTTGAGTTTAAAAATAATCTAAAAGTGCCAAGACTCCATTCACTGAAATAACAAGTGAAAAGAATAGGGCACCATACAATCCGATAGCTACTGCGGCCCCTACCTTATAGTCTTTCAGTTTTTTTTTCTTGTTTAATAATAGTATAATTCCGAGGATGACAATAGGCAAAACAAAAACATTAAATACTTGTGATAGGATTTGAATTTCGATGGGATTTGCACCAAATGCGGGACCAATTAGGGCAACCAAACATGCAATGGCGGTAACCACACGAAACTGTTTTGAATTGGTGTCTAAAATTCCCGATTGATAATCGGCAAGGAGTAATGGGGCAATGAGTAAACAGGGAAAAATGGATGACAAACCTGCACTTAATGCACCAAAAAAGAAAATTGTCACGGCCCATTTTCCTGCTACAGGTTCTAAGGTATTTGCCATATCAAGTACATGGGTAACAGCAATTTCTTGATGAAATAAAGAACCTGCGGCTACTGCCATAATGGTGGCACTAATTAGAAAGATTAAAGCGGCAGCAGTAATCGCGTCCTTTTTTTGTTGTTTCAAGTTTTTGATAGTCCATCCTTTTCCTCTTACAAAAAGGGGTCTTGATAAAAAGGTAGCGGCTGCCATGGTGGTTCCTACAAATGCAGCGACCAACATTTTACCTCCTGGCACTTCTGGAATGGTGGGGAGCAATCCTTTGACAACATCTATTGGAAGGGGTTGCACAAAAAACAAGGAGAACAGAAATGAAAACCCCATTAAGGTTACAAATATAATGAGTATTTTTTCGAAGAAGGTATACTTACCAACCAACAGCAAGAGATAGAAAATAGCGATTACAAGAATGGCGATGGTTAATACGGTTTCGTATTGGAAGACGCGTAAGGATTCGAAATTGAGAACAAGAATTTCAAAAATAATATTGGCTGAAATTCCTAAAATACCCATGAGCGAATTCCATTGCCCAAAAGTAATGCCGACAATGATTAAAATGGCCAACACTTTTCCAAATTTTAAATGTTTTTTAAATCCATAAAGTGCGGTTTCCCCTGTAATCAGGGCATAATTTCCATAGGCAAACATTAAAATTCCTGAAAACACACAGCTTAATAGTAGCACCCATAATAATTGCATTCCAAATTTACTTCCGGCTACAATCATAGACGTTACACTTCCTGTTCCAATGGTGTAGCCTATGGCAAAAATTCCGGGTCCAAAGCCCAATATGATTGCAATAATTTTTTGTATTAACGATTTTTTAGTTTGAAGTGTTGCCATGTTCTGTTGGTTTTTTTGGTTCGTTTAGGTTCCAATCTGTTTGATAAAATTGCCCGGTGTCATCTTCTTTTCTTTGATAGGTATGTGCGCCAAAATAATCTCGTTGGGCTTGTATTAAATTTGCGGAGGAATTGGCAGTTGTAATATTGTTAAAAAAGTGTATCGCATTGCTGAGACTTGGAATTGGCAATTCGCTTAAAACACATTCAGAAACTACTTTTTTAATGGCTGATTTTCTTGTTTTTAATGCTTGGATCGTATTTTCGTGGGCAAACAAATTGTTGGTTGTTTTAAAAACTGTTACCAATTCAATCATATAATCGGATCTAATGATGCATCCATTGGTCCAGATTCTGGCCAATTCACTTAAATTCAAGGCCCATTTAAAACGTTCTGAGGCTTCTTGTATGAGTTTAAATCCTTGGTAATGATTGATGATTCTGGCAAATTGATAGGCGTTGTGAAGGACTTCAATGGAAACCTTTGGCTCGGTAATATTCTCGGAGTTGAATTGCTTGCTTGCTGCGACTCTTTCTGCTTTGTAAAAGGATGCATACCGAGAAAATAAGGCGGAAGCAATCAGGGTACTGGGCACTCCTAATTCTACGGTTGCTATGATGGCCCAATTACCGGTTCCTTTATTGCCTGCGGTGTCCATTATCTTATTGACCAGCCAATCATCACCTTCTTTTTTTCTTAAAATAGTGCTAGTAATTTCTAACAGATAACTGTTTGTGGTGGGCTTCCACTGTTCAAAAATGTCGGCTATCTGGTCTGGTGTGTTCCCTTTTGCTTTAAGTACTGTACAGACATCTGCCAACAATTGCATTTCTACATATTCGATGCCATTGTGAATCATTTTTACAAAATGACCACTTCCTTCGTTTCCAATATAGCTACAACAGGGAGCTCCGTTTATATCTTTTGCGGCAATCAGTTCTAAAAAAGGCTGTACTTGTTGGTAGGCTTTTGTATCGCCTCCTGGCATAATCGAAGGTCCTTTTAAGGCGCCTTCTTCGCCTCCTGAAACTCCTGCTCCAATAAAGTGAATGCCTTTCGATTTTAAGAAATCAAAGCGTTCTTTTGTTTTATTATAGTTTGAATTTCCGCCATCGATAATGCTGTCTCCTTGGGTTAAAAAAGGCAATAGGGCTTCAATTACAGCATCTATAGCGGAGCCTGAATTGACCATCAACATTATTTTTCTGGGAGTTTCCAACGATTTTACAAAATCGGGGATGACATCAAACGGCAGTGCTGATGCTAATTCTTTAAACTCTTTTTTAAAATTGATAGCAATGTCTTCTTCTAACTCTGGCACATGTCTGTTGTACATTGAAATTCGAACGCCTTTTTGGGCTAAATTCCGACTGAGGCTTTTCCCCATAACTCCTAAACCTATAAGTCCAAATTGGTTTTTTATTAGGAGACTTTTCTGAATTTCGGTAACCATTTCTTTTGGTGATAAATGAATGTCTATTTGAAGTGCGTTTTTTGGAATTTCTAAGTCGTCAAACTGTGATTTTAATAATTTCAAAGGCATAAAATGATTTGATCTCTTTTGTATTCTTTCTAAAACTTGATCAAACGAACCTAACAAATGAACCCATTCTGTATTGCTTTCAATTCCTAAACTTAAAGTATCTCTATACTTTTGTTTTAAAGCTGAACAAACTATAACACACGTATTCTTAGACAATTGTTTTTTAGCTAAATTATTTAAAGATAGCAGCCAGTCTTGTCTATCCTCATCATTTAAAGGTTGTCCGCCAGATATTTTTGCAATGTTATTTTCCGAATGAAAATCATCACCATCAAAAAACAAAATGTTTAATTCTTTTGCTAGTAATGCTCCAATAGTGCTCTTTCCACAACCTGAAACACCCATTATAAAGATTACTTTTTTCATTTTTACATTAATTTTAATTCAACAGTATTAATAAATCAACTTTAATTTTAAGTTTTCTTCTGTTTTGATCTTTCCAGAATTATTTAATTTATTATTCGTTGCCCTATTATTTTTTGCACCCCATAGAGTAGAAACAAACTGAACCTTGTTGTTTATAAACCTATTTTTATTGATAGTTACATTTATAATTCCTCTATGGTTTAATAGTATTCTATTTTTTTCTTTTGCCCCACAATTCGAAAATATACTATTGGTTACTAAAAGGTTTCCTCCAATAGTAGACTCGTCAAAACCACCTCTATAATAATCTATCACATTTTGTTGTACATTGGTAAATTGACAATTATCAATGGTTAAATACTCTGTGTTATAGTCTCCTCTATCGTTTGTTTCTTCAGATAATTCTATTCCGTTTTCACAATTAGAAATTGAAGTATTTTTAAAAGTAATTTCTTCTGAAAATGATTGTTTATATACTTTTAAGGCATACTTAAAATTGCTGATTTCAGAAGCTACAACTTCTAATCCGAAATGATTCGACATATTCTCTTTTAAACTAGCAAATGCATATTGTGTGTTTAAGCCTCTTAGTTTGATGTTTTTCAAAACTAATTTACCGTAAGGATGCAATTCTAAAGCTGGTGTATTTGCTGCGCCATTATATAAAATTTCAACATTTCCTTTCGATTGAATTGTAATGGTTTTATTAATTATTAATGATTTAGATATGGTGTAAGTCCCAGAATTCAAATCAATAATATCACCATTTTTAGCTTCATTCAATTTTGCTATTAACGCAGCTGAATTATTTACAGTATGCTTTTTTACTTCTTTTACTGCAACTTCATTAGAAAACCAAGTTGCTCCATATTTTGTTTTATCTAATAAATCTAAGTTGATGTTTTCTGAATTTAATATAGCACCAATTTGATTTGATGTAATTCTAGACTTCCCTAATAAATCATTCGTAATAATCTCAAAATCGAAACCATTATAGATTTTTACATCATCGAAACCAGCAATTGGTACAAAAATATTTGTTCCTATTTTTGTTAAGGTTAATTCTTTGGTGATTAAACCATGACTGTTTGCAATTTCGACTCCGTTGTTATAAATAATATTGCTTTTAAAAGTAACTCCGTCTGCTTTATCATGTTCAATAATTGGGTTTGCATCTCCTAAAGAATTATAAATAATATTATTTACAACTTCTGTTCTTAAAGGTCTTGCAGATCTAATTTCAGATTTTGGTAAAACAGCTGATTGTGCTATATTAGTTCCAACGCCAAATTGCCATGGCGAACTAGAATCTACATACGTATTGAAGGCAACCACAACATCTGTAACTTGATTATATCTGTTTAATGGCGATTTAGGAATTCCGTTCATAACTGCCAACGGACTTCTAAAACTCTTTCCTTTTAATTTATAAAAAAGGTTATTAATCACCCAATGCCCAGTGTTAATAATTCTAACACCTCCATATTGTTCATTTACGCCATCTCCAATAAAATAGTTCCCATCAATAGTAACATAATTTCCATGTCTTGTTACTACAGATCCTTCACTTTTGTAGAATACATTGTTTTTAATTAGATTGAAATTTGTCTTGCTAGAAATAATTTCTACCTCCCCATTACATGCTTCAAATAAGTTATTGGCTATGGTTGTATTACTAGGCGACATAGAAGTAAAACTACTCCCCAATTGAATGGTTTCTCCTCTAGCACCCCCTTTTCTTGGTCTGGGTCCGAAATGATTATTTACAATTTGATGGTAGTTTCTAATACTTTGATTTCCTTTTAAATCTACTCTCACTGTTGGCCCACCATTGGTTTTTCCAGCAATATAACAATGTTCTAATGTATTGTGTTTTCCATAAAACTGCACCCAAAGGTTTTCCTGGTCTCGCTCTAGATTATTAAAATCTAGAATTACACAATTAGAAACACTACTATTATTGGCTACACTCTCTTTACTTGTTCTAAATGCAATTACATTTGCAGTAGGTGAATGTCCGTTTCTAAAAAACAATCCTTCAACATTTAAAAAGTTACCACTAATTTCTAAATTAGAGATTCCCTCTATAAAAACTTTTCCTGGAGTTTCTGCTCTTAAAGTGATTGGCTTTTTTTTTGTTCCTTCACCAACAAAGAGAATTTCTAAATTAGAATACGTTCCATCTTTTAAAATAATAACATCTCCTGGTTTTGCATTTTTTATTGCTGTATTTAATTCAACTTTAGTGCTAATAACAATGTCGTTTGTAATTTTTTCATTACAAGAAGTTAACATTAAAAATAAACTAATAATCAGAAGTGATTTATTCATATTTACTTCAATTTTATTTACTTTTTTAAGCAACCTATTTGGGGATTTAAATTAACTCAAGTAAACCACCCCATTCTGCATAAAACTTATCTAAATATTGTTCTATAAACTGATGAAAATGTATAAAATTTAAAAATATATAACCCTTACTTATATTGTCTTTGACTGTACAATTATCGCTTATAATTTTTAATAAATTCTATGGAAAATTTTACTAATTCTTCTATTCTTTTATAATCAAAATCGCCATTAGAATCTTTAGTGATTAATTTAGAGCCCATTCCAACACAGGTAACACCAGCATTAAACCAAGCTTCTAAATTATCTTTAGTTGGAGAAACTCCTCCTGTTGGCATTATATTTGTCCATGGTTGAGGGCCTTTAATGGCTTTCACAAACCCAAAGCCATAAGTGCCACCAGGAAATAACTTAACAACTTCACAACCTAATTCTTCAGCTTTTGCTATTTCACTAAGTGAGCCACACCCAGGTGACCACATTACTTTTCTACGATTACAGTTTATTGCAATATCTTCTCTTAAAACTGGAGTAACTATAAAGTTTGATCCTAAACTCATATATAAAGAGGCTGTTGCTGCATCTGTTACCGATCCAGTACCTAAAATCATTTCTGGAAATTTTTTAATTACAAATTTATTTAAATCCGTAAAAACTTCATGAGCAAAATCTCCTCTTGCTGTAAACTCTAGAAGTCTTGCTCCACCATTATAGCAAGCGGTAACAACTTTTTTACATATTTCAATGTCTGAATTATAAAACAAAGGAACTAACCCTGTTTGATTCATTTTATTAAAAACCTCTATTCTTGTGAAATTTGCCATAATATTATCTTGCTACTCTTCCTGATGAATCTCCTTCTACTAATTTATTAACTTCATCTACAGTTACCAAATTAGCATCTCCTTTAATCGTATGTTTCAAACATGATGCAGCTACTGCAAAATTAAGAGCTTTTTGATCATTGTTCTGGAATTCTATTAAACCATAAATTAATGCACCCATAAATGAATCACCCCCACCTACTCTATCAACAATATCTGTAATTTGATATTGAGGGCTTTTTAACATTGTAGTTCCATCATACATAACTCCAGCCCATGTGTTGTGTGAAGCTGATATAGAACCTCTTAGGGTTGTAATTACTTTTTTTGCTTTTGGAAATTTTTTCATCATTTGTTTACATACCGATAGAAAAGCTTCAGCTTTAACTTCTTTCCCCTGTGTTTGAACTGTTAAACCTTCAGGTTTAATATCAAAGTGCATTTCAGCATCTTCTTCATTTCCAAGTATAATATCGCAATAGGATGTTAGTTCTGTCATGATATTTTCTCGTTGAGAGTTATCGCAATATTTCCAAAGTTTTGCTCTGTAATTAAGGTCAGTGGAAATAGTAATTCCTTTTTTATGAGCAATTTTAACAGCCTCTAAGCATGCGTCAGCTGCAGATTGTGAAATAGCAGGTGTAATTCCTGTCCAATGAAACCATTCTACACCATCAAAAGCTTTATCCCAATCAATCATTCCTGTTTGGATTTCAGACATGGCAGAATGAGCACGGTCATAAACAACCTTACTACCACGACTTACAGCACCTGTCTCTAAAAAATAAATACCTAAACGATCACCTCCATAAATCATGAATTCAGTTTCTACACCTCTCTTACGCATTTCCATTTTTGCAGATTGACCAATGTCATTTTCAGGAATACGTGTTACAAACCTTACAGGGACTCCATAATTGGCTAAAGAAACAGCGACATTAGATTCTCCTCCTCCATAAATTATGTCAAATGAATTAGTTTGAGAAAAGCGTAAAAATCCTGGAGGAGATAAACGCAACATAATTTCACCAAATGTAACTACTTTTGTCATCATCTTTATTCTATATATATTTAATTAATAATTAAATTCCTAATGCCTGACCACCACCAATTTGAATTGTTTCTGCAGTAATAAATGAAGCGTTTTTACTAGCTAAAAAAGATACTACTGATGCAACTTCTTCAGGTTGGCCAAGTCTACCTAGCATTATATTGTTCTTCCAAGAAGCAAATACTTCTGGTTTAGTAGATTTAATTTGCGCATGAAATGGTGTGTCTATTGTTCCTGGGGAAACAGCATTTACTCGAATTCCATATTCAGCTAAATCCTTAGCTAATGCTCTAGTAATAGCGTGAACTGCCGCTTTTGAAGTTCCATATATACCTGCGCCTGGACCGCCAGCATTCCAGCCTGCATTAGATGTATAATTTATTATTGAGGGGTTCTGACTTTTTTTTAGAAACGGAATAGAAGCTCTTGATGTAAAAAAAGTTGAATCTAGGTTTAAAGCCATTACAGATCGATAGAATTCTGTTGTCATATCTTCAAATCTAGATCTACCTCCTAAACCACCAGCATTATTTACAAGTACGTCTATTTTTCCAAATTTATTTCCAATAAGATTTATATTTTCATTAACTGCATTTTCATCTGTAACATCAAATCCATAGTATTCTGCAATTATCCCTAAAGAAGTTAATTCCTTAACTAACTCTTCGCCTTTAATACTTTCAATTCCGTTTAGAATAACCGTATATCCTTCATGTCCTAATTTTTTTGCAACTTGGTATCCTATGCCACCGGTTGCTCCAGTAATTACAGCGATATTATTTTTTAATTTACTCATATTTATTTTATTAATTGATTTTTATTTATCTATTTGAATTGGCTTAATTTCTTTTATCAGTATGGTAACTGATAGTACTGATAAAGGAGCTAGAATAGCTAAAATTATAAATGCTGGAGTATACGAATCAACTGTTATAATCGGAATTAACCAATTCATAATAATTACTGAGACTGCACCAATACTACCACCCAAACCTGCAAGAGTTCCAACAGATTTATCATTAAGTAAATCGCTAGGAATAGTTTGTATGTTACTAATAGAAAATTGAAATCCGAAAAGAACTACAAAAACAAATGAAACAAACTTCTCTGGTGTATCTGCAAACAAAATAGCACAAATAATACCAACAAAAATTATTATTGCACCTATAGTAATTACTTTTTTTCTAGATCTATCTAATGAATTTTTTTCCATTAAATGCTTTACATACCACCCACCTGATAAACTTCCTATCATCGCACCTACATAAGGGAACCAAGCATAAAGACCAATTTCTTTTACATTAAAACCATATTGATCTGCTAAATAAATTGGCATCCAAAAAACAAAAAGCCACCAAATAGGCTCTATAAAAAATCGTGCAGAAATAGCACCCCATGCTTCTTTAATTGATAGTATTTCAATTACGCTAAGACTTTTAGTATCCTCATTAGTAATTAAATCATGACTATTGTCTTCTAGTATGTACTTTCGTTCCTCTTCTGTAATCCAAGGGTGATTTTTAGGTTTAGTTTTGTTAAAAATAAGCCAAGGTATGATCCATAAAAAACCTAATACACCTATTATAACAAAGGTCCATCTCCAATCATAAACCTCAAACAATTGTGATACTAATGGTGCCGCAACTATAGAACCAATTGCTGCTCCAGAGTTAAAAATTCCTTGAGCTAATCCACGTTCTTTGACTGGAAACCACTCAGCATTATTTTTAACAGCACCAGGCCAATTACCAGCTTCTGAAACTCCTAACAATCCTCTAAAGATTCCAAGGGATGCAGCTCCTTTTGCAAAAAAGTGAAGAACCGATGCCAAAGACCAGAAAAAAATAGATAAAACAAATCCAATTTTGGTTCCTACTTTATCATAAATTTTTCCTGAAATAAATTTACCAGCAGCATAGGTAATTGTAAAAATATTGATGATCCATGCATAATCTTCTTTTGTCAAACCTAAATCCTCACTCATCGCAGGCCACATAATTCCAAGAGCGGAACGATCAATATAATTGATTATGGTAGCTATACATACCAAAAAAATAATCCACCAGCGTAAACCGTTGATTTTCATAATTTATATTTAAAATGGAAGCAAACAATAAAACAAAAGCTAATGTGCGTTAGCTGGTTTTTGTATTAGTGAATAATCCCTCTAATATTATATATTAGGTCTTGTACAAATATTGATACAAAACACTAAAGTGTTCTTTCATTTTTTCTTCAGCTAAAGACGAATCTTTCATCTTAATAGCATTAACAATAGCTTCATGTTCTTTAATTGCATTTACAGCCATATCTTTTTTACAAACATGATGTTTTTCAAATTCTGTGATAATTTGTGGTGTAATAGACAGCATTAATTGATCCAAAGAAGGATTATGACTTGCCTTAACTATGGCTAAATGAAACAATAAATCTTCTTCAACTGAATCTTCTCC
>Ga0115552_1002170_pt1 | contig 11300 bp, 10 predicted proteins | sample COGITO_mtgs_1103_3_FD_87178 | JGI IMG/M metagenome (GOLD analysis project Ga0115552, IMG submission 87178) | Pelagic marine microbial communities from North Sea - COGITO_mtgs_110328 | ecosystem: Environmental > Aquatic > Marine > Epipelagic | place: Germany:Helgoland, sampling site Kabeltonne...
CATTATCAATATGAGCAAAAAGAAGGCTTCGTTCACTCCATAGCTATAAAAAACATAAGTAGATAAAGCCATGCCAGAACCTCTACCTAAAGTTTTACTACCCCACATAAAACCATTAGCATTGGCCAACTGATCCTCCCTTAAGCTGTCTGCTGCAAGAGCATCTATAGAAATATCTGAAATAGCTACAAATGAGTTATGAAGAGTTAGTAAAGCAATAAGAGTGAAGTTTACCGACTTCACTTCAATGAATATTAATGGCACTAAAGCTAACATCATTGCTATTTGGCTTATCAGAATCCAGAACCTTCTTCGTCCAAAACGGTTTAAAGTAAACGAATCAATGACAGGCCCCATGAAAACTTTCAAGGTCCAAGGGATCATTGTGATCGACAATAATAAAGAGATATCAGAAACAGAAGCACCAATCGAAACTAGATAGGTTGTTAATGCAAATAAAGTTCCTCCCGAGAGGCCTTGAGATAAATAAACTGCGCTCAGACTACCGATATGCCAAATACTTCCTTCACTCAGAATACGAGATTTAATTAATTCCATTTATTTCTTGTTTAGTTAATTAAGAGCAAAAGATTGTTTGATTAAATCATATGATCTGACTCTTGCAGATAAAGGTTCGCAAATTGTAATTACTTTTAATTCCTCTGGCGCAACTTTATCCAAGATAGGTTGGAGCTTTTGCCTGACTGTTTGTGGTGCTCCAATAAAAGTCCTATTGTCATTAGTTGCTATCAAATCACCATTTACGGATTCTTTAGCCTCTTGTAGTGTAGGGAAAGATCCAAAAATTCCTTTTTGTGAATTTTGTCTCCAAGCCGCAGCACTCAAAGATAATTCCTCTGCTTCATTATCCGTATCAGCACATATCGAAAAGACTCCCACACTAATCTTAGGCTCTTTAGAAAAGATAGAAGGTTGAAAGTTATCTCTATACACCTCGGCTAAATCTATACATGAAGGATCAATGAAATACGCCAAAGACATTGGTAGTCCAAAGTGGGCTGCATACTCCGCCCCCTGTCTAGATGAAACTAATAGCCAGACCTCAGGAAGCTCTCCTAGTCCTGGAGTTACATTTACGGACTCAAAGGATTCAGTTGAAGAAACAGTTCCTTCCAAGAATGATTTTAAGTCATTCATCTTAGTTGCGAAGAATTCAGGCCCAGTCGTTTTTGAGCCATATGCCAGAGCGCCTGCTTGAAAAGCATCACTACCTGGAGCTCTTCCGAGGCCAAGATCAATTCTATTAGGAAAAAGTGATTCTAATAATCGGAAATTTTCTGCAACTTTATAGGGACTGTAATGCATTAACATAACGCCACCAGAACCTATCCTGATCGATTCAGTTTCTGAAGCTAGACTCGGAATTAATACTTCAGGAGAACAGCCGGCAAAAGATGTTGAGCCATGGTGTTCGGCCAACCAAAAACGGGTTAAACCTAGTGAATCACAGTACTTTGCAAGCTCTCTTGTTTCCTTAATAGCCTTATTAGCACTTGAATTAGAAAAGATAGGAGACTGATCAACAACACTTATCTTCATAGTCTCACGGGCCAATAGGTCTACCATCTACAACTTGATCTAAATATTCAGACATTCCATAGCCCACTATTCCGTTATAAGTATATTCAGTCATTCCTTCCGTAATTCTTGTAACGAGACTATCTCCATCAGGGGTATTTCTTCTATTTCTTAATGGGATCAAAGATAAAACCTTTCCTTTAACTTCGTATTCTTCATGATCTGTTCTTGCCCAGGCAGTAAATGTTTTCTGGAAATTATCATCATCGTATTGGGTATCGATTTTACAATCTTTTATAGATTCATATTTACCATCTTTAAGGACTATGCCACCTCTTCTTTCTGAATCCTCACTCTGATGGACGATGCTAAACATAAAACCAATCTCGTCATTTATATTTATTGTTAGCCATCTGTACCATTCAATGGCCTGCCAGTACCTAGGGCCCCAACTTTTATCTCTAAGACCAAGACCATCAATGGTCCACTCTTCGCCATTAACTTTTATCGTTCCTTTTCCAGATGTATGTTGTTCGTAATGCGCTTTTGAAAAACTTTTCTCTGGATCTGTTTCTAGAGAAGTACCATCTTTTCTAACCGCCTGTCCTCCAAACATTGGGGATATACCACTGATATTAATATCCGCTTCACATTCAACTCTCGGATTTTCCTTAAATGCCTTACTAGGATTTAACATATCTTTTGGATTATCAAGAAGCAATATCTTTCCTTTGTACTTTACTCTCAGGCTTTTGAAAGGCTCTAAAACTTCAAATTTCATTCCTCCTGCATCAAAAAATTCATTTGTAGAAATTTCTGGTCTACCAAACATGAAACCTATCCTTCCATCTGGAAGATATATACAACAAGTCATTTCCGCATAGCCTTCATTCGGTCGGTTTCCTAACCTGAACCATCCACCCATCTTCTTTTCATGATCAAAAACATTGAAGTACATGCTTTCGTTATAATTAGAAGCCTCATCTGGCTCATGATTGAATTCATCTTGAGGTTTAAGCCTTATTTCAATATCACTCATTTGATTTCCTTAGTTGTTCTTGTATTGCCCAGTTTACATGCTCTTTTACAATCGCTGAAGAAGAGTCTTGACGAAAACTTAAAACCTCAAGAATTTTTTTTGAATAAGTTGCATTACCTAATGCAATAGCTATGTTCCGTAGCCATGATTCGTAACCTGCTCTTCGAATTGGAGACCCTTCTGTTTTACTTAAAAAGTCCTCTTCACTCCAGATAAATAACTCACACAGCTCAATATCGTCAAGTTGGTGTCTAGGTAAAAAATCTTCTTCATCCGTATAGTGAGTGAATTTATTCCATGGACAGAATATCTGACAATCATCACATCCAAAAATTCTATTTCCCATTTTTGATCTTAGCTCTTCAGGAATTGAGCCTTTATATTCAATGGTGAGATAAGAAATACATTTTCTGGCGTCAAGTTGATTGGGTCCTACAAAGGCATTAGTTGGACAAATATCGATGCAGGATGTGCAGGAGCCGCAATGGTTTTCAGTATTCGGCTTATCAATTGCTAACTCTATATCGGTGTAAATCTCTCCAAGAAAAAAATATGACCCTGAATTCTTATTCAAAAGTAATGTATTTTTTCCAATCCATCCCAACCCTGCCTTCTGAGCGATAGCTTTTTCTAAAACTGGAGCGCTATCAACGAATACTCTATTAGAATGAGAGGAATGTTCTTTAATCTTTTCTGCTAGTTTCTTTAATCTAGATCTCATTAATTTGTGATAATCCCTGCCCCTGGCATATCCAGAAACAAATGCTTGATTGTCACGGTCTAAGAGTTCTCTGCCGTTATAACCTTCTGGTAAATAATTCATAGTCACAGAAATGATTCTTCTAGTGCCCTCTACCAACTCATTAGGAAATTCCCTTTTAGAATTATTTCTTTCTAAATAGGTCATTTCTCCTTGATATCCATTTTCCAACCATTTATCTAAATACCGCTGATCATCAGAAAGATTAACGTCTGTTATACCCACAGAACTAAAGCCAAAATCTTTGGCCCAACGCTTAATTTGATATGACAAATCTAGATTTATATCTTCTGTGCGTAAATTATTCATTATTAAATTAGTAGAGTACCTATCGTAGAGATATAATTTTCTAACACAAATCCTAAGCTAGAAATGAAACTATATACTGCCAGCGAAACAAGAAAAATAGATAGCCTTGCAATAAAAGAAAAAGATATCTCAGGGTACTCTTTAATGCAAATAGCTGCTGAGTTTTCTTTAGATGTAATTCTCAGAGAATTCTCTCCATTAGATGAATTAATTATCTTCTGCTCCAAAGGAAAGAATTCTGGAGATGGATTCCTTTTAGGAAGTTATGCAAAAGAATTTGGCCTTCAAGTCACTATTGTAATGAGCAATTCTGCTAGTGAATTAAAGGGAGTATCTAAAAAAGCTTTTCTAGAGATGAAAGAGTCAAAAGTTAAGGTTATAACGACTAAATCTGTTGAGAAACTTAAAGTATCTAATAACGCGGTTATTGTAGATGCATTAATAGGAACCGGGCTAAAAGGGATCCCGAGAAAGAATATAAAAGACTCTATTTTGGCGATTAATCAACTTGGAATTAAATCACCAGTGGTATCCCTTGATATACCTTCAGGTGTGAATCCGGATACAGGAAGCGTGAATGATGTGTGTGTCTTTGCAGATATCACTGCAACTTTTGTTGCCAACAAGAGAGGTTGTTTTACTTCAGTTGGGAAAAAAGTTTCTGGAGAAATAATTTATTCAGGGCTAGATATACCAAGCAAAATTTTTTCTAATGTGGCTTCCACATCTTCACTCATTAGTCATGACGATAAATTAGATAAAGTTGTTTACAGAGAACAGGATAGTCATAAAGGACATTTCGGACACGTGGTTGTTATAGGTGGAGATACTGGTCTTGGAGGAGCAGGAATACTAGCATCTAAAGCTGCAGTATATTCTGGAGCAGGATTAACTAGTTTGGCTACCAGACCAAATCATGTGAGCGCAAGTTTAGTCTCTTGTCCTGAGGTAATGGTCATTGGTGTTAATTCAGGACAAGACTTAGAACAGTATCTTCTCAAGCCAAATGTTATTGCAATTGGCCCTGGTTTAGGTCAATCCGCTTGGTCAGAACAAATGGTCCAGAGAGTATTTTGGGAAGCTGAAAAAAGAGATGTTGCAGTTATTATGGATGCCGATGCCCTTAATCTTCTAAGCAAACTGAAACTATCTAGCAAGTTACCAAGAAAATTGATTCTAACCCCTCATCCTGGAGAAGCGGCTAGATTACTCAATATAGATGTTGCAACTATTGAATCAGATAGATTTACTGCTGCAGCTAAAATCCAACGAAAATTTAATGCCACTGTAGTTCTAAAGGGATCGGGAAGTATTGTCTGTTATAAAACTAATAATATTCAAAAGTGGGGTCTTTGTGATGCGGGTAACCCGGGAATGGCTACTGGTGGTATGGGTGATGTGCTTACTGGAGTCATAGCCGGTTTATTGGCACAAGGTTTAAGCTTGAAAGATGCTACTGAAGCTGGAGTTGATTTACATGCTAAGGCTGCAGATTTAGCCTCTTTAGAGGTAGGAGAAGCAGGACTTACTCCTAGCGATGTCATTGAAGAGCTTAGAATAATGCTAAAATATGAGTAGAGTTATAGTCACCTCTAACGAAGATGAAACAATGTCAGTAGGGGAAGAACTGGCCAGAGAGATTAAAGAAATTAAAGCTGATAGGTCTATTATCATTTTTTTAGAGGGTGAACTTGGTGCAGGAAAGACAACCTTCACAAAAGGAATTCTTAAAGGGTTCAATTACGAAGAATTAGTTAAAAGCCCAACTTATAATCTTGTAGAAATACACGAAACTAAAAGCCACAAAGTATTTCACTTTGACTTGTATAGAATCTCTGAGCCCATTGAACTCGAAGAGATTGGTATAGACGAATACTTAAAAGAATTAAAATCAGTATCGATCTTTGAATGGCCTAAGAATGGTGAAAGCACTCTTCCTTCACCTGACTTCCATGTTCAAATATCTTACAAAGTCACTGAACAGAAGAATAAAAGAGAATTACTAATTTCATGAAAATAAAATCTTTTAGAACCCTGCTACTAATAATCTCAATAGTAGTAATTAAACCTATAACCTCAAATGAATCAGATATTTATTGCTTTGTGGGGGATGCCGGTGAGGTGAATCCAACTCAAGCAATGGTTGTTGAGGCTTTGGCTAATTCTGATTGTTCGATGGTTTGGCATCTGGGTGATATCACGCAACTGGGCGTTCAATCTATTAATGATCCAGAACTACAAGATAGTTTTCTAACCCCCTTCAAGCCATTTCTTGAGACAGAGATTCCTTTTTATCTCACTGTTGGCAACCATGACTACAAAGGCGATCCTACTGTCTATTTAGAAGTTGCAAAAGATTACCCTTCTATACATCACCCTAGTAATTTCTATACCAAGCAGTTTGGTAAATTATGCTTTTTTGCTCTAGATACAACTATTTTTGATAAGTTGTATTATTTTTATAAAAGAGGCAGTCAGATTAGATGGCTTGCGGAAGAAGTTGAGAGAATGAAAGATCAATGTGAGTTCTCTATCGCTGTAGCTCATCATCCATTATTTAGTTCAGGTGATAGAGATAGAGCAAACCCTCAACTAGCTATTTTCTTGGAAAACTATGTTTTTGGTACTTTTGATATTTACATAACAGGACATAACCATGTGTTGGCTGATGAAGGTGATCATAAGAAAACGCTTCAACTTATAAGTGCAACAGGAGCCCTGCCAGGAGGCTCTCCGCTAGAAATTGATAAGGGTAAGTTCAATATTGAGACTCCGGGTTATCTTAGAATGACTATTGATGGCAATACAGCAAGATATGAATTTATCAGCGCTGAGGATGATGAAATCTTATGGTCTAATATTAAGGTTGGATCAGGCTTAAGATAGCTAGATGTCTATTCTGTTTGAGACTTCTATAGCCAATGCCAAAGAAGATGTTAAACCTGGAGAAGCATAACCAAGGACATTTACATACTGAGCATTACTTACTCCACCAGAATCTACTACAAAGTCCTTTATACCCTTAAGCTTCGGTCTAATACCAGAGTAACCAGGAGTAAGATCTTCCTCTTTTATTCCAGGCCAATAAGTCTGTACAGCTTCAACAAAATTTAATTTTTGATCTTTTGAGAGACTGTAATCAATCTCATCAACGACAAAAGCAGAAGGTCCAAATCTTATTCCCTTGCCCAAATCAATTGTCGCATGAAGACCTAAACTATTTTCAGTTGGTGTGGGGTAAATGAGGCTACCCAATTTTTCCTTACCCTGGTATGTGTAATACTCACCTTTTACATATTCTTCTTCATAATTGTTTGCATCATTAATAAGATTTGCAATATAGACTGCATTGAGACCAGCCGAGTTAACTAACACTTTAGAAATAACCAGGAATTTATGATTAGTATTTTTATCTTCAACCAGAATCTCAAAGCCATTCTTAGATTGAGTTACATCTAAAGTTTCATTACCGAGCAGGATGTTCCCACCTTGGCTCTGAAAGTCTCTACTCAATGAGTGTATGAAGGAATGGCTGTCAAAAATTCCAGTAGATGGAGAAAAAATAGATTCGTTGTATCTCAGGAAGGGGTATGTCGATTTCAATGAATCATCATACGTTAAATCATCAACGCCACATGCCATGCCATTTTCATAAACAGTATTTAGTTTTTCTGATTCTTTATCCGATGTAGAGACTATATATTTTCCACAACGATTAAACTCGATCTTTCTCTCCTTGAGATAATCATAAAGTAGCTCTTTACCTTTAAGGCAAAGCTTTGATTTTAAAGAACCTTGATCGTAATACATTCCAGCATGTATTACCTCAGAGTTTCTGCTAGAAGTTTCTTGAGCAATTTGATTATTTCTTTCAATTAAAAAAATATTATCAAATTTAGATGAAAGTTCTCTTGCAATGGCAATGCCAGAAACTCCTCCTCCGATAACCAAGCAATCTACTTCAAATTTTTCTAATTTGCTCAATAGTTTTTAAAGAAATGTATTATATTTGCTGTTATGGTTGGGTTCTTTCCCAGTATAGATATCTTGAATAAAAAAGTTTAGAAAAAATCGAATTTTAATGAAATTAAATTACGGAATCATAGGAACTGGGATGATGGGTTGCGAACATATCCGCAATCTCAAGAAAATACCAAACGTAGATGTAGTTGCCATTGCAGACCCCAATAAGATGTCTAGAGAGTGGGCAAAACAGACATGTGGAGAGACTTTTGATCCTGTTTTATACGCAAGCTATGAAGAGCTTCTGTCTAAAGATAATATTGATGTAGTTGTAGTAGCCAGCCCAAACCATACGCACATAGATGTCATGAGAAAAATCTTTGAAACAGATAAACATGTTCTACTTGAGAAGCCAATGTGCACAAACTTATCTGATGGATTGGAAGTACTTGAGATGAGCAAGAAACACCAAGGTATTGTTTGGATTGGTCTGGAGTACAGGTTCATGGCACCTATTCAGTCTTTGATTAATCACGTGGAAGAGATTGGCGATATAAAAATGTTATCTATAAGGGAACATAGGTTTCCATTTCTACAAAAGGTTGAGAACTGGAATAGATTTAATAAAAATACAGGCGGAACCCTAGTAGAAAAATGCTGTCATTTCTTTGATCTCATGAATCTTATGATGCCCAGTAAACCAATAAAAGTTTATGCATCAGGAGATCAATCTGTAAATCATCTAGATGAGCAGTATGATGGCAAAATTCCAGACATAATTGATAATTCATTTGTGCTTATAGATTATGAAGATGGTCAAAGAGCTATGCTTGATTTGTGCATGTTTGCAGAAGGAGGAAAGTACGAGCAAGAGATTATTTTGACCGGGGATAGGGGTAAATTGGAGACTCATATTCCTGGTAATGAGCTTTTATTAACAAATAGAAAATTAAATTCTCATAGCACGATAGAAATTAAAGAAGACACAAGAGTCAAAGAAATAGGCTTTCATCATGGTGCAAGTTATGTAGAGCATTTAGAATTGATAGAATGCATAAAAACTGGCAATCAACCTTTAGTAAATTGCTTGGATGGGCTGAATTCAATTATTCTGGGTATGGCTGCACAAGAATCAATCAAAACAGGTGAAGCGGTTAATCTAAAAGAGTTCTTAAAAAATTAAAATGAAATATAAATCTATAAAAGATATGCCACAAGTTGGCTTTGGACTTTGGAAAGTCCCAAAAGATGTTTGTTCGAATACTGTCTATAGGGCCATAGAGGCTGGGTACAGACATTTAGATTCAGCTTCAGACTATGCCAATGAAGAAGAAGTTGGTGCAGGTATAAAAGCAGCTATCGATCAGGGGCTATGTAAAAGAGAAGATCTATGGGTAACATCAAAACTATGGAATACCTATCATCATCCTGATCATGTTAAGCCTGCTTTAGAGAAAACACTTCAGGATTTGCAATTAGACTATTTAGATCTCTACATGATTCACTTTCCTATTTCGTTGGAGTTTGTACCTTTCGACCAAAGATATCCGCCAGAGTGGTTCAATGACCCAGATAGTAAAGAACCCGTAATGATTCCCTCTAGGGTTCCGCTCTCAGATACTTGGCATGCTATGGAGATGTTAAAGACAGAGGGTTTGGCTAAACATATTGGCATTTGCAATTACTCCTCAAGTTTACTGCATGATCTGATGAACTACTCTGAAACTAAACCTGAAATACTTCAAGTGGAGTCTCATCCTTATCTAACTCAAGAAAAACTTATTCGTTTAGCAAAAAACTATGGACTTGAGGTAACGGCTTTTTCTCCTCTAGGCTCTTTATCATACGAGGAGCTAGGAGGCGCTGAAGAGAGTGAGTCTCTGTTAAAGAATGAGAGCATTAAATCAATTGCAAAAGATCTCAATGTATCACCTGCACAATTAATTCTAAGCTGGGCTTTAAACAGAGGAACTTCAATTGTAGTTAAGAGTTCTAATGAAGCACGCATGAAAGAAAATTTGGATGCTTCATTAATTAAACTAGACCCATTCATATTAGATCAGATATCAGCCTTGAATATTAATAAGAGATATAACGATCCAGGTGTATTTTGCGAAGATGCCTTTAATACTTTCTTCCCAATCTATGAATAGTCAAGTTTTCTTACAAGAAATAGAAAATGATTTAGGGTTATCAACTGCAGCATCGACAAAAAATTGGGTTAATGAAAACAAAGGTTCTATTGAATCTCAACTTGAAGAATATGGGGCCGTTCTTTTTAGCGGACTTCCAATAGAAAATGCTGAAGACTTTGATCTTTTCATATCATCTTTTAATTACGATACATTTACTTATGAAGAGTCCCTTTCAAATGCAGTAAGGATAAATAAAACTAATAAGGTATTCACGGCTAATGAGGCACCAAAAGAAATAGAAATTTTTCTTCATCATGAAATGGCCCAGACGCCCATCTACCCCAAAAATATTTTCTTTTTTTGTAAATCTGCTTCTCTGAATGGAGGGCAAACCCCTTTATGCCGTTCTGATCATCTTTATACTGCAATTCTCAAGGAAGATGCAGGATTACTAGCTAAGTTTCAGGAAAATGGGGTCATTTATAATTCTGTAATGTCCAATGGAGATGAGTTGGTCTCTGGACAAGGAAGAAGTTGGCAAAAAACTTTAGGAGTTATGTCTAAAGATGACGCTGAAATCAGGCTAAATGATCTTGGTTATTCTTGGAACTGGATTGAGGGCGACAATTTATCTGTAACAACCAAAACGTTTAAGGCTATCAAGGAATTAAAGGATGGTAGTAAATCATTTTTTAACCAAGTCCTTGCAGCTTCTTTGGGTTGGAAAAAGAATTCAGAAGATGACCTCTTACCTGTCAAATTTGGCAATGGTGAAGAAATACCTGAGGCGAGTATTCAAATGATTTCTGAATTGGCCAAATCACTAACCCTGCTTAGATATTGGAAGGATAATGATATTTTATTGATAGACAACTATCGAGTTATGCATGGTAGAAAGCCATTTTCAGGAGAGAAAGACCGAGAAATCTTAGTGTCATTAACTAATTAGAGATATTTTTTGAAGAATGCCCATACTTCTTCAGAAGCATTGATATCTTCATTTCCAGATCCAAAGTAAAACCAAGCCAGAGGATTATCCCACCAATTAAGTTTTATACCCGGCCATACATGACGGCCATCCTCTATCCTATACATCCATACTTCCTCTTCAAGATCGTCTGCCCAATGCCTTTCAAAGAAAATATCATAATCTGCACCAGATTCTTTACTGGTCATTTGTTTTACAGACTTATTAGTGAGTTGATATCTTTCAGCAAAAAAATCTATTGTTGAAGGTAAATCATAATAAGCGCCCCAGCCTCCTTCATTATTCAAGTCTCCTTCAAACAAAGAAATCTTATCCGCTGTTCCATGTATTTCAAAAATAGGTACTGGGCTACTTAATTCGCAACTGTCTTTTAATCCTTTCATAAGAACCCCTGCCACAGGAGCAACTGCTTTAAATAAATCAGAAGAAGTACAGGCTAATAGATAACTCATGTCCCCGCCATTAGACATACCAGTAGCAAAAGCTTTCTTTCTTTTGAGATTGAATTCTTGAGAAATAGACCTTACTAATTCTCTAATAAATGAGACATCATTAATCGGTGAGTCG
>Ga0115552_1002176_pt1 | contig 11286 bp, 8 predicted proteins | sample COGITO_mtgs_1103_3_FD_87178 | JGI IMG/M metagenome (GOLD analysis project Ga0115552, IMG submission 87178) | Pelagic marine microbial communities from North Sea - COGITO_mtgs_110328 | ecosystem: Environmental > Aquatic > Marine > Epipelagic | place: Germany:Helgoland, sampling site Kabeltonne...
ACTGGAGCAGCCCCACCTAGCTGAGAATGTCCAAATGCATCAGTTAGCCCAGAGTCAGCTAAAAACGCTCCATTTTTTCGCCTCACTCCCTCAGATACGACAATCGCGCAATATCCGTATTCGTTGACGCAATGATCAACTTTTGCAAGGAATTTCTTCTCATCAAATTCTATTTCGGGAAAAAGTATGATGTGAGGAGCATCACCATCTTGATTAGAAGCAAGCCCACCGGCTGCTGCGATCCAGCCAGCATGACGTCCCATTACTTCAAGGACAAACACTTTTGTGGATGTTCTAGACATGGATGCAACATCAAAACCTGCCTCCTTAATAGAGACAGCGACATATTTAGCTACAGAGCCAAATCCAGGGCAGTTATCGGTAATAGGCAAGTCATTATCGACAGTTTTAGGAATGCCGATGCATGTCAGAGGGTAGTTATTGTCAGAACTAAAAGTAGCAACCTTATTAGTTGTGTCCTGTGAATCCCCTCCCCCATTATAGAAAAAATACTTTATATTGTGAGCCTTGAATACCTCAATTAGTCTCGCATATTCAGTAGAATTTTCTTTTGGATCTTTTAGCTTGTGGCGACACGATCCGAAAGCACCGGCAGGAGTATACCTAAGTGCGGCTATTGCTGAAGAGCTTTCAAAAGATGTATCAATTAAGTCTTCTGTTAAAGCACCAATAATGCCATTTCGCCCTGCAAATACCTTTCCTATTTCTTGGTTTTCTCTGCAAGCTTCGATGACACCACAGGCAGAAGCATTTATTACAGCGGTTACCCCTCCTGACTGAGCATAAAAGGCATTTGGTTTTTCTTCAGTCATAAATTTGCTCGCACTCCCGGTATTTTTTGTATAAATGTAGGTTACAGGCTCCTAGCTATCGGTATAGGGCTTCTATTTCGATCAGGTTACAATATTTTAAGCTAATTTTCCTGCTCTAAGTGTTAACCTTACGTCTTGCGGATAAAAATGTTGGGAACATGAATATGGTGGGTTCGTTAAAGGGTTTTGTGCTGGTAGCGATGTTTGTGTTTTGCAATTTTGTTAGTAGCCAAGAGAATATTGATTTACCTGACTTTGGTGACTCTGCTGGGGCAATAATTTCGCCAGCTCAGGAGCGTAAACTTGGGGAAAATTTCGTACGTCAAATGAGAAAGCTCATGCCTCTCGTAGTTGACGAGGAAATTGAGGACTACATTCGAGGCCTTGGGGAAAATTTAGCTGAAAATGCTGGTTATTATGGCGACTTTCAGTTTTTTGTTATTGATAGCCCTGTTATAAACGCATTTGCTGTACCAGGCGGGTTTGTAGCCTTTCACACGGGTTTGATATTAGAAACCGAGCATGAAGCTGAGCTCGCATCTGTCATGGGACACGAAATTGCGCACGTAACACAACGGCACGGAGCTCGAATGATAGAAGCGGGCGCACGAATGAATATGCCAGCTATCGCAGCTATGTTTGCCGCTATAGCCCTAACGGCGGTAAATCCTGAGGCTGGGATGGCGGCTTTAATGGCGACGCAGGCTGCCTCGCAACAATACCAGATCAATTTCACCAGAGAGAATGAGCAAGAAGCAGATTCCATAGGAATTCGACTAATGGCAGATGCCGGTTACGATACATCAAAAATGTCAACGTTTTTTGACAAAATGATGAGAGCAAATCGCTATAGTGATCCTGCCTACATTCCCGAATATCTGCGGACTCACCCTATCACGACCAATCGAATATCGGCGGCATTTAGTCGTGCAAAAACTGTGCGACCTGAGATAGCGAGGGAAGATAGTTATAGCTATCACTTGGTAAAAGCCAAGCTGAAGGTGCGTGGTGCCCCTGATCCTGCTCAAGCTGTTAGAGCTTTTGAGTCTATCTTGAAGGATCGCAGATATATTTATGAGGAAGTGGCCCGTTACGGCTATGCCTTGGCACTAACAGAAGCTGGTAATTTCCCTAGAGCTAGGGTGGAGATTGAAAACTTAATGGGGCAGTTTCCGACAGTGGTATCGTATCGGATCGCAGCGGGTGCGCTCGAGAAAAGAGCCCGTGATTACCCTAGATCAGCTGCTATTTTCAAGGGCGCTTACGAGCTAGAGCCGGAGAACCGCGCGGCTGTTTATGGGTATGTTGACGCATTAAACACACTAGGCAGAGCGGAGTATGCAAAGAACATTCTTAGTGAGTACGGGCTGTCTGATAGGAGAGATCCAAGGTATTTTAATCTCTTAGCTCAAGCAGAACATTTATTAGGACAGAAGGTTAAAGAACATTCAGCGTTGGCCGAGTATTACCTTAGTGTCGGTCAGTTCCCCCATGCCGCAGAGCAGCTCCGGCTGGCGCGGCGGACCAAGGGCTTAAGTAATTATCAGCGGCAAAAGCTTCTCTATAGACTGGATGAGGTAGAGCAGATTATTTTGGATTTGGAAACACCTCGGCGATAGTTTTTTTATGCTTTAAAAAGATTCTCAAAAAACTCCAAGATAAAGATAAAAACCTGACCTCACAGCAATGACATGTAAGCATCTGTTTTAATCGCTATTGATTTTATAATGGGTTAGTTAACTGCGGGGTCAAATTTAGGCTGTGGTGGATTTTGGCTCATGTCATGATCGCAAGCCGTCAGTTCACTGATCTTTTCTTTCAGCTCACAGAGATGGTTTTCATATAATCCGCGGGGAGTCGTTTCCAAGTCGATGCAGAGCTTGGCTGCTGCTGCTGCCACACCATGCTGTGCCCCATTACCCATATGCTTAGTTGCGGATCCTGCAACGTGCGTCACGCTTATATGCTTACCTGCGGCCATCAGATTGTTTATGTTAGCGGAGTAGAGGCATCTAAATGGTATGGTGTAGGGCTGTTCATCTCGATTGTCCCAGATCCAATCCTTGAGTCGAAAATCATACTTCCCTTCACCGTCTTCCCAGGCGCAATGTACACAAAATGCACCATCGTTGGCTATGACTGCGTCATCGAACGTACGGTGTTCTGTGATATCGACTTCGCTTAATACATAGTCCCCTTTATATCGACAAAACTCACCTTGTGCTGCGACGTGAGCCATCCATTCGAATCTTAAGTTGGCATGCGCCTTGGGCTCAAGTGCCTTGACGTTAGAAAATGTGCCATAAAGTGCTCGCATGAGATAATCGCGCACCATTTCGCCTGATGTATACGGGTCAAGCCATTGCCCATATTCCCAAAAATGAGTTGCAGGGAAAGTATCGTTTTTACTACCAAAACGAAACTCCGGAGTGGGTGGATTGTCGCCAGCCACTGGGCCTCGACCATTTTCTACTCCTGGCTTGACGAGTTGACCACTCAAATTTGCATAATCTTTGGAGATCTCTGTCGCCCAAGGCACCTCAGGGAATGGTACTGGTTTATCCGCCATACTTGTCCGAAAAAATAGTGTATTCCCATGATGCATATGATCCGCATCTTTCGGTGCATAGTTTTCTCCATATTCTGACTGAGCCTCTCGACCGAACATGGTCTGAGCTCCGCTTAGAATAGCTAGCTGTGCGACCCCCGAGGCGTCGATGAAAACTTTACCTGAAATCCGAATTTCGAGTCCGCCACGGGTTGCCACCGCATCCACACTAATAATGCTGTTATTTTCCATCTCGGCACAGAAAACGCGTTGCTCAAGAAAAATCGTGGCATTGCTCTCGCCCTGGAGAATTTGTAGCGCCATTAAATCTCCGTCTGGAGTGCGCTTACCAATTTCCTTTAGAACTGAACCTTGGGTACCGCGAGGCATTAGACCGATTTCTTTACTGGCATTCCCTCCTAGAACCGGTCTGTCGTGAATAAGTGCAACGCTTAAACCCAACCTTGCAGCTGACAGAGCCGCTGCGCAACCTGATATTCCTCCGCCGACTACGACTACATCAAAACTACCTGCGTCTTTAGGCGAGGGAGGCAGTCCGCGAAGTTCATTGCGCCATTGGCGAGCATTTTCATCAACCGTAACCGGCGGTGAAATGTCATCCGCACTGAAGTAGATCGCGTCACATCGTCCGTCGAAACCGGTCAAATCATGCAGAGTAAGCTTAACTTTGCCCGTCGGCAAGTTCACGTGGCCTGCAGCTTCCCACGACCAATCCTTGCCGTTTGCAGCAAATTGATGATCGACTGGGACATCATTAATAAAAAGCTTGAAGCGGCCTGGAGCATGACCAGGGACCCAGTCTTTAGCGCGGACAAAAAGTTTATATTGACCGCCTATTTCAACTTCAATAGTTGTCGTAGCATCCGCTACTGGACGCCCTAGTCCATGAGCCAGAAGATAGGGAGAGCCCATTATTGCTTGAAATTGCGAGTCGATTGTCCAGCCACCAATATCGTCGAAATCCTCTGCCTCAACAAGAATATTTACAGATTGTATTTTTTTACCCATGATTTTTGTTTGCTTCTCCTGATCTGCGAAAATTATGATCGAAACTAAAATAGAGTAATTAGATTGTGACCGATATCGCCTAGAAGAGCTCTTAATTTTAAAGTGGAGATTATTGAGCTTTAGCACTAAAGCATACAAAAAATCCGGATGCAAAACGGATGCAAGAAAGTTATTTCAAATTAGATAATGTATTGGAGACGTCGAAAGACTAAAACCCTTATTTATTAGGGGTTTTAGGAGATATGCTTGAAACTTAAGGAATTTAATTGAAGAGTGATGGTGGGCCGTGTAGGATTTGAACCTACGACCATCGGATTAAAAGTCCGGTGCTCTACCAACTGAGCTAACGGCCCTTCAATTAAAAGTGATCATATAAAAGCAACTTGATATAGTATTCCATCTTATGAAATAAGCCTAAGCTTGCTATAGCTGTCGTCATTAGACGCAATTTTACATCCGCGTTGATGCGCATTCTATTGCACTTTCCTAAGTAGGCCAAGTGGATTTTATCGAAGTAGGCCAAGTAGATTTCTCAGAGAAGTTTTTCTAGAACGGCTTCCAGTATTTTATGTTGCAAACACAGTAGGGATAAGTAATGCCAATTTATGAATATCAATGTCAAGCATGTGGTAATAAGTGCGAAATTATGCACCGTATGAGTGAGGGGCCGTCAAAAGATTGTAGCGAGTGCGGTTCGGCGAACTTGAAAAAATTGATCTCTGCTGTTGGGTTTAAATTGAAAGGGACTGGATGGTATGAGACCGACTTTAAGCACAGCGGAAGCGATAAAAGCAAGGACGAGGGGAGTAAAACCTCAGGGAAAGAAAATTCTTCCTCTGAAGACAAGAAATCTAGTGGCACAAAAAATGAGACTACAGTCAAGTCCGCGAGCGTTAAACCCAGTAGCGCCATAAAGTCCTCCGAATAAGACTTGAATTCATTGCGTCTCATTGCACCAGACTCAAGGAGTACGTATCATGCTCCGAATCTTAAGCCCTCAAATTTTTAGTGTTATTTAGCCCATGAGAACTCACTACTGCGGTACTATAAACGAAACATTGATCGATGAAGAAGTTGTACTGTGCGGCTGGGTGCATCGCAGGCGCGACCACGGCGGGGTAATCTTTATAGATTTAAGAGATCGGACGGGGATAGCGCAGGTGGTCATTGATCCTGATACTCCTGATAGTTTTAAATTGGCTGAATCGGTGAGAGGTGAATATGTTTTGTCTATCTCAGGCAAAATTAGAAACCGACCGTCGGGAACTACAAACCAAGATATGCCAACAGGGATGGTAGAGGTTTTAGTTTCCACCCTTACTGTTTTAAACCAATCAAAAACCCCTCCTTTCCAACTTGATGATGAAAATGTTCATGATGATGTCAGGTTAAAATATCGATATATAGACCTACGGAATGAACGGATGCAGAAAAACTTGATGCTACGGGCTAAGTTGAGCCGGGCATTTCGGAGTTATCTTGACGAAACGGGTTTTCTGGAAGTTGAGACGCCTATTTTAACGAAAGCGACCCCGGAAGGTGCGCGTGATTATCTGGTTCCAAGTCGGACACATCCAGGTCAATTTTTTGCTTTACCGCAGTCGCCGCAGCTCTTTAAGCAGTTGTTAATGATGTCAGGACTGGATAGGTATTATCAAATTGTAAGATGTTTCAGGGATGAGGACTTGCGTGCTGATAGGCAGCCGGAGTTCACACAAGTAGATATCGAGGTCTCATTCACCGACGAGCTTTCTATTATGAAGATGATGGAGGCTATGGTTTGTAAAATCTTCACCTCGATTTTGCATATTCAGATACCAGCTCCTTTTTTGCGGATGACATATGCTGAGGCGATGAGTGACTATGGTTCTGACAAACCTGATCTCAGAAACCCTTTGAGGTTGACTGAAGTCGGAGATCTTTTGCTAGATACTGATTTCAAAGTGTTCTCAGGCCCGGCAAAGAGTGAAAGTGGCCGCGTAGCAGCAATGCGCGTCCCTAATGGCTGTGGGCTTACTAGAAAGCAGTTAGATGAATACGCTACTTTTGTTGCCCGTTACGGAGCAAAAGGTCTTGCGTATATCAAAGTGAATGATATCGACTCTGGTTCAGAGGGCCTGCAATCTCCTATCGTAAAATTTTTGGATCCGAAAATTGTAAGCGATTTACTGAAAAGAGTAGGCTGCGTTAGTGGCGATCTGGTTTTTTTTGGGGCAGATGAAGCGACGATTGTTAATGCTTCACTAGGTGCGTTGAGAGACAAAGTTGCCAGTGACATGGCCCTGTTAGAAGACGACTGGCGGTTCCTGTGGGTTGTCGACTTTCCTATGTTCGAATGGGATGCCGCCTCGAAGAGATGGAGCGCGCTTCATCATCCTTTTACTGCTCCCAAGGATGGCATCGATGAAGTAGTCCGAGAACCTAGCAAGGCAATTTCTCGCGCCTACGATATGATACTGAATGGATGCGAAATTGGAGGAGGATCAATTAGAATCCACCAATCTGAGGTTCAGAGTAAAGTATTTGACCTGCTAGGGATGAGCGAAGAAGAGGCCAATGAAAAATTTGGATTTCTTACTGACGCCTTGCAATATGGGTGCCCTCCACATGGAGGAATTGCTTTCGGATTAGATCGGTTAGCTATGTTAATGGCCGGAGAACAATCAATTAGAGAGATGATTGCCTTCCCTAAAACGCAGTCTGCTGGTTGTTTGCTTACGTCAGCCCCTAGTGAAGTCAGCATAAAGCAGCTTCAAGAGCTCTCTATCAAGGTCAAGAAGCCTGTTAAACTAGACTAACGTTTTTTTAATAGACTGTTTTTTCCCCACAAGCTTGGCATCAATGCTGCTATACGTTGTAGACTGATGAGACTGAGAAAGCTGGGTACGAGAGACCGAATGCGAACTAATGAAACTAATATCGTCGACTACTTATCTGATTTGCCCCCTGTTCGTCACGAGGTTCTTAACAAGGATCAGCAAGAACAGCTAACGAGTGAGATTGGAGAGCTGTTGTTGGAGCGAGACGCTGTCTTGGTAGCCCATTATTATACTGATGGCACAATTCAGTCTTTGGCGGACAGCTCTGGCGGCTATGTTTCTGACTCGCTGGATATGGCTCGGTTTGGTCGTGAGCATGAAGCGAAGACGTTAGTGGTCGCGGGAGTGAGGTTTATGGGAGAGACAGCAAAAATTCTGAGTCCGGAAAAAACTATTCTTACCCCTGATTTGAATGCGAACTGTTCGCTAGATTTAGGCTGTGATCCGGATGAATTTGCTGCTTTTTGCGATCAGCATCCTGATCGCACTGTAGTGGTCTACGCAAATACCAGTGCTCGAGTGAAGGCGCGGTCAGACTGGATGGTAACTTCTGGTAGCGCTCTAGATGTGGTTAATTTTCTCCATGAAAAAGGGGAGAAAATTTTATGGGCTCCAGATAGGCATTTAGGTAATTATATCGAGTCTCAGACTGGAGCGGATATGCTTCTCTGGAATGCCTCTTGTGTTGTGCATGATGAGTTCAAAGGGGAGGAGCTTGCTAACATGCGACTTGAGTATCCAGATGCACGCGTTCTTGTGCACCCTGAGTCTCCTGCAAGCGTTATTGCTCAAGCTGATTATGTCGGATCTACCTCAGGCTTGATAAGTCAGGTGCAAGAGTCGAGCGCCAAAACCTTTATTATCGCGACCGATAAAGGTATTTTTCATAAAATGCGAGCGGTCGCACCTACTAAGATACTTTTGGAGGCCCCTACGGCAGGGAAAGGTGCGACGTGTCGCAGCTGTGCTGAGTGTCCTTGGATGGCGATGAACAGTTTGGTAAAAATCCGAGACGTTTTACGAGATGGCTCAAATGAAATCGTTGTTCCTTTTGACATAGCACGGCAAGCTCGCATCCCGATTGAGCGCTTGTTAGAATTTTCTGAGAAGAGAAAGATAGTTGTTATCGGGAATAATGATGCGTGAAGAAGCAACGCCATCAGTTTTGCCTTCAAATTATTTTATTACATACGTTTTCTAGGAGCGATCGACGCAATCATGGCAGGTCATAGTAAGTGGGCAAATATTCAGCATAAGAAAGGTAAAACCGATGCTAAGCGTGGGAAAGTGTTTACTCGACTTATCAGAGAAGTTACGGTCGCCGCTCGTCTAGGCGGAGCGGATGTAAAGGCTAACCCTAGATTGCGGTCAGCTATTGAGACAGCGTTGTCGGCGAACATGGCGAAAGATACCGTAGAGCGTGCTGCTGCTAGAGGCGCTGGAGATCTTGCTAGCGATAGCTATGAAGAACTCCGTTATGAAGGCTATGGACCTCATGGTGTCGCGGTAGTTGTGGATTGTATGACTGATAATCGCAATAGGACCGTTGCCGAGATTAGGCATGCCTTTTCGAAGTGTGGCGGAAAGCTAGGTACGGACGGATCGGTTTCGTATTTGTTTCAAAAAGTTGGATATCTTTCATTTGGATCTGAGATAGATCAAGATGCTCTGATGGACGCTGCGATAGAAGCTGGAGCCGATGATGTATTAGTGGGGGATGATGGCAGCCAAGAAATTTTGATCAAGCCTGACGATTTTCACGCTGTTGCGAGCGATATTTTAGCTGCTGGATACGTTCCAGAGACACAAGAAGTAACTCTACGGGCCGATACTACTGTTGAGTTAGAGTTAGAGCAAGCTGAAAAAATGATGCATTTTATCGACATGCTTGAGGAGCTAGATGATGTGCAAAAAGTTTATTCTAATGCAGAGATATCAAATCAGGTCTTAGACGCTCTTGGAGCTTCTTAGTGTGTTAGGCCTTTTGTGTCATTAATTCTTGGAATTGACCCGGGTTCGCGAATTACGGGATATGGTCTCGTAGAAGCGCTTAGTGGGAAGGTTCGTTGCGTTGACTACGGTTGCATTAAGCTCGGGACGGGGAGAGTGGAGCTTCGCTTGGCGACACTCTTTCAAGAGCTATTAGATCTTGGTGCCAAGTACCAACCCATTGAAGTTGCCATAGAAAAAGTTTTTGTAGGTAAAAGTGTCTCTTCTGCACTGAAGCTTGGGCAAGCTCGCGGAGTCGCGCTAATGTTTGCAGGTAGAGAAGGGCTTCCGACTTTTGAATATTCTCCCACTGAAATAAAAAAAGCTACAGTGGGCCGAGGACATGCCGATAAGGCACAGGTACAGCATATGATGAAAGTACTTTTAGGCTTGCAGTCGATCCCCCCTCCGGACGCTGCTGATGCACTTGCAGTAGCGATCTGTCACGCTCATACTTCTAGTTTCATCGGTCGATTATCTGATTTTGGAGCGGAGCAGTGATAGGGCGTATCTCAGGGGTTTTAGTTGAAAAAGCCGCACAAAAAATTGTCATTGATTGTCTTGGGTTAGGCTATGAGCTCGAGACTTCTCTTACCACGTTTTTAAAGCTACCTGACCTGGGGCAGAAAGTTTCATTGCACACGCACCTCACTATTAGGGATGATGCACACCTTCTCTATGGGTTTTCCAATGAGAGTGAGAGAGGACTGTTTCGGAGTTTGCTCAAAGTAAATGGGGTGGGGACTAAAGTTGCCTTAGTAATTTTGTCTGGCATGGATGCTTTGTCGTTTGCGAATTGTGTGCATAACGAAGATGTAGCGCGTTTGAGTTTATTACCTGGTTTAGGGAAAAAAACTTCAGAAAGACTAATTGTTGAAATGCGAGATCGAGTATCTGACTTTGTAGGTGAGGAAACTGATGGAGCTGGTTCTGCGCTCGCCAGAGATTGTGCTGCTGACGCGATTAGTGGATTAGTTGCGCTAGGTTATAAAGCGCAAGAAGCCAGTAAATACGTTCACGCAATTGATGCCGGAGATTTGACGAGCGAAAATATTATCCGTGAAGTCTTGAAAAAATTGGTAAAAAAATGATATTAGGTAACGACGATGTCTGAATCTGAGCGCTTGGTCACCGGAGCACCTATGCTGGACGACCGTGAGATGGAGCCATCTATTCGTCCTCAACTGTTGGTCGACTACATAGGTCAGACTAGCGTCCACGAGCAAATGGAAGTTTTTATTGGAGCTGCGAAGAAGCGGAATGAGGCGTTAGATCATGTTTTGATTTCCGGGCCACCTGGCTTAGGGAAGACTACTCTGGCCAATATTATCGCTAATGAAATGGGCGTTCAGCTGCGTCAGACTTCGGGGCCAGTATTGGAAAAGGCAGGTGACCTAGCCGCTCTATTGACTAACCTAGAACCCCATGATGTTTTGTTTATTGACGAGATTCATAGGCTCAACCCTTTGGTAGAAGAGGTTCTCTACCCCGCGATGGAAGATTACCAGCTAGATATCATGATTGGGGAAGGTCCCTCCGCAAGGGCGATAAAGCTAGATTTACCAAAATTCACACTGATTGGCGCAACTACTAGAGCGGGACTGTTAACGTCTCCATTCAGAGATAGGTTTGGTATTTCACAGCGATTGGAGTTTTATTCTCCTCAGGATCTAGCCTTGATTATTCATAGATCGGCTGGGATTTTAAATGTGAACATAGATCCGGAAGCAAAAGTAGAGCTGGCTGGACGTTCGCGGGGGACGCCCCGTATTGCTAACCGGCTGCTTAGAAGAGCTAGAGACTTTGCTGAGATGAAAGGAGATGGAAAGTTAACTGGCGACGTCGCTAATAAAGCGTTGGACATGTTAAATGTTGATACTAATGGCTTGGATACTATGGATCGTAATCTGTTACTTGCAGTCATGGAGAAGTTTGACGGGGGACCAGTTGGAATTGATAGTCTTGCTGCCGCGATAAGTGAAGAGAGAGGTACTATAGAAGATGTGATAGAGCCCTACCTGATACAACAGGGGTTCTTAATGCGCACTCCTCGTGGCCGTGTTGTGAC
>Ga0115552_1002179_pt1 | contig 11278 bp, 6 predicted proteins | sample COGITO_mtgs_1103_3_FD_87178 | JGI IMG/M metagenome (GOLD analysis project Ga0115552, IMG submission 87178) | Pelagic marine microbial communities from North Sea - COGITO_mtgs_110328 | ecosystem: Environmental > Aquatic > Marine > Epipelagic | place: Germany:Helgoland, sampling site Kabeltonne...
TCGTTCGTACCGTGTACTTCCCGGATCGCATGACAACTTGTAAACGGTTGTTGATGCCTTCTTGCGTTTTCTTCGACGAAAGTTTCGACATTTTAAAAAGACTGACTCGTATTTAATAATGCGCGTGTTGTGTGTGTAATAAACTCGCCTTCTTAAGCAGTGACGCCGCGAATTTCTTTTGACTCTGAGGACATTTCACCCACAAAAAGAGGACGGCGTTGTGCTTGGTTTCTCATTTAGGGTTTTATAGTAACCCTAAATTGAAGCGAAAGGCAAATCTTTAAGCGAACGAGACAACGCGTAGTACGTAGTAAACGCCTTTGCCGTACGGCGGAAAGAGAGAGGAAAGGCGTCAAAAACAAGAACACCGTAACACAACGAGCCGCCTTTAACGCAGAAGAACAACGACAACTTTTCACGTCATAATATCATAAAAGAAGGCGCGAGGAGGACGCAAAAACAAAGGCACAAGAAGAAGAGAAAAAGATGAGGATTTCGATTGGTTTTCTCCAAATCTTCTTTCTCTTGTGTATTGCCGCGCCGACGAGGACGACGATTTGTTTCGCGCTGAAGCAAAGCGATGATGGAAGTTCCGTGCCTTCCTCGAGAGGAAGAGGAGGAAAGAAATCGTCATCAAAATCATCATCGTGGCGGGGCAACGCGGCGACGAAACGACCGGATGATTTCAAAGCGTTCCAAGCGAAAGACAACATGGAGGAGCTCGAATTCGCCACGTTTTCCAGCGGAGATTTTGCGAAAGCGGAAGCGCGGTACGGGTGTTTGCGAGACGTATTCGCGACGAACGTCGGATACAGTTCTCTCAACGCGGATTGGCGGCAAAGATTTAAAGTTGGCGAGAAAGAGCGCGTGTTGATGCAAGGCCATCGCGTGAGCGGAGACGACGTGGAAACCGTTCGCGTGTACTACGAAGGCGGGATGCGGACGTACAAAACGTTGCTCGACATGCACTTTCAGATGTTGGAACCGGAACCGTGGGTGGTGAGAAGAGGTCAAGGCGACTCGAAGATGTACGCGCACGCGATATATCCGCACACGCAAGAGCAGCTGAAAGCGGCGACGGAAATCGTAAAAGAGAAACACGAGAAGAGGATTGGACCGAGAGGCGAACGCGTGGCGACGAAAATCGTCCAGAATTTACGGAAAGACGACGGCGCGTTTAACTTTCGCCCGGTGGAACGAGAAAAGCAAAAATCCCAGCTGATGAACAGAGTAGAGTTACAAACCACCCAAGCGAAATGGAATACGGACGAGCACTTTAAGAACGACTCGTGGGTGTTTAACTCCACCGAGGCGATGTTCGTCAACGGCTACTTAGCCGGCGCGTGTAGCCAAAACGACCACGACGGTTTCGAAAAACCCCACGACGACGTGGAGAACACGCTCCGATCCTTCGAGATGAATCTCGAGCGGTTGGAGAGTTTAGGATTAGTGCACTTACACCCGGACGTGGTCATGGTGCCTCCGTTGGGCGGTAAAAAACAACTGGACAAAGATAGAGAGGAGATGTTAAAGAGGCAAGAAAGGATCAAGCGAGGTTTGCCCGAATTTGAAGACTTTGACGAGTTCGATGATGAAAGCGTCAAACACAAAGACAAAGACGGAGAACTCTAGCAGTATGAGCAGTAGTAGTAGCCGCAGTAGTAGTAATAATAGCAGTAGTAGCAGTACTTTTGAACTCTTTTTTTGGTTCCTTTTTTCCTTCTTTTTCCCACAAAAAAAATTCAGCGCGCGCGAGAGTTCTTCCGTAGGACGGGCGACACGAGCGGCAGATACACACACCCCGCGCAATACTATCAGATGATATGAACATGAGTAGTCGTTTATCGTAATATAGACGTAAAAAGAGAGAAACGCGCTCCCCAGAGAGAGAGAGAGAGAGAGACCGGTGATGATGTTATTGTTGGGGAAAATGCGGACGAGAACGACGCGCGGAAGAAGCACCCGCGCGCGCCCGCATAAAACGTTCCTCTTCCTCTTGCTCCTCTGTCTCGCGATCGCGATCGCTCTCGTCGCAGGTGAGGAGACTGAAAAAGCAGGAGCAGCGACGGCATCTCGCGATCGTCGTCGAAAAGAAAAGAAAATCACGACGACGACGACCACGGGGAAAGAAAGTCGTCCCGCGGCTAAAATGAATCAAATGGGCGAAGGCAATCATCGCGGCGTCGCGACCACCGGCGGTGGTGTTACTATCAAAAGAAAAGAAACGAACGACGAGAACGAATACGAACAGCTAAAGACGCGGTTTATCGACGCGAAGAACGTGCCGATATGGGAGGAACCGACGGAGAGCAGTTTGGTGCAATCCTCTGTGTCCTCCACCTCTTCAAGAGGGCAACGAAGCGAAGCGTCGGAGCGACGAGAGGCGCAAAAATTTAACTTCATCGGCAACGCGATGAAGATGGCCACGAAAGAGAAAGACGTGGACGCGGTCATTTCGAGTTATTTGACGAAGAAGAGCGCGGAAAGCGGCAGCCTTCCGATATCTTCCTTGGTGGAAGAAGAGCAAAGGCTCGGCGTGCCCGGGTTGATGGAGACTTTGATCGGGAAAAGAGAGGAGACGGAGATCGAGAGGAAGTCTAGGTTTCCCGAGCACGTGTTTGGGGCGACCAGGAACGTGGAGAAGAACCAAAAGACCAGAGATGGGTGGGAGCTGACGTTTAGCGATGAGTTTGATTTGGATTATTTAGATTTGGAGAAGTGGACGCCGAGGAACGGCGCGCCGACGAGCCGAAGAGGTGTTGGTGGTGTCGTTGGAAAGCCAGGCGTAGAGAACAGTGCAAACGAATTCAACGCGATGTCGCAATTAGGAGCATCTAAGAGTCATCACGGTAGTAATAGTGGAGGGGGTGGGAGTAGCGATAGTAGTAGAAGCGGCGAGAGTAGTGATATTATTAGCGGGGGCGAGAGAAGACGAAATGGCCAAAAGTCTCGAGCAGCGGCGTCGACGAGTGGAAAAGGATCATTTCTAGGCGAGCAAGAGGAAGAAACCGTCGACAAGGAGACGTGGTTTCACGAGAGAAACTGCAAAGTTGTCGATGGAGCTTTGGTCATCGCCTCGAGGAAAACGGTTGGAAAGTACGACAAACCGAAAAACTTTGACGACGATAACGACGATAACGGGGTCTTCTTGGACATTCCCGGAGCGCAAAAGTTCTCTGAATCTGAGTTTCCGTTTGAGTCGTGTTATATTGATTCGTCTAAAGCGTTTAGTCAGGTCTATGGTCGATACGAGGTGAGAGCGAGACTTCCGGGATTGTCGTACGACCCGAACGATAAAGACACGTGCGCCGGAGTGTTTCCGAGAATTGAATTACTTCCAGATCCAGATAAAACGGTACCGAAGGACGCGTGTTGGCCGAGAGGTGGCGATATTCGCGTCGCGCAGGCGTTTGGACAAGGCCGAGGCGGTCCAGGTGCGAAGATTGGCGCGGTAGAGTCTGGATTTCACTTCATGCCTTCGGGAGCGACGTGCGGGGTGGACGGGTACGTCGTCGATCGCACTCGACCGTTCGAGTTGATGAATCAAGTGGAAAAGAGCGAATATTTAGCGATGAATTCGTCTGCATCCTCGTCGGCATCTGCGACTTCATCGTCAAGATTAGGCGAAGAGGAGAAGATCAAGTTCAACGCGGATTGGGCGAGAGAGTTCCACGTTTTTGCGGTCGAATGGGATAAAGAGTCTTTACGGTTCTTTATCGACGACGTCTTCACGCACGAAGTCAACGCGTATTCGGCTCCGATGATTCCTCGATGGCCGTTCTTCGTTGGGATTGGAACGTCAGTATCTCCGTACGGTGTCTTGGAAGCGCTAAAAAACTGTGAGCAAGACGATCAGTTTGCCATCATCGATTACGTTCGCGTGTACTCAAAGAAATCTCCGCACGAGGTCATCAACAACGAAGTGTACTTCTTCTGGTTGTTCGCGGTAATTGTATTGCCGACGTTAGCAACCATGTACTGCTCGGCAAAGTATTTGATTCGACAAGTCATTCGCGAAGATTTATTCGGGGCTGACGAAAAAGGATCTGGTAACTTTGGCGACGGTTCGTCGAACGTAGGCGGCGGTAATTCGATGGAATCTGGCGGTAACGGCGATCATCATCTCGGCATGAGTGGTAAAGTAAAAGGCGTCGCATTTGAATCCTTATCGGATGAAAAGCGACGACGTCGTCGCTTGTTGCGCAAACTCAAACGCGAGATGGGCGTCGTCGATTCAATCACCGTCGGCACCACCGAACCTTTGTTGACGAAAATCTTACACGAGAAAGAGGAAATCGCGAAAGCAAGAGTCGAGCGCGCGTTTAAGGACGAAGGCGCGATAAATAATGGTGTCGCCGAAGGTTTGGAAGACGACAGTTACCGTAAATACTCCAAGCAACCAAAGATGCAAAAGGAGACCAAGAACGTCGGCGGCGTGACGTTACGACTGCCGGATATCACGCCAAAGCGCGGCGGCATGCAATCGACCTATTTCAGCGAAACGAGCGATTTCACGACCGAAGCCGAAGGCGTTGGTTCTGGTGACAATCGTCACCATCGTTCTTCGGGAGGTGTAAGCAGCGATTCGGGCAGCGGTGGTCAAAGACAATACGGAAGCGGAGAGTTATGATATAAAGCACGTTCTGATTACGACTGATAATTTCACGACGACGAGAGAAAAATTTAGCTTAGCTACTACGCATACATAGAAAAAGTTTAGACGAAGAATACAAGCGTAACACGCAGCAATCTTATTATTATTCGCGCGTTAACTACGAACACCGAAGACTACCGTCCTCTCCCTCCTCCAATTCTCCCGCCTCTTCCTCTTCCTCTCCCGCCGCCTATCTTTTTCGGCTTCAAACCCGTCACCGCTTGCGCTTCCAAAGCCGCCTCTCTCGCGAATATTTTCAGCTTATCCGGCGCGTTCGTCAACTCCGCTTTCCTCGACTGCTCTCTCGCTTCCTCTAATAACTTCTTCACGTCCTCTCCCTTCGGATTTGCAATCGCGTCCGCCTCGCTCGCGCACTTGGAGCACTTTTGCTTCCCTGGACCTTTATTTCTCAACTGGGAACGCGCGAACTCCGTTTCCGGTTTTCGCTCTTTACACTTTGAACACTCGTGTAAGCAACCTTTCTCCTCGTCCATCTTCAATCCTGCCATCGTCGTCGTCTGTATCGTCTCTTCTTCCTCGCGTTCGCTGCATCGTAAGCACACGAGCGAGGCGTTTTCGTTCGCTCGTTTCTTCTTCACTTGCGCGTGGCTGAACTCGCACGCCGGGAGTCTTTTCCTCGCGCACGCGGAGCAACTGAACGCGCCGTGCCACGAGGTCGGATGTGAGTTCGTTTCCACGCCGAGACGTTTGAGTTTTTGTTGTTCTTTCGTCTTCTCCTCCTCCTCACTCATCCTCGCTCGTACACGCTCGTCGCTCGTCGTTTCTAACGACTTTTGGAATCGAATTTCATCACAAAAGAAGACGCGCGACGGAAACGACGAGACGAGACCAACAACAAGAACATTAAGGAACTGGGGACTTTAGTCGTGCTTTTCACGAAACGACTCTGAAAATAATGACGACTCTAAAAAAACTCTGCGTGTTTTGCGGCTCCTCCTCTGGACGCGATTCGACGTACGTCGAGGAGGCGAAAGCGCTCGGGGAATATCTCGCGTCTGAAAAGATCCAACTGACGTACGGCGGCGGATCGATCGGCTTAATGGGCGCAATCGCGAACGCCGCCTACGACGAAGGACAAAATCGAGTCCTAGGAATCATCCCAGTCGGTTTGTGCGCGCGAGAGATCTCCGGGGAAACCGTCGGGGAGCAGATTCAAACGAAAGATATGCACGAAAGGAAACGACTGATGGCGGAAAATTCGGACGGGTTCGTCGCTTTGCCGGGAGGATTCGGAACCATGGAGGAACTGTTCGAAGTCATCACGTGGCAACAGTTAGGGTACCACAAGAAACCAATAGGGGTGTTAAACGTGAACGGCTATTTCGACAGTTTGTTGACGTTTTTAGACGAGGCGCGAGAGAGCGGTTTCGTCAGCGAAGAAGCGAGGAATATCGTCTTGAGCGACGACGACGCCGAGAGGTTGATCGGGAAGATGCGGCAGTACACAGCGCCGAGAGGGGTGATAGAGCAAGAATTTCAAGGGTAATTTATGTTACGTTATGTTAAAATACAAAAGGTTTGAACGGTTTTTCACGTATTATTCAATCGATCAATCTTCCTCCTCTTCCTCTTCCTCCGTTTCTTGTTTCAACTCCTCCCACGTCTCGTCGTCGTAGACGAACTGCGCGCCAATCATGTACGCTTCGTTCTCCGCATCAAACTCCGCTTTCACTTTCGACACCGGCACCGTGATGCCGTACACGGTCCCAAACTTCACGTCGTCTTTCACTTTCACGTCCACCGGAACGTCCTCGTCCACCTCCACATATTGCTCCACCACGTCGATGATCTTCTGTTTCATCTCTTCCATGCTTTGATCGCTCATCGTGCATCGATCGGCGACTAAGATCATCCGTAAACGTTTCTTCGCTTCCGCCCGGGCCGTGTCCGCCTCGGACGGGGGGAAAAAAATCCGGTACGCCGCGGAGAGTTTCCCCCAAAACGTCGTTTCCGTCGCGACTTTTGCCTCATCGAATATATTTGAGATGTCCGATTTCGTTTTCAACCCGATGCCTCCTCCGGTGTTTTTGCTCGATGATGATGATGATTCGGCATAGGAAATCGCCGCTCTTCTTCCTCTTCTTCTTTCTCCTCTCGACGAAGGCGAAGAAAAAGAAGTCGAGCACGAGGACGAGGCAGAAGAGGAGGTCTTCCCGACGCGGCCTCTGAAAGACGCGGAGGACGAGAGAAGTTGGTGTTGCGCGCAAGACGCCATTTTTGTTTTATTCAAACTTCTTTGTTTGTGGAGTTGGTTCGTCTTTTTTTGTGTGGGAGATTCAAAAAATCTCATCACAAAGGACAAAAAAAACCAACCAAAAGCACAAGAGAGAGAACTTCGTTTCTCGACGGTATTTTGTACGCGCGAACGCATCTGTATATCTGCGCGCTCAAAACGAGCCGCGAATCGCAAAACTCTCTCTCCTTTTACTCCGTTTGTTTTTCTTTCGTAGGAGTGTATCGTTTCATCACAAAGACAGATACACACTATATAGAGAGTGCTCTTTTTTTCTGATCTCGCGCGTGTATTTTTTCCACCTCTTCCTCCTCAAAAAAAAGGAGAGGCAAATTTTTCTTCGGTCTTTCAGAGAGGTTGGGCTGCAACAAATGCCCCTCGTCAGAACTGTGCTCCCACGTTCACGAGCGGCTGTGAATGAAAAGAGTTTGATTTTTAACCACGCGCAGACGTTTTGAGAAGGTTTTTTTGTAGTCCCAACTCTTACGAGATATCATAGCGAGTGTAGTATTTTTGTTCTGTTTTTAAACTCTCTTCTCCGTTAAAAATTCAAAAAACCAACCAAAAGCGAGAAAATCGACAATTTTTTTCTGTGGAAAACAAGCGATACGTCACACCACAAACCACCACACGACAAAGTCAAAAAATGGCATCATCATCATCGAAGAAGAAGAAGCAGAAAACGGAGGAGGTAAAAGAAGAAGAAGAAGAAGACCAAGACGACCAAACGACGATCTTAGTATCGCCATCTCCGGAGGACAGAGTCGTCGAGACGAATAATAAGGAGGAGGAGAAGAAGAAGAGCGAGAACGAAAACGGGACGAGGAAAAAAATGACGACGATGGAGAAAGGAGCCTCATCGAACGATGGTGACGACGAGGAGACGAGAGGAGGAGAAGGAAACGGAGAGGAAGACCAAGAAGACGTGCAAGAAGATTTATCTCTGATTGACGTCAGCGAAGGCGCCATCGAGGAAGAGCGGAAGTTGATGAAAGAGAGAGAGGAAGAGAAGGAGAAGAACCAAGATCAGACGAAGGAGATTACCAGTCCCGAGCAGGTGGTTTTGGACGATAAGAAGTTTGAACATTTGGACGAGTTGTTGAATAAGACGAACATGTATACGGAGTTTTTGAAAGAGCAGATGGAGGAAGGGCAAGAGGAAGACGACGACGACGACGACGACGACGACGTTGATTTGACGAAGAATAATAACAGCAAGAAGCGAAAGTCCACCGGCGGCGCGGGTACGAAGAAAGAGAAGAAGACGGACGCGGAAAAGACGCGAGAGTTGTTGCCGCTGATGGATCCGAGCGCAGTTTTGAGAGGGTACCAGTTGAGAGGGGTGAAGTGGTTGATTTCGTTGTGGTCGAACGGTTTGAACGGGATCTTAGCGGATCAGATGGGTTTAGGGAAAACCATTCAAACGATCGGGTTTTTGAGTCACTTGAGGAGCAAAGGGATTTGCGGTCCGTTTTTGGTGGTCGGGCCGTTGTCGACGCTGTCGAATTGGATCAACGAGTTTAAGAAGTTTTGCCCGGCGTTTCCGACGGTTTTGTACCACGGGAGTAAGCAAGAGAGGGCGAACATTAGAAACACGCGCATGCCGGTGAGATCGGTCGTGGACGAGACGTTTCCGGTGATTGTGACGTCGTTCGAAATCGCCATGTTTGATCGCAAGTTTTTGCAAAAGTATCAGTTCAAGTATTTAATCGTGGACGAAGGACATCGATTGAAGAATTTCGATTGCAAGTTGATTCGAGAGTTGAAGATTATTCCAGCCGCGAATAAGTTGTTGTTAACTGGAACGCCGTTGCAGAATAACTTGCCGGAGTTGTGGTCGTTGCTGCACTTTTTGTTGCCGGACGTGTTTTCGTCCTTGGACCAGTTCAAGAGTTGGTTTGATTTCAGCGAAGAGTTGGACGATAAGGTTGAGTTTGCCGAACGAGAGCAACAAAGACGCGCGAAAGTCATCTCTAAATTACACGGGATTCTAAAACCGTTTTTGTTGAGACGGTTAAAAGGCGACGTGGAGATTTCGTTGCCGAGAAAGAAGGAAATTATTGTATACGCGAGCATGACCGAGACGCAAAAGAAGTTCAACGACGCCATGGTCGATAAGACGATCGAGGATATGTTGAAGAAAGAAGCAGGCGGAAATCGAGTGCCGGTTGGTTCTACCGCTTTAAACAACATGCTCATGCAATTAAGAAAGAACTGCAATCACCCGGATTTGATATCTGGCGGGTTAGATGGTTCCATCATGTTCCCGTCCGCGGAGGAGTTGGTCGCGCAGTGCGGCAAAATGCAATTGTTGGATCGCTTGTTGACCTCTTTGCGTAAAAGTGGTCACAAAACGTTAATCTTTTCGCAAATGACGAGAATGTTAGATTTGTTAGAATCGTTCTTTGAACAAAGAGGCGAGCGCGTCTGTCGCATCGACGGTTCGGTGAAACAAGAGCAAAGAAGAGACGCCATCGACGCGTTTAACAAAGACCCGACCGTGGATATTTTCTTGTTGTCCACTCGCGCTGGCGGTTTAGGTATCAACTTAACCGCCGCGGATACGGTCATCATCTACGATTCCGATTGGAACCCGCACGCGGACATGCAAGCGATGGATCGCGTTCACAGAATTGGTCAAACGAAGCCGGTGCACGTCTACCGCTTAGCCACGGCGAACTCGGTGGAAGGCAAAATGCTTTCCCGAGCGGCGTCAAAGTTGAAACTCGAAAAATTGGTCATTTCCGGCGCGAACTTGAAGCAAGGCACGACCAAACAAAAATCCACCGAGTCCATGTCCACGGAAGAGCTCGTCCAACTCCTCAAAGGCGGTGGAAGTACCGGTACGGACGAAGACATGCCGCAATCCGGAGTCATCTCGGATAAAGATTTGCGAGTCATTACCAGTCGTAAAGATTTGACCGGCGAACAGGCGAAACCGAACCCGGAGAGAGGCGTTGGATGGGAAGACGTGGAAGACCGCTCGGGCATGTCTTTGTTAGGCAACGTCGAGAAGAAGTAATTCTTCTAAGTAATAAAATACGTATTTCATTTCATTTCACATTCCGTTTTTTGTTTGTTTCTTCTTGATGATGAACTTTTTTTTTTGAAACAAAACGAACTGGTTGGCACGAATCTGAGGATTTCCTACCGTTTGATTTTGTTGACCTTTCTCGAACTCTCTCTCTAGGGCAATGCATTTCCGCATAATTTATTATATCTCTCTTCACTCTCTCTTGAAGGAAAAGGAAACGAATCGACCTTTGGCGCGTTTCGATAGTAATAAGACGTCGACTACTCGCACGCGAAAGACGGAGACTTTTGTGAGATCGAAAAAGGTGCGCGCTTTTCATCTCTCTCGCCTTCATTTAAACGCGAAGGACAATTTTTCTCTCGAGCTTCTACACGGGTATATAAATTGGTTGAGCGTTTAAAAATAAGAATAACAAAAGCGCCGCTTTGCTGTTTTGGGGGCCGCGTCGATCTTTTTTATTAGCATCGACGCGCGACGGCAGCGTTCCCGAATAGCGCGCGTTCGTCTCGCGCGGGGAACGCGAGAGCGCGCGGCAAAGTTCCAAAAAGCCGAGAGGGCAAAGTGGCATTTCAATTTTTCCCTTGTACTCACTTCTCTCTTTTTCTCTCAATTTTTTCTTTAGGATGAAGAAAACGTTTGTGTCGTTGTTGTTGTTGTTCGCGACGTTCGGCGCGCACGGTCAAGAAGATGACACTTCTTCTTCCATATGCGCGGCGGAAGGGGAATGGAAAACAAACATGTGTGCGAAAATTATTGATTTTTACGGAGACGTCACATGCCGCAAAAAATTGTTGGTGGTGCAAGAAGACGGCTCCACGATAGATATTGTGGAAACGATAACAACTTTGTTCGCGGAAAATTTGGAGCTTAAAAATCGTTTGGCAGCCGTCGAGTCGACGCACGGGGGGTTCTTCAAACCGCCGAGTCCACCACCGCCGAGTCCACCACCGATGCCATCACCACCACCGTCGGTACCAATCCCAGACGACGGCAGTTGGCATACTTTCGTCGCCGAGTGTTTGGCCGAAGCTCCGGTCACCGGCAAGTGCACGACGTGGGCATCTACGAATACTTACGGAACGATACCGAACTGGGATACGAGTATGGTGACGGATATGAGTGGAAAGGATGAGAACGGGAGTATTCAAGGATTCATGGAAAAAAGCACTTTCAACGGTAACATATCGAAATGGGACACGTCGCAAGTGACTAACATGCAATATATGTTCCACTCTGCTTCTGCATTCAACCAAGATATTGGGAGCTGGGACACGTCACAAGTGACTAGTATGCAGTACATGTTTTATGGAGCAGCAGCATTTGATCACAGCATACA
>Ga0115552_1002203_pt1 | contig 11205 bp, 10 predicted proteins | sample COGITO_mtgs_1103_3_FD_87178 | JGI IMG/M metagenome (GOLD analysis project Ga0115552, IMG submission 87178) | Pelagic marine microbial communities from North Sea - COGITO_mtgs_110328 | ecosystem: Environmental > Aquatic > Marine > Epipelagic | place: Germany:Helgoland, sampling site Kabeltonne...
CATCGTTGGTCCCGACTTGGCTCGACACACTCGCCCGGCAGCTGTCGATGGAGGTCGTCTTGTGGTAACCGCAGGAGATTCAGCGTGGGCAAACGAGTTTCAATGGCTGGAAAAACAGGTGCTGGAGCGGCTCTCGGAGGTGACTGAATCAGCGCGGATCACCAGCATTCATGTTCGGGTTTCGCCGTCTTCTTGACGGTGGGAAAATGGACGACGCTGCAGCGGTTTGGAGTACGCCGTCTGACGCGAATCACACGCCTGTAACTGGTAGAATCAGAGGACCGTGAACGGCCCTCTCGACCAGTGCGATGCACCCGAACCGAGATCCCCCGAAACCCTGGATTTTGCTTGTCCATCCTGGGATTTCGGAGAAAATCTGTGACCGAAGATGATGACCGAATCACCCGTGATGGATCGTCCCAAGCGGGAGATGCAGCGGCTGCGCAGGAGTCCGAGTTGACCACTACCGAACCATCGTCGTACGGGGCACAAGACATCACCGTTCTCGAGGGGCTCGAAGCCGTCAGAAAACGACCTGGCATGTACATCGGATCAACTGGTCCGACCGGGTTGCACCACCTCGTGTGGGAAGTGGTCGACAACTCCGTCGATGAAGCAATGGCTGGTTATTGCGCTCGCATAGACGTGTCGATTCTCCCGGACGGCTCATGTGAAGTGAGCGACGACGGACGTGGTATCCCGGTTGACAAGCACCCAAAATTCGACGACATGTCTGCGGCCGAGGTGGTGCTCACCGTTCTCCATGCCGGAGGCAAATTCGGCGGCGATGGCTACAAGGTCTCTGGTGGCTTGCATGGAGTCGGCATCTCGGTCGTGAACGCCTTGTCACAACGCGTCGAGGTTGAAATCGATCGTGCTGGAGAGCGCCACGCCATGTCGTTTGTCGATGGCGGTGAACTCAAGGATCGCCTCGCCGTCAGCGGCCCTGCCCCATTTCGCGATACCGGGGAGCCTCGCACCGGCACGACCGTTCGCTTCTGGCCGGACCCGGTGATCTTCGACGAGATCGATTTCCGGTTTCAGACGCTTGTCGAACGGTTCCAGATGATGGCGTTTCTCAACCGCGGCCTCGAGATCCGGGTCCGCGACCTCCGTGAGAGCTCCACCGTCGTTACCGAAGACCCAGACGGCTGGGTGACCTTCAAATACGACGGTGGCATCGTTGATTTCGTCAGCCACGTGAACTCCTCCAAAGAGGCACTGTTTGCTGCGGTCGGTTACTTCGCGGGGTCCGAGCAAATCGCCGACAATCCGCACGAGGTCGAGATCGCGTTCCAGTGGAACACGGGGTTCAATACCGACGGACTACACAGCTTCGCCAATGGCATCGCCACGATCGAGGGCGGCATGCACGAGCAGGGATTTCGCACTGCAGTCACACGCACGGTGAACGCCTACGCGCGCGAGAAGGGCCTCCTCAAAGAGAAAGACGAAAACCTCACCGGCGAGGACATCAGGGAAGGACTCACGGCGATCATCTCCGCTCGGATCGGTGAGCCGCAGTTCGAAGGCCAGACCAAATCCAAACTCGGCAACGTGTCGATGAGATCGCTTGTCGAGAAGGTAACGAACGAGCGAATGGCAGATTGGCTCGAAGAGCACCCCAGTGAAGGCAAGGCGATCATCACGAAAGCGACCAATGCGGCTCGTGCCCGCGTTGCTGCTGCTGATGCCCGGAAAGCCATCCGATCGAAGTCTCTACTCGACGGGGCCGGGATGCCTGACAAACTCAAAGACTGTTCGGCGAAGGAACCTGAGCGTCGCGAGTTGTTCATCGTCGAAGGCGACTCCGCCGGTGGCTCTGCCGTCCGAGCTCGAGATCCCAGAACCCAAGCGATCTTGCCGATCCGCGGCAAGATTTTGAACGTCGAACGGGCCCGTATCGACAAGATGTTGAAAAACAACGAGGTGCAAACCCTCATCACCGCGATCGGTGCAGGGTTCGCCGACGAGTTCGATATCGAACAGGCTCGCTACCACAAGGTCATCCTGCTCGCTGACGCCGACGTCGATGGCAGCCATATTCGCACACTGCTGCTCACCTTCTTCTTCCGCCAGATGCGGCCGCTTGTCGAAGCGGGTTACGTCTACATCGCCCAACCACCGCTTTACAGCACGAAGGTCTCCAACAAGGAGACGGTGTATCTAAAAGACGACGCGGCAAAAGATGCGTTTCTTGCCGAACGCCCGAACTACACAAAGGACTTTGCCCGCCTGAAGGGTTTGGGCGAGATGGACTGGGATGAGTTGCGCGACACCACGATGGACATTGCGAGCCGGTCGCTGCTTCAGGTGTCGGTTGAACAGGCAGCGATCGCTGACGAAATCATGTCGATTTTGATGGGCGATGACGTTGAGCAGCGAAAGAACTTCATCGTTACCAATGCCCGCGAAGTTCGGAACTTGGATTTCTAGTCGAGGTCTGGTGAGTCGGTAGCGCCGGCGCAGAGAGGTACACGGACATAGATGTCAGACACACCCGTCGAAGACGCACAACCTGAAGACGTCACCGTCATCGAGATCCAAGAGGAGATGGAAAGCTCCTTTCTCGACTATGCGATGTCGGTCATCATCAGTCGGGCGTTACCCGATGCCCGTGATGGTCTGAAACCCGTGCATCGTCGCATCTTGTGGTCGATGTACGACCAGGGGTTTCGTCCCGATCGGGCCCACGTGAAGTGTGCTCGTGTTACGGGAGACGTGATGGCTCGCTTCCATCCCCACGGAGACAGTGCCATCTACGACGCGCTGGCTCGGATGGCACAACCGTTCTCGCTACGCCATCCCCTCATCGACTTCCACGGCAACTACGGATCCCCTGAAGACCCGCCGGCTGCTGCTCGATACACAGAGTCTCGACTCGACCGGTTGGCGATGCAGATGCTCGCTGACATCGACGAAGACACCGTCGATTTCATCGACAACTACTCGGGGGACTTCACCGAGCCAGCGGTCTTGCCGGCTCGCTTCCCGAACCTCTTGGTCAACGGCAGCCAGGGCATCGCTGTGGGTATGGCCACCAACATCCCGCCCCACAATCTCAACGAAGTGTGTGCAGCCGTCACCCACCTGCTCGCACATCCCGACGCCACACTCGACGAACTCATGGAGTTCGTGAAGGGACCCGACTTCCCGACTGGTGGCCAGATACTCGGTCGTGTCGGCATCGAGTCTGCCTATCGCACCGGGCGAGGATCGGTGAAGATGCGAGCGTCGGTCGAAGTCGTTGAGCGAGGTCAAAGACAGGCCCTCGTCGTCACAGCCTTCCCCTATCAGGTTTCAGCAGGAGCGGTGGCTCGCAAGATCTCCGAGTTGGTCAACAACCGCGAACTCGACGGCATCGCGGACGTAAACGACGAGTCTTCTGGTGACGAAACGCGATTTGTCATCACCCTCAAACGAGATGCCAACCCAGAAGTCGTGCTCAACAACCTCTGGAAGGCCACGCCGCTGCAAACAAGCTTCGGTGTGAACATGGTGGCTCTTGTTGGCGGCGTGCCCCGCACGCTTACGCTGCGCGACGCACTGGTCGCGTATGTCGACCATCAGATAGAGGTCGTCACCCGCCGCTCTGAACACCGCCTCGATCAGGCACAGAAACGACTGCACATTGTCGAAGGGCTGCTGAATGCACTCGACCTGATCGACGAGATCATCGCCACGATCCGGGGGAGCGAAGACCGAGGAGCCGCCCGCGAGGCGCTTATGAATGGGATTGTCCCTGAGGGCGGAGGAGCAGCAGTTGCGTTCTCCGAGGTGCAGGCAAATCACATCCTCGACATGCAACTCGGTCGCTTAACCCGGCTCGGCCGGTCGGACCTCGAGGAGGAGGCGGGCCAACTTCGCGAGACCATCGGTGAACTCGAAGCGATCCTCGGTGATGACGCCAAGCTTCGCTCAGTTATCACCCAAGAACTCGAAGCGATTGCTGACGGCTTCGGGGAGGAGCGGCGTTCCAGTCTCGAAATCGATCCAGGCGAGTTCAACATCGAGGACCTCATCGACGATGATCCGCTGGTCTTCACCATGACCGCTACGGGGTATGTCAAAACCACGCCGGCAGAAGAGTTCCGGTCTCAGGGACGCGGTGGCCGAGGTATTGCGGGGACCAAGCTCAAGGACGAGGACACCGTCACCCACCTCATCCAGACCACAGCCCACAGCTATCTGCTGTTTTTCTCGACCCGGGGTCGGGTCTATCGCCTCAAGGCGCATGAGATTCCGGTGGCGAGTCGCACCTCGCGTGGAACGGCGATCGTCAACCTTTTGCCGCTGCACGAGGGCGAAACGATCCAAGCGATCATTGACACCCGCGACTACGAGACGAAGCGTTACCTGTTTTTCGCCACGGCCAAGGGTCGGGTCAAAAAGACCCGGTTCAACGCCTACGACTCGTCGCTGCGAGCCGGCCTGATTGCGATCAAACTCAACGATGACGATGAACTCGTGGAGGTCATCCCCACAAACGGCGTGTACGACATCCTCCTGTCGAGCCGGTTCGGTCAGACCATCCGTTTCAAAGAAGACCAGGTTCGCGAGATGGGAAGAAATGCGGCCGGTGTTGCGGGACTGAAGTTCAAAAAGCCGGGTGATGCCGTGGTGGCCTGCGATATCGCACGAGATGGAGCGTCACTGCTCCACGTCACCGAAAATGGTTACGGCAAGCGGACCGACGTTGACGACTACCCGACGAAGGGTCGTGGTGGTATGGGCGTGGTGGGCATCAAGATCGTGGCGGAGAAGGGTTCGGTCATCGGCACACTCGTCGTGGATGACCATGACGAGGTCCTGGCAGTGACCCGTAAGGGTGTGCTGATTCGCACCAGCGCAGCTGACATCTCTGCACAGGGTCGCTCAGCGAGTGGTGTGAAAGTCATTGCTCCTGACGAAGACGATTCGGTGGCTTCGATTGCTCTCGTCAGCAGTGGTGACGACGCCATTGCCGATAACAGTGATGATGTGGTCCCGGCAGCTGGTTTCTCTGACGGGGAGCCGCCCACCTCCGACTGATCGCTCGCACAGACACTCATAACGCTTCCCCCTCGACGCAACCGGCGTGAGCCGGAGGATGGAGAGTAGAGATGGGTCGCGTCCGTTGGCGAGGGGAAGCGGGTCAAGCACTGCCGTGGATGTTGTTGCTCGGGATGATCGGGCTGAGCTTGATCGTTGTGGCGGTTCGGATCGCCCCAGTCCTCAATGATGCAGCGCAAGCCCGTACTGCCGCCGATGCCGCAGCGCTTGCAGGCGCAGCAGTTGGTGAGGGAGAGGCTCGGACGATTGCGGTGGCCAATGGCGCTGAGTTACTCGAGTATCGGCGATCAGGGTTGACGGTCACGGTTCTGGTGCGTGTGGGAGACGTGAGCGCGCGCGCTCGAGCGGTCGCCGGGGTGCGCTGGGTGCCTGGCTGAGGCCAGACTGGGCGAGTGCCGCTCTCTTTCGCCGAAGTCGTCCCGGTTTCGCTGTTCGTGGAGGGAGGATTCCGTTGGCGTCTCTCGACTCGAGGGTTGGCTGCCGAGGAATGGCTTCAGTTCGATGATGCGTACGACACCTATCTCGCTGAGAAGAGCCGAGTGTTGCGCGAGCACCGAGCCGATGCGCTCGCCGTGCTGCCTGGCTCGGAGCTGGCATCGGCCGAAGTCGCCGATCTCATCGCCGACGCGCTCACCATCACGGGCCGGCCGCTCCCACTCGGTCGTCCCCAGCAGCATCCACTCGAATGGGCTGCACGTTGTGTGCAGGAAGATCTCTGCCTCCTCGAACGTGATTCGTCAGGTTGGCGGCTCACCGCTGCGGCGGTGTGTTTCCCCACTCGTTGGAGCGCAGCCGAGAAGATCGGACTTGGGTTGCGGGCCGTTCACGAGCCCGTACCTCGATATGACGACATCGCAGATACCGTCGACCGGTTTTTCGATCGTCTTCGGCCGGGATCGCTGGTGTGGCGGCCCAACTGGTCACTGGTCGGCGACGATCGCCTGCGCCTGCCGGTCGAGGATCGGCAGGCTCCCACAGACCTCGCCGATCCCCTCGGCGAACTCTGGATGCGGGTCGAACGCCAGACCATCAGACGAATGGTGGATCACCGTGATGCTGCCCTGTTCACGATCCGAGTCCACCGGTGGCCGTTGACCGAGGTGTTGGCCGACGTCGACGTTGGGTTGGCAGACGAATTGCGCACCATGCCGTCGGACGTGGCCGAGTACAAGAACATCGATGAGTGGCGCAGCCGTCTCGCCGCCACGCTTGTGGGCCGAACAAAGGAAAGGTGAAAAGGTCGCAAGGGTCGCATCCCGTACACTCTTGACTGTCCATGAGCACTCTGCCCGAACCCGACGAAGCGACATTTCAGCTCGCCACCGGCGAAGAACTTGTGTTGCCGAACGATCTCGATATGGTCGCCGATCCCACGCTGGGTAGTTCGCAGGCGCCTCCGGCGTTGACACCGGTAGGTCCGCAGCCTGCCCCCCGCCCCGCCTATTGGGACCGCCGTAGGGCCGGAAAGCTCCGCGCCCGGAAAGTTCGTCGGCTTGTTCGCCACGTCGAACCTTGGTCGGTCCTGAAGGTCGCCTTAATTTTCTACTTCTGCCTCTGGGTGATTCTCTTGATCGCTGGTGTCATCCTCTGGAACCTCGCCGTCAGTTCGGGCACGGTCGACAACGTCGAGACGTTCGTCACGGAGTTGTTCGCCCTGGAGAGCTTCACATTCAATGCCGATCAGATCTTTCGTGCGAGTGCTGTCGGGGGGCTGGTCCTCGTGGTCGCTGGGTCGGGTTTCACGGTTTTGATCGCGGTGTTGTTCAACCTGATCTCCGATCTGACCGGGGGTGTTCGGTTCACGGTTGTGGAGGAAGAGACGGCTCGTCCGAGACCCAAACGCCTCCAGCCGCGTCGCACTGCGATATCGCGGATCACTGGTGCTCCAGGTCCGGCAACGATCCAGCCAGCCCCGATCCCAGATCCCGCGCAGTTCCCGATGCCCGAGCAACCGCTCCAGACGATGCACGAACCACTGCCCGACGAGTTGACCGATCTCGATGAGGTTCTCGATGCAGTGATCGAGGCAGAGCCCGATGGGATCTCCGATGACGAGGCCGTCGACGAGGTCGCCAATATCGACGGTGACCGGTAACGTTGGCGGCCGCACGGGGCTATAGCTCAGTTGGTTAGAGCGCACCCCTGATAAGGGTGAGGTCGCTGGTTCGACTCCAGCTAGCCCCACGCTTCGTGCCCCGGCGTCTGCTCCGGCGGCGCCCGTGTCGAATCATTGGGAGGGTCCGTGGGCGCAGGGTTTATCACCATGGTTCGCCGGACCGTTGTTGCGGTTACGGTCGGAATCGCGGTCGCAGCTGCGATTCGTGTGCGGGGGAGTGGTGGCGTGCCACCGCAGACCGGTGGTTGGCGCGAATTGCGCGGTGACGATCTCCGCTGATGAGCCAGATTCTCCTTTTCGGTGCCGGCGCGACAGGTTCTCGCGTTGCACGGCAGTTGCGGTCCACGGGCCTCATCGATGCACTCGAGGTCCGAGACGCAAACGAGGAACGACTCGATGCGCTGGCAGCGTCCTTTGATGGCTGGGTGACGCGCGGGGTCGGCCGCCGAATCGAAGGCCGATACGACGCCGTTGTTCTCGCGACGCCGCCGGGCAGTCAGGTCGCCTTGGCCCGCCGAGGAGTCCACGCAGGTGTACCGGTGATCACGACGTCGAACCAGACGTCGGAGGTCCGTCGCCTCCTCGCTCTTGACGACGAGGCCGCCTATCACGAAGTCCCAGTCGTGGTCGGTGCGGGCTTTATGCCTGGGCTGACGTGCTTGCTCGCCCGGCACGGTGCTCGCGATTATGACGAGGTCGATGAGATCCATGTAGCGAAGGTCGGTACGGGTGGTCCAGCCTGCGCGAGCCAACACCATCGAGCGCTGAGCTCGACTGGTGTCGATTGGCGAGATGGTCGGTGGATGCGACGGGCTGGCGGCTCCGGTCGAGAATTGGCCTGGTTTCCCGATCCAGTCGGGGGACGCGATTGCTACCGGGCCGCGCTTCCGGACCCCCTGTTGCTGGTGGGTCACTTCGATGGGGTTCAGCGGGTGACCGCTCGTCAAGCGGCGACCCGCCGCGATCGACTCACGGCCCCCTTACCGATGCTGCGCCGTCCACATCCAGAAGGAGGGATCGGCGCCGTGCGTGTCGAGTTGCGGGGCCGAGTTGGGGTCGAACGTCGAATTTCGGTCTTCGGGGCCGTCGAACGGCCAGCGGTCGCTGCTGGAGCGATGGCTACGGCTGTGACGCTGGAGGTCTTGCGGGGCCGAATTGCCCACGGTGCTGCAGGTCTCGCAGGTGTCGCCGACACCGTCTCGATGCTCGACACACTTGCGGCTCAAGGCGTGAAGCCGGTGCGGTTTGAGGGAATCACGACCTTCGTCTAGCCGAATGTGAGGACCTCGGGCCGACGCCGCAGAAAAAGTTCAACGAAAGATTAAGGCGATGTCGAAACGTTCCGAAGATGACGAAAGTCGACGCCGAATTGACTGACCTGTCTGCAATCGCAAAAGATCGCTAAAGGTTTTTGGCGACCGAGTCGATCCTCACTCTGTTGGAAACCGTCTGGGGTTCGTTCCCTAGAGACGATGAAAGATGTAGGGCGATGACTCTGGGCGAAACACAACAGCCAACGCAACGAACGCGGGCCGCACGTCGACGCCAGCGGCCGGCGTTGGGTGCAGATTCGATGCCGGTTGAACTGGCTGACTTGATCGAGGCAAACCTCCCGCTGGTGAAGCACATCGTCTTCCAAGTGGCGGTTCAGTTTCCTCGTCACGTTGACCGTGACGAACTGGCCCGCTCCGGCGCCCTCGGCCTCGTCGAAGCAGCTCGTCGTTTCGACGAAGCCCGCGGTGTTCCATTCGAACGCTTCGCAGCTCAGCGAATTCGAGGTGCAATTCTCGATTCGGTTCGAGCTGCCGACTGGGCCCCGCGTTCGGTTCGAAGCTTGGGTCGCAAACTCGAGAACGTCGAGCAGCGTCTCGCCACCAAACTTGGCCGAGTACCGAACAAAGAAGAACTGGCAGAGGCACTTGGTATGAGCAAGAGCGAGATCGACCGTCTCAAAGCCCGTATGTATCGCAGTGTTGTGCTCGCACTCGAGCACGAGGCTTCCGACGGCGTCGACAACGACCTCACCCTCGTGGACCTGCTTGTCGACGAACAAGCCCTCGAACCGTCCCACGAACTCGAGAACCGCGAACTGCACGGTTACCTCCGTGACGCGATCGGTCTGCTGCCCGAGCGCCATCGCATCGTCGTTGTTGGCTACTTTCTCGAGGGTCGCACCAGCCAGGATTTGGCGGACCTTCTCGGGGTTACTGAGTCTCGTGTCAGTCAGTTGCGTTCGGAATCGCTCCTGATGCTGCAAGAGGGCATTGAGGCGCAGTACGTTGCCGACACGCCAAGTCCAGCCGGGACTACCGGGCGAGTCGCTCGCCGCAAGGCGGTGTATGCGAAGGGCATCGCCGACGCCTCGGTGCTGGCCGATCGTATCGAACAGATCAACTTGATCGAGTCCGATGCTCCGGTGCTCGCTGGTCGTTCGTTCTGAGCTGATCCGGTTCGGCGTCAAGACCTCGGTAGCGTGGCGATCCATGGGTCGCCATGCATCTCGTTTCGGATCGCTCACCGGTTGGCTGGTTGGGATCGTGGTCATCGCTGCGTCGTGTGGCCTCTCGCCTGCGAAGGACGAACTTCAGGGGAGCGATAGCGGGGATCCGTGCCCAAGCGTCGAGCGCCCTGCTCCGGTCGCTCTCGACCTCGGGGTGCTTATCGAATCCGATGCTGAGGGCGCGGCCCACGTCCTGTGTGATGTCGAATACTCGACCAGCCCACCCACGAGTGGCTCGCACTTCCCGGTGTGGCAGTCATGTGGTTTCTACACCGAGCCGATTCGCGATGAGACGGCGGTGCACTCGATGGAGCATGGCGCGGTCTGGATCGCGTACAGCCCCGACCTTTCCGACTCCGAAGTCGAAGCCATCGCCGCGCTCGTTGCCACGAACGCCCATTACCTTGCAGCCCCATACCCCGGGCTCAAAAACCCGATCGTGGTGTCAGCCTGGCGACGCCAGCTAGCGGTCGAGCACATCGACGTCGCCGCCGTTGGAGCGTTTGCCGACGCTCAACTCGGACGGGTTTCTGAGACCGCACCGGAAGCGGGCGTCACGTGTGAGAGTCAACTAGGCGTAGCGCCGTCCGAGCCCGACGCCGGCTACCAGCAGATCTTCGATCAGCTGGTCTCGGGTTGATCGACAGCGAGGTTGTGGCTTCGGCTCAACCAGCTCCCCACAGCTCGAGCAGTGATGGGTGGAGCGAGCCGTTCGTTGCCATACCCGATCCGCGCCGCCAGGCGTCGGGTCCGGCATAGCCGTCGAAGCCAGAGAACGTGCCGCCCGCCTCAGGGATGATCACCGCCATCGGCGCGAGGTCCCACGGGTTGGCTGAGGGGTCGATCATCGCCTCCGCTCGGCCGGTGGCAACCAGTGTGTAGCCGTAGGCATCGCCCCAAGTGCGGAGTACGGCCGGGCTTTCCATGAGGGAAGTGAGGGCATCATCAGGCCAGTAGGAGAAGCCGCTCGTCATAACATAGGCCCCCCCTACGCCGACATGATCCGACACTCGGCATGGCTCACCGTTCGCGGTGGCACCCAGCCCACGGCCAGCAGCCACTGTCTCGTCGAGTCCAGGTAGATGGATCACACCGATGGCCGGACCGTGCTCGTCGACCATCGCAATGAGCGTGGCGAAGAGCGGAACGCCTTTGGTGAACGCTTTGGTGCCATCGATCGGATCAACGATCCAGGTCCTTGCGGTGGTCCCAGCCAGTTCGCCGTGCTCTTCACCCACGATCCCGTCGCCTGGGTACGCGTCGGCCAGTTGTTCGCGAATGAACGTCTCAGCAGCAAGGTCGGCCGCGGTCACCGGCGTCCCGTCGCCCTTTTGGTCGACCCGCAATGCGTTGCTCTGGAATAGATCAAGGGTGAGCGCCCCGGCACGGCGAGCGAGATCAATGGCGAACTCAAGGTCGGCGTGGTCGGCGGGTTGTCGGGTCATCGGTCGATCTCCACGGTTGGTCGGCGGGGTACGGGCGGGGAGGTGTGGGCGACTGTGGGGCTGGTGGGAGTCATGGTTCGATCAAGGTGGGC
>Ga0115552_1002228_pt1 | contig 11127 bp, 2 predicted proteins | sample COGITO_mtgs_1103_3_FD_87178 | JGI IMG/M metagenome (GOLD analysis project Ga0115552, IMG submission 87178) | Pelagic marine microbial communities from North Sea - COGITO_mtgs_110328 | ecosystem: Environmental > Aquatic > Marine > Epipelagic | place: Germany:Helgoland, sampling site Kabeltonne...
CAACTCAGAGACGGAGGGAACAGCGAGGCGCATTATTTAGGCGTGAGGAATAAGATATGCGCCATGTGGCGGAGAGATGTTCGGAGGCGATTGGACGTGACGGAAGTGATCGAAGAGGTGAGAAATTACGAGGAGAAGATGATTCGAGACGTGTTCGATTGGCTGGAACGGAACGGTGGAGTGAACTACGGAGTTTTCACGAAAGAAAAAAAGGAGGAGGAAAAAGAGGAGGAAAAGGAGGACGTGGAGGGAGAAGCCGTGGTCGGATCCAACGCCTCTGCGATCGAAATCATCGACGACGCGACCGTAACGAAAGAGTTGATTCGATTGCTGAAAACGTGCGACATGAACGTGATGACGGAGAAGATGATTCGGAAGAAACTTGGGTCGGAGGAGTGTTTGAATACGGATTTGAGCGAGAAGAAAGGGTTGATTAAGGAGGTGGTGACGAAGTATTTAACGGAAGGCGCGGAGGCGTTTGACGGGTTGTTCGAGGAAGAAGGGAAATCGAAGGAGAAGAAAGACGACGACGACGAAGTAGACGACGGCGGGGATGAGATTACTTTCAAGTGGAGGTCACCGCCGGCAGTCGAAGAGGGGAAAATACATCCAAACATACGGGAGAGAGATGTGGATACGTCGAAACCGGTTATAATCATCGGCGCCGGACCGTCCGGTTTAGCGTGCGCGAACCAGTTGAAATCGAGAAACGTCCCGGTGATTGTTTTAGAGGCGAGAGATCGCGTCGGTGGGCGAGTGTGGACAGAAAGAGAGACGTTTTCCGCGCCGGTGGATTTTGGCGCCTCCATCGTGACCGGTACGGAACCGAACCCGAAAGCGAGAACGGGTATGCCGTGGTTAGGTATTCGCGCGGATCCTTCCGCCGAGGTCAGCTCGCAAATCGATTTGAAACTCGTCGAGTTACGTCCAGGGTGTCCTTTATACGACGGCAAAGACGGGAGTTTAGTCGCCGGCGAAAAAGACGCGAGAATTGAAAAGTTGAGAGACTTGTTGATGGACGAAGCGAGAGAGACGGTGGAGGCGCGAGGCGAAGACGCCACCGCGGATCTCGGGTTGGGCGAAATAATTGAAGACCTGACCAAAGTCCATTTCGAGCGCGAGTATTTAGAAGATACACTGAGAAAGAAACAACAGGAACAAGAAGAAAGAGGAGAAGACGATGACAACGACAACAACAACAAAAACGACGACGACGACGACGACATGAACGACGAGAAGAAACAACAAAAGTTGGAGAAAATCAAGCAGTTTTCCAAAGACGATAAACGATTGCTCGATTGGCACTGGGCGAATTTAGAATACGGATGTTCTGCGAAACTCGGGGACGTGTCGCTACCGCACTGGAACCAAGACGAAATGTACGGCGGGTTTGGCGGGCCGCATTGCATGGTGCGAAACGGCTACGGCCAAATCACCGACGCGTTGGCGAGAGAAATTGAAAAAATAAGTGCAATTAAACTCAACGCGATCGTCAAGAAGGTGACCGTCACGAGCACGAAAAACCCATTCGATGGCGTCAACGTGGAGTGCGCCGATGGTACCATCTACGAAGGCTCCGCGGTGGTGTGCACGGTACCTCTGGGGTGTCTAAAAAACGACGACGTCGAGTTCGTTCCTGAATTATCCACCGCGAAACGAAATGCCGTCCATAGATTAGGTTTTGGAAATTTGAACAAGCTGGTCATCGAGTTCGAAGATCAGTTTTGGTCGGACGATCGCGATTATTTCGGTGTCGCCGTAGACAGCGACGACGAGTCGAAAATGAACAACCGCGCGCGATGTTTCATGTTCTGGAACTTGAAACCAGTTTGTGGCGAAAACATGTTGATCGCGTTAGTCGCAGGCTCGAACGCGGAAGATACCGAGAACAACGTCACGGAAGAGTCGCAACAAGAACTCGTGAATTTAGCCGTGGAACAGTTGGCGAAAGTGCACTTCAACGGCGACCAATCGAAAATCAAAGTGAAAACGGCTAAAGCAACCGCGTGGGGTAAAGATCCATTTGCGCGAGGCTCGTACTCGTACGTAAAGAAAAGCTCTCGAGGCGCCGCGGATTACGACGAATTAGGTCGTCCAGAATTGAAAGGACGCTTATTCTTTGCCGGCGAACACACGTGTAAAGAACATCCAGATACAGTTGGCGGTGCCATGCTCACCGGATGGCGAGCGGCGAGACAAGTTTTGCGTAAACTCTCCGGCGAGGAAGGTAAAATCTTCGACGAAGTCTTCGATCTCGAAGAGATGCGAAAGAAAGCGGAGGAAGAAGCTCGACAGGCGGCGTTAATGGAAGACTCCGATTACGACAGCGAGCTGGAAGGTGAAGACTTTGAAAAGATGAAGGCGGCTATTGAGCGCAAACGCGAGGCGGAAGAGCGAGCGAGGAACCAAGTCGTCGACGCGGACGCGTTGGCCGGGAGAGACGAAGCGAAATCGGTGTATAAAATTTCCATGACGGTAGATTCATCCGCGAAGACGAACTCTATTGGACTCGCTTTGGCAGAAATTATGGTTGAAAATGAAAACCACTACGCGTTGAAAACGGGCGCCGGAAAACGCGCGTTGATGCACGCCGTGTTATCACTTACCAATGCCGAAAAAGAAAAGTGGGCGTATGGAAAACACAACGGATTAGCGACGTTTAACGAGTGGTTGAGTAAATTTGCCAAGCGCGCGCGACGAGATGGCGACGAGGAAGACGCGATGACCGCGTTGAAAGTCATCCGATCGATTCCGTTTGATTTCAAGTTGATGAAGAAATCGGGCGTGCCATTAACCATCAAAGACTACTTCCAATCACACGAAAACGCGGGATTAAAGCAAACGTCTAAAATGATCACTCGAGAGTGGATGCGTTTGTTAGCGCTCGGTGGCGATAAGACGCGCATGTCCGTCGGCGGTGCCATCTCGCCGTACGGAAACGTGTTAGCGCCAAAGCAAAACAACAACATAACGACAACGCTTTTGAATTCGATTAAAAACAACGGCATGAACACCATCGCGAGCGAAGTTGCGAAAGAAACCACGAATATCGCCAACGCGCTTTCCGACAAAGAGCTTCTCGTCTTGCACGAAAAGCAACGCAAAGAGGCGAAAGAAGCCGCCGAACGAAAACTTCGTGACCAGCGCGAAGCGGTCGTCAAAGCCGCATCGGATCTTCCCGAAGGCCAAGCTGCGCTCGCAGCGCGACAAGCCGCGGAGCAAGCTAAATTAGACGCCGAACGTGCGATTCAAGCCGCCAAGGAAGCAGCGCAGACCGCCATGGATCATCATAACAACGACACGGATTCCGACGAAGATCAAGTCATGAACATGAACATTTCCTCCTTTGAAGATTTTCAAAACGCCGCGAATTTGAAACGAGAGAAAAAGAGAGCGAAAGCGAAGGCGAAAGCGGCGAAACGGGCGAGAGAAGACGCCGAGGACGCCGCCGCTTTGGGCGAAGACGACGACGACGATCTTTTGAATGCGAAGAAGAGCAAAGCCAATTCCGCCGACGCCGACACGCTCACCGAAGAAGCTTACGAAGAACGCGTGACCAAACAAGTCACCAAATACGTCTTCGAGCAACTCAGACTCAAACGAGACCGGAACATTCTCACGAAGAAACAGTGTAAAAAGTACGAGGAAAAAATCGTTCGCACGGTCATCGACCACGCGAAATCGGAGTCGTCCGCGAAACTCGACCCGCTCGTCGCTTTCATGACCAGTCAACGCAAAGAGAAGATTAAAAGCTTAGTGAACAAATACGCCGTCGTCGGACAGAAAGAAAATGAAACCAAGAAGAATACTAAGAAAGAATAAGACTGATAGAGAAAGAAAGAGAGAAAGAAAGACTCGTACTATTAACCTGTAGTATCCATAAAACCGCACGATGTACCCATGACATATTCGTTCTCGCGTTAAACCCCTTCCACACCCCTACGTACAAGTACTAAATATCGCTCTTTCATCATCACAAAAACAACTCAAAGTAAAGCTTGACCTGAGAATGTCACACACATCACAGGAAGGAGAACGAGGAGGATTCAGCGGTGCCGTGAAACTCTCGTCCTCGTCTTTGAACGATTACATCGCGCCTTCTCAGGCGTGCATCATTCCTCTCTCATCCGATGGTAATACACTCCTCGTAAACGACGGGTTACACGACGCCGGAGAAGGGGACGGCGGGGAAATCCTTCTCCGCGCAAAACGAGGAGCGGAAAACAAAAAACGATTCGAACCCGCGAAGGAAGACTTCAGCAAAGATGGGAATTCGATGATGGTAAAAGTGTCCTTATCCGATTGTCTCGCGTGCTCTGGGTGCGTCACCAGCGCGGAAACGGTCTTGATGGAACAGCAATCGGTGGAGGAATTTTTAGGCCAAAATTTCTCCTCAGAAGGAAACATCCAACCAGTAGGAGGGACCCGTGATGGAGGAGGAGGAAGAGGACGACGACGAAGAAGATTGGTAGTAACACTCTCTCCGCAATCCACGGCGTCGTTGGCGGTGAAATATAGCGTGAAATACGAAGAGATGTTGGAGAAAATGTGCGGGTTTTTTAAGACGCATTTTAACGCGCGGGCGGTGTGTAGCAGTACCGAGGCGCGAGCGGCGTCGCGGGCGAGATACGCGAAGGAGTTTACGGAGAGGAAGAGTAAGTCGTCGGGGTTGTTGCCGATGATTGCGTCGGCGTGTCCTGGGTGGGTGTGTTACGCGGAGAAGACTGAAAACGCTTTGCGAGATGTGAATCTTTTGGCGAAAGCGAAGAGTCCGCAGGCGATTGCCGGGACTTTCGCGAAGAAGGGAAGAAGGGCTGCTTTCTCGGAGGATACAGAGGAGGAGGAGGAGGAGGAGGAGGAGGAGGTGTATCACGTGTCGGTGATGCCGTGCTTTGATAAAAAGTTGGAAGCGAGTCGAAGGGAATTTAAGACGAAAAGAGAAGGCGATGTACTTGGACAAGGAAAAGATGATGATGTTGACGGCGTCAACGAGACGGATTGCGTGTTGACGACGACGGAGGTTGTGGAGTTGTTGGAGAAGAAGTGTAACATCGTGGACGAGGCGGGCGTGAGGAGTTTGCCGAGCGCGAAGATTGATTCGATGTTTGCGTCGTGGTTTAGAACGGAGGATATGATGGACGTCGAAGAAGACGAACAAGAAGATGCACTTCTGCCACCAGCCTTTGCGGCAACCTCCGGCGCGTACCTCGAATACGTCTTTCGCAAAGCGGCGAGGGATCTCTACGGCGTCGATCTGCGAGGCAAAGATTTAGAGTATAAGACGCTGACGAACGCGGACATGCGCGAAGTGGAATTGAAAATCGAGGGCGAAGTGAAACTAAAATTTCTCTTAGCGTACGGGTTTCGAAACGTCCAAAACGTCACCAGGGCTTTGAAAAGAGAACCGAACAAGTGGGATTTCGTGGAGATGATGGCGTGTCCGAGCGGATGCGCCAACGGCGGCGGGCAAGTGCCTCCAAAGCAGTCGTATTTGAACGCCAAGTTGTTGAAACGGGTAGAAGAGGCGTACATGGAAGGCGAAATTGAGAGCGAGCGCAGAAATCTACACTCAGCGGCGGTGAAGAGTCTGATTACGTCCGCGGAAGAAAACGGCGACACTTTATCGGCGTACGATACGACTTACAACGCGTTGGCGGCGTCCAATGATATGAAGAAAAAAGTCACGATTGCAAACGTGGATAATTGGTAGAGAGACGATAGATTAGCTCTCATAGATTCAAATGTAGTTACCATATAGTACTAGGAGGGACGTAGAAGTAATTGAAAAATAAAGTAAAGTCGTTTCATAACACATACCGTACTAAAGCGCGTTGTCTAATTTATCCTCCTCGCTCGACGCATCGTTCCTTCCTCCTTTCACTTTTTCTATAATCATAGGCACAAGTTTTCTTGAAGCAAACACCGCGAAAACGCTGCCAAAACCTACGATCCATCCAATCCACCATCTGTCGTCTAACAAAACCACCGCCACGGAAACGATCATTTGCACTATTTGCATCGGACCGCCAAACTTTAAAAAGTTTGCAAACACGTACCCGCCAGGGCCGTACACCATCAAGTTCGTCTGGTATCCAAACGGCGACATGAACGATGCCGACGCGGCGAGCATTAATAGAAAACTCATTTGTGCGTTTGGGATGCCTTGCTGTTCGGCAGACTCAGCGGCGATGGGATACATCAACGCCGCAGCGGCGTTGTTACCGACAATGTTACACAGAACAACCGTGGCGAGGTATACGGCGACTAAAATACCGGGTTTGCCGGTGCCCAAAGCGTTGCCGGCGGCGACTAAATTTTGCGCGATGGCAGTGGCGACGCCGGATTGTTCCATAGCCGCAGATATACCAAAAGCGGCTGCAATGGTAACGATGACTTCCCATTTCACCGCAGCCCTCGCGGCTTCTTGCGTCAAACATCCAGTCGCTAACATGACGCCAGAAGCTAACAACGCGGCGACGAACAAATCGAGCGCGCCGGCGACAAAGACGGCAATCATGACAACCGCGGTACCCAGAGATGGCAATAACTTGTCAAACTGCGGCGGTGCAGAGTCTTCAATCTCAGAAACTAATGCAAATGCAGCGTCGCGTTTATGGTTCGATAAAAACGACGTCGAAGTGTCCAACAACAAAACGTCTCCGGCTTGTAAAACGATGTCGCCGATACGCGCTTGAATTCTACCGCCAGATCGCTGCACGGCGATGATCACCGCATCGTATCTGGTTCGGAAATGCGCGTCTCTGACTGACTGTCCTTCCAAAATCGAGTGTTGCGAGACGACAGCTTGCACGAGTCGTCGATCGGTTTTACGAATGGACAATTTCGCGACTTGGTCGTCTTGCGGCACCATGCCCGGGATGCGTCGAAGCGTTTGCATGCCGCTCATGTCCCCGGCAAACCACAAAACGTCTTCGCCGCGCAAAACGGTTTCAGGATCGACAGTTTTCGTGACACCTTTCGCCCCACCTTCTTGCATAGCCGTGAGAAACAGACCCGGTGTGTTGACCAAATCAACGCCTCTAATGGTTTTCCCGTCTAAAGCGCCTCCGGCGACCACGCGCATGGGAATCGCAAACTCGCTAAAATTCAAATCCTGCGCATCCGCCAATAAAACTTCCAAGTCGTCCCCGCAGGTAAACTCCGACGTGTTTTCAAATCCCTCCACGTCACTCAAGTTGGTGAAGCTCGTGTCTAAATTACTCTTCGACTGCGATCTGCTTGGCGGTTTCATATCGCTTCCGCTCAAATCGCCCTTTGACGCGCTTCGGAAAATACCACCCGGCGAAGAATTGCTCTGCGCCAATCGACTCTTTTTCGTTTCTTGTTGAACTTTTTCGCGTTCTACTTTCGCCTCCTCTCGTTCTCTCTTTTGTTCCAACAGCGGCGAATCTTCCGCCGCGTGTAAAACCAGAACGTCGTTGTGTTGAAAGATAATTTTGCCTAACCTGTTTTCAGCTACATTCGAGGACGTGCTCGTGCTTCCGGCTCTTTGCACCGCCATGATGGACGCTTTGTATTTCCTTCGAAACAGCACTTCTCGAGGGGACATGTCGATTAATGTCGATTTCGCCCCTATTCTCGCCCGCAGAACGAAATGCTTTTTTACCGCCAACGATTGTTGTCGGTTATCGATGTATTCGTGCGACTGTTTTCGCAACATAGATTGTTCGTCATCACCGTTCGCCGCGCTATTGCTGTTGTTGTTATTGTTGTTCTCGTTACCGTCGTCGGTAAACTTCCGCAACAACTTTTCGTAATTATGCACGTCCACGGACGCTCTTCGTTGCAGTTCCGTTTCGCGTTTACGATGCTCGTACCCTAGACCGACGATGGACGAATCGTCTTGGAACCTAGGCGAGCCTCCTTGCTGCGACGTCGGCGTGTTCACTCTGCTCGAGTCCTTTTTCGCGCCGCCGCCTTTCGCGAAGCCTTTATTACCACCATCACTGCTACTACTAAACGGATCCCCCGGGCCGGCCCATTTCGGACTCGGATCTAAACTATTTCCTTGACTCCCTCCGATCGATACGCTTTCCGGAAACGCGCCTCCAACCATCTTCTCCTCCACGTCGTGCGTCAGCGGCACCAACCCGTGCTCTTCGCACACCTCGCCGATTTTATCCACTAACCCGGTAAAAATCAGAACGTCGCCAGCTTCCAAGAGAAACTCCGGTTGCACCGCGCGCATCACCACGTCGCCTCTCTGCACGCTCACTAAATACAAACCGTTCAATCCTCTCAAAATAGCCACGGGTGAATCCACCACCGGACTTCCTCTCGGTACCACCGCACCAACCGTTAAATCTTCTGAATCGTTCATATCTCCGTTGCCGTTCCCAGAATCTTCTTTATTCTCTTTCTTCCCGCCCGGTAATAAAAATGGACTCGCCACGAGCATGTAACACAATCCGCTCAACAACACCGGCACTCCGTATTTACTCAACTCGAACAATCCAATCGCTTTTTCCTCCGGATATCGTTCTTTTCTCATCCCGTCGACGACTAAATTCGTGCTCGTTCCTATTAAAGTGCACGTCCCACCTAAGATTGATGAAAACGAGAGTGGGATGAAGAGCTGCGCCGGCGAAATCTTACACTTTCGGCACCATTTTTGGACGATTGGAATCATAATCGCCACCACCGGGGTGTTGTTCAAGAACGCGGAAACGATGGCAATGGGCATCATCAACCTCAATTGCGCGTCTGCGACTGACTTAGGGTTTCCTAACAGCTTCCCCATGTAATAATCCAACGCGCCGGTGTTTGATATCCCACTCGCGACGACGAATAAACACGCCACGGTGAGTAAACCTTTGTTGGAGAATCCTTTCAAGCCGCTCTCGATGGGGACGATGCCGGCGGCGAGCTCTAAAGCGAGCGCGCCGAGCATGAGCACATCCGGACCGGCGACGTTTTTAAGAAGCAAAACGAACATGAGGAAGACGACGGAGACGCAATACCATCCCTCCCAGGTGGCGGAACCGTGGTCGGTCATTTTTACGGCAAAACGTGAATAAATATGACGAGTGCGTTATCCCTTTTTCTTTCCCAAGAGAAGGGTGTTAAACTAAAAATGTAGAACGAGAAGTAGAATACAACGACGCGTAATTAAAGATTTTTCCTCCGGATGGCGGAAACTTTCATCCTCACCGGACTCTCCGGCCGCAACGTGATTCCAGCGGCGTCTTTAGGAAACCCGCCGCCTTTCGTACCGGGTGAGTTGTTGTTGTTGTTGTTGTTGTTCGTATCAATATCGTCGGGTAAATCAAACCGTCTCTTTTCGCAGGAACACGCGAGGAGAATGATCGCTTCTAACATGGCGAATTGCGCGCCGATGCACGCGCGCGGGCCCGCGCCGAACGGGAAGTAGGTGTTTTTGTACCCCATGCCTCGTAAAGCGGTTCGAGCGTACGGTTGGTTCGTTTCCGGGTCGAGGGCGAGCCATCGGTTCGGGTCGAACTCGTTCGGTTTACTCCAGTATTGACCGTCGCGGTGAGCGAGGTACGGACTGACGAGGATTGTAGAGCCTCGCGGGATGTCGTATTTGTTATTCTCGTCCAAGTGCACGTCCGAGATGGAGTTTGAGCGACCGACTATGTACGCCGGCGGTTTCAGACGCATGGTTTCTAAAATGATCGCCTCGGTGAACGGTAAGTCTTTGATGGATTCAAACGTCAACTCGGTTTGCGCGATAATTGTTTCCGAGTCTGGTTCTTTGCAGTTATCGTCGTCGTCGATGACTTCTTCCGCGATCGTGCATTCTTCTTGTTCTTTTTCTAAGGGGATTTTCTTCAACCTTTTGGAGGCTAAAATGCGCGCTTCCGTCGCTTCTTTCGCGATGCGTTCGCCAAAACTTTCGTCTTTGGCGACAAACGCCACCGCCCACGATAACACGATCGCGGAGGTTTCTTGACCGGCAACGATTAAGGTCATCACTTCGTCGCGAAGTTGTTTCCTGGACATTTTCTTTCTGTTAGTATTGGTGACGGCGTCTTCGTCGTCGTTGTTAGAGGAGCTCGCCATCGCTCCTTTCAACACTCGATCTTCCTCGTCTTCGACTAAATCGTCCAACGACGCCGATAATAATCGGTCTAGTAAATCCATCTCTTGCGTCGCACAAGCTATGAAACACGGCTCCTCCATCTCTGCTAGTCGTTTATCGATGATTGCGTAGACGGCGTTATCGAGCCGATCCACCGCGTCGTTGAACGAGATATTCGAGGGTAGAGGAAACCATTCCGGTAAAATCATCTCAATCCCGCTGCTTCTCTTTGCGAAATACTCGAACGCGACTCGAATTGAATCCACAATTTCCTTCCCTTTCGTTCCAACCGCATCTTCTCCAAATAACGTCCTGCAGACTACTTGTAACGTCACCTCGTTAAAATCCTCGTAAATATCCCTCTCTCCGTTTGTTCGCCATCGCGTGCGAATGGTTTCCTCGATGCACTCATTCATCGCTTTCGCGTACGTTTCCACCGCGGCTTTTCGAAACGCCGGATTCGATAATCTCCTCTGCGATCTCCACACGTCCCCATCCGTCACTAACAAACCATCTCCGGCCAATCGACTGGACGGGAAAAACGCCGTTCCTTTCTTCGTAAAGCTCGCCTCGTCGTCGATTAAAACCTGTTTCGCCACGCTCGGTTTGGAGACTAAAATCACGTTTTCCCCAGCCAACCGCAAGCCAGCGACGGGACCGTACCTGCTCTTCACTTTCTCTATAAACTTCAGCGGATTTTGTCCCATCTCGAAAGCGCTATCGAAATCCGGCCCGGGCGGATATTTACTCGAAGGTTTCTCAGTCGAGGTGACTTTTTGGACGAAATCGAGACCAGAGGTGATTGCATCCACGGTCAACGCGAACGACGTCGACGCGGCGCCGAATAACAGCTCTGGCAGTTCTAAATCTTTTGACGCGTTTTTGTTGCCGTTCGAATTATTACTGTTACTGTTCGTCGAGGCAGTCGTTTTACTCCGCGGTCGTCGTTTGCCTTTTCTCTCCCCAACTGTTACCGCTGTTTTCTTGTCGCGACCACGAGAAGAAGAAGAAGAAGAAGGTCTTCTTCCGGTATCTTCCACTTTCACCGCGAGACAAAGAAAACG
>Ga0115552_1002243_pt1 | contig 11097 bp, 4 predicted proteins | sample COGITO_mtgs_1103_3_FD_87178 | JGI IMG/M metagenome (GOLD analysis project Ga0115552, IMG submission 87178) | Pelagic marine microbial communities from North Sea - COGITO_mtgs_110328 | ecosystem: Environmental > Aquatic > Marine > Epipelagic | place: Germany:Helgoland, sampling site Kabeltonne...
GGAAGAATTGGAGGCGAAGAAGGCGAGGCGAAAGCAGAAAAAGCTTTCCGAGAAGAAGAAGAGAAAGACCCCGAAAGAAGCGGAGGAGAAGACGTCGTACCGGCCGCCGTACGAGTGGTTGGATGACAACGAGGAGGATGGGGACGACGATGCTTCGTTCCTGCCGCGCGTGTGCACGGAAAAAAGCGACTTCGCCTCGTCACAAGGCGAAGAACGCAACGTCGCCTTTGAAGGGTTCGATATCACAACCTTTTACGGATCAGAGAGATGGCAGTTTGAAAGCGACGTATTTGGAGAAGATCGAATACACAGAGGTTCGGAGAAATTCTCCTGCGCCTTAACATGCGGACCGAGGAATGAGACGGTGTATTTTCATTTCAAAAGTAGAGTGAACTTGTTAAAGTTTCAGAAACGACCGCGACGGTTTCTTCCGATGTGCGGCGGCTTCTGTTGCGTCGGCGTGATTTTTTCAAGCGATCCGGATTCGTGTTGTTTCAATCGCTTATTTCGAGGGGATCCATCGAAATTTGCGAGAAAAGATCAGAAAGTGTACATGTTTGCGGACGAAGCGAGCAAACAGTATTTTTTATCGTACGCGCAGGAGTTGTCGAAGGTGTGCGAGGAAGCTTTCGAAAGGAGAGGGTTTCAAGAAAACGCAGAGGTATGCGACGGAGGGTATCACGATGGTCACTATGCTCCGTTTGGAAAGTTCGATGGGTATCCAGAACACTTTAACTAATCAAATTTTGTGCATGCTTTTACTACTACTTTACTACCTACTGCTTTTGCTCATATCGCTATTTGTTAATTTATTGAAACGCCTTCAAGGAAATCTTGCCCGGCTTTCTCTCGTCTACATCATCACCATCATCGCAATCATCGACGACGCCGCTCGAATAGTCCAACAAAGCCTTAAACTGAACTCTCGTAGAAGAAATCATACCAGACACCGCGCCTCGAGCGGCGAGTGGTTGTTCGCGCACCGCGGCGTTCGAGAGTCTAGAGGCATCCAGCGCCATTTTTTTACTGGTAACGTTACTAGTACCCAAAGTCTCAATCGCAATCGCAAACATCGCCGCCAAGATATTCGCGGATAAGTTCTTCGCATCCTTTTCTGCCGCATTTTTAAGGAACTTGAGCGTACTTGACACGAATAAAACATTCAAATCGGCATCAACTCGGTTCATGGATTCCGAATTCTCCCCTTTTGCCGTTTGTCTCGAAAATACAGCAATCGAAGGCGCAAGTTTTCGCAAGACGACGACGTCGTCCTCCGACGCAGAAGATTTGGAGTCAAGATAGACATCCAAAGCCATCAGCGCCACCAAAGCGCTGTTTAAATTTGTCGAAATAGATTCTTCACTCTCCAAGCGCTCCACGAGTATCTCTTCGAACTTTTTTCGATTAACTTTTTCCATTTGCGCGAGTAAGTTTGCCAAGGCGATGAATTTCTTTTCCTTCTTCTCGTACGAAATCGAAGCTTCGACGACGTCGTCTTCGATCAAATCCATGAGCAAGTTTTCATCCGTAAAACCACTGGTCGTCGTTATCGACACTTTATTCGGGGATGCTTTACCGTTGAATGGAACAGCAGCCGATGATGACGAATTCAAAAACTCAATCGCGGCATCTCGAATCTTACGATACGCCTCAGAGGATTTCGTGCAATCGAACGCAGCTTTTCCAAGCTTGTCGTTTAATAAACTTTGCGCCGCAGATTCGGCGAAAGAATGAGCGTTCTCAAACGTTTTCAACCCGCGCAAAGCGGTTTCAACTTGCTCGACATCATTGGTACGGGCGTTGAACATGAAACTCAAAGGTATGCGCGCGGCGTCTACTTCTTTGGCATCCGGAGTCGGATTGAAACGCTCGATCGCGTCGGAACTTTCGTCAGATAAAGTTCTCGTACACGCAGCGAATGGTTCGTCCAAAGAAGCGAGTAAAATAGGTTTCAAATAGTGCTCGCGAAGAGTCGACCATTGCTGTGTATCACTGACTCTCACGGAAGCTTTCACACACGGTAGAAACGCCTCGGCGACATCTTGTACTAAACTTGGACACGCCGTGACGAGCTCTCCGGGTAAAAGTTCAAACTTGTCCATAATCATATTGTCCAGCATTTGTTTCTCGGAGCCTTCACGAAGCTCTACGCTTCGTTTAATGAGTTCGACGTCGTGGGGTAGATACGTCCACGCAGGCACGAACGCCTCGACGACGTCGGAAGGAATGGATGTAGAATCTTCTTCATTGCATATGTATGCCGTCGCTAAACACATGCACGCGGCGATTCGCGCACGCACCATCACAGCTTCGCAACACGCGTTCATTAAGGTTAAATTGTTCAAGGATGATGCTGATGATGACGACGACGACGACGAAGCTTTTGGGTACACCGGCAGCCATTCTTTCGCAAAATCAACGATGCATGCGTGCAATCGTTTCGACACGGAATCGTCCGAGCCGTGCACTTTTGCAGAGAGTGCGTGTGCCGCTAATCTCGCGCCCGCGACACGCACATCGAGCGGTGTATCGGAACTTCGAGAAGCACGAACGGCGGAGAGGATTTGTGCTTGAAATTGTTCGAGCGTTTTGATGGACCTTTTCCTATTTCGCGCACTCGGGATGTTGCGCTGATGGAAGCCATCTCCTCCGTCCTCGTCTGAGTCGTCGTCGTCGATGTGATAAAACGCGTCCGGATCCTCGTCATTTCCCCATAATTTGACAAGAAAAGACATCATTTGTAATCCTCTCGCGCGCAATTTCGAAGCACTTGCCGTGGATAATGAATACGCAATTTGGAAACACCTTTGCCCGTGCGTCGGTAAATATGCGTTTGGAGAATCCGATGCGCGACTTAATTTAACGCTTCTATGCTCCGGAATATTACTTTCTTGAATCCAGAAAGGGATTCTCGAAAGTAGCGAAGCTGCAAATATGCGCGCCGGGAGACGCGGGTGATTATTCGCACGATTTGCATCGATATCGGATTCGTCGATTTCTTCCTCGTCCATTTCTCCCTCCTCGTTTTCTTCGTCTTCATCTTCGTCGTCGTTAAACGCATCTTCGTCGTCTTCCGATTCCTCGTCTTCGGATTCTTCCACGAGTCGTTGGTCGTCGAAGGAAAGCGCCGATAAAGCTTTGAGCGCCCGTTTGGGGTCTCTGATGGATAACTCTCTGGCCAAGACTCGCGCGCAGTTCTTTGCGTCTCGGATGACTCTTCTCGAAGCGCCTTTCGTCACACATTTTACAATGTCTCTCAACAACATCGACCCAAATTTTGACGATGATTTCGTTGACTTGGAGGCGTACTCGAAAGATATCCCTGAATTGTTTTCGTCATCGTCTGGGTATAATAATTTATGAGCGTCTTTCATGGCGAGAAACGAGAGCGTTTCCAGGGCTACTGGCTTCGTCGCGTAATGCCGCAAGGCGTCTCTAAGCGTTACGGCGACAGTCGTCATATCGATAGCGTTCGGGGCAAACATAGCCATGTGTTGAATAAAAACAACTTCAGCGTAAACAACGTCGTCGCTTTCGTTGAAGTTATCTTCAACATCATCGTTTTTCGACGTTGCCGACAGCGTCGGATATTGCTGCCGCAACTCCTGCTGAGAATTCGGATTTCTTTTTCCTCCAACTACTCCTTTACCGTTTCGGTTATCCAACGCTAAGCGGAAATTTTGAAAACGTGAATGGCTTTGCACGTCGCGTATAATTGCAGCAACATTCATCGCTTTTATGAACACTTTATGTTCCGCCGATAAGTCCGGGCCAATGGCAATAGCAGCCGCATTCGCCAGGTGCCCACATTCCGGGACGAAAGAGACGACGTTTTTTAACAGCGCTTCTTGCGCGGGTAACGAATCTAACATATGCATAGACAGATCAACCGCACGATCCGAATCTCTCGCAAATCTACTACCACAAACTTCTGCGATGTTTGCTAATGCCCGAATTGCAAACGCGTGCGTAGATCCGTGCGTAGGATCTATGTTGAGAGAAATTTTTGAGAGCGCCTCGATGAGCCTGCGCAGCGTCGTTTCACCGATGGACATCGCGCCAATGTGCTCGATGGATTTTGAGAGGGATAAACATTCAATGGCGCTGTTCCAAGTGCGCCTGTTATGACCAGTATCTTGCATGTCCATATCGCGTGAATACGTTTCGAACAAATTATATGCGCGCTCTCTGACTTCCTCGCTCGATGCGGTTTGCTCGATGCACTTGGCGCAAAGTAGCGCAGACTCGAGAGGCGCGTGTGATGAGAGAGCGTTCTGAAGTGCTCTAGAGTACCTCGAAAACATCTTTAGATGTAACTGAGAACTTTCGTTCGCATCTTCGCGCAGCATGTGAGAAACGCTCAGTATATCCGCGAATCGCCTCGATACAGCCGCATCGCATCTCAAAAAATCAGTCAACACAGGCTTTTTCGGGTGGTTGAACAGCGAAACATGTTTTTTCCGATACTCAGACGAGTTCAAATTTACGAGCATTTTACTGTGCTCGATAACCTGAATGCACCGTTCCTCCCATGCATAGAGAAGTTGTGCTAGCGCTGCTTGTAACTTTGCATCTTTACCCCCGTCAGCGATAGCAACCTCTACAGCGCGAGAGAAGCAGGCGCGACTCGCCTCGTCTATCTGGTCGACTACGGTTGCCGCAAAAGGGAAGACATCTTTCCTCACTATGTTATCGCTCTCTTTACTGTCATCAAACACGTGCGATGGCGAATTTGGAGGTGCGTTTGAGTTTCCCCTGTACGCTCTCAGATCTGCAAACGCTTGCGAAACCGTCTCGTCTCCGTTTTCTAACGTCACGACGTGCGTGTTCACGAGCAATTCGCGTTCCGCTTCGTCCAAGAAAGAAGAAAGCGACGTCAAGCGTCCAAAATCGAGTCTATCCGTATCATCGTCGTCGTAAACGAGATCTTCTTCATCTTGATTGAACAATACATTCTTGTCATCTTCCCTCACTTCTTTTGCAAACGCTTCAAAGTTAGAAATCAAGTTTGCAATCTGTGGCGTGAAATCTTGAAATCGGCACGCCTTCTCGACATCTTTCGAACACGAGGCGTACGCAGACATTGCTCGTAGATGCAAAAGCAACTTTCGACGAACGATTTCGATATTTTCGATGCTAATTTGCGCGTCTCTCAGTTGAATTCTTTCGCAGGCGCACAAAAGAGATCCGAGCATAAGCTTTGTCGCTCGACCGTTTTCTTCCTCCGCGCTGGCGAATCTGGCGTACGCCTCGACAGCCTCTGCAGCTGCGCACGCCGCCGCCAAATCATCCCTACTCGTCGTTTCTTCTCCTTCAGAGCTTGTTTGCATCGCGGATGCTACTTCGTCAAACGTGGAAGAGATGACAAATGCGATGTTTTCAAACTTTTTCCTCTTCTCCTCGTCGCGTCTTTGCGAATAGATGAAAATCGAGGAGCGCGCTAACGAGGATGCCGAGAGACAAATAAAGCCAGCTTCTCTCGCTTTTGCCGAGGCGTTCAACATGCAAAGCCTCGCGCCAACTTCTTCGACGCGATCGATGGCGTCTATGGGCACACCAAGCGGCCAACTCGCCGTTTTTTCACCGATGAGCGCGCAAATAAAGCGCGCATCGGCAATGAGCTCGTCGTCGAATCTATACGAGGGAGCGTTGCTGTCTGCGCCATGCGCATTTCCATCTTCTTTTTCTCCTTTTTCTTCTCCTCCTTTTTTTCTATCACTATTATGCATCGTTAGCGGAAACTTGACGAACATTTCCAACTTTGAGAGCGTTCTCGCGAGTTCTCGCGTCGCCATTTCATGTCCAGCAGATAACGCCGCTTTCGCCAAAGCTCCTGCGCGTTCGTTCACTCGCCATTTCGTTCGAAAGAGCGCGTCGCCGTGCTTACTCGAAAACACGTTTTTTATGTATAAAAACGATTCGGCGTCGACGTACCCGATCGCATCTATCCCGTCTCTCACCGCGCGAAGTATAGAAACAATTCGTAAATCGTTCGTATTGTCGATTAATTTTCCTCTCCTCTTCTGCTTTGCGTTTTTCAATTTCTCGTCGGCGGTGGACACGATTTGGCAACGTAAAATATCGAGAATTTGTTTCAACGTCGCTTTTCTCGTCGACTCGTCCACGCGCTTCTCGAACGCGGCGACTCGTAACACGGCCAACCCACATGCTGCGGCAAAACAGTCGTTCTTTCTTAATTTCGACGCGAAACCTACTTTGACGATATCTCTCGTGCACTCCTCCACCGAGTACGACTTGCCGCTGAATTGTGGGTTGGTCGCGTAGCGCATCCACGCGCGCGCGACGGCATCTTGTATCGCTCTCGAATCTTTAAAAGTCGTTACTTCACTCGTTTCGAACAAAGGTTTGATAAAGCACGTTTTTACGGTGTACAAAGAAGACGACGAGGATGACGTCGAGAGGGCGCGATCTTCATCGGCGAACTCGCCCCCCATCGTATCGTCGTCGTCTCCGATATCGTCCACTACACCTTCCTCCTCGGTAGATTGGGTCAATTGACTGCTACTTCCTCTGATACCAACGCTAGCAGTAGTACCTATTTTTCGCTCCACTTGACTCGCCACGGTTGCGAATGCCGATATGACTTCCACCCCAGAATTACCTAAATTTTTCGTCTCGGCGATTAGATTCAGAACGTTTTTACCTTTTCCGTACTGCTCGATTTCGCCCAAAGCGTGATACCCAGCCGAGTATACGTTATTCGAATCGCCGCGTCCGTTGAACGCTTCTATTTCTAGTTTTATGCTATTTGCATCGCTTTTCTTCATCGCCATCAACATTGCCGCTCGTAACTCCAACGCTCTTCGCTTCGCCTCTTGCGTCGCTCTCGAGATTTCCGTGGAGGCTCTTCTCCCGCCTTCTAAAGCGACAACTCGTTTAATCATTCTCCGCATATGATCGATAGTCTTTGCGGTTAACTTTAATCCGCCATCACTGACCGCGTCTGGATTCCCAACACATCTCGCCGCAACCTTTAACGCCACGGTGGCAACTTTAATCCCCGATATGTCGTCCTTGTACGCCCGATTATCAACCGCCTTCATCGCGCTCGCGCACGCCGAATCGCAAAATTGCCCAGTGCCCAGCTCTTTCCCGAACGACCAAATCAAAGCTTCCAAGCAATCGCACGCGCCGTAAAACCGTTCCATTTTCTCCCACACATTTTCACCCACGACACCTTGAAACGCGCTCTTACGTTTCGGGAAATCGTCGATATCGTTTAACCGTTCGTTCGCGAATCGGAAGACGCTTTGTCTGTCGTATTATTAAAGAGAAGATAGATACGGTAAGAAAACACGTGAAATGCTTATATTAATACTTAGTAGTAATGACTCACCTGTTACCGAACGAAAACGTCAGCACTAAACAGTCTCTGGCGATCGCCCTCGCGCTTCGACCAAAAGGTACGCTTTGGTACCCATTTTTTTCATCCTCCCTCTTCAACACCCCTACGACGGCAATCTGAAACAACACCTTCTCCAATCGATCGTGCAAACGCTTGATTTCGTTTTCTTTGCCGCTGTTTTTTGCCGCGATAAAACGTGTCCGCGAATCCACCAAAGCCGAGCGCAAACTCGCGAGTTTTGCGAACAACAACGTCGACGACACGCTTTGTTGTTTCGATGATGATGCTGATTTTGTCACTGATTTTGTTGCGTCGCTTTTTTCACCAAAACGTAAAATTGTGTCCTCCACGTCCTTCACTCTTTGCTCTAATTCGGATACAACATCCTCCTCCACCTTCTCCTCTGAAGCTTTACCATCATTGTTCGCGCTCGTCGTCGGATGAGGAGGAGGAAAAGTCGAAGCAGAAGAAGAAGAAGGAGAGGAGACAACGCTCATCGTGTGTGTTCTCTCTCTCTCTCTCTGAAGTTTTCTTCTACGCGTTAACAGAATTTTTGTCCTTTTTTCCTTTCGCCTGATAAACCCTAAACTCCCTTCTTAGGGGATTCTTTTTTTCTCTGAGGTACGAAGGTACTTACTACAGAAACCGACCGCTTGCTCTCTCTTCTTTGAGGAGCTTTGAGGAGCGCGAGAAAGACTACCGCGCATATACCTGCTATCAGAGGATATTTTTTGTGCAGGTGCTTTTGCTGCTTTAAAGAGCGAGAGTTTAAAGAGAGAAAAAGTCACATCATGGCATCGGAAACCACGTTGGATAAAATCACATCCAGCGAAAATCATCATCCGAATCACCAGATGAAAACCTTCGTCCTCGTCCTCCTTTACTTAGGTTTGAACAGTTCGTTAAACCTTTTAAACCGGTACACGCTTGGGCACGCCGGGTTTTCGTTTCCGATTTTACTCACCGTCGCGCACTTATCGTTCTCGGTGATATGTTTATCTCCAATCATGTTATCTCCAAAGTTGAGCTATGCGAGTTCGCACCAGGAGATATTACCGAGAGTGAAAAACGCGGTGGTGAAGATTGGTTTGTTCATGAGTTTGAACATCGCGATGAATAACGCGAGTTTAGTGTCTATGCCGTTATCGTTAAATCAAGTGATTCGAGCGTCCATTCCTGTGGTGTGCGCGGTGTGCGCGATGTTCGTGGAAGGACGAGTACCGGGCGGGATCGAAAGTATCGGGTTACTCTTCGTCGCCGGTGGAGTTATGTTTTGTATTAGTGGGAGTTACGCGGCAGCGAGTAGTGGTGGTGGTGGTGGTGTTTCATCGAAGGAGAAGGAGCGGACGTTGAGCGGATTATTGTATTGCGTAACCGCGACGATTTCAAACGCGTTGATGATGACGTTTAGCGGGAAGATCATGGGCGGAGAAAAATTGGACGCGTTGCGACTGACGTTTTATACCGCCCCGGTGACGTTGTGCGCGTTACTTCCCGTCGCTTTACTCTTAGAAGGCGATCGGTTCGTCAACAAATATTTCGGCTCGAACTCGTTCGACGTGCAATCGAGGGAAGCTTTGATGTACGGCGACGAATACGTGTCGCCGATTAAAGTCTTGACGTTAGTCTTACTCGGGTGTTTGAACGCGGTGTCGTATAATTTCGTTCACTTCGCGTTAGTCGGGGCGACGTCGGCGGTGACCACGACAGTTCTCGGAAACATTAAAGTCGCTCTGTTAATCTTATGCTCGCGCGTGTTATTCGGCGAGACGAAAGATTGGAGCGTATCCATGGTTTTCGGAGCGTTCGTCGCTTTGGCTGGGTTCGGTTTGTACTCTTTCGCGCGAGTCAAGGTGTCGCATCAGCAAATGAATACGCACAGCGCTAAGAAATAATACTAATAGAGAGAGAGAGATTGTTTTATGTAGCAGTAAAGTTTGGCCATTCGCGAAACGCAAAACTTCGCCTCGAACTTTTTTTCCTCATTGTAAATGCACAGTTTGCACACGACAAAACCGCAGCTCATCCTCGCGCAAGAGCGACAGAAACAGACCTCTCGTCGTTCCAAAACCATCGTCGTTCCCGTCATGAGCAACGACACCGTTGAACTCTCCTCGTTAGCGACCGCATTCTCGCGACAACAATCCGGTCCGGGCGCCTTGTGGGCCGAAATCACCGCGCTCTCTCGACAAGAAGGGGTGATTGATATCGGGCAAGGGTACCCTGATTTCGGTTCGAACGCGATCGCGAAACAAAGCGCGAAGCGAGCGATATCGATGGACGAAAAGACAATTTCGGGAGACGTTCCAGACGCTCGAGCGAATCAATACGCACCGATTCCAGGAACGGCGGATATGCTGGATGCGGTGAAACGGTATTACAGAGACACGGCGAGAAATGTATCCTCGGTGGACGAATCGAGAGACAGTTCGTTGGTGACGACGTCGGCGACGGAAGGGTTGTACGTGGTGTTTCGAGCGTTGTTGAACAAAGGCGACGAGGTGATGACGTTAAGTCCGTTCTTCCCGTGGTATTTAGCGCACGCGACGGTAACGGAGTGTACGCTACTTGGAGTCCCGTTAAATCCGGAGGATGGATTTGCGGTGACCGAAGAGATGTTAGAACGAGCGTACGCCAAGAGCAACAAGAGAGTAAAGATTTTCGTGCACTGTTCGCCGCATAATCCAACCGGTCATTGCGCGAGCGAAGAAGAACTGGAAATTATCGCCAGGTTTTGTAGGAATCATAAGATCGTGGCGATCGCGGACGAAGTGTACGAACGGTCTACGTTTCTAGAAAGCAAGCCGCATTTGCGTTTGCGAGAGTATTTACCGGAAAGAACGGTAACGGTTGGCACGTCGAGTAAGCTGATGAATTTATCGGGCTGGAGAGTGGGATGGATATACGGCCCAAAAGTCATCGTCGACGCGTGCAATATATTCCACTCCTACGCCTCTTTTTCCACGCCAACGCCGTTACAAGCCGGCGTCGCGGACGCGTTAAACGACATCTGCGACCGAGCGAAACCGGGCGAAGGCGTCACCCCGGACGAAAACGCCCAAATCCTCGCCTCGAACGCCCAAATCCTCGCATCCGCGCTCACCGCCTCCGGCGTGAAAGTCTACCCACCCGAAGGCGGCTTCTTCCTCGTCGCCTCCGTCAAAAACATCAAATCTGTCGACGGCGACGCCATCCAATACTGCAAAAATCTCGCTCGCCGAGGCGCCAAAGTTAGCGCGGTTCCGATGACGCCCTTCTACGACCCATCCTCCCCCGAAAACCCGACCGATTTAGTCCGGTTCGCGATATGTAAAAAACGCGAAACCATCGCGGAAGCCGCGAGGAGAATACGCGAGAACCCTTTGTAGAGAGAAGGAGTTTCCATAGCCAGATATTATTTATGTATCCATCGCACCGCTTTTTTATAGTAAAATTAGAGATGTCAAACCCCTAAAAAGTAGGACAAAATTTGAAAAACGAGCTCTTTTGTTCTCGTTTGGCCCGGATACGTGCGCACACTCCTCGACGCGCGAAAATGAAAAAAATCTTAACGCGCATCCTCAAACGCGCGTGCAAACGCTTTAATATCGAGCGTGAGGACCTCTTTGATGCTCCTGACTCGTCCGCGCGGTCGAAATCATCACCGCGCGAACCCGTCGCTGAAGGTGACGAAAATGTGGATTGGCTTGCCTTGGACGCGACAAAAAGATGTACCGAAAAAAAGCGGACGA
>Ga0115552_1002248_pt1 | contig 11081 bp, 14 predicted proteins | sample COGITO_mtgs_1103_3_FD_87178 | JGI IMG/M metagenome (GOLD analysis project Ga0115552, IMG submission 87178) | Pelagic marine microbial communities from North Sea - COGITO_mtgs_110328 | ecosystem: Environmental > Aquatic > Marine > Epipelagic | place: Germany:Helgoland, sampling site Kabeltonne...
GTATTGATACAGCTCATATTGGAAATTTACAAGTTACTGATGGTAAAATAGCTAATGCTACTATTACAGGAGCAAAAATTGCTGCTACTACTATTGAATCGGGTAATATTGCTAATAATGCAGTATCAAATTCAAAAATTCTTAATAACGCAGTAACAACAAACAAGGTTGCTGATAACCAAATCACAATTGGAAAACTTGCAGTAACAGACGGTACAAATGGTCAAGTACTTTCTACCAATGGTGCTGGTGTATTATCATTTATTGACGATACTGATACAACTATTGGTGATGCAGCTGTTGGTGGTGATGTTACGGGTACGATTTCTAATATTCAAATTGCTGCAGATGCAGTTGGTGAAACAGAAATTGCTGATGGTGCTGTAACAAATGATAAGTTGGCTGCAAACTCTATTACTTCTGATAAGATTCTTTTGGATGTTATCGTTGCAGAAGACTTGGCAGCAAACAGTGTTACATTTTCAGAACTACAGGATGGTGCAGTTAGAACTGCTAAGATTCAAGCAAATGCTGTTGATGGAACTAAGATTGCAATGGGTTCTGATGTAGCAGGTGATGTTCTTTACTATAACGGAACAGATTATGCCAGACTTGGAGCAGGTACTGCTGGTCAAGTTCTAAAAATGAACTCTGGTGCAACTGCTCCTGAATGGGCTGCAGACATTGATACAACTATCGGTGATGCATCAGTCAGTGGTGATGTTTCTGGTACGATTTCAAATATCCAGATTGCAGCAAATACGATTAGTGATTCTGAATTAATTACTTCTAACTCTGGTACTAATGGTCAAGTTCTGTCATTAAATGGTGCTGGTGCGTTAACATGGAAAGATGATACTGATACAACTATCGGTGATGCAGCTGTTAGTGGAATGGTATCTGGAACAATTTCAAACATTTCAATTGCAGCTGGTGTTGTTACACCTACAATGTTGTCAGCAACTGGAACTGCAAGTAACTCTACATTCCTAAGAGGTGATGGAGTTTGGGCAGCACCTGCTATGGTTGAGTCTGATCCAACAGCTGTTACAATGGCAATTGCTTTGGGATAATTTTATGAAAAGAGGAGATAGTTAACTATCTCCTCTTATAAATATATATATAGGAGTGGATTTTAATGAATAATTATCTTTTGAGAAGTACAAAAGGTGAAAAGGATATGTTAGAGAATATACCATGTTTATCTGAGATAGATGTTAATACTCAAGATAAGATATGGTGTTTTGCAAGCCTTGAACATGGTCTTAACCCTTTTGGAAAACTACCAATAAAAAATCAGGTACAAACTGTTAATAAAAAAAATGGTAAAGTATTTATTTATCAACATAGAAAATATTGTCATGGGTTTTTTGTTAGTTTAAATTGTTCAGAAGAATTTTATAACCGTAATAAAAATGATTTAGAAAAATATATTATATCTGAAGAACGTCAAAAAGAAATGAATATTAATCAAGATAATATACCTTCATGGTTTTAATTATACAGATAGATAATGGTTATGTATGGCGAACATTATAAAAATAAAAAGAAGTGAAACATCTAATTCTATACCTACTACAAGTGACATAGCAGTTGGTGAGATTTGCATGAATATTGCAGATCAGAAGTTATACACTAGAAAATCAGATGATTCGATTGTTACGGTATCTGATGCTGTCGTAGGTAAGACGGTGTTGGAATTAATATCTACTGATACTAGTGCAGCTGCCGGGCCAGTATTAGATTTGTATAGAAATTCTTTTTCACCCTTTGACTCTGATGCAATCGGAGAAATTAAATTTCAAGGTGAGAATGATAATAGTGACAAAGTTGTTTTTGCAAAGATAACAAGTAAGATTGCAGATGCATCAGCTTCAAGTGAAGATGCTATTATAGAATTTCATGTTCAAGAAGCTGGTTCAAGTGGAGCTGTAATACAAATCAAGGGTGATGGTATTCACATAATGTCTGGAAATAAAATTACATTTGCAGATGGAACAACAATGTCAACAGCACCTGCTGAATCAAATGCTGTAACAATGGCAATTGCACTGGGTTAAAGTTAAGAAATAAAAACTAAAGGAGAAAAGATAAATGGCTTTATCAAAAGTAGTAAATAATTCAATCGAAAGTGTGGATGCTGCAAAGTTAAGTGGTACAATTGCTGACGCTCGTTTCCCAGCAACACTTCCTGCAATTAGTGGTGCTAATTTGACTGGTATTGATGCTTTACCCGCTGTAGGTTCTAGTGGAAATGTATTAACATCTGATGGAACTAATTGGGCGAGTACAGCAGCAGCAGCTGGCGGAAAGATTTTGTCGTTTTTTCACACAGTAAAAACTGACACTTTTACGACTAGCACCACAGGATCATGGGTAGATGTTACTGGGCTTTCTGTTACTACAGGAGCATTGGCAAGCACAGGAAGCAAAGTCTTAGTTCAGGTGACTATGAATGTAGGTTGCCCCGGTGACTACTCTTCTGCCAGAGTAGTAGATGGATCGGGAAATATTATTACTGGGTTTGTTGGAGATGCGGCTTCATCACGGACAAGAGGAAGTCTTGGTACGTTTTATCGGGGGGCAGACGGTGGGACTGTCACTCAGGTAAATCTAACGACAAACTTATACGACAGCCCAAACTCAACTTCCGCACAAACTTACAAGGTTCAAACTTGGTCAGGTGCAGCTATATACGTTAATAGGAGTTCTGGTGATTCTGATGCTGCCGCACACACTCGTTCTGTTAGTATAATATCAGCAATGGAAATATCAGCTTAATTTAAAGGAGCAACAAAATGGACATATGTACGGCTATATTAGCCATTAACCCGTCAGCGCAAGTTAGCGTTAATGGGGAAGACTTAGATCAGATTACTTGGCATGATGGCACAGCAGTAATTAGCAAAAGTGATATACAAGCAAAGCAAGCGGAATTAAAGACTGCTTATGATGCTAAAGAGTATCAACGTAAGAGAGCAGAAGAGTACCCAAGCGTAGCAGATCAGCTAGACGATTTGTATCACAATGGAATTGACGGCTGGAAAGCAACTATTAAGATAACTAAAGATAAATATCCTAAAGGGTAAACATGGTGTAATGTATGGCTTCAGTAAAATGGAATCAAGATTTAAATGCTGGACAAAATTGGATGGCTGATATTAACTTGATGAATACAAATGGTTCGACAAGGGATATAACAGGTCACACTCTTGCGTCACAAATAAGAAGACATTATAAATCTGTTTCTCCTAAAGAAAACATTACAGTTGTTGTTATGGATGCTGCTACTGGTAAAATACAGCTGAGATTAACACCAATTCAAACATCTAATTTAAAAAATGGAAAATGGGTGTATGATGTTGAGTTGACTAATAGAACAGGTTCTATTGTTGCCATAACAGGTGGTGGTGGTTCTGGTGCTGTTGGTTTTGCAAAAGTTAATGCAGACGGTGCTATATCAGAAATAACTATTGAAAATGCTGGTACTGGTTATACATCAGCACCTTCTGTAGCTATTACTGATACAAGGGTTCTTGGTTCTCAGGATGTAAGAGGCACTGGTGCAACTGCTACTGCAACTATTGATGCGAATGGAATAGTAAATTCTATAACAGTTGATGCTGGTGGTAGTGATTATGTTTCAATACCCAAAGAAAGAGTTATTGACGGTATTATAACAATTAGACCAGAGGTAACAATAATCTAATGCCTATACAAGTAAATTTTAATAACGGAAATCCAATTTTTTCACCAGCATTAGGCACAGCGTCTGCTGCTGGGTCTGGTGTTACACCACCATTGGTGGATTTATCAGACGTAAATAAAATTGGTTTGAACGATAATGATGTTTTAGTATATGACTCTACAACAGAAAAATTCGTTCCGATGGATATAGATGTTATTAACGATAATGATGGTGGTGTATTTTAAAAGATATATTTTTTGGTGGGTTTAACATATATAATGACAATTCGAGAAATAAATGATTTTTTTAGTATGAACACAATGATTAAATTTGATTAAACCTATTTTAACATATTCTATAAGGAAATAAAAAAAATGGCACGAGAAAGTTCGATTAAAATTTACAGAAGTACAGGTACATCCGCACCAGCCTCACTTAGTGCAGGTGAATTGGCATGGGTTGATGATGGTGGTGCTGGTACACTTTATATTGGTGACGCAACAGCAGGTGCTGTAAAAACAATTGGTGGTGCGCCCGGTGGTGATTGGGGTACAGCATTACGAACTGACACAGCACTTCTAGGAACAACAACAATTGCTGCTTTGACAGGTGGTGCTGGTGCATTTGATTTAACAGCATCTGACGCAACTGCAGCTACACAAGCTACAGGTAATAGTTCGACCAAACTTGCTACGACAGCATTTGTTGCAACAGCAGTTTCTAATGCAGCTCCAGATATGGATGCGATTTCTGATACAGACCTTGCTAATGGAGGAGCTGTTACAGATGCATCTTTCTTAGTCTATGATGCTGCAGCAAGCAAATGGGAAGACCAAAGATTGTCTGGTGATGTTAGTGTTGATAAGGATGGTAATACATCTATTACTAGCATACCAAATGGTGCTGTTACGATGGCAACTGATACTGATGGTGCTTTTATTAGAACAGTAACTCCTGTAGCTAATGAGACAGTTGTTACTATTAATGCTAGTGCAGCTGGTGCTGAAGCAGTAATTGGATTAGCTAATGATGTGGTAATTCCCAATAACTTGACGGTCACTGGTGACTTGACTGTTTCTGGTACTAACACAGTAGTTAATACAACTACAACTTCATTGGCAGACCCCGTCTTTAAACTTGGTAGTGATGCTAGTCCTTCCGATGCTAAAGACCGCGGTATTGAAATTGCGTACTACAATGGTTCTGCTAAACAAGGATTTTTTGGTATGGATGACTCAGACCAAAAATTTAAATATTGGTCTGATTGTACGATAGCTAACAATGTCGTAACAGCTGGCAGTGTTGGTAATGTTGAGTTTGGAACAATTGACGGTACAACAATTGATGCTAGTGTTGAACTTGTAGCACCTCTTGCTACTGTTACAAGTGTTGTTGCTACAAATTTAACAGGTACAATAACGTCAACGTCAGCAGTACAACCTAATGTTACAACAATGGTAGGTTTGACTGCAGCAGCTAATTTGGAAACAATTGGTACGATTACAACTGGTGTATGGAATGGTACAACTATTGCTGCTGCAGATGGTGGTACAGGACAAAGTTCTTATACTACTGGTGATTTGGTATATGCTGATAGTGGTACTACTTTGAACAAATTGACTGCATCTGGTAATGGATCAAAAATGTTGAAGATGAATTCTGGCGCGACCGCACCCGAATGGTCTGATGAAATTGACGGTGGTAGTTTCTAAGGTTTACTTTAACTTAGTTAATTAGTTCCAACATAGTAGTAGATTTATCGAAGGGGGATGGGGTTTTCCCTATCCCCCTTTTGTTTTTTTAGGAGTATACATACTTAGACAGGTAAAATAAATGCAATTAGACCAGACTGCTGACCTAATTGAAAAATTAGGTGTGCCAATCGTAGGTTTGTTATTGATTGGGTGGGGTTTTTGGAAAATTGTGAAGTGGCTACAAGATTCACTTACAGGTAAGATAGGGTATCAAACTGAAATTCTTGTTCAACTCATAGATCGTATTAGAGTATTACAGACAGATATTTTAAAGTTGGATACAATGATACGGACGCGTTATGGATTGGAAGTTGATGAACAAAGAATTTCAAGAGCAGATGAACCAGCAAAGAAAAAAAGAAAGTAATTTATAATTCTATATTTAAGGAGTCTATGAAATGACTGAAGATGTAAAAGAAGAAGTAAAGAAACCAAAAACAACACCATTAGCAAAACCAGCACCAGTTGACCCTGATGTTACTATTGAACAAGTGCAATCACAACTTAACTATGCACAAAAAATAATTAATGTTCTTCAAGGTAAAGTCAATGAAGCTAACGGAGTAATCGTTCAACTTGAGGCTCGTCTTCAAATCGCAGCTGAAGACAAAGAAAATATATTGAAACAAATTGAGCCAATGGGAATTGCCCCACAATAATAAAAGGAAAACAGTATGGCTAGTGTAAACTCAAGACAAGGACTAATAGATTATTGTTTAAGAAGATTAGGACAACCTGTAATTGAAATAAACATTGATGAAGATCAACTTGAAGAAAGAGTTGATGACGCATTAGAATATTTTCAAGAATATCATTTTGATGGTGTAGAGAAAGTTTTTCTAAAACATCTTATTACAGCTGAAGATATTACTAATGAATATATTCCAATGGGTGATCCTGCTTCTCCTATAGGTGGCCCTGTTATTAGTGTTGTTAGAGTATTACCTATTCCAAGTTTTGATTCATTTCAAGGTGGATTTTTCAATGAAGAATACCAGTTAAGACTTAATGACTTAAATAGTTTTTCTGGTTCTTCATTGATTCAATGGGAAATGACACAACAGAATTTTTCATTAGTTGAACAATTATTTTCTATTGCTCCAACAATGATGTTTAATAGAAAACAAAACAGAGTTTATTTAGAAGCTGATTGGAGTGAAAAATTTAGTGTCAACGATGTTTTAGTTATTGAAGCATATCGTGCATTAGACCCTTCACAATATGGTGAAGTATGGAATGATATGTTTCTAAAGAAATATACTACTGCTTTAATTAAACGACAATGGGGTGAGAACTTGAAAAAGTTTCAAGGAGTTGTATTGCCGGGTGGTATTACACTTGATGGTAAAAGTATATATGATGAAGCAGTTGAAGAAATTGCAAAGATAGAAGAACAAATGAGTTTATCTTATGAACTTCCAGCAGACGGATATGTAGGTTAATATGCCAGTTAATAACTATTTTAGAAATTTTAATTCATTTCCACAACAGGAATTACTTAACGCTTTAACTAAAGAAGTAATTGAAATAAATGGAATTGAAATAATGTATGTTATACGAGAATCGACTTCTGAGAAGGATACAATATATAACGAAGAACCAACATCAAGATTTATTTCTGTTAGAAAAGTAGAAATGTATATTAATACACCAGAGGGATTTGAAGGTTCTGGTGATGCAGTTTCTAAATTTGGTTTAGATATACAGGACGAATTAAATTTAATTGTAAACAAAGAAAGATTTTTAGAAGAAGTAAGCCTTCGCGTTCCAAGAGAGGGTGATTTAATTTATCTTCCATTAGGTAAAGGTTTATATGAAATTAAATTTGTTGAACACGAAAAACCATTTTACACATTAGGAAAAAATACTGTATATGAATTAAATTGTGAATTGTTTCGTTATAACAATCAGTTATTTGATGTTCCTGTAGATGAGATGGGTGCTGTATTTGATAAGATTGAAAGACAAAATGCAGTAACAAGAAGATTTTCAGTAGGTACATCATTTAATGATAGTGAAAAATTTGTACTTAGTGAAACTATTACTGGACAATCATCAGGTGCTACTGCTAAAGTTTCATCAATGGCTGGTACTTTATTAAATGTTTATCGTGTTTCTGGTGCATTTCAAGATGGTGAAACTATTCAAGGTGTAGGTGTAAACAGTAGAGGTAGTGACCATACAAATACTATTCAATCACAGGATGACCAAGTTATTTCATCATCTGAATATGATGATAATAAAATATTTGAAACAGAGGGTGATAACATTTTAGATTTTAGTGAAATTGATCCTTGGAGTGAGGGAGATTTATAATGTTTGGAAAATATTTTTACAATAAAAATATCAGAAATATAGTTATTTTATTTGGAACTGTATTCAATGATATAACTATAAAAAGAACATTATCAAATGGTACTATTCAAAACACATTGAAAGTTCCTATTGCGTATGGCCCTGCGCAAAAGTATTTATCTAAATTGGATCAAGGTGGACTATTTTCTGCTAATGATACACAAGGTAATGCTGATTTAAAAGAACACATTGGAATGGTTCTTCCAAGAATGTCGTTTGAAATAACTACAATGACATATGACACGACAAGGAAATTACAATCAACAAAAAAAATAAGAGAAGTAAAAATGCTTGGCCCATTAGAAAGTATTGAAATAACTAATGGTGGTTCTGGTTATACTTTAAATCCTACTGTTGAGATAGATGCTCCACCAACAGGTGGCACACAAGCAACAGCAGTAATTACAGTAGCTGATTCAGAAAATAATATTGTAAGTGGATTGCAAAATGGTGTTGTTACAAGTATTACATTAACTAATGTTGGTTCTGGTTATACTTCAATTCCCAATGTTACAATTAAAAATAATACAAGTGAACCAGCTAACAGTTCAATATTTCCAGCAACAGTAACAGCTAATGTTGATGCAAATACTACTACATTACAAACTGTTTATACACCTGTCCCATATAACTTTGAAATTGATTTATCTATTATGGTTTTAAATAGTGATGATGGTTCACAAATACTTGAACAGATTTTGCCGTACTTTACACCAGAGTTTCAAGTGACAATGAACGAAATGAAATCATTGGGAATAAAAAGAGATATACCAATTATTTTAAATAGTATGTCAACAGAAGATGATTATGAAGGTGATTTTCTTTCAAGAAGGTCTTTAGTTCATACTCTATCATTTACAGTACAGGGTTATTTGTATGGCCCAACCTCTGACCAAGGAATTATTAGGGAAGTTGATGTTAATACTGGAACAAATTTTATTATTGATGATCCAGTAGTTAATGTAAATGTTGCACCCAACCCAACAACAGCTGACCCTGATGATGCACCAATAAATACGACAACAACTATAACAGACTTGTAATGAAACTATATGAAAAAAGAAACTGTAAAAAAACTGAATGATATTTTAGATATTGCAGATGATATTATTGATATTGATGAACCATTAGAAATACAAAAAGCACCAGCAGTAGAAATAACAACTACTGACTTAACAAGTGACTATGATTTCTCAAGAGATCAGTATCATAACATTATTGAAAAAGGAAATGAGGCACTAGTAGAATTATTAGCTATTGCAAAGGAAGGTGAACAACCTAGAGCATTTGAGGTTGCAACCCAACTTATGAATTCTTTAGCTGCAACAACTAAAGAACTTTTGATATTACAAAAAACCAAGAAAGAAGTAGAAGGAACATCTAAACCTACGAAGAATGAAAATAATCTTTTCATTGGTAGCACTTCCGAACTTCAAAAACTTCTTGATATGAAAAAGAAAAAATAATATGCCAGAAGAAAATTCCTATTTAGGAAATAACCTTTTAAAAGGTGTAGGTGTACCACATAAGTTTACTAAGAAAGAAATAGAGGAATACATCAAGTGTAAAGATGATCCAATCTATTTTTTGGAAAACTATGTGAAGATTGTCCATGTTGATGAAGGGCTTGTTCCTTTTAAGATGTATGACTTTCAAAGAAAATTAGTAGAAGCAATAACAGAAAATAGAAATGTTATTGTAAAGACAGGTAGGCAGGTTGGTAAAACTACAACTACTATCGGTTGGTTGTTACATTATATTCTTTTCAATCAAGAAAAAATTGTTGGTGTTCTAGCTAACAAAGCAATCACTGCTCGTGAAATCCTCGGCAGAATTCAAACGTCCTATCAGCATCTCCCCAAATTTCTTCAGCAAGGTTTAAGAGAATGGAATAAAGGTTCTATGGAACTTGAGAATGGAAGTAAGGTTATTGCTTCTTCCACATCTTCAAGTGCAATCCGTGGATTTTCCTTTTCTTGTATTCTCCTTGATGAGTTTGCCCACGTTCAAAGACACATCGCATCTGAATTCATACGCTCAGTTTATCCTACGATTTCATCTGGTAAAGAAACCAAAGTTATTATTGTATCTACTCCAAATGGATTTAATCTTTTTTACAAATTCTGGAATGATGCTGAATCTGGAAATAATACATTTTTTCCATTCAAGGTTCATTGGTCAAATGTTCCCGGCCGAGATGAAGCATGGCACAAAAGAACTGTATCGACAATTGGTGAAGATGCTTTCAGACAGGAGTATGAGGCAGAGTTTTTAGGTTCTACAAATACTCTGATTTCTACTGAAAGACTGCAAGAAATGTCATATAATGAGCCATTATTCTCTAGAGAGGGTTTAGATGTGCATGAAGAGCCAGTTGATGGGCATACATATACTATTACCGTTGACGTGGCTAGAGGGCAAGGACGGGACTATTCTGCCTTTTCGGTGTTCGATATTACTGAAATTCCGTACAAAATCGTTGCAAAATACCGAAATAACACCGTTGCACCCCTACACTTTCCGAATATTATAAATACTGTTGGAAAGAGATATAATTATGCATATATTTTAGTAGAAATAAATGACATTGGTTCACAGGTTGCTGACGTTTTACACCATGATTTAGAGTATGAGCATTTGTATTCAACATCATGGTATGGAAGACACGGCCAACAATTGAGTAGTGGTGCAAAGAGAGAATCTGCATTTGGTGTTAGAACAACCAAAACAATGAAGAAATTGGGTTGTTCAAATTTAAAATCACTGATTGAAGAAAACAAACTCTTATTCAATGACTACGATATTATAACAGAGCTAACGACATTTATTGCTATTGGTGAATCTTTTTCAGGCGAGGAAGGAACTAATGATGATTTAGTTATTACATTAGTATTATTCGCTTGGTTGGTTGACCAACAATATTTTAAAGATTTAAGTAATCAAAATATAAGAGATAATTTATATCAAAATCAAATGAACCAATTAGAAGATTTAACGACACCTTTTGGTGTTATTGATAATGGATTAAACAAGAAAGAATATGAGATAGATTCTGATGGGACAGTATGGGAAACAATAAATTAAATTATGCAATTGATGAAAACTATATTAATATAAAAAATGTAATTAATTGTAAAGGAGAATAAAATGCCATTTCAAGTATCGCCCGGAATTAATATCTCCGAAAGAGATTTAACCACAGTAGTGCCCAATGTTGCAACTAGTATTGGTGCTATTGTTGGTAATTTTCAATGGGGCCCGGTTTTAGAAAGACAATCAATAAC
>Ga0115552_1002258_pt1 | contig 11061 bp, 6 predicted proteins | sample COGITO_mtgs_1103_3_FD_87178 | JGI IMG/M metagenome (GOLD analysis project Ga0115552, IMG submission 87178) | Pelagic marine microbial communities from North Sea - COGITO_mtgs_110328 | ecosystem: Environmental > Aquatic > Marine > Epipelagic | place: Germany:Helgoland, sampling site Kabeltonne...
ACGACGACGAAAGCTGTCGTCGTTTCTTCGGTGAACAAGTCCGCGAAAAGAGCGCAATCCGTGCGAACGAAAGCGTTGGCGACGCCGTATCGGTACCCGGAGCAAGGATTTACGGATGAAGTCGTGGAAGAAGTCATCGCGGCGTTCCCGGATAAAGGGATCGCGTCGAACTTGGAAGGGATGATCTTGTTCGCGGCGGATGGGTACGATGTTTTGGACGTTCGATCGGACGCGGAGATTGAGTTTGTCGGGAACTTTCCGACCGCGAGAAAGAACAAGGAAGTTGGGGTGCGATTTCATTGCATTCCGTTGATTAACGCGGTGAGAAAGTACGACTCGGAAGTCGGGGCGAAGGTGTACGTGCAATCGAAGAACGAATCGTTCAAAGAGAAGATCGAACAGACGTTTCCGGACAAGGAGGCAAAGATTATCATCACGTGCTCTGACAGCAGAGACCGCGCGATTCAAGCGTTGGAGTTGCTCGACGAGTGGGGATACGTGAACATCGTCGGTCTCAAAGGCGGCTACAACATGTGGAACCGTCAATGGGATCAAAACATGAGAAGACGCAACTTGCCGGGTAACTTCAAGGAAGAGTTTTCTCACGGTGCGGAAGGTATGGGGGTGCACGGCACCGGGGCGTCGTTCCAAAACCAAGATGCGTTCCAATACGCAGACTGGAAAGACTCGACAAAGTGGATGGAATGGACGAGTGGTACGATTCCGGCCGACGAATAAATCTTCGAATAAATTAATATTGTCTCTGTTCCTCGTCACCTGCTCGTTTAATACCATATACAATTACACATTTCTATAAACTTATTACATTCATTTATTATACATTTACTATCTATCGTCTATCGCCTTTTTATACATTATACTATCATCGTCTAATAATCAAGTCGTCCGAGTCGTCCGAGGAGGACGACGCGGAGGATGGCGTCCGAAGTTGGTCGTTTATCCAATCCGCTAATTTCTCCTCTTCCGGGTCATTAGAATCAATAACATCGATATCTCCAGTTAACATGCCGAAATTGGCGATGCCGGTGAACCTGCCCCATTCGGAAGTGCGCATTCTTCGAGATTTACAAGCGCCGACGCCTCGTAAGATGCACTCGTGCTCGTACACTTCGAGGTACCCATACGACGTTCCGCAGTCAGCTTCTAACATTGCCTCTATTGTTACATAATGCACGTTACCTCTTTGTATGTACCCCCCAGGGTGGTCGTGACCTGCTACACAGACTTTCACCGTTTCCGACTTGGATTCAAAATAACTACTAATCACGTCCGCGTTCCAAGCGACCATGCCTTCTCTCGCAGAACCGGGCGCTAATGCGTTGTGCGAACACACGATGACTTTTTTCCCTTCCTTTTCGGCTAAGTCGACTTGCTCCTTCAACCAATTAAATTGTACACTCGCAATACCACCCGACCACGGCTTTGCGTTTCTTTTCTTAAACTCCTCCGTCTTGGACGCGAGCCACGCGTGTCCTTCTTTCCACGCCTCGCTGTTCTCGTCCACATACCTCGGATTCATATCGGTGGTATCTAAACAAAGCAAAACCCAATTCCGGGGTAATTCTACTTTATAATAATCATCCTCTCCGAAGTTCATTTTCTGTTTAAACACCTCTCTGGTGACCGCCATGTCGTGATTCCCGAGCACCGACACCAGTTTCAAATCTTTCGTTAAACTCTTCTCCGTAATCTCAACCATCTCGTTAAACTCTTTCACGTTCCTCGCTTTCACCTCTTCGGACCAACTCGACGCATCTCGGAAATATAAGTTCTCGGCGCTATCCTCGTTGTACCCGTCGTACAAATCTCCCAAATTAATCACGCACGCGAGCGCGTGCGCGTTTTCGCTAAACTCGTTCAAGCAGTTTTTCAGTCTCTCCTTCGCGTCTCGGAAATATTTATTCCGTGTGCCGTACGTGCCGTTCTCTTTATCCGCGTATTGCGCGTCCGCGAATACGCCGAGCGTAAATAGAGGTTTCTTGTGCACGGATTCGAGTCGACTGGACGCGCCCAGCGATTGGTTCGACGGTTGGCGATAGGAGGAGGAGGAGGAGGAGGAGGAGTCTTTGTTTATTCCATCGACATCTTCTTCCCCGAACGAGGAGGAAGCTTTCACCAAAATCACTCGTTTCCATCCTCCTTTTCCTCCTCTTCCTCCCGCGTTTTGCCTCGTCGTCGTCGTTTTTCTCGTGCTCTTAATCGTAATCCTCGTCCTCGTCGTCGTCGTCGGTAGAAAGAAGGACGACATCATCACGCTTTTGATGAAGATGATGATGATGATGCTTTCAAAAAATGAAGACTTTTCCCCGTTGGAATGGTTTGAAAAGTGCGAAGTTCTTTTCGGCACTTTCACGCGCGCAAAGAAAGCGCGCATCATCAAAAGCGACGAGAGAGACTTTAATCGCGTCACCACGATGAGACGCGAGAGATAGAGAGAGAGAGAGAGTGAAAAACCAGCATCATGTGGGGAGGCACTGACACGAATAATAATACGAGTAATAACAATACGAGTACTAGTAATAACAACAACTCGCAATGGAATCAATTCGGTGGATTCAATCAAAACAATCAACAACAGAACGCGAACGCTCCTTCTCCGTTTGGGATCGCAACGACCCCCGCGAATAACAACACGAACAACGCGACGACGTCGACGACGACGGCGGCGGGAGGTGGAGGTTTCAACAGCAGTCCTTTTGGTGGTTTCAATCAACAACCTCAACAACAGCATCAGCAGCCAGGAATAGGAATAGGAATAGGCGGAGGATTTAATGCACCTTCTTTGTCGTCTCCGTTTGGGGCTTCTTCGAGTGTGAATGCGAACAACAGTCCTTTTGGTGGTAGCGGCGGTGGAGGTACCGCGACTGGTTTTGGAAGCGCGAGTTCCGGTTTCGGTATTCCCGTCGCGACGACGACGACGACTGCGGGAGCGGTGCCAGCGTCTCCGTTTGGAGGAGGGTTTGGAACGACGGGTGGAGGAGGAGCCGGCGGATTTGGATCGTTGAATATGCAGAATGCGAATAACAACACCAATAGTCCGTTTGGAAATACTACCACTACTGCCGCTGCTAGTACTACGCCTTTTGGTGGTGGAAGCGGCGGTCTTGGATCCACATTTGGGGGAGGAAGCGGACCTGCTACGACTACTGCGAACAATAACTCGCCGTTCGCCGCAAATCCATCGCCGTTTAGCTCGATACCGTCATCTGTTCCTGCTAATACAAGCAGCAATCCGTTCGGAAGTGGAGGTGCGAATGCGAATACGAGTGGACTCTTTGGCGCGCCGGCGTCGAAACTGGCTCAGCAAAATTTGAACGTGAACGCGTCTCCATTTGCTCCCGCGACGGCAATGCCGTCTCCGTTCGCTCCGTCTTTGTCGACACCATTCGGTGGTGGAAACGCAGCCGCTACGAAACTAGGAGGAGAGAAGAAGGAAGCGCAAACACAGAACCAATCCACTTTCGGAGGAGGATTAATGGGTGGCGGAAGCTTTAACGACGTGAAAACGACGGCGTCGGGATTGAAAATTCCAACGCCCCGGACACAGATTGGTGGTGATGGTGGTGGTCTTGCTGCTACTGGAATAGCACCGGCTGCTACTGCAACGCCTTCATTTTCCCCTTTCCTTAGCGGCGGAGGCACAAAAGCATCCGCACCTCCCTTACCGAAGACTGCACCTTTCGGTGGCGGCATGCAAGGATCGTCTCTTTTTGGGAAAACGCCACCTCCAAAGCAACAGATGAAGATGACGGCTTCCGCGATTGACGATTTCGGGGATGACTTACACAAAGCGACGTCTGAAAGGCACATCACGGGCACGTGTAACGAAATGTGTCCAACATCCGAGCTTCAACGACGGAGCGAAGAAGGCGACTTGGAACTTTTCGAGCGCGTGGATGGATCGAATAGAAATAAAACGTCCGTCGGTTTGTGTTGCAAAAAGTACACGCGCATTGTAGACGGCGTACAACCAGACATGGTGAGAACTAAATTTGGTTTGGCGAAAACAATGACGCATCTGTGGCGTATTCTCGATGAAAGACCCGAAGCGTTTGTCGTAAAATCAAAGTTTCTTTGGGATCGTTTGCGCTCTGTTCGACAAGATTTAAGTTTGCAGCAAATGTACGACGCGTTCGCCGCGAGCGCTTTGCAACAGATGGTCCGCTACGCGATAATTTCTGAGCACGAATTATGCGAGGACGCAGCGACGGCAATATCTCCTGACGGTCACAATTCGCATTTGAACGTCGAGCAACTCACGAAGACGTTGACGACGTTGCGTCACATATACGATGACCATCGCGCAAAGCAGCAAGCGTTACCGCTCGATCACGAGGCTGAAATGTTTGCGTTGCAACTGTTGTTGCGCATTGACTCTCACGGAAGATATTCCGTGTCCACGCATGAAATGCTCGGCGATTTAAGATCGGCCAGAAATGCGATATTAAATCACGCATTGGTCAATTTTGCTTTAGAATGCAGAAGCGCGTACATCGACGTGAACTGCGCGAAATTTTTCAAGTTGGTCGAGAAAGCAAATTACGTACAAAAGTGCGTTCTGCACAAGTATTTCGTCAAAATGCGTTCTAAAACGCTCGAAAGGTTCAACCAGAGCATGGCAAAAGGTCCGTTCCCAATCAAAGAGCTCGCGCGGATTTTCCGTGCGAGCGAAACGGAAACGGAGGCCTTGTGTTTGCATCACGGTCTGAGCGTTGTTCTGCATCGAGAGGACGGGAAGTGTGTCGAGTTTCGCACAACGACGTTTTCGCATCCAAGCGAAGATTTCGAGACGAAAAAGTCGCCCCTCGTGAGAACGAATATCAATCACAAATATCGACAGTTTATCGTTAGACACGATGAAATTGCTTCGGAAGGTAAGGTTACGGAGCAACTGCCGGTTGGGCAACAGCAGCAGTTACAGCAGCAGCAGCAGCAGTTACAGCAGCAGCAGCAGCAACAACAATTTCCCGAGCTTACAAAGAAACAAAAAGAAGCGCAAGAACTGCGAGAGAAGATCCAAAGAGTCGAAGCGGAACAAAAACGCGCGAAAGCTGCAATTGAAGCGAAGAAGGCAGAGGAAGCCCGCCTGGCGCTCGAGGCAACGAAGCGCGAAGAAGAAGCTCGCGCAAAGGCTGAAGCAGAACGCAAAGAAAAAGAACGCATAGAAAAAGAACGCAAAGAAAAAGAAGCACAATTGAGACGAAAACAAGAAGAAGAGCGCATTCATTTCGAAAAGGAGCGAGCTGAGAAAGAGCGCGCCGAGAAGGAAGCAGCGGCGAAGAAACGCGAGGAAGAGATTCGGGAGCGCGAAGAAAAGCTTGAACGCGAGTATCGAGAAAAGCTGGAGCGCGAGCGTCAAGAGAAGGAACGAATACGTCTGGAAGCTGAAAGAGCTGAACAGTTACGTTTAGAAGAAGAACGGAAGAGGCGCGAAGAGGCAAGACGTCAAGCTGAACTGGCGCGAAGGAAAGCCGAGGAAGAACGCAAAGAGAGAGAACGATTGGAAGCGATTCGATTGCGCCGATTTCGGAAGAATCGAAAAGCGATTTTACAACTGTTCTTGTGGCGTTGGCGAACAAGAAAAGACGAGAGAATCGCGACGAGGAGGAAAGAGAAAGCCTTGTCCATGATGTCATCGTCACCTTCGACGTTTGCCTCTCCAACCTTTTACACTCAACAGAAGCAGCAAGCTCCGGCGAACGACGATCTGCGTAACTTGCTCAAGAAAAGAAACGTTGAGTCGTCGATACCGACGGAAACAAGAAGCAAGAGAGAAGAAAAAGATGGAGCGTACTTTCGCGCGCTCGCAATACAAACGACGACGCTCGTTGACGTCTCTTCCTCGTTCGCGAGACCGCTCGATGTGCCGAAAATTTTAGAATCCACTCGCGCGTTTGCCGCACCCGGAAAAGGAGAAGCGAGACAGACGCGCATTTGGAAATTAGTTCTGTGTAGTGGTGCGGAATACGAACCTCCTTCTGTACACAGAGGTACGAGATCACCAAATGCTGTTGCCGTCGCGGCTTGGTTGCGCGCAAAATTATCCAAAAGCGCGGCGGCAACGAACAAAAGTAGCGAAGAAGAAGGCACAGTTCTAGCGTCGTACGCGTCAAAGCTTTCAATGCGAGAGCCGTTTCACTGGATAATTATCAGAGACATTCCGGGTAAATCTTGGACGCCACGTTCGCAACAAGACGAAGAAATGGAAGAGCAAAAGTACGAGGAACAAGTCGCCGGTCTCTCCGCCGGCTGCTTTGTTCTCGATTGCTCGTCTTTATACGAAAATCCGCGAACGAAAATGAAGGAAATTTCGAGAAACGAAGTGCATCGATTGAAACGTTTCGCCGCCGTGACAAAGCGTGGAAATGCACCACTTTTAGTCATCGCTGCGTCAAGTAAAGATCACAGCACAAGTTCATCCAAGAAATTGATCGAAAAAGCGTTCAGAGAGGCGGGAGTTCCATCGTCAGCGTTGATTATGCGCGTGGACGATGCGTTGGCGCGCTTTTCCTCGGCGGCGGCGTCCGGAGGAGAGGAATCTACGATGGAGAAGAAAGACGCCGCGTTCATTGAAAAAATCAATCGCGAACTCGAGAACCAGATCAAAAGATGCGGAAAGGCGTTCACCGGTATTCCAAATCGCGTGGAAACTTCGCTCGCGGAAGTGCTCGAACACGAATTTGCCCCCGTCGCGACCGATTTCGAACGAAAAGTATTGGCAGATTCTTCAAACGCACGAGACGCTGGGGAGAATCCTCCCTCCTTGACGGACTTCAAAATCGTCGTCGATTGTTTCAACGAAGCCATCGATAACGTGATGAGAAAAATTCGAGAGGCGTGCGAGGAAGATAACGATTTCTGGCCGTACGTCGAGTTATCGGGCGCGTACGCGAACGAAGAGAAGAGAATATTCTTTGAGAATGTCCCTGATCCGCTTTGGCGTAAAGATGTGCCGTATTTGATCGACCAACTCGAAAGGGCAAAACTTCCGCGACCGCCGGTGGATTCGTCGGAAAACAACAAAAACTTTTTTGAAACCTTATCTCGATACGTTTCAGTGTTGGAAGACTCGGAATTCATCGGCGCCGCGCGACGACATCTCCAACGCGCTGGATTTGATTGCGTGCGAACGGCGCTTTCGCTGTGTGAATCGCGAGCGCTCACTTTGCACGCGAGCACGTCTGATGTGAAAGCGTACGTCCGAGACGACGCGTATACGCACTCGTTGCTTTCCTTGAGTAGTAAGAAACGTACGAACGAAATTGGAAGGAGTACTATGAAGAAACGTAGGCAAAGTCCTCTCTCGTATTTATCTCCAACGCGGTCGGCTGGATATCCATCAATCTCTTTGCACTTCCCCACAACTGCTGGCGAAATCGAAGAAGAAGAAAGATTTCCTCACATAATCAATAACCATCATCACGACGACGACGACGACGACGACGACGACAATACTCTCATCGACGAGCGCGACGAAGATAATCGAGAAACCGCCGAAGAAAACGCGCTTCGGAATCTGGTTCGCGCCGAAGTCGCCGCCGCGGACGCCTTCGAGCGATCCTTCGCGATGCCAAAGAAAAAGCCGCGATTACACGCAGACGCCGTCCAAGACTTTACAGAAAAGCTAAGCGAAGAGTTGCACGCAGAGGCAAAGCTCAGAGCGCTCTTTTCGTGAGACAAAGTCGAGAGATTTTAATAGAGAAACGTCGATAGTATTTTATAGCCGCATAGACGAATTTTAGAACGAATGCTTTCCTTTTTGGAAAAGCACGACATTAAAAAAGGCAAACACTCGCGGACCTTTCTTGGGCGGAAAAAGGTTTCATCGCAGACAGACACTCGCTCGAAGTTTTCTCGCTCGAGGAAGTCGCGGTTTTGTGCGCTCTCCTCCTCGCGCGAAGGAATTTAGTATTGGTTTCAGTCGCAACTCTCTCTCTCTCTTTTCTCCACTCCGCCGCCCCCAGAACGGGAGAAACCAAAATGGGATTCTCGAACGCCGCCGCCGCCACCGCTGCCACCACCCCCACCACCACCGTATCTATCGAGAATCAAAAATACCAAGGCATAGACGTCCACTCGTTCGGCATGCGCATCCTCAAAAAGCAAGGCTGGCGAGAAGGTACCGGTTTAGGCCCGAACAAGAGCGGATTGAAGAAACATTTACACGCGTCGAGACGAGAACACAACAGCGGGTTAGGGACGGACAGGAGAGATACCACCGGCGTCGTCGGCGCGGATTGGACCAGGAACGCGAAGAATTTTGATGCCGTTTTGAAAGGACTGGAAGATTACACGAAGAAAGAAGACTTTGACGAGGATGACGAGGATGGGAGTAAAGGAGGAGGAGGAGACAAAAAGAAAGACAAGAAGGAAAAGAAGAAGAAGCGGAAGAAAGAGGAGGAGGAGAAAGCAGAAGAAGACGTTCCGGAACGGCCGAGGAGTGCGGTTGGACACACGGGGAGATATCATAAACGAGAGCGGGAGAAAATGCGGGAGTATAGCTACGACGATTTGAACGCGATTTTAGGCGGCGGAGCGTTTGGCGGCTTGGAAGAAGTGAGAGCGAATCACGATTCAGACGACGATAGGAAAGATAGCGATGCGAGCAACGATAGAAAAAAAGTAGATGATGACGATATTAGGAAGAAAGATGACGACGACGACGATGGAAAGAGGAAAAAGAAGAAATCGTCGAAGAAGGAGAAGAAGAATAAAAAGAGTGATGGTAGTAAAAAGAGCGACAAAGAAGGTTCGCCTTCGGACGAAATGATGACGACAAAGTTTACGTTTCCTCCGAAACCGAGAGATTGGTGGGGACATGCGTTTGGGTTTTGTCAAGAAGGATGCGGGAAAGACAGCGACGGGTATAACGCGACAGGTAATAACGACGCGATGAACGAAAACAAAGACAAACTCGGCTTTACCGAAGACGAGCAAATCGAACTCTTCGAACGGGCGCACCTCACCGCGACGACGAAATCCTCGCACAGAGGTCTCGGACTCAGCAGCTCTGGGAAAGAAGTCGGTCACGATTTCGAAGGCACAAAAGTCGCGCTCGACCACGACGTCGTCCCCGAAGACGACGAGGACGAGAGGAAAGCAAAAAAAGCGCCTTGGTCTTCGCTCGCCAAGAAACTCTTAAAGAAGAGCGGAAACGACGGTAAACTCGACGCCGACGCGTTCTGGCAAAAGCTCATGAAGAAAGCCTTAGACGGAAACAAACCGGAAAACGCGACCGTTTGGGACGACGCCATGCGATGGACGATTCGGAGAGACGGGAAATTCATCGTCGGTTACGATTTCGTCACCTTGTGTAAATAGTACGCAACTAGACTAAATACTACTAGACATACAACAATATTCCGCCCTCTCTCTACAATATACTACACACCCACTCGTTTTTACACTCCATGCACACGACTAAAACCTTGCTCTCAACATCAGCGTTCCCCCACGTCTCCGCTTTCCTCACGTCCCTCGCGTCGCTCAGGTGTATAAACTTCGTCTTTCGCCCTTTACACTCTGGACAGGTATAACTCTCGCTCTCGATGCCATCCGCAAACACCGCCCGTTCCTTTCGTTTATCCATTTTTACTCGCATTTGCTCGACTTTCGTTTTCATCTCGTCCGTCATGAATTCCTCGTCGTGCATTTGGAGCACATCGTATGGCTGTATCCTTCCAGAAAGTACGTCCTTTTGCACGCTTTCGTTCCGCTTAAAATTTGCGCACAAGAATCGGATTTTAGATTTATACTGAACTTCACTGACGTTGTGAAACACCGCACTTTCGATCGCCGTCGCCACGTCGAGCAAAGGCGTTTCGTCCTTTAAGCTTTCGCCGAGCATCACGATCGAGTCGCTTCGGATGTCTTCGTCCTCATTTATCATATAGTTTCTCTCTTTTAAGAGCACTTCACTTTGGGGAAAAGCAGTTCACTTTTGCTCTCTGAAAGAGAGAGAGAGAGAGGATGGAACAAAACACGACCGCGAGTGGTGGTAGTAGTAGTAATAACAGTACTACTGGTAGCGATTTTGCGTCGTCGGAAGCTCGAGCGCGTTCCTCCGCGCTCGCGTCTTCTTCTTCTTCTTCGTCGAACAAATCCGATTCCAGCGCGGGGAACGAAACGAAGAACAACAAGGCGACGACGGTAACGACGACGACAGAAACGCCTCGCGATACGAATCATCATCAATCGAAGAAAACGCTCCCAGCGAGAACGCTGCTCGGTTTAACCGTTTCCGGCGTCTGCGCCGGCGTATTCGTGGAAACTTTGTTCTACCCTTTGGATACCATCAAAACGCGTTTGCAAGCCGCTCGAGGAGGAGGAGGAGGAGGAGGAGGAGGCAACGCGAATCTCTTCAAAGGCGTGTTCAACGGATTATCGAAGAACATCGCCGGGTGCGTGCCAGCCACGGCCTTGTTTTTCCTCGCGTACGAACCTACGAAGCGATATTTAGAGCGAACGTTACCGCCGGAGCAAAATTACGCGGCGATGTTCGCCGCCGGCGCGACCGGGTGTTTGGCGTCGAGTATCGTGAGAGTGCCGACGGAAGTGATCAAGACGAGAGCGCAAACTGGGAATAAAGTGCAAAGTTTAGGAGGGATTTTACGGGCAAGCGGTATCACCGGGTTGTTTGTCGGATACGGGTCGTTTTTAATTCGGGATTTACCGTTCGATGCCATCGAATTTAGTTTATACGAAGAGGCGAAGATTTCCTACGCCAAGTGGCGAGGACGGACGCCGAGCGAAGTCAGTCGCGCGGAGGCGACAATTTTAGGCGCAACCGCAGGGGGCATCACTGGATTCGTCACCACGCCGTTAGACGTCATCAAAACCAGGTTGATGACGGATACGTGCACGATCAGCCCGCTCAAAGGCGTCGTGGATTGCGGCACGAGAATCGTCAGAGAGGAAGGCGCCAAGGCGTTGTTCCGAGGCGCCAGTCCTCGAGTCCTGTGGATCTCCTTAGGCGGTGGCGCGTTTTTCGGGGTGCTAGAAAGCGCGAGGAAAATCTTCGTGCCTGAAAATTGGTAGTTC
>Ga0115552_1002272_pt1 | contig 11010 bp, 10 predicted proteins | sample COGITO_mtgs_1103_3_FD_87178 | JGI IMG/M metagenome (GOLD analysis project Ga0115552, IMG submission 87178) | Pelagic marine microbial communities from North Sea - COGITO_mtgs_110328 | ecosystem: Environmental > Aquatic > Marine > Epipelagic | place: Germany:Helgoland, sampling site Kabeltonne...
AGGATATCAATATATTTTTTTAGCTCCTTAAGTTCCTTGGCAATAAGCGTATGTTCTTCTTTAGCTTCTTCAACATTGGTATATTTGTAGTGACAAGCATCTTTTTCGTGAACATTTTTACCATAAAATTTACAAGGTGCTATACATTCATGGAAACTTTTACCGTGACACATTTTTTGATTACTTAATACATTTGGAACGCATTTTTTATCTTGATAAATACAATGAGCATCCGTACATTCATCTTTTGTTTTATGTAAGCACATAGACGTTTGTGTATCTAATTCATCGCTTAATACTGAGTTTATATCGGAATTATTTTCGTTATTAAGACTATCATTATTATTTGGAATATTATTTTTTAAGATTTGTTTTATTTTTTTAACTTGGTTACTATGTAATACTTTCTCGTCGTCAATTTCATTTTTAATAACCTGTATTCTATTATATATTTTGTTAGAAACACCTAATGAATCTAAATATCTATCTAATTTCCTTAAGCCACCCGATGTAATTCGTTCCCCTCTATATTTTGCGTATATTTTATTTAATGGGTCACCATAACCGGATGTTCTTCTTGAATTATTATAGTTATTATAGTTATTACTATTATAATTATTACTATTACTGAAACTCATTAATATATATTTACATAAAAAAAAAATAACAAACTAAATAATTTTTATTCATAAACGATATTTGAACGACGAATATAATAAATTGTTTTTTCCTTTTTTTTGGAAACAATAGAATTATTCTTTTCCAAGTCCAAAAATGGAGCATTAACTTTCTTTAGCTCTTTATTATGTTTTACAAAAACACCTTTTATAAAATTATATCCATCTATAATTTGTTCAAACGTTTGTGCACCAATAATAACGCTACCACTTTGAAAGACGGATATAGTTATTTTCTTACAATTTCCATTTCCACTTCCATTACCTTTACCAGAACACAAATTACTACAATAACATTTCCCTAGAAGTTTATTGGGTTTATTTTTGTAATCAACATTCCAGAAAAATTTACTCATTACACCAGGATAGATACACGGCTCAAATGACGAGAATATATTGTATTTATTAACCAGTAATTGGTGGAGTTCTGAACGCTTAATTTCAAAGTTGCTTTTATAATCACTATTAATCCAAACAACATTGAAGTGTTCCATTTTAGATTCAAAACTTAAAAAGTCTTTAATTTTATTGATATTTTCAACTAATATATTAACTGCTCTTTGACCATTCTTAGGAGATTTAACACCCGTCATAGAAATAGCACCATTATTGAATAGTTTTATATTATTATAATCATTTTCCACAACAATAACTATTGTAATTTGATTAAAGAATACCTTTTTATTTTTTTTCTTTTTATGTGATTCCTGTTTTGGGCTTAGTCCCTTAGGTGTATTGTTAGCCCATTCTATATAGACAATATTATTATTTATCGATAAATTTTCATAAATTTTTGAGATATCTAATACTTCTTTGTTAGTATATATTTGACTAGTTGCCGTCATAGTAGAAATCTTTAGGTTTTCAGGTAACTCCATATTGATTTTGTTATCTAAAGAATGATATGTAAAAATGTTTAAATACATTTAAAGAATTCAATTTTAAAAATAATATGAATAATAAAAATCCGTATAATGTTTTAGGTGTTAAACCAACCGATAGTATTCGGGCTATTAAAAAGAAATATTATTTACTATGTTTTAAATATCATCCAGATAAAAACAAAGAAGAAGACCAAGAAAGTTGTAAGAAGAAATTCCAAGAAATTAATGCGGCTTATAGAAAGATAATTACAGTTGGAGCTGAAGAAGATGAATCAGTCCCAGACGATGACGAATATTTCAATATGTTTAAAGAAAATATCATTAAGAAAAGTAAAATTATCGGAGACTTCTTCAAAAACTTCGACAAAGATAAACTTCAAGAAACTATATTTAGTGAAATAAAAAATTACAAGTTGTATCACGAAAAAACCAATTCTAAAGAGTTTAGCGATGACTTGTATATTAATGTCAATGTATCATTGGAAGATATATATAGTAATATAGAAAAAGTAATTACTATGGATATTAATGAGACTTGCCAAGAATGTATTATTAACGACTTTAAATATTGTAACCAGTGTAATAATACTAAGATTATTGGAACTAAACAGCATTTTGTTTTTAATAGTGGTGAAAAAAGTGTCTGTTTTTCGGAATGTGCTCACGACGAAACCAATAAAAAACGCGGAAATGTTATAATTAATATATATCCTAAACACGATGTATTTCAAGTAATTGGTTCATTTGATATAATATGGAATATATCATTGACACAAATAAATAAATTAGAAAATTTCACTTATATTGATAAAAATATTTATACTATTAATAATTCAACTAAACAAATAGGTAAACACATATACAAAAATATGGGTCTTTTTGATCCACGCAATAATGAACGTGGAAATTTAATAATTGATGTAAATAATGATAAATTATTTACTTACGAAGCATTGAAGTGTTGATGGGTGTTTTTCTTTTCAAGAAAACACATCTTCCATTATGACATCTTCCAATTACTTCTAATTTCATTCCTTCCACACGAACCTCTTTCTTAGGCTTGACAACTTTCTTAGGCTTGACTACTTTCTTTGATTTCGAGACGACTTTCTTTGATTTCGAGGCGACTTTCTTTGATTTCGATGCGACTTTCTTTGATTTCGAGACGACTTTCTTTGGCATTATACTATTATTAAATAAAAAAATAATAATAATAAAATAATAAAAAATAATAATAATAATTAATATTAATTAGTAACAAGTCTTGGAGCAATGCTCATACTTTCGAGTTCCTGAATAAGTAATTTACACGCATATGGCATTCTAACTTCTGAAAAGTTAATATAATTTTTACATTTCTTACATTTTGATATATTTTCTGTATAATTAACTTGTGTAATTAATCCACAATCATTACATAAATATACCCTATAATTATCTGACACATCCATCATTCTTTCTTTGAGAAATTGTAGTGTGCCGTGAGCAATCATACAATCACGTTCCATTTCACCAAAGCGAAGACCACCATCTCGTGATCGTCCTTCTGGTGGTTGACGTGTCAACAATACTTTGGGACCTGTTGAACGCGAATGAACCTTGTCTTCAACCATATGCTTAAGGCGCTGATAATAAGTAGGACCAATAAATATCTTAACATCTAGTTGTTTTCCAGTAATACCATTATAGAGAACTTCATTGCCATATCTTTGAAATTTCGCGTGTTTTTCTAGCGATTCACCTATATCTTTAATGTCAACATTGGAAAATGGTGTTGCATCTCCATAACCACCCACATTCACACATACTTTACCAAGAAGACATTCCATCAATTGGGCAATAGTCATACGACTAGGAATAGCGTGTGGATTAATGATAATATCGGGTCTAACACCGTCTTTGGTGTAAGGCATATCTTCTTCGTTATACATCATTCCTACTGTTCCCTTTTGTCCGTGACGTGATGAAAATTTATCGCCAATTTTTGGAATTCGTTCCGAACGAATGCGGACTTTACAAAACCTGTGTCCTTCAGCATTACAATTAATATAGACCTTATCAATAAAACCACTTTCATTATTGCGAAGCATTGTGCTATTATCCTTGAACACTTGTTTAGTACGGTCTTTAGAATTACTTTTCATAGGAATTATTTTACCAATGATAATATCATTTGAATTCACAAATACATTTTCCTCGATCATTCCATTATTATTTAATTTCGAATATGATCCTGGTTTCATACCCTTTGTAATATTCGGATCGGGTTTAGTGAATTTTTCTTCTTCACCCGATGATTGTAGTTTCTTTTCATCATCTTTGTATGTTCTGTAGAACGTCGATCGAAATAGGCCTCTATCTACAGCCGATTTATTGATAATGACTGAATCTTCCTGATTGTAACCCGTATAAGAACCAATTGCTACAATAATATTCATACCATTGGGAATATTGTTTGAAGGTAATAGGCGTCCAATTTTAGTATTCACGATTGGCTTACAATTGTAATGAAGAATATGGGCGTTGGTATCCATACGTTTATTGAAATTAGTTGCGTAAATTCCCATTGCTTGCTTACCCATAGCAGATTGATATGTATTTCTAGGAGATTGATTGTGATTTGAAAAGGGAATACACGACGAAAGCACTCCCAAAATCAATGATGGATGAATTTCACAGTAATTATATTCAATATTCTTTTTTATTTCTTTCATATTCATAGCGATCATAGAGTGGAACGATTCTACACTATCGACATATTCAATACATCCTTCTTGGCAATTAGTATCAAGTGTTTCTTGATAAATTTCATTTTCTTTCAACGACTTGATTAACAAATTATTCCATTGAATCTTGTTAGAATTAAGTTTATGGATATCTTCCTTAGTAATAGTTAAATTATTGTTTTTCACTACAAATAACGGACGAGTACATCTTCCAGAATCCGTAAAGATTTGTATTTCATTCATAGTATAATTAAATGAAATCGATGTGTAAATATTAATAACACCTAATCGTTTGTTTCTCTTTAACATATTAAACAATTCCAATGAATTTTCGGATATTCCTATCCAATTACCATTAATGAAAACCTTAGTTTTATTGACGATTTCTTCGAATGTAAAATCATCATCTAAACTTAAAATTTTGCCTTTCAATATATTCTTAATAGGTAATGTTGATGTTTGATTACTAATGAAAGTAGAAACAGCCAGGTTCTTAACTAATCCAATAGCACCACCTTCCGGTGTTTCGGGAGGACAAATAATACCCCATTGTGTATTGTGTAGTTTACGAGGTGGTACCAATTTTCCATTTTTCTCGGTAGGAGTATTTACACGGCGTAAATGAGACAATGTACTATTATAAGTAAGGCGACTCGCAACTTGAGCAACACCAACTTTAGTATTATTTGTCTTAATACCCCAGTTTCCTGTAGCCAATCCATATTTCAATCCAGATTCGATTGTAGTTGATTTGAGGATTTTATATAAATTTGTAGAATTAATGATATTCTCAATATTTTTACTGGTTTCCCAAGGACTATTATTAAGTTCTTTCATAATACTATTTCGCATATCCTTGATCAACTTATTAAAATATTGACGGAAAAGCATAGCCATCAAATACCCAGAAGTATCAACGCGCTTATTACAATAACTATCACGGTCGTCGTAATTAAGTTTCTTAAAGAAGCATTTTAACAGTTTATTAATCATATAACCTAGAAATAATGCCTTCTTTTTGAAACTTTCACCAACGTGTGCCAAAAGGTCTCTTTTCAACATAGATGAGAAAATTTCCAGTTGTTCATCGTGGCTAAGAACCAAGTCCTTCGGTTGACCAAGAATCATAGAATTACTAAGAATAAATTCCAATGCTTCTTTTTGGGTAGAAACAATTGACGCTTCTTCGATTGAACCCTTTAAAGCATTGATCATTTCTTTATCATTGAACTCGTGTAATACATGCATTAAGATATCTTTGTCTTTAGTCACTCCCAGGGCTTTGAACAAAATAAACACCGGTATGTCAATTTTAACGTGTGGCATTGTAATTTTTAGGGTTCTTCCATGAACGGTTGGTTTTGATGTAAGTTTAATTGAAACATTTTTAGAAATATGGAACCCTTCATCACTACAAGATTTTACCTCGCAAATATGTGAATACTTAGATTGACTTTTACTTGATAAATAAACGAACACTATGTTTTCTGCTATTTTTTCTTGAGATACAATGACCTTTTCATTACCAGAAACAATGAAATAACCACCCAAGTCATATTTACATTCATCGTTCCTTGTTTTAGTATTTTTACTCTTTTCAAGCAAACAATATTTGGAACCAACCATAATAGGTATTTTACCAATGTTAATGGACTCTATTTTCTTTTCACTTAGAACTTTGCTTTCTTCATTGTTCATTGGATTTTCGATAATTTTTACTTCAATATCAACATACAACGGAGCACTATATGTAAGATTACGCAATCTTGCTTCGTGTGGATACATAGGTTTAGTGCTTCCATCATTTTCACTAATTGTGGGATTTGTATTATAACTATTAATAAAATTCACCACGATTTCGTGTTTATATTTATTAAGCGTTTCATCATAATTATGGAAAATTGAAATGGGAATAGATTGCTTAATAACACACGGTATCTTGTTCTCCATAAAATCATTAAATGAATCTATGTGATGTCGAATAAGTTGTTTTCCTTTGTATTGATTCATCATTTTTTCGATAACAGCCCAGATATCATTTTGATTAATAGTAGAAGACGCCATGATGTTTGATGATTTCTTGTTATAATGAAAAAATTAAGTTTAAATTATTTTTTCAATTTTTATAAAAACAATAAATATTATATAATTCCTTAAATAAAGTAATTATTAAACAATAGTCCAAGTAATAGAAGGACTAGTAAGAGGCACATTAAATATACGGTATTTTTATTATGGTAAGTTTTCTTGTTTTGTGTTTCGAAACTTTCGATGATATTATTGGCCATATATTTCTTGGCACTTTCTGGTAGAACCTTTTTGGGTAATTGTATTTTGTCTGTATACAGTTCTGTATCGTCAAGTGTTTCGTCGTATTTTATGACTAAATTATCTATATCACTATCTTTAGATTCGCCACCGACAATTTCAAAGGGTGAAAATTCTGGTAATGATTTCAATATTTCTTTATATTTACCTTGGTCATTTTCATACATTTTGAATAATTGTTGAATTAAATATGTTTCTATTTCTCTATTTAGTTCAGTTGTTTCTGGGTCTTCACTTAGAACCTTTAACATTGATTTGTCTTCATTATTTTTATCCAATAATTCAGATCCAGCTTCACATAATATTTTAATAACTATTAATTTTTTATTGAGTGTATTTACCGCTGTAAAAAGTGGCGATTCACCGAGCGTATTTTTTTCAAAGATACTTGAACCATTAAATAAAAGGAAACGTATTAATTCTTCATTAGATATACGAATAGCACTATGAAGTGGAGTATCGCCATATTTATTTTTAGTATATATATTTCCACCGAATTTTAATATCATATTTACCATATCCTTATTTCCCTTCAAACAAGCTACTTGGAGTGGTGTATTTCCATCTTGATTCTTAATTTCCATTGATGCCTTGGTTGCGTTTTCTAATAAGTAGTAACAACAATCTTTGGAATTTCTATATAAAGCTTCGTGTAGTAATGTATTTCCTGGAAAACCATATGACAATACTTTATTGGCCTTTTTTTTATCATTATTAATTAATAATTGTAAATTTCCTAAATCATTATTTTTTACTGAATTGACCATCTCTAAGTCTTCTAAGTGTTCATTAGACTGTGTTTTATCACTTTTAGATATAATAAAAGGGATTTCCATATTATTACATCTAGCACTATTACAATCAGGCATTAAGTTCTCGGCTTCACCAGTATAATCGATTGTCGCATATTTGAGTTTACAATATTCGTATAAAGTGGGTTCGCGATAACCCGGGCAATTATCACCTTGACAAACCTTTATACTTTTCATATTATTTTTTTTGTTTACAATTTTAATTTTTTTAAATGCTTCTTTAAACGAAGCTGGTAAAGAAACTTTTGATTTAGATAATTGATTAATAGATGGGTCACAACATTCACTGATAATTCCACCTTTTGCCCTACAAAGATTTTTATGTTGTTGTATTTTTTCTTCTTTTTCATCATATGTATATGAATTATTTGTAAAAGGGTTGGTCAAAGAAAATTCTAATTCTGAATATGGTTTTACTATATTACAATTGTTTTCTTCGTCAACACAACTTACTTTATGTAAGATATCGTCCATTAAATTAAACACATAAAAAAATTAAAATCTAATAATATTTTTCATAAATAATAATACTAAGAATCCTACTATAATAGATAGTGTTAAAATGTATAATATTACTTTGGTAGATGGTGATATATCATATGATTCAATAGCAACGTATTTAATTTTTCTTTCACATTCTATTTTAGGACACCCATTTTTATCATAAACTAATTTCGACCCATTCGGACAATTTATTTTTTGTACACTAGGACACGGTTGTTTTGTTGTTGTTGTGGTGATTGGCGAATAATTATTATATATTTTATTTTGTTTTGGTTCTTTTTCAATGTCATTTTCAGGTTCTTCTTCTTCTTCTTCTACATTGATAATTTTATTATTTTGAATATTATTTGGAGAATGTGTATGTTCAGGAATACTATTAGCAATTTCATTCAATTTGTCGAAATCTTTATCTGTTAATTCATCACGGTCATCTTCTATAAATTTAACTTTTAATTCCTTACTTCCTAGTTCGTGTATTAAACTTAGTATAAATGATTTACTGAATCCTGATGTATCCAATTTATTAATAACTTGCTTTACACTTTCTGTAATATTTTTGGGAGTATTTTCTTCATATTGTTCTTCTTCTTCTTCTTCAATGTCGTCCGCGTCGTTATTGCTGCTATTGGCGACGTTATTGCTGCTATTGGCGCCGCTATTAGTATTTGTTTTACATTTGTCTTTGTCTTTATTGAATAATTTTTCCTTTACGTTAAGAGCATTTTTATAATCGATACTATTAATAAGTTCTGGAACAGATTTTGTATCTTTAGAATCATATGAAACTAATGAACCACTATTAGGGTCGTAATAATATTTTTCTTTCGAATGTAAATTAGAGAAAACAACCGGTTGGTCGCCCATGTACATTATAGGTTCAATGCTAGTTTTTGCTATATGTTTATTATTTTTCGAATCATATAAAAGACTATCATTTTCATATTCATATTCATATACTTCTTTATATTTGTCTTTGTCCATTTCTACAGTATATGATGTAAAACCTTCCACACAGTGTGCTAATTCACTAGGAGAATATGCCTCACAATAACCCGGTGTAATTTCATCCTTTGTTTTTATATTTTTACACATATTACATGTTGTGTTCATTTTAAAGTAATGTTATATTTTTTTTTGTTTGTTTGTTTTCAAAAAAAAAATTAGTAGTCTATTTAAATGAATAATATCAAGGTTGTATCTATAAAAACCAATAAATTCGATGATATATTAGCATCCAAAACTAAAATTAAAGATATACTCAAGAAAAAAATGGAAAACTATGAAAATAAAAGTGAACACGATAATACTAAAGAAACCAGATTCAAAACACAATTTTTTAATCCACAAAAAACGAAAAAGAGACCCATTCAAGATAAACTTAAACGCCGTAAAACCCATAGAAATATTCAGTCAGAATTCTTTGAAAATGTGAAACCTATAATACCCAACAAGAATGTATTACCTATATTTCAGAAAGTTTTAATTTCAGAAGATATGGGGCATATTAATAAATTTATTCGGTTAATTACACGAACGCAACTCATTCTAATTCTTACTAGTCTAGATATGACAAAAAAAAATACTAGAGCTCCTACTCCATTATTAAAAAATATACTATATAATTTTATAACATCCAATATTCATATAGTCGTTTTATGAGTTTAATTTTTCGTTTCCTATAACCCAAGTAATATGTTTTTTTTTGATATTTTTTATAACTATTTCGTCATAATGTTGTGATTCGCAAAGACAATATTCTTTTATAAACATAATTAGCATAATGAAATTATTCATCGTAATATTCACTATCTGAACTCGAATACTCGGAATCATCATAACTAATTTTATTAGTTTCCCAATCGAATTCAATTTTTATTGAATCCCAATAATAATCATCAGTATATTGAAAAGAATCATAGTCAATAAATTCTTCGTTAGTCTTATTTTCTTCGTAAACATAATCGGGATATCTATCAAACTTAATTTTATTAATAATATGTAATGGTTTCAATTGAGAATTAAGCATATTATCAAGTTCAATAGTATTCAAAAAATCCATTTTTATTGATTGTATTAAGAATTAGAGGAGGTGTTTATTTAAATATGATTTTAAATTGGAATTTATGCTCAAATCAATTTTATAAAAATACAGAAAAAATAATTAATAAAATTCGGCTTTATAATCCTGAGATTATTGTTTTACAAAAATTTAATGATAGTATCATAAAAAAATATATTACTAACGATTATAATTTCCATAACTACAAAAATGAACTTTTAATAGGCACTAAACATAAAATTATATCAACAAGCAATAGCAATAACAATGATATTATTTTTACACTCATTGATCATCCATATTATGGAAAAATAAATATAGCAAATACACATTTATTTCAGAATAAATATAATAAAAATAACAAGTATTCTTGTGTTAATAGAATAAACCAATTAAACTATATTTTTAATAACTATGATGTAAATTTTTTATGTGGAACATTATACGAAGACTTCGAAAATATAAAAAATATGTCCAAGAATTACTATTTAAATGAAAAGAAAATAATTACCAATCCTTATAGTGAAACTCAAACTGATTATATATTAGCAAACATTCCAAGTAATAATAAAAAAATTATTATTAATAGTGATATAACAACATTATCCCCTCATAGATTATTGACTTTATATTTTTCAAAATGATCGTGGGGAACATCTTCAAAGAAGTTGCCGTGTCCTAGATTTCTAAGATGAATGCCACAATATTTTTCATCTGGTTTATGTTTTCGTTTACATTGTTCTCCAAAAATCCACTTGCTATTTTCTTTTATTGTTTTTCCATTTGCCCATATTCTTCCTTCACATCTGTTAATGGGGATTTCGGATGATTTACGTGTTTGTTTTACTTTCGATTCTAAAATGGTAATTTCATTAATTTTAAATTTAGAATACAATTCATCTAAATGTTTATTAAATTTATGTATATGAGTTATTTTTTCTAGTTTTTTTTTTATTAATTGTTTTAGTTTTTTTTTTTTTTTTTTTTTTTTATTTTTTGTTTTATTTATTTTTTTTATTA
>Ga0115552_1002290_pt1 | contig 10971 bp, 5 predicted proteins | sample COGITO_mtgs_1103_3_FD_87178 | JGI IMG/M metagenome (GOLD analysis project Ga0115552, IMG submission 87178) | Pelagic marine microbial communities from North Sea - COGITO_mtgs_110328 | ecosystem: Environmental > Aquatic > Marine > Epipelagic | place: Germany:Helgoland, sampling site Kabeltonne...
GACGTGCAGATTTGCGCAACGCGTATCGTGCGTCACGAACGAGTATCACGTAAACCAAGAAATCGTCCCTGAGTTGGTGATTAAACGTTTACGAGCAGAGAACGCCCGTCTAATAGAAGAACTAAACGCGCTGAAAGAAGCGTACGCAATCTTAGAGAGGAAGGTTTTAGTTACATGCGGTGATGATGATGATGATGATGATGATGATGATGATGATGGTAAAAGTGCAAGTTTGAAACCTTCTCAAGTTACTGCTCTCTCTATTGAACGGAAAGAAGAAGAAGAAGAAGAAGAAGAAGAAGAAGAAGAAGAAGAGGAAGGAGGTGATGATGATGATGATAATACTGCTGAAACAAGCGACGACGACGACGACGACGACGACAACGGCGTTGGTGAGCATGATGCCGACATGAACGACGCGCGCGAACAGATCCAAGCAGCGGAAAATCCAAATCCCGCGAATCCTCTTCTCGACGACGACGCAGAAAACTTCGACCTCGACTACCATCGCTCCCTTCTCCTCGACAAAAAGCTCGCCTTCTCCGCGTTCCTATCCTCTTCTTCCTCGCACGTCCTCTCTCTTTCCCAAGCGATAACCACCAACGAGCAAAAAAAATCCTCCACCCTCGCCGTCGCCGCTCTCGTCCGCGATCGCGTCCTCCAACTCAAACTCGACTTCGCCAACCTCCGTCAATCCATCCAATCCACTCGAATACAAAAAGAAGCGTCGCGCTTAAATCCATCCTCCGAATTCTCCTTCTCCGAACGCGCGATCCACGAGCGTAAACTCCTCGAACAAATCAAAACAAAAAAAACCGAACACTCAAACGCGGTGAAAGAACTTCGCGAACTCAAAGGCGTCGTCGCCGTCGTCTCCAAGTTGATCGAGAAAAGTCGCTTTGGATTGAGAGATACGTTTGAAACGTGGTTTCGAGATTTAGAGAAAAAGTGTGCAAACGTCGCCAGGAGAAGAGCCGAGGAGATTTTGCGAGGATAATGCGAGAACATGAAGATGAAGAGCGTCCGTGTATTTTTCTTCATTCATTTCGGAAAAACGAGAACGCGAGAAAAAGCCGCACTTTTCGTCCTCACTTTCGGGTAAACACTCCTTTTAGGATAATAGAAAGAAAAGATGAGGGACTTCGCCTCCTCGAGCGCGACCACGACTTCGCTTTTGAAGAAGAAACTCGTCCGTCGTTCTTTATCGGTCACTGTTATTGGATTTTTCCTGTTCCTCTACGTGGACCAGTTGCAAAAGACGGAGAAGTACGCGTGGATGCGACGGATGACATTTCGAGTCCCGAAGTCTCACGAGAAGAGGAATCACTTACCGGTAGGCGGGACGCCGAAGAATCACGAGGATTACGACGACATCATCATTCCTCGCGAGGACGACGACGACGAGGTTGGTAATAATGGTAGATGGGAGGATAGGAGTAGTGATAGGAAGAAGTACGTGCCGCCGTTAGGAGAGTTGCGATTTGATGATGATGATGTCGAGAGAACCACCACCCCTAGCGAGGAGGAGGAAAATGTGCCGCCCTTGCCGGATTTCCCTCCACCGCCGAATGTTTCGCCACCACCGGTGACGGCAGAAATGGAGAGGAAATTTCACTCGCAAAGTAAAGTTCGGGTGGATAAAATGTCCTTTCCAAACGCTCCGGATGAGTTGATCGAAGTCGTCAATCGCATGGGCTTACATCGCGGCAGCGCGGTGGTGGTGTCGTTCGCAAACTCGCATCACATAGAGTTAGCGGTGAATTTCATCTTGTGGGCGAAAGCGATTGGGATGACGACGTTGATTGGTGCTTTAGACGACGACGCGTTCGAGATTTTGAAGAAAACAGTTGGGGACGAATCGCACGGTGGCGAAGGACAGGCGTTTACCTATCGCGTGGACCACCACTTGGAAGCGCAAGGAAGTTCGCACGCCTCGAAGGCGTGGAAGAATTTTGCAAAGATGCGCATTTCGCACGCGACGAGTTTACTCGAGTTTGGGTTTGATGTCGTCATGTCTGACGCGGACGTCGTTTGGTTGAAGAATCCCGAGGAGTACTTGAAATGCGAGAAGGTGAGCGAAGACGGGAAAGTGGTGGAGAATTTATCGTTCGATATCGACGGGTGCGAAGAGTTGAAAGCCGCCGACGTGATTGTGTCGAGCGATAATTTATCGCCGACGTCGGACGAGAGAGACGGTGGGAATTACGCCAAAGGAGGCGTCTTTAACACCGGGATTGTGTTTTTGAGACACACGAAAGGTGGGATTCAATGGGCGAAGCAATGGAACTTGCATTTGAGCGCGACGGATGGAAGGTTTCATCGATTAACCAGCGATCAACAGGTGTTCAACGCGATGTCGAGGAAAGAAAACGCGTGGCCTGGTTTGGAGGTGATGCGCATGGATGGAACGCGAACTCTCGGGCCGAAGGAGAACAAGCGCGTCTTGGTCGCCGCGGAAGGGGACACGTTGTTAGGAGTGTTTCCAGTGGCGAAGTTTAATCCCGGTCACGTGTACATGGTGCAAAAATTTCACGAGAAGGAAAAGAAGACGCCGTTTGCGGTACACGCGACGTATACTTTTGACGGCAGTTCTGGCGATGCAAAAAAATGGAGGTTCATGGAAGCTGGACTGTGGCGCGTCCCTGAAGAAGAAAGAGAAGAAAAGTTTATCACGTTTGACGCTTCCGCTCACTTATGGGACGACGACGCCGTCGACGACCATGGCGCCATCTCTTCGCACGACACGCCCTCTATCACCGACCATCTCGTCGCCGGTTCTGGACACATTAAAGCCTTGGCGAACGCTATGGCCGTCGCAGCTTCGTTGAAGCGAACGCTATTGATCCCGCCGATGCCGTGTTGGTGCGATAAAGTCTGGGGCGGTCACGATAACATCTTCACCTTTCAGTGTCACTATCCGGGCAGTCGCGATAGCAACCACATTCCGGGAACGTGTCCTTTGGACCATTTCGTTTCGCCGTCAAAACTCGCGCGAGAGGCGAAAGTGAACGGAGTGAACATCAAACCTTTAGGCGCGGCTCCAGAGAGCGTAAAAATCATGCGCGGCGAATTCCCAACCTTGAAAGTTGGCGGCGGAAAGGAAGAAGAACAACAACACGGCGCTTCTTCGTTCGCCATCCCGACGCACGCGACAGAGCTGGAAATCTCAAAACTCTCCAACCGATTACCGTTAGTAATTAAACTCGAAACCACTCGAGACGCGTTCGGTGGTTTCACCGACCGCGCGAAAACAAAACAGTTCGAGCACTCCATAAACGATATCGGTTTATTTCCCGAACAGTGGTGTTCCGAATGCCATCCGCAGGGGTGTAAAAATCTCATCCCAGCCGCGACTATCGCGAAAGGCGTCTTAAAGCCGGTGAGAGAAGTACACGACCAGTTTTGCGCGAGCTTCGATAAAGCCGGGAAGTTTGATGACAGCCACGACGACCACATCGACGACAAAGAAGATACTACTAATAATAATGATAATGCTCGTATTTAAAGACGATTATCGTAGACATAGAATTAGCGCAGCGCGTAGCGGAGAGTTTTTGAACAGAGAGGTATAACGATAGCATGACGTGAGAATCTCACGTAAGAAACACACTTCTAATTTCTAAACGTAACCACAACACGTCCGCTCACGAAATGTGCTACTTCCCTTTACCGAGCAAGGACCCGAACACCGAGCCTCGCTCGCATTTGCATCTGTCTTCTTCTTTAACCCCGGCTAAGGCGGTTTCGATGTGCATCCCACATCCAGCCCTACGTGTTGAAAATGTTCATCAGAATTTTTACCGGGAAAGACATGAGACATTTTGAAGGAAAGATAGATAGATAGAGAGAGATATACAGAAAGGAAACGAGAAGACGGATTAAAACGAATAACGGCACGCGAAAGAATAATCTCACCAGGTTGGTTTGTCGCACTTGGAACACTGCACTCGACGACACATTCTTACTCTTATTTAGAATTTTTCTCGGGAACGTGTGAAAATTTATGGCAGCTTTTTTCGATGTGATACAGTTACAACAACTCTCATCAGATGAAAATCAGATGAAACCAAACATCTTCCCTTTCCCCTTCTTCTCGGCGATGGTTTTCCCTTGACTGGCCAAAAATCTTTCCGCCATGGCGTGTAACACGAACTCGATCGCCTCTTGCTCTTGCTTTTCGTTCAAAACTGGAATATCTATTTTCTCGTTAATCTTCGTCGCCGTGGCCACCACCCACACGTCGACTCTCGACTCGCCGGCGTCCGTCACGCCTTCGAAGAAGGCTTTGCTCCCCATCTTTTCCAACTGGCGTTCGATCGCGTCCGCGATGACATCCACCGCTTTCATGAAAATAATTTGTTCCGTGGCTTCGTTTAGGATTGGAATGTCGATGACGGCGTTGAGGAAGCTCGCGAAGACCAGGCGTTGACTTTGCGAAATGATATGGAACGGGAGCTTCATATCTTTGGTTTGTGTGTACAACCGGACGATATCTCTTTTGTGCATTTTGAGTAACTCTTTCTTCGATTTCCCTTCTCGTTTCGCCTTTAAAATCGCCTCGTGGCCTTCTTTTGAGTTCAAGTATTGTTCCACGATCTTTTCTTCTTTCGATTGCCCGAATAAACCTGCGCTGATTTTTGTTCTCTCGCTTCTTCGCGTCCTCTTCCTCCTAAGCGTCGATGATGAAATTGATGATGATGATGTTCGAAAAAAAGAAGAAGAAGAAGAAAGAGAAGCAGGACTTTGACTGCAAAATCGAACAACCGCTCTCAAAAAAGAATGCTCTCGTCGTCGTCGCTCGTGAGAGCAGCTGGAGGAGGCAGAGAAAGAGGAGGAGGTTCTCGACGCGATCGGAGGAAGGAGCTGCATCACGTATTATTAAGTGGTGTTTTTTGCAAAAACTCCCCTAATATAAAAAAAACGTTAAGGGTTTAGGGTCTGCTAGGTTTTCAACCCCTAATAAAACCCTAGACATATTTTCAAGAAGAGTAAAAAATACGCGAAAAGCGGTTAAAAAAACGAGGAACACCAACAATCGATGTCTTCTTCTGTCGACGACGAAGACGACGCGATGGAGGACAAAGAAGCAGAAGAAGAAAAAGGAGGAGAAGAGAGGAGAGGAGAGGAGAGAATGAAAGGAAAAGAAGAAGACAAAGAGGGTTTAAAAACGAGAACAAAAGACGAAAACCTACTCGTCCTCGAGACAACAACAGCCGAGAAGGAAGAGAAAAGAGACGACGACGGAGAACTCCGAAACGCTGCTGCTTCCAATCACGTGGTGCTGGCGATGACGTCTCCGATCAAGAGGCGGTTCACGCAGGAGAGCGTAGACGATGACCAGAATATCTCTGTTACGGAGGATTCTTCGAACAGTAGCAGGAGTGGTTTAATTGCAGAGGAAAGCGTCCAAGAGGAAGGAGGAGAAGCGGGAGAGCAGATGATTTTCTATCGCGTGTTCGCGAGGTTACAAAAGAAAGATTTACGGAAAGAACGGTCGGCGGCGAACGATTTGAAGTTTATATCGAGAGTTGGTTTGGGAGAAGATGATGATGGTGGGAGGATGAGGTTGGTAGAGGCGAGATCGCGGTCGGAGAAGTTAGACGCGGTGCTTTTGTTAGATGTGGATGATGAGAACGTGGCATCGGAGGCGGCGGCGGAGACTGGTGAAGGCGAATCCGCGGAGAAAACGAGCATAAAGACGTTGCGAGATGTGGTGAAGAAAATGGTCGAGAAAGCTAAGACGCATTTTGATGATAACAGCAGCGATGAATCCGCGGCGTTGATCTCTTCGATTTTCTTGGACGACGCGATGAATTCGTCTGTCGCAACCGCTTCTGTACAAAGTAACGGGGCGCTCATAATCCCTGTTTCCGCAAAAACGTGCGTGTTGAAATCGGCAAGGCTGGTTATCATCGCGCGCGCAAAAGAGTGGTTGAAAGTTTCGTTTTCTCCCCTTCCTTTCAATAATAATAATAATAATAATAATAATAATAATAATAGGAACGGGTATAAATTCGTCGTCTTGGTCATCACGGATGCTTACGCTATGCACAAACAAACAAAAAATGCACTCGCCACGAGTGGGACTATTGCCACTCTCTTTAGCGACGAAGAGTTTTACTTCGAAGCACTCGCTGCGGGATCTGTGAGCGAATTTCGAGAGGCTATGTGTCGTTTCTTGTATCGTCACGGAGGCGACGACGATGGAAACGGACAACCTCTAGAACGAACGTTTTCACTTCTCGAAACAACTTTAATAGAAGAGGAAGCAGACAGAGAACAGAGAAAAGCAATACAACGACGGTGCTGCTCAAATATTTCCTTTTTCGCACGAATCTCGGATGATTTTCATCGCGTCGTTAAGAAACGTTATTGGAGCGATTTCGCGGACGCCTTTAAAGACGCGCCTACATTTTTTCGAGCTTTGAACACAATCGTCTGGCTCTTCTTCAACACTACGGTTCCTTGTTTGGCGGTGGGTTTGGTTTTTACCATCGACTCCGACGAACGCATTGGCCTGGAGAGCTTTCTAACCTCCGAAGCTTTGGCAAATGTGGCATTTTCGTTGTTTGGTGGGCAATCCGCGTTAGTATTTCGGATAACCGGTCCAACGTTAGCGTTTCTTCAAGTCGTGAGGATAACCGCGTCTCGATTGAACGCGCACATGGTAACGTTCTATTCCATCGTCGCCCTGGTCTCTGGCTTATCGTCTATGCTCTTTGCCTCTTTTTCGGGTGCGTCGCTGATTAAATACGTTGGAAGATTCTTTGCCGAATGCCTGCGAATGTTCGTCGCGGTTATTTTCATGTATTCATCGATAAACGCCATGCGCAACAAAGGCATGCAAAGCGCGGAAACAGTTTCCGAGTTTCTCAAGTATTTCATTTTACACATTGGAACGTTCAGCTTGAGTAGAAAAATACAATCAATTAAAACGAGTCCGTTTCTAAAGACGACGATACGGAAAGTCTTATCCGATTTGGCGCCGGCGATTGGTTTATTGGTATTTACGGGCGTGAGCTACATCGCGCCAGACGTGCCGGTCGATCGAGTCCATGACGAGAGGTACAAACTGAGTGGCACAATGTGGCCAACATATACGCCCGCAAGGTATTCCGAGATGAAAGATAATCCAAAATCAGTACTCGTCGCTTGCTTTTGCGGCGTATCACTCGCAGTGCAAGTATTTTTTGAGAGCCAAATCTCAGCGGTTCTTTCGAACCGACCGGAGAATAAGCTTAAGAAAGGTAAATCGTATCATTACGATTACTTTATCGTCGGGGTTATAAACGCGTTGCAAGGTTTGTTCGGCCTTCCAATCGCTATACCATCTTTGCCGCACTCGCCCATCCACGCGAGAATTTCGAGTTTGAGCGTCGAGTATCAAGAAGATTACGTGGCAAAAACGCATATTATTTCAGCCACAGAAAACGGAAGATTTACGAACTTATGCGCGAGTTTGCTTCGTTTACTTTCCTTATGGGTTTTTCGTCACGCGTTATATGGAGAAATACCTGTAGCAGCGATATCCGGTTTTTTACTCTACATGGGTTACACGTCCTTAGAAGATAACGATATATGGAAACGGTTCCTTCTCATGTTTACGCAAAGAGAGCAAGTGAACCACCGAGCGGAAGAGAGTTTCCGTTTCGTGCGTCTGGGCGTAATCAACGCGTACACGATTTTGCAAATACTATCCTTTGCGGTCGTCTTTACAGTATCGCGTTCGACAGATTTCGATAAGAATACTGTGTTACCCGTGGCTACGTTTTATCCTTTTTTGTTCATATTGATAATTGTTTTCGCGACGTACGTTTTACCTATATTCTTCGCGGAGAAGGATCTGAGAGTACTCACGAAAGTTACGAGGCGGTTAGTTTCTCCCTTATTTTGTTAATGCGGACAAGATATACTACGAATACTATACTAATACGTATGCTGCTGTATATGCGTGCTTTATATAACACTTGCTGCTATTGATTCTGCTATTGTTTCCCGCCAATGGTGGTCGTTTTCAAAACTGGTGAAAATGCAATCCCCGAGCATTTCTTGCCGTCGATGACGAGCTCTACGAAGTACCCGGCGTCAAAAGTGCCCGTAATTTTACTCTTGGAAGAATCGACTTTCGAACCAATCGCTGGAAGTTTTCCTCCTCCTTTCGCCTTTTTGTATGGAGAGGTTGTTGTTGTTGTGCCGTTAGTACTCAGCTCTTTGAAGAGTTTGTCGTAATCTTTGCTCTGCATTGCATTCGCCAGGTGTTTCGCCGCTCCGTCCCAAATCTCTTTCTCCTCCGCCTTCATCTTGTTGTCCATTATTTTGAACGCGTCTTCTTTCATATTAGCCAGTTGTGCAAACGATTTCATCAAATCTGCTTCTGAGACCGTCAAGGCTCCAGATGCGTTATGCAATCTGGGCAAGTTCACGCTTCTCTGCATCACCCTTTGGTAGCATTCTTCGTTCCTCAACGCCTCTCTCTCCTCTTCCGTCGTCTCGTTCTTTTGCGTAGCCCCGTCTTCGGCCAACTTTCTCTTTTTGGGTGGCATGCTCTTCTCGTTGTTTGCAGGCGTCGTCGTTGTCGCTTTTTCCTTTTCTTCGTTCTTCTTTGCTCCCGCGGCGGCCGCAGCGGCGTTGTTGTTCGGCGCATCTCCTCCGCTGCTTTTGCCTCCGACCTCGCCGCTCCCGGCCGAGGCAACTTTCATCTGAGACGAACTCGATCGCCCGAGCTTGGAAGGTTGTTTCTTCATCTTTTTCTTCTTGACCGCGTTGACTTTATCCTCGTCCTCGTCGTCCGAAGGTGCTGGACGCACGCCCGGGACGAGCACTTCTTCTCGACTGGCGCGCGGACTCAAGCTGGGCAAATCGCCGCCGTGGGATTTCGGGGCGGCAGATTTTTGCACCTTCAGCTTGGGCAAGCCTAAAAGCCGGTCGGCTTTTGAGAATGATAAGGCAATCTTTTCGGTCGCTTCGCCGATGATGTTCTTCGGGTTTTTCGAACACTCCTCTCGGTGCTTCATCAACATTTGATTTCTCGTCTTGCCTTTGAATTCAACGACACAGAACTCGCAGTTGGCGACGGGCGCCGCCGGCGGTGGAGCAGATCTACCGTCCACTTTAAACGCTTGCGAACCTTTGACGGGCTCAAACGCGGACCGGACTCCGGCTCGTGGCGTTTCTGTCGTCGCGATGGATGTCACGTTGTTCGCGTTTTCGCGGCCGCTGCTCTGTTCCAACGAAGGCTGCACTTCGGTAGACTTTTTCGTAGAAATCGATAGATCCTTTTTCGTCTTCGTCGGGGTAATACTAACACTTGGCAGCTTCATGTCGCCGCCAGCCGAATTCTTCTTTTTCCTGGTTTTAAGATCCGTCGTCAGGGCGGCGGCATCTGCGTCCCAGCAGTCTTTCAGCGGGAACACGTCGTCCCACAAATTTTCTTTTTTATCATCATCGTCAAATAACTCTGGGTTCGTGAGTTCGTTGCCGTGCGTTAACCCAGCACCGGCAAAAAATGACGCGCCTGAATTGGTTGTCGATAACTCCACCGCAGAGACTTTTGATTTCTTCTTCTTTTTTTGCGAAGAGGCGGCGGTATTCGTGCCCGTAACGTTCGATTCTTCAATCATGACTTGATTCCCTTCTACCTCATCTGCAAACGCGCCACCGATTCGAAACACCGCCGATCGAGCTGGAACGAGCCTTGCACCAAATACTCCCATCTTCGGTGACATGTATTCCGGTAACTTTTGCCAAACGCTAAATTCGCACGAGAAGATCCACGCATCGCCGAGGCATTCGTTCTTACTGCCTCTCCCACCAACGACAAGCATACCATCGCCGTCGGGAAGCGCGCAGACGGCGTGCAACATTCTCGGTGGAATCATTTCGTGTGCCTCTTTCTCCGCAAGAATTTCTTTCCATGGCTCGTTTTTGTTCTTAAAGTCAAACTTCCAGACGTCGTTGAAGCACCTGCCGGCAGCATCTACGCCGCCAAAGAGAAACGCAACGTCATCCGTAACAGAGATTAAACTCGCAAACGCTCGAGCTGGAGGACATTTCCTTACTGGCACCCTCACGTGATTCCAAGTGTTGGATTTGAAATCGAAAATGTACGTCTCATTCGTATACGCGGCGTTCTGTTTCTTCATCGCAGCTTCATGTTCCGTAGGGAGATCGCTCTCCTTAATGAGGTGCGGGCCACATATGCGCTTGGGTTTCAAAGGCGGAATGCGTTTCTTCACTCCTCCAAATTGCACCACCTTCTGATCGCTAATGAAGGTCGACGACGCGCCAAACCTTTCGTCAGGTACCGCGTTGATCTTCCTATCTGCCGCTGGCTCCAAAATGGTCCATTTTTTCAACGCGGAGTCGTACGTTCGCGCGACGGTTTTACTACCACTCGTCGACGGATGATGGTCGTCACCGGCACCGCCGTTCTCCCCTTCTTCCTCACCGCCGGACAAAAACGTCAAGACCTCGTCTTCTTCCTCTTTTTCATTCTTCTTCTTCGTCGTCGTCTTCTTGCGGCTGCTCGTCTTCAATTCTCTCGCGCAAAACGACGGAAACGCGTCCGGGTTCGGGCTGTTTTCCACGTGAAACGTCCAATGCGCGAATTCGCCGCCTGTAGTTGGAAGCGCAATAATAAAGAGAAAGATATAAAAAACGTGAGCAATCAGTACAAACGCGCAAAAGCAGAAAAAACGAAAGAAACGCACGCACCGACCAAGTCCAAAACCTTCATCTCCTCCCTCGAGGCTTCCTCGCCTTCGCCGCTCTGTCCTCCCCAGGAGTAAATGCACCCATCTTTTTCCGAGTACCACGAACACGGTGACACGGTACCAACGAGCTGAGGAATCAACGGCACGTCTTGCCAACGGCACGCGTTCGTGTTGTTTTCATCGTTAGGAGGAGTCTCTTCTTCGATTTTGTCCTCCTCGTCCAAAGTCATCGCCATTATCTCTTTAACACTTTCGCGCA
>Ga0115552_1002294_pt1 | contig 10959 bp, 4 predicted proteins | sample COGITO_mtgs_1103_3_FD_87178 | JGI IMG/M metagenome (GOLD analysis project Ga0115552, IMG submission 87178) | Pelagic marine microbial communities from North Sea - COGITO_mtgs_110328 | ecosystem: Environmental > Aquatic > Marine > Epipelagic | place: Germany:Helgoland, sampling site Kabeltonne...
GCTTGGGAAAATTCGCTCAAAAGTCAAACAAATCCTCAGAAACGAACCAACGCAACACGAGTCAAACCACCGTCAAAAAGCAGTCCAAACCACCTTAAGAATGGCATCCGCGAAGAGCAGCAACAAACCGTTCGACGTCCTGGTAAAACTCCTACTCATCGGCGACTCCGGGGTCGGGAAATCCTGCCTCCTCCTTCGCTATTCCGACGATAAATTCACGACATCCTTCATAACCACGATTGGCATCGACTTTAAAATCAAAACGATAGACTTAGACCAGAAGAAAGTGAAGATGCAAATATGGGACACGGCAGGGCAAGAGCGGTTTCGAACGATCACGGCGGCGTATTATCGAGGCGCGCACGGGGTTTTGTTAGTGTACGACGTGACGGATGAGACGAGTTTTGAGAACGTGAGGAACTGGATGAGGAATATTGAAGCGCACGCGAGCGAAGCGGCGAAAGTGTGTTTGATCGGGAACAAGTGCGATTGCGAAGATTCGAAGAGGAAAGTGACGAAAGAGAGAGGGGTGACGTTGGCGAAAGAGTTCGGGGTGCCATTTTTTGAGACGAGCGCGAAGAGTGGGTTGAGAGTGGAGGAGGCGTTTAGCGCGATGGCGAGAAGATGCGTCGGGGAGAGCAAGACGAATAACAACAATAGCAACAACAGCGGGGGTGGCGGGACAGTCAGGCTGAGAGAGACCGCGAAGGGTGGAAGTAAGAGTAGTTGCTGTTAGTGAGAGAGAGGGAGAAAGCTCTTTCAACCTAGTATACATATCTATCTATATATTATTCTTCAATATCAAAGCAATCTATCAAAAACTACGCGTGGCAAAACGAAAGTAGCTCAGCGTATTCGGACCGCCGGCGCAGTACTCAAAGTCACACGTTGGATGCACGGCGACGGCAGATAAGATGGTTTCTTGATCAGACAAAGATGGGGCGATTGGTTTGTGACCGTAGCCGGGGTAGTACTCGTCCTCTTCGTCCTCCCGCTCCTCGTTCGCTCCTTCTTCTTCGTCGATGTGAGCGTCATCATCGTTCTCATTCCACAGTTTCACCGTCGTCGACTCCCGCGTCGCCGTTCCATCATCAATCCATTGATACGACTTCGGGTTATTCGCCATGACGTCTAGGATGAGTATACCTGAATCGTTCACGTTCGGAACGATTAACTTTTGCCCGTCCGTGGACCACGAACACGTGCGTTTGTCTCGGCCATTCCATTTGGCGATTTGCGAGCTGATGGCACCTTCAGTTTCGGTTTGCGTCGCCATTACCGCACTGTCGCCGTTAAGATATGCCCACGCACCTTCGGCGCCAATGAAACGCTCGGCTTCGTCTCGCGTGATGCGCGTTGGAGCCGTTGACGTCCACGGGTTGGGTGGACAGTGCGCGTGCGTGATAACCCCGAGAGACGACGTCGCGTGATTGTTTTGTTTCATATCGATTACGCCGGTGCGTCCATTGGAACAGTGAAAGGCTACGCGCGAATAATCTTTCGGATCGAAGTCTACCCAATACACTTCCGATTTACTCGCGAAGGATCTGCCGTGGATTTTTGAAAACATGTTGGACACGCTCCACGAACACATCTCTTTGTCCGGTTTTATCCCGGTAAATCCGCGATGGTCCGTCGCATGCGTAGAGACTGCTTTCCTAGCGTCCCATAAAACAACCCTGCCCGAAGAAGATGCCGCGCAGACGAGTTGACCGTCTTTCGTGACATTCACGCAATTCAGATTACCCGTAGTAGGAGCGCTGAAAATGGCAACCGGTCTCGTGTGATCGACGCGCTGCCTAAGATCAAACGTGAAGACGCTCCCAACACCAGTGGCGGCGAAAAGACGGTTCCCATCGTCGCACGAAGCAATAGAGGTGATACCGAGCGTATCTCTTATGTCGGACGGATGTGTAACGTTGTACACAGGACTGACGACTAAACCTTGCGAATACGCGAGGAATCGAGGAGAAGGAGACTGCGTTGATGTTGGCATCGCTCGACTACTTACTGTTGTTGTTGTTGTTGTCGCCGTTGATGTTACGGCTAACGCCGCAGCAGAAGATCCAGTTGGTGCAGTAGGAGCACTTGTACCCATCAATCCTCTTTCAACGTCGTGAAATGTAATCCTATCGCTCCTCTTCGATACTGTCGCTAACACCCCTTCTTTCACCCATGAAATGCCATCCACGGGATCTGCCACAAACTTCTTATACACCGGCGCGTATATGCTCGACAGCAACGAATTCCCGTCTCCATCTGACGTTTTCTGGTTCATATCTGAGGTTCGATGAACCGAAACGGTCCCACCTCCCCCTCCGCACGCCAAAAACCTCCCTCCGCTAAATCTATCAAATTCTACGCACGAAAATACATTCTCTACGCTCCCCGTCCACTGCGCAGTCTGATCTCTCGGCAACCACATTCGACTCGTCGCACGCATCGTCGCGCCTTCCCGTCTTGCATACTCTTTGGCTAACGTAATCTTTTCTTGCACCGCTTCGTCACCTTCCGGTAACTCAATCGTCGGTACGACGCCTCGCACCTGCATAAACTCTTGGAACTGTCTCGCCAGCGCCGCGTTAAACATCCGACCATTTTCTTCCTCCGTGTCGTCCTCCGCTCCGGCGCTATCTGCGAGATGTATCGATCGCTCTGCAATCCCGTGCAAAACCGTGTTATGCATCGCCCGTCTTTGCGCGAGGAGTCCGCGTTCGCTCACACCGTACCCGCCGCGACCGCGTCGACGGCGTCTCTCATTTTTCTGCTTCACCGAACATCGGTACGCGTACGCCACCCGCATCAGCCGCTCAAACCTTGCCTCGCCTGTACCATTCATCTTCTCTTCGTCCTTTTCTTCTTCGTTATCTTCGCTTCTCCTTCCGCTTCGTCGTCGTCGCAACAAAACCAAATCTTCCGCGAGTTTCGCCCAACGTTTCAAAACGAGCGATTTTTTCTCGCTTCTTTCTCTTCTTCGTCTTCTCTCCTCTTCCTTCTCGAACTTTGCGTTATCGTCGCTTCGTTCGACGACAACCCCGTCGTTCAAAACCTCCTCGTCGTCGTTAAAACTCAAGCACTCTTCTTCTCCGACGCGTTCAACGAGCCTCTTCTTCTTCCTCTTCTGCATCATCAAAAGTGCGTCCAAATTTCTCTTTTTCCCGGGATGTAATTGCTCTCCTTTGTGTTCCTCCTGTCGCTGAGACGATCGATCCTCCGCTCGAACACCGGGTAAAGGAAAAGGCGGAGACATGATGCTTCTCTCCCACGCTCTGTCTTTCTTTTAAAAGTGCGTGTGCGCGCACACGTACGACGAGACTTTCGACGAAAAGAATATGTTGAAATTTCAAAAATTAAGAAGAGAAAAAGAGCAGACAAGAAAGAGTAACTTTAAGAGTTCAAAAAGTTTGAGGCGTTTGCGTTTACTACGCGCGAATCATGATACAATATTCTTTCTCTCGAAACTGTTGATGAATTATTAAACGCCAGCGTGCGATGTGCCGTTGTTGTTGTTCGAATCATCGCCGTTAGTATCGTTCGCCTTAATTTTACCGAATACTGGACCGCGCGCGCCGAGCGAAGAAGCTTTAGCTATCGGCGAAAATCCTTCGCTCAAGTATCCCGGGTCGTTGAGAACGATCACTCCGTGGGGAGACGCGAAAGTATTCGCCGCTCGTTTTTGGTTTCGTTGTCGGCTCGTTTCGCTATTCTTTCCGTTATTCTCGCCCTCGTCGTCGGTGAGCGCTTGCAACTTGCGTAAATAAAGATCCGCTCGAGCGGTCTGCGCCCTGAGATTTCCGTGGACTCTTGCGAGTTCTTCTCGTAAAGCGCGGACGGTGCGTTTGAGCGTTTCGCTATCTTCTACATCCGTCGAGGAGGGTGCGTGATCTGCTGAGGAGGACTGGCGACGCTCTCTATTTCGTTGTTCCTCTAATAACGCGACCGATTCACACGGATCTCGAACTTCCACGTTTTCGCCGTTCCGCCATCTGCGAATGACCTCGTTTAATGAGTTGATTTCAATCAAAAACGAGTCGTGTCCGTGAGGAGAATCTATGGTATACAACTGCGCGTTTGGCATGCAATCGGCGAGTTCTCGCTGTAATGCAAACGGGTACAAGACGTCAGAGAGGATGCCCACGACGAGAGTATCGTGGGTGAGTTTCGAGAGGACTCGCTCGTAATCGCCGTTTTCTCGCCCTCGAGAGACGTCGTGGGAGTCTAAAGTGTACGTCAACTGCAAGTAGCAGTTGGCATCGAATCGTTGGATGAATTTTTGGCCTTGGTATTGGAGGTAACTCTCGACTTGCCAATACGGGACGTGGTTGTTGTCGAAGGATTTTCTTTTCTGTTGCGTTTGTTCTCGTTCTCGCGACGGCGCTTTGTCGTGATCGTCATCGTCGTCGTTCTCTTTTTCATTTTCTCCTCCAGCACTTCCTCTCACCGGATGATCCTTGCCTTCCACGTTCATCCTCGAGAACTTCTCGTCCATGCTCACTGGCGCTCGATAACTCAACATCGCCATCATCCGACTCGTCGCCAACCCGTCCTTGGGTCCGCCCGTTTCTACATCGTAATCCCCTCCTTCAAAGTTCGCATCGCTCACAATCGCGTGTCGTTGCGCCTCACCGATCCCAATCGCCCAATCCGTGTGCTTTCCACATCCAGCAATCAACACTAACTTCTCGACGTACTCCGGGAAACTCGCCGCGAATTCCAGCGCTAACATCGCGCCCATCGATCCTCCTATACACATGGACAATCTCGTCACCTTCAATCGATCTAAAACCATCTTCTGCAAATTCACGTTATCTCGTATCGTCACCGGCGCGGGAAATCGACTCCCGTAAATCTTCCCCGGCGTTTCCGGATTTTCCGAAACCGGCGACGCCGTTCCGTACGGCGACCCGAGGTAGTTGCAACACACTATAAAATCCTTCTCCAAATGCAACGAACATTTCGCCTCTTTTCCTTCACCCTCACCGCCTCCTATAAATTCCGACCACCACTCGTCCACGTTTGAGTTGCTCGTCAAAGAGTGTCCGACTAATACGCAGTTATCTCCGTTCTTATTTAATCTCCCGTACGTGGAATAACACACTTTCACTTCTTTCAATGCCACGCCGTTTTCCAATTGGAATAAAGGGATGGTCATCACGTTCGCGTTTAAAGGCGGGCCGATTGCGGTCGATTTCATGTGGTCGTCCGGCACTGGTTCATTGTTACCACCGTTACCACCACTCATGGCAGGTCGATCTCTCTTTTAAAGCGTTCGTCTTTGCGCGTGTTATGTGTGTTTCAATTTGATCGAATTTCACAAAGACGATTTCTGGGGAAAAACGACACAAAACACACGAATATGACGGAAACCGATGATGACGAACGAAAACGGGGAGAGATGGTACTAAAGAAACTCAAAAGCGCGAACGAGAAACTCCAGAACGCGTGCCTGTTCGGCGATCGGCTTTTACTCGAAGAGGCCATCACAGACGGCGCGGAAGTGGGACTTCCTTTCGCATCATCAGTAGGGGAAGAAGACGAATTCGGCACGGGAAAGATGCATTCGTTATTGCCTTTACACTGCGCGGCGAGGAACAACCACTCGGAAATTTGCCTCGATTTAATCCTCAGATTTGCATGCGAGGTGGATGGAGAGGACGAGCGTGACGGGAGGACGGCTTTGTTCCACGCAATCGCGATGGATCGGGTGGATGTGGTCAGAGTTTTAGTTGGTAAATGTGGAGCGAACGTGAACCACGCGGATAGCGCGGAGGAGACGCCAATGTCGATGTGCGCGAAAATTGGGAGTTTAGAGTGTTTGGAGGAGCTCTTGTTTTTGAGTGAGGATGGGGAGGTATCCGTTGCGGACGTGTCAACTCCAAGAGGTCGGTTTCGGTTACCTCCGATGGTGGAGTGCGCGTGCGCGAGGACGGATTGGGGAACCTTTCCGAAAGTCGCGGAGAGATTGAGACGAGAAATCGCGAAGCAACAGTTTGAAGGAAGAGTGAAGGACGTGGACGTGGAGTATTTTACGATCGACGTGAATGAGAAAATGGAGAAGAAGAAGAAGAAAAGTTTGTTGATGTTGGCGGTTGGGTTAGGGAACGCGCACGCGGTGAGATTCTTATGCGACGAATGGAAGGTAGATATTCACGGAGCTTCAGAGGAAGGCGAAGACGGAGAGAGTTTTGGTCCGCTGGAATTAGCGAGGGCGGGGAAGTTTAAGGAGTGCGAGAATGAGTTGTTGAAACGAGGCGCGAAAGAGAAGAAGTATTCAAAGCAGAGAACTGCAAAAGAGGCGACGGCGGTAGAAGGGAGCGTCGAAGAAAAGAAAGCTCGCTTACAATCGCTCGCAAAGGAAAGAGAACGCCTCAGTTTTATCGTCCAAGCGAACGAAGACGAAGCGTTTCAATCGAGCATGCGCGAACCACGAATAAGAGCGGCGGTGGAAGACGTAATGGAAAATTTCATGAGCGTGCAAAAATATGCGGAAGATAAAGACGTCATGACGGCATTGTCCAAATGGAGAGGATGTCAAAGGTTTTTCAAGCAGCGAGGGGAGAAGGTATCGTTTGAGGAAATCGTCGTGAACTCGAAGAAAGGCGGGGAAGAAATGGCGAGACGTAAGTTACGAGTAGAGAGTCTGGGCGAAATGATCGCGAAAGAGGTCATGGACGTGGCGTCTTTATTGCCTAAAAACGGAAATAATGGCATCAACGATAATAACAGCGATAGTTATTCTCTGGACGAGAACGAAGACGAAGAATCGGTAAAAAGAGGAAAACAATCACCGAAAATGTTTTACTTGCGCTTGATTGTCGCGACAGTACAATTCTTACCGCTCGTGTACGTGTTATACTTGCGCGTATTCAGATCGAAGGACTTGAATTTCAATTTCGAAAGAAGGAAAAAAACATCCTCATTGGGAGGTGGCGTGGCGTTCGATGCCAACGCGGCGGAGTTATAGAAGGGAAGATTAGACGTAAAATAGCACGCTACATAGTTTAATATAATAATACAATAGCTAGAATAGCATTTTCTTATCCTATAGAACGCGGCGATGACGAGCGAACGCTATTTTCGCGCGATCGCGTGAGGTATTCTTGCAAGACTAAATCCGCCGAGGCCATTTCGTCGTCCAACTGCGCGGTGGTCTTCTTCGAGTCGTTCGCCGCAACTTTTTTCGACGGACCTTCTTTCTTACCCACGTTGATTCTTGGCATAGAAGGAATGAACGAATCTTCTTGTTTACTTTGTAAATCTCGAAGCTTTGAGCCCCTCGGAGGACTTTTCACTTTCGGTAAAACAATCTTCTTTGAAAACATTTGCGCCTCACGCAACTTCTCCTCCAAGATTTGTAACTTTCGCTTCTCCTTTTCCAACTTTTCGTTCGCGTATTCGTCCGCTTGCTGCTGGGCGTCGTTGATCATGTTGTCTGCGCGTTGCATGGCTTCGACTTTGGCCGCTTCGGCTTTTTCGGAGCGGTCGCGATAGAAAGCTGCTTCCTTTTCCGCCCTCGCGGCCGCTTGTCTTGCTGTGCGAACCGCGTCTCTCGCCGCGTGCTTCGTTTGCTCCGCCACCGCATGCGCACCTTGCAAGGCTTGCCACGTCTGTTTAACTCGCTTTTCAAGACGCGAATTTTCAGTTTCCAACGCGCGAAACGCTTCGGGTGCATTCCCAGAAGTTGTCTTCAACGCCGCCTCGGCTTGAGAACGTCTCGCGTCCAAATCGGAAACTTCTTGTTCGAGCTGACGAATCTTATCGAACGCCTCTTCGGCGTGTTCGGCGTGTTTTTCTGCCTCGGCCATCGCCGCCTCAGCGCGTTTGGCTTTAATGATCAACTCTTTCACTTCGGCTTCGAGTTCTTTGATTCGTCCAGAAAATTTAATCGCGTCTACCTCGAACTGTTTCGAAGCTTTAAGTTTGGAAAGTGCGTCCTCGAGCTCTCGCTGGACGTGTTGCTGGTCCTTCTCCACTTGTTCTTTCTTGAGACGCACGTCGCGTAAACCGTCGGCTAACCTTTGGACGAGACTTTTCGCGTTCGCTAATTCGGCGTCGACGTGCGCCGCTTTCTCTTCCGAGCTCTTTTGCGCTTTCTCGGCGGTTTCGACCGCCATCGTCAGTCTGTCCACATCTCTGTCCGTCCGCGCTTCAATTTCTTTACATCGTCGTTCGACGCGCGCGATGGCAACATCTGCGCGTTTCTCGGCTCCCGCGGCGTGTTTTCGAGCATCAGCGAGCGCTATTCTCGCTTGTGCGACTTCATCCGCGTGCTTTCTCGCCAAGCTCGTTGCTTCCATCGACTCAATTCTCGCCGCGTCCGCTGCAATCTTCGCCGATAACTTGGAGTCTTCCAAAGCGGCTTCGGCTTCTTCCGCGCGAGTCGTTTGTTCTCTAATTGATCGCATGAAATCGGCTCGAGCGTCTTCGAGGTCTTGCGCGAGATCGTTGCGTTCAGCTCGAAGTTCCTCAGCTGCACGAATAGCTTGCATTTTCTCGTAGAAGTTTGCCGTCGTCGGCTTGAGGTTTTCGTCGCGCTCTTTATCCGAAACGGACGCTTTATAAGCCGTGAACTCCAGCTTTATGCGGTCAATCTCCGCACCTAAATCGCTCTTTGCTCTTTCCGCGTCGTCCCGAAGTTTCGTCGTCGAGGCGATTTCGTTTTCGAGGTCCTTGATTTTTTTCGCGTACGCTCTTTCGACTTCTTTCGCGGCTGTTTTCGATTGTGTTTTCTGCGCCTGCGTCGCCATCTCAAGTTGTCGTTCGACGTGCTTACACGCCTCCGATTTTGCTTTCAACTCTTTGTCGAGCGCTTCAACTTTTTCGTTGAGTTTTGCAATAACTCCGTTCTTATCGTTCTCGAGCGAGGCATATCGCGTCACCGCTTCTTTCGCGTCCAATTCAGCTCGTTCTCTTTGCTCGTTAATCTCCTCTCGGTGTTGATTGGACGCCACGAGCTCGTCGCGAAGCGCTTCCATCTGCGCCAACAAGCGTGTTTCCGTCTCTTTCTTTGTCTCGTTCAGTTCCTTCTTCGCGTTTGATTTTGCTTGCTCGAGTTCTTTCTGCAAATGTTCAATTTCTCTCGATTTAGCTTTCTCAATGTCAGCGAGTTCTTTACTCAGCGCTTCCGCGTTGCCCTCGAGAGTTTCGATTTCTTTCTGTAAACTCGACTTTGTTTGCTCGAGCTCTTTCAAGAGCGCTGGTTTCACCTTGGGCGTTTTCGGCGTCGTTTGCGCTTGTTCGACGGATTCTAAACGTTCCTCAAGTCTCACTTTTTCGCGCTTCAACGAATCGAGTTCATCGAGCGCCGAATCTCTAGCGAGCTCTGCGGATTTAGAACGCTCGGCGTAGTTGTTCGCGCGACGTTCGGTCGCGTCGTGAATTTGGCGCAAAGAACTAAGCTCCGCGCGAAGACTGGACATGGTTTCGTTCCCGGTAGTCATAGAAAGATCGTTTTCGTCCTCGTCGCTATCGTAGGATTCATCATCCGACAGAGGTCCTCTTTTCTCGTTTTTCTTGTACTTCTTCTTGTCTATAGTCGAGAGCGCGTTATCCTTCTCCGAGCCGCCCGCGTCTTCGTTTGAATTCAGCGCTAAGGATAATTCCAACTCTTTCGCTAACGCCGCTAAATTCTCGTCGCGCATCGTCAACTCCGATTGCGATTTTTCAAAAGCCTCCGTAAGTATGGCGAAATCGTTCGAGAGCGTTAACATTTCGCGTTCGAGCGACGAACACTTTTCGCGCTCAATCGCCAATTCTTCGTTGGCTGCATCTAAAGCATCCGCCGCGTTCGTCGCTGCAGCAGATGCGTCCGCGCAGTGTGACTCTAATTTTTCTATTCGCATTTTCAATTCTTCGACGAGAGCTTCGTTATCATTAGTAGTAGTAGGAGGAGTGTCGTCGTCGTTGTCGTTTTCGTTTTCATCGTCTTCTTTCGCAGACATTGTTGTCGTTGATGTTTCATCGTTGCTCGCTCTTCTCGCCTCCGCCAGTTGCTTCTCCAACTTTTCAATCTTAACGCCGTCTGTCTTTGCTCGAGTTGCCGCGGCTTCCATCGCCACTCGCGCGGTCTTAATCGCCCTTTCAGCTTTCTCTTTCGCTTGATTTGCCAACTCTTTCTGTGTCGCCACTTCCAATTCCAACTGGTCTTTTTCCATCTGAAACGATTGCGAAATGACTGAAGGCGATTTCGGCGGCGTCGCCGGCGGTTTCGATTTCGGCGTCGCCGGTGGCGAAAAAGTCGACTCCCCAACCTTCTTCTTCTCTTCGTTTTCTGCGACCACTGCATCCAACGCGTCCCGTAAACCCTGAATCACCTGTTCGTCGTGTTGCTTCTCCTCGCGATAACTTTGCTTCACAATCTCCAACTCTTTCGTCGCGTCTTCGCACGCGAAACGGAGCAACTTCCCATCCTTCTCAAAGTTCTCTCTCTCCCTTCTCAGCGTATCCCTCAACTCGTCTCTCTGCGATTCAAACTCTTTCTTCTTCCTCTCCGCCTCTTCCTTAAATCTCTGCTCTTCTTCCAACCGCTTCTTCGTTTCCGTAAACGACGACACCGCTCTCTGTAAATTATGCTCTAAACCTTCTATTCTCTGCGTATACACCGAGGACGTCGTCGAGACGTGCTCGTCGAACCTCCGCTTGGCGGTTTCTTCTCGTTCCAGTAATCGCTCGACTTCTTTCTCTAACTTTTGATTCCGTTTCTTCGCTTTCGCGTACTTTTCTTTGTAGTTTTTACTCGCACTCGTCGTGTTGTCGACGTCGTCGTTCGCGACATCTCCGTCGTCTCTCTCCTCTTCCTCCTCTTCGGCGGCGGTATCTCGTTTCGTACCAAATCCTCGCGGACTCCTCTGTCACAGACAAGAACGGACAATGAGTATAAATATATATAATAAACACGCACAAACAAAAAGAGAGAGAGAGAAACCGATTGGAAAAAAGACCGTTTCCCGAGAAACCAAA
>Ga0115552_1002300_pt1 | contig 10947 bp, 6 predicted proteins | sample COGITO_mtgs_1103_3_FD_87178 | JGI IMG/M metagenome (GOLD analysis project Ga0115552, IMG submission 87178) | Pelagic marine microbial communities from North Sea - COGITO_mtgs_110328 | ecosystem: Environmental > Aquatic > Marine > Epipelagic | place: Germany:Helgoland, sampling site Kabeltonne...
AACCTCCTCGTCCTCGTTGTCGTTGTTGGTGTTCGTCGCGCTCCTTTTCCTCCTTTTCCTCCTCCTCGAAAAGGACTGTTCTCGTTCCTCGTCTTCTCACCACCACCGCGACAAGAAGGCCGCAACAAAAGTACTCTCCTCGGAGAAGAAGAAGAAGAAGAAGAAGAGAACATCATCATCTCGTTATGTGTGATGTTATTCTTTCCCGTACGTAAAAATTTTTGTTGGTGCTTTCCAACGGTTTTTTCGAACGAAAATTTTTGAGCGATTGACCGAAGAATTTTCGGCCTTTTTTTTCTCATCAAAAGAAAATTAAAAAACACATCATCACGAGGTACTCATCACATCATCACAAACGCACACAAAAAAAAAAGAATGACGACGACGAAAATGACGACGATTTCGAGGAGAACGACTTTGACTCTTCTCTTCCTCTTCGTCGCGAGCTTTTTGTTTGGGACTTTAACTGTTTTTGTCGTCCAGGTATACCACGCCAACGAGCGTTTTTGTGTGTTGTTTTTTTTCTCGATCATTTTTCTCAAAATCATCATCATCGTCGCGCGTTTTGGCGGCTTTGTTTGTTTTTTTTTTCTCATCGTCGCGGTCTCCACACTCCGCTCCCCTTCCGGCGCGTCGTCGTCGTTTACGTCGCGTTCTGTCTGTCTGTCGGGGTCGATCTCGGTTTGAAGGGTGTTTCTCTCGAAAGTTCTTCTTCTGTTTCTTCTTTTCGACGAAAACGGAGGATTGGAGGAAAAAATGGGTTCTTCTCGATGATGTTGGGAAGAACACCAACCACTTCATCGAAACTCTCTTTTCGCGGGGTGCGAAAAATACTAACCACCAAAATGTTTGTTTCTCTACTTTGATGACATAACACAGGCGCAAGAATACGATGACGATGGTTTAAGGCCAGCGGAACCGTACGACGACGTTCCAGATTACGGTCCAGACTACGGCGATTACGGCGGCATGGGCGGCATGGGCGGCATGGGCGACTACGGCGGCGGCGACTACGGCGACTACGGCGGCCAAGGAGAAGAGGAAGAGTTGGAAATGCCGGAAGGTCCGTACGAAGTCGAACCGTTAGGGAAGGAGAATTTCACATCCATTTTGAAAGACTTGGACGGAGCTTTAGTAGAGTTTTACGCGCCGTGGTGTGGACACTGTAAAAAGTTGGAGCCGCATTACGAATACGCCGCGAGAGCTGTGAAAGAGAGCGAAAAGTTGGAAGGTAAGAACGTGAAGTTGTTCAAAGTTGACGCGACCTTGGAAGAAGCGCTAGCGAAAGAATTGGGCGTGGAAGGGTTTCCAACCATGAAGTGGTTCGAGAAAGGCGAGTTGAAGAAGGATTACCAATCCGGAAGAGACCAATACGCCATCGCGAATTACGTCGAGCGTCAAATGGGCGAACCGAGCGTTGATTTGACGACGATGAAAGTGTTCACCGGCGAAGAGGCGCCGAAGAAAGTGAAAGAGGCGAAAGAAGACGGCGATGAAGGCGAAGAAGAAGACGAGGATGAAGACGAAGATGAAGAAAAGCGAGCGACTTTGATCGCGGTTTTCGACGAATTGGGCTCTTCCCCAGCCTTCGCGGACTTTTACGCCATGGCGAAAGATATCGATCTCAACGGCCTCGACGTAGCGCACACAGATAATCGCGCGAACGTTGCCAAATTGGGCCTGACCAATTTCAAAAGACCGTCCAACCCGGCGATGGTTTTGATGTTTGAAAACGAAAAAGGCGAGAAATCTTTCGCCGAGTACGACGGCAAATGGGAGGCGAAAGAGATCACCAAGTTTGCCGCCGTCGCGCAACTTCCATGGGTCATTCCATTCGAGCAAGAATACATCAACAAAGTCTTTGAATCTGGCGTGACTGCGCAAGTTTTGGTCTTTCACGACGGCGAGAACGAGGAAACTGCGAAAGAACTCCACGCCCTCCTCGAGGAAGTTTCCAAGGAAGACAACAAGAGCGGCAAGATTTTGTTCGTCACCGTGGACATTAAAGGTAGCGATGCCGAGGGTGTTTTGGAATACTTTGACGTGGTCGTCGGCGAGGACGAGTTCCAACCGCAAGCGGTCATCTTTTCGCAACCAAGCGAACCCGAACCGGTGAATAAGGACGAGAAGGAGAAACCACGCATCGAAGAAGGCCAAAAGAAGTATAAGCTCGAAAACGCGCCGACGATTACGAAACCAATCATGCAACAGTTCATCAAAGCTTTCGAAGCGGGTTTGTTGCAGGAACACTTAAAGTCCGAACCTATTCCGGAGGAAAACTACGGTCCGTTGTACAAAGTTGTCGGCGAAAACTTTGATGAAATGGTCAACGACAGCGAAACGGATGTCTTTCTCGAAGTGTACGCGCCGTGGTGCGGGCACTGCAAAGAACTCGCGCCGACAATCAAGAAACTCGCCAAGAGGTTCAAAGACGTGCCGACGGTGAAAATTTGCGATATGGACGGTACCGCGAACGAGCATCCTTTAGTAAAGGATGCGAAAGGTTTCCCGGCGATTTATTTCTTTCCCGCCGGGGAGAAAGGTGTAAGAGTTCCATGGGACGAAGAGGAGAAGAGAACGGTTGGCGGCTTCACGAGATTTATTCAAGCGAACGCAAAACTTCCGTTTGATTTGCCGAAAATTAAGTCCAAGGAAGAAAAAGCTGCGGAGAGGGAAGCGAAGAAGAAAGCCAAGGAGTTCGAAGAGGCGCACGAAGAGTTGTAAACGTGGACCGTCCCGAGAGTTATAAATAAATATAAATTAAGTACGTATATTATTCTTATTCTAATGATCACTTGCCTCGTCCTTCTTCTCTTTCGATTGCTCGATAGGCGATGTCGCTTCGACAGAAACCGTTCGGCCAATCGATTTTATCGATGGCCACGTACGCGTTCTTCGTCGCCTCTTTCACGGACGTACCCATCGCAGTTATCCCCAAAACTCGACCACCGTTCGCTAATATCTCCCCATTCTCTCCACTCGCCGTTCCGGCGTGAAAGATTTTCGTTTTTGCCGTCGATTCTTCCGCGCCTTGTAAATTTTTAATCTCGTCGCCTTTCGAGTAACTTCCCGGGTACCCTTTCGCCGCTAAAACAACATTAACAGCTGGTTCTTTGCTCCATTTCACGCTCTTCACGTCGTCGTCGGTGATATTATTCGTCGCTGCGGCGTATAAAAGCTGGCACAAATCGCTTTCCATTCTCGCCATTAACGTTTGGCACTCGGGATCGCCAAAGCGCACGTTGTGTTCCAACAGTTTTACTTTTTTCGTTTTCTCGTCAATCATCAACCCGGCAAAGATGACGCCATTATACTCGCACCCTTCTTCACGCATTCCTCTCACCGTTGGCTCGATGATATTCTTCATCACGTCCTCTTCAATCTCTTTCGTGACCACTGGAGCTGGCGAATACGCGCCCATACCACCGGTGTTCAATCCGGTATCGCCGTCGCCAACTCTTTTGTGGTCTTGCGCCGACGCTAACGGAACCGCAACGTCGCCCCCGACGACGGCAAAAAACGACGCCTCCTCGCCAAACAAAGTCTCCTCGATTACGATCGTATCGCCGGCATCGCCAAACTGTTTATTCAACATCAGCTCGTCGATGGCTTTTTCCGCCTCCTCGACGGTTTCAGCCATAATCACGCCTTTCCCGGCAGCCAAACCAGACGTTTTAATCACAATCGGCGCTCCCGTCACCGTTCTCACGTACTCCTTCGCCTTTTCCGCGTCGCTAAAAACCTCGTACGTGGCTGTCGGAATGTTATACTTCCTACACAAGTTCTTCATGAACTCCTTGGACCCTTCCAACTGCGCCGCTTTCTTCGACGGTCCAAACACGTTGATATTTTCCGCTCTCAAACTGTCCGCTAACCCGTCCACCAGCGGCGCTTCCGGCCCAACGACGACTAAATCGATAGCGTTCGATTTGCAAAATTTCACCACATCCGCGTGATTCGATTCAGAAACGTCCGCGATGGATGTCACGGTCGGCTCCGTCGCGATACCGGCGTTCCCCGGTAACGCGAACACTTTCTCGCACGTTTCAGACTGGAGCAAACGATAGATTAACGCGTGCTCGCGACCACCGGAGCCGATGACCAGAACGTTTTTCTTCTTTTTTTTCGACGAAGACGCCGGTGCCACAGCTGAGAAGACAATCGCGGAAGAAGAGGAAGACGACGACGCGCTTCCTCCTCGTCTTCTTCCGCTTCTTCTCGTTGATTTAACAAACATCATCATCATCATCATCTTCCCCGAGGATACAGAGGAGGAGTTCTTCTTCGTTCTCGAAAAAGAAGAAGGAAAAACCTTCTTTGTTGTTCCTCTCAAAGTCGTTCGCCCCATCGTGGTAGTAGTATTACTCGTCGTCATCATCATCGACGTCGTCGTCGTCATCGTCGTCTGTTTCCCGCGAGGATCGTTCGTGTTAGAACAGAGAGGTGTTTTCGTGTGTGTAAAAGAACAACACCTTTTCAAAAATGAGAGACACATTTTGAATTTAGGGTCTAGGGTTTACATCAAGAAAAGATCTCTTCTTTTTCCGAAAATTCTTTTTTTTTTATCCAAACAACACCAACAAGAAAAGAAATCATTTCATCCAAACGCGCACAACAGACGACAAAGGCACGACGCGCGAAGAAGAAGAAGTCGAGATTCTCGATTTCGCAAATACAAAATCGAGTGGTTTTAGTTAAACTTTGACACGTGCGCGCGTAAAATGAGCGTTTTCACGGTCGCGTCGACGTCGTCGATGACGTTTTTGAGTTCCTTTTCTTCGCGAATTTCGATGTCCTCTTCCTCTGCCTCCTCTTCCTCGAAAAGAAACGTCTCGTCGTCGCTCGTTGGGTTTTCTTCCTCCTCCTCCTCCTCCTCCTCGAGAGCCACGGGAAAGCGAAGGGAAAAAAGAACGTTTCGAATCGAGGCGATGGCCGTCGCGGACACGAACGCGGAGATTGATTTCGCCAAGTACGTGAAAGAAAAGAACGCGGCGATCGAGCAAGCGTTGTCCGATTCCGTCCCAACCATTTATCCAGAACGTTTGCACGAATCCATGAGATATTCTTTACTCGCCGGTGGGAAAAGAATTCGTCCGTGTTTAGCAATCGCGGCGTGCGAGATGGTTGGAGGCGCACAAGAAGTGGTCATGCCAACGGCGTGCGCGCTGGAGATGATCCACACGATGAGTTTGATCCACGACGATTTACCGATGATGGATAACGACGATTTTCGAAGAGGCGTGCCGACGAATCATAAAGTGTACGGGGAAGAGATGGCTATTTTAGCCGGCGACGCGTTGTTGTCGCACGCGTTCGAGTACATCGCGAGAGAGACAAAAGGGGTTCCGGCGGAGAAGATTTTACGCGTGATAGCGGATGTTGGGAAGTGCGTCGGGTCGGAAGGACTCGTTGGTGGCCAAGTTGTGGACATCGAAAGCGAAGGTTTGGCGATGGAAGGGAAACCGGTCAGTTTGGAAACGCTGAAGTATATTCACGCGCACAAGACTGGGGCGTTGTTGGAGACGGCGGTGGTTTCCGGAGCGATTTTGGGTGGCGGAACCGAAGAGGATATCGAGCGATTGGGGAAGTACGCGTACGATATTGGATTGGCGTTTCAGGTTGTGGATGATATTTTGGATTGCACGGCGACGAGCGAGGAGTTAGGCAAAACGGCTGGTAAAGACGTCGCGGTTGGTAAGGCGACGTACCCGAGTTTATTAGGATTGGAGGAGTCGCAGAGGATAGCAGATGAGTTAATTAAGAGCGCGAAGGAACAGTTATCGGTGTACGATCAAAAGAAAGCCGCGCCGCTCATTGGCTTAGCCGATTACATTAAAAACAGAAAGAATTAAGAGAGAGAGAGAGAAACGAGGAGGACCGATATATAAGCGCGCTTATTCTCGGAAGATTCTTTTTTTGCGTATTGTAATAATAATTAAACTTCTTACTGAAACATTTTGCGAACATGGTGTACATACATACGAGACGGGCGCGAAGAAAGAGGTTCGAGCGGGGAGCGACGTTTATTTAGTTCGTTGCTTTACGCTTCGTCAACGCATTCATGCGCTCCCGAAACTCTTCCGCCGCAGATTTCGCTTTCGCAACCGGTGATTTCTCAGCAGCAGGAGCTGTTGTTGTTGTTGCTGCTGCTATGTTCACGTCTCTCGGGGAAAGCTTGAATCCTTTCGAAGCGGAACCGCCGGTACTTTTACCTTGTGAAGCGAAACTGCTCCCAAAGTTCCTCGGCGTCGCGCGAAAAGCAAAAGAGCTTCCACCGTTTTCCTTTTCAGAGATAGCGGCGGAAGGAGTAGAAGACGAAACAGACAACAGCTTCTTCTTTCGACTGTTCTCAACTTTCGCCAAACCTCTGTTCACGTACGCTTGGAACGCCGAACTCGTCTGTCGCAAGTGTTCGTTCACGTCGACTCGAGAAATTTTCTCCTCGCACTTGGTGAAATTGTACAGTTGTTCGAGACCTTGGACGGTCGTGTCCTTGTCGCCGATTTTTGCGAAAATGCCCGACAGTTCCTCTCGAACTTTCGATTCGATTTCATCCTCTCCGGAAAGGATTTTCAAACTCGCGCGAACCTGTCGCAACAACGAAGGAAGTTGATCCGACTCGCTCTCCAACTCTGGTATTTTTACGTTCATACCAGTCAAAGCTAACTTGGCGTACTTTTCCGCGGACGGACCGATGAGTTTGCATACCTCGTGAACCACCGCGCGAACGATTCGAATGTTCTTGTTCCCGTACTCGTCGTCGCGTTCACCCTCGAGAATGAACTCTTCGCCTTTGAAGGAGTAAAATTCGTGCACCGCGGAGAAAATTGAGGCGACGTTGATGCCGGATTCCACGAGCTCTTCGAGCTGAAACGCGAGTTTGACGAGACATTTCGCGACTAAAGTTTCAAACAAAGCTACTTTTGCTTCGGTATTTTCGGCATTAGCGTTCTTCTTGCTCAGATGATGCGCAGTTGTAGTCGTTGTCGCCGCGTTAGCGTCGCCCAACGAAGAGAAATCCGGGACGCCTTCCCCGGATAACAACTTGATCAAACTGACCATAGAATTCGTCTTGGAAAAGTTTTCCATGGCTTTCTCTGCGAGCGCGTTGAGCGCATTCAAATAATCCGAAGATTCCAAAACAGTTGTAGTTGATTCAAAAGAAGATATGCTTGAACTATTATCCATGGCCAAAACCAACTGCGAGAGCACAGAGGCGAGGACGTTTCTGGTCGTTGCTTCCGAAGCGCCGTTCGCTAAGATGGACTCTTTCAAGACCGCGTGCATAGTCATCAACGCGTACTTACAGCCACGCAGTAACGTTTCGTACTCCTCTCGCTCTTCCTCGATCTTCTTGTTCGTTTTACTCTTTTTGTGCTTCTCGCATTTTTTCTTCGCTTTCACCGCGTTTTCAAAGAAAATCGGCAGCTCGTCAGATAAAAACATGAGTAAAGGTCCGATAGTTCCAGAAATCTCGTGTTTAAACGCGTCCGACATGGCGTGCGCGTTCATTTCGTGACACAACGCTTTTAAACCTTCCACACACTCGTCGTCTTCGTCTGCCGTGGCTCTCGCGAGCGCTTGGTCCCAAATAGAAGGTCTCGCCGGTGGCGTGACTGGCGGTTCGAGGTCCTTCCCGCCGTCAACGTTGAGTTGTTTCAAGTCACACATTTGAAAAAAGTCTCCACTGGAACTTCGAGAGACGTTTTCTTTGACCGCATTATCAAACATAACCTCGAGATTGTCCACGTCCATGTTGTCGTCGTCCAAAATACTTTTTCTTTCGGCGAACTTTTCCGTCGGCTTCTGGGCGGACGGAGGCACGAATACTTTCTCGACGGTGCCCAGATTTTTATAATTTTCCGGGATATTGAGCGCTGCCGGTTTCTTCATCGCGCTCGATGTAGTAATAGCACCATTGCTGGTAAAATCAATGGGAAATTCCTTGTTAATTCTCGCGTCAATAGCCGAACACAAACCGTGCGGTAATTTCTCAATGGCTTTCAGCGCGTCTTCGCGAGTCACCGTGCGCTTCTTCTTTATACTACTGCTGGTCGTGCTATTACTAGAATTACTCGCCGCATCTATCGTGCGTTCCATTTTCATGGCAGTTTCAAAGAGATTCGAAGCTGCTACGCGAACGTCGCTCGATTTGTCCTTAAAGCCAACCGCGGCAAACGCCATGGCAGGTTGTAAGAGAAGCGCGATATCGTCCGCCGCTTTGGCCGTGGCGGCGTTCTTTTCAATAGCCTCTATCGTTTCGCGGCAAAAGTCCATAGCCTCGCGTTTACCATCCGCACACAAAGTGCCAACGGAAGAAGAATTCGACGAGGAAGTCGCGAGCTCGACGAATTTATTTGCAAACTGTTCTAAAACTACAGCTTCACCAACGGCGACGCCCCAATCGGAGATCAAAGAAAACGCAGCTTCTCTGACAAATCTCTTGGAGTCGCCGACGTGTTTCGCGCAATCGCTCAACACCAATCGTCCAACTTTCTCGACGTTTTCCCCACACTTCAACGCGAATTGTCCGGCAAGCTGTAACGCTTGAGATGCTAAGTTGGCGTTAGAGTCCGTAAATCTCGCTCGCAAAGCTGAAAAAAGCGCGTCGAGTCCAAAGACTTCGATGTTACTCGGCGCTGAGTCGAGAATAGATTTCAACTTGTCGAGCGCGGCGGATCGACGCTTCCAGTTACCATCCGCGGTATCGCGGAGTAAGGCGTCCGTAATTTTCAAACTCAAATCGGCGGCGCAGCAGCCAGTGTTTTTATTGTTATTTTTCTTGTTGATGTTGTTGCCGCTGCTACTGCTCGTGCTTGCGTTTTTTCTATCGCTTCGCTCTTGTTTTCTCTTTGGAGCCGCTGCGACATTCTCTCCAGCACCAGCTTTCGTTGGCGCCGTCGAATTCGCAGATGGCAGCGCTGGCGTAATCTTTGCGCATATCTCGTTCATTTTTTTCATTTTACTATCGTCCACTCCGGCGAGATGTTGCGAGGAAAGTGTTTTCATCCCGCCGGCTCTCCCCGCGAGCGTGCCGAGAAACTCCTGCGAAGCCTTCCTCGTTTCCGGATCTTTATCCTCTAAAAGTTTAACCACTGTCGCAACTAATTCGCTCGCACTAATCGTCTTCTTCGCCTCCTGCAATGAAAACGACGCGCTCGATCGCGTCAACCATTTCAAAGTTTCCAATTTCGCTTTGCCGACTTTGTGTTGCAATCCGTATTTTACCACGTCTTCTGGCGAGTCGCAAAATGCGAAACATCGCAATGAAATGGCATCCAACGTGTTCGCAATCGCACTCGTCACGAATGCGTTCTTATCTTTTAATTTATCCAGTAAAGCACTGAGCAGCATTTTTGCGTCTTTACTAAAATCCGCTCTCGCGTTCAAACATAACTTTTCGATCGATTTCGACGCCTCCGCGACGCAATTCGCGTTGGCGTCTTTCGAGATGACTTTCTTGAGCACTTTTTGAAGCTCCATGAACTCTTCTTTTTGTAAACGCGCGGACGAAGAGCACGCGTCGGTGAGTTGCTTCAGCGCGTGTAAGCGGTGTCGCCAATTCGAAGATACCACGGCTTCCCAAAATTTTGGAATATCTTCGTCCGTGGATGGTTTGTCCAATGCTTTGAGCACCGAGAACGGCTCCGCGGAATCGTACGGATCTTCGTTCAAGTCGTCTGCACCTGCCACCGCTTCTACCTTTTCGGTAACACTATCTTCTGTACTACATTCAGACGTAGACGTTGTCGTCTTTTTCGTTCTCATCTCTTTTTGCAACGAAATCAAAAACCTCGTCGCTTTCATCGAACCTCTTTCTTTCCCGTCCGCCGTCTCCTTCGCCAACGACGCCTCCACCTCGCCTTTCATCGTTTTCGACAACTTGTCTTTCATCTTCTCCATCACGACTTGATCTCCGACCCATTTCGCGCACTCCACGATAACTCTCTTCCCTTCATTTCTCACCTTTTCGTCTCGATGCCCGATGGCTTCTTTGGCTCCGTCTAAACACTTCATCCAGTTCAACGCGCCTCTCTTCCCGCACCCGAACTGTTCGCACGCGAGCGCTAAACACTTACTCGCCGCCAACGCGACTTTCGGTACCTTATGCCCGCTCGCTTTCGATAACACCTCGATCGCTAACTCCGATTGTTCCATCTCCACGAACAAGCAAAACGTTTCCGTGGCAAAACTCACCGCTTTCGGTCTCCCGAAGAACGCTTTCGAGACCAGCGCTGGCAACACTTTCGCCCCAACGTCTTCCGCGAATTCTTTCACACCACCCTCGCTTTTCGATGACGACGACGACGTGAACAAAAACGAGACTAACTCGCGATCGATCATCTTCCTCAACCTTTGATTCGTTCTCTCTAAAGCCACGTCTAAGGCGTTCGCGTTCGTCTCGGAGACGATTTTATGCATCGCTTCTTTAAAATAGTCGATGATTTCGAAATTCTTCTCGTAGTCGTTGGTCTTCGTTTCCTTCTTCTCGTCTTTGGCGAAATCATCATCGAAAGACGACGACGAGACCATCGATTCGTACGCTCTCGATCGGACTTTCCAGTGCGCGTGTTGACATTGCGCCGCGAACGAGAGCTTTACAGTCGCTTTTAAAATCTCTTCTTCTTCCTCGTTAAAGTTGTTTTCAAAGCTCATTTTATGTGTACTCTACTTATATATATATATAACCCGCGTTTAAACAAAAGGTAGAAGAAGAGTATATGTAAGAGAGAGATGTGTGATGTGGAACAGAAATGAAGAGCGAAGAGCTGTTCTTTGAAGATTTGAATTTTTTTCGTTTTTTTTCTCTGCGGCTGCAAAAAAACGCTCCTCTCTTTTTCATCACCTCTTTTTTTTCACCTTTTTCGCTTCTTTTTTTCTCTTTGTGTGGGATTGTGGGATTGTGGGACGAACACAAACAACCAAAGAACCAAAAAGACGAAAACA
>Ga0115552_1002309_pt1 | contig 10940 bp, 10 predicted proteins | sample COGITO_mtgs_1103_3_FD_87178 | JGI IMG/M metagenome (GOLD analysis project Ga0115552, IMG submission 87178) | Pelagic marine microbial communities from North Sea - COGITO_mtgs_110328 | ecosystem: Environmental > Aquatic > Marine > Epipelagic | place: Germany:Helgoland, sampling site Kabeltonne...
TAAAAATTACTATTATTTATTTAACGATTTTTCGAAAAAAATATTAGAGGATTGGGTAAAGAAAAAGGTATGTTTTGGTGATAAAACGCTTTATAAATACATTTCTGAATACTCGAGAGAAAACGTGAAAAAGTTCAGAGCTCGTGTACAAAAACTTTACCCAAACGAAACGTTCGAAGAAGCTGCAAAGGTACTCGTCACGGAATCGATACGTCCGTTATTACATGATATAATAGACGATTTAACGAAGTTTCTGAAACCAATGGGTGATTTGATCATTAGTGGTGGTGAAGCTGTAAATTTTCATTTAACTCAAAATGATAGAGTAATAACATCGGATATTGATACAAAATTTGTACCTAAAATGAAACCCGATGATAAGTATTTTGGTAAATTACAAGCGATTAAACTTTTACTTTGGAATAAATTGGGTGAGATAGCACAACGTGATAATTATAAAATTATAGATACAGTTCTTAAAGAAACAGGTCAATATTTTACCAATAAAGATATTAACTATTATAACTTGGATGATGCGGCATACAGAACAAATTGGGCTCATATAGTTGCGAAGTATATCGGTCTATCAAGCGCTACTAGTAAAGAATCTAAGGGATACCATGTTACACGAAGGTACTCGTTAATGCCTAAACGTAAAAACGTAAAAAATGCGTCTAATGTACTCATAGATGTTGAATTGTTTACGTTAGATATGAAGTTTCGTTTGGTTAATACGAAAACTGGTAAACTTGAAGATCAAAATTTTGGAGGTATTCTCGATATTGCTTTTATGCGTCCAAAACAACTTGGTTATAACGTCGCAAAAGCAAATTTTAGAGGTGGTACTAACATGTCGTTTACAAATCAAAATAGGAACTTTTCTTACGTAAAAAAGTATAAATATCTTAGTATACCGACAAAGCATTATCTCATAGAAGACATATATACCATGCAAAAGATGGGTCTCAGACCAGGTAAAAAGGAAAAAGATAGGAAACGCATGCTTGCATTGGGTAGATTGATGGTGAAAAAGAGGATTTTAAGTACAGATTCTATAGATACGATTGCGAAAAAGGTTGGTATCAAACTCGGTAAACCTGCTCATACGTTCCGAAAGTATACAAAAGTAGGACCAAGTATAATGAAAAGGGCATCTGAAGTTAAACCAAAAAAGTACCATTTAGCAACAACAACACCTTCTAAACCAAAATTGAGTAAAGATCTATTTTACGGGTTAAAAGCAAACCATAATGAAATGAAAACACCTCCTAATTATTTACGAACTCATTCTAATCAGGTTTTTAATATGGAAAAAATGAAATGGAGACCAAATCCAAACCAAAACTATGTACGTAATGAAATGAATTTCAGACCAAATAAACCAAGGCCTTTACCATCGAAAATAAATAATGTACGAATGGAGGAAACATTATACGGATTCAAACCGGTTAGAGACCAATGGGTACCTAAACCAATTCTAGAGAGATCCGCAATGATACCATTTATTGGTTTAAAGAAATGAGACCAATGTAATATATAAATGATTTACGGTACACCAATCAAAGGTGAAGATGGTATGTACCATGTTAAGGCGCTCACACAAGAAAACAAAAAATGTTTTATTAAACTTTCGAATGTTAAAGTCTTAGATGTTGATGTAAGTACTACAGGAGAAGTATCATTCGAAATCACAGGGGAAGAAAACCAGTCTAAAATTGACACTATCAACGCGTCTATTCTTTCTTCGGCTCTAGAAAATAGTAAAGAATGGTTCGGAAAAGAACTTCCAGAAAAAATTATAAATAACGCTTTTACAAAATCCGAAGATATATCAACAGATGTTATAGAAGCAACTCGTATTTTCGATTCTGAAAAACAAACAATTGAATTGTCTGATAGTAATAATGTATTTTGTTCAGGGAAAGTTTGTTCATTATTTGTGGAATTTGCAGGAATATGGTTTGCTAAGAAAGCGTTTGGACCGTCATGGAATCTTGTTCAGGTAAAAATTCATGAAGACAAAAGTGAAGAACCTGAGAAAGAAGAATCTCCAGTCGAATCTTACCCAGAAGAATACATGTTTGAAGATGAAACTGAAGTCGAAGATTCGAAATAAAAAAAATTTATTTAGTATATATAAAGATGATGAAGAGATATAATAAAATCCCAGTTAGAAAAGTTATACTCGCCCTCGCTATCGCGGTAGCAATTTACTACATAACAACTTCCTATTCCTCTATGTATTCCGTCAAGGAACAGGGATTTGAATTCAGTGCACCAGCTAAGGAAAAGGTAGAAGGTGCGGCGGCAGAAGCGCCAGCGTCTAGATGCGAAATGAAAGCGGGTACCGGTTTGGCGTCCTCTCTCCTCCCAAAAGAAGTTGCGTCCCAGGAAGACTTCGGTGAATTTGCACCAGAAGATATACTCGCCGGACAAAACTTTCTCGAACCAAGACAACAAATTGGTTTCCCAGAAACAGTCGGTGGTGCCTTGAGAAACGGTAACAGACAAGTTCGCGCCGATCCACCAAATAATAAAGAACCATTCGTATGGAATAACTCCACTATAGCACCAGATACTATGCGTCGCCCATTGTGTTAATTAATTAAAGAATAAAAACGTATTTTATATAAAAACATTATGTCGGGAAATCCTACAGAAGAACTTTCAAACAGCGTCTCTAAATTGGTTGAGCTTAACAAGCAAATTACAGAAGCCCGAGAAGATATAAAGATTTTAGTACAAGCAGAAAAGTCTTTAAAATTACAGGTAAAGAAAACTATGACAGACAATGGTTTAGATGTCATAAACCTTAAAAAGGGTAAAATTTCAGTTAAGAAAAGTTCCAGGAAACAAGGTTTAAACAAAACCTCAGTTATGGAAGGTCTCACTACATATTTTGACGGAAACGAAGATCAAGCAACAAATTGCTTAAAGGTTATACTCGATAGCTTACCAACAAAGGAATCTACCTCTCTTTCTCTAACGGGTATCAAAGATAAAAAACAAGAATAATGGTTTGGAATCAATACGTATACGAAGCTATGAACGGTAATGAAGCCTATAATAGCGATAACGACGAAATCATTGAACAAAATGAACCTTTACATATAAACGATTGGGAATTGAAACACCAAGAACACCTTCGTTATATGTGGGGGATACTACAACAGTATCTATACGATGCGACAATGTCACATCTTATTTTAAAATACGCAAATTATGACGAATTTGTTGAATTTTGCTTTTACAACTCCCAATACGGGTCCTAGATTAAATTGTAATTATAATATATAAATAAACATGTTACCAGATATCACATCACAAAAAGTCGCTTTACCAGCTTCGCTTTTTTTAGCGCTCAGTCCAGGTATTCTTCTCAGAACAAATGGTTCAAAAATCGCGTTCAGAGATGGTCTCACAGGTCAAACTGCAGTTCTCTTTCACGCACTCGTATTCTTCCTCGCATTCTCTCTCATTTCCCAGGCTATGGGTATCGTTCTCACGAAAACAGACCTAATTGTTACAACCATGCTCTTCGTTCTACTCAGTCCAGGTATTCTCTTGAATATACCACCAGGATCCAAAGGTCTCTTCATGTCAGGACAAACAAGTCTGTCGTCCGCCGTTGTACACACTCTCGTGTTCGCACTCGTGTTCGCTCTTTTGAGAAAGCAATTTCCTCAGTATTATTAAACGATGAAATGGAGTACTTGGTTATTGGACCAGGTGCAATGGGTGGATTTTCAATGCTAGGATACCTTAAAACAATAGAAGAATCACTCGATAATATAAAAGAATATTCAGGCGCATCAGCAGGTGCAATAATATCTGTTTTTTTAGCATTAGGGTTTAGTATCGATGATATACTATATAAGTTAGCTGAACTTGAAGGTAATAAATTAGTCAAACTTAATTTAAAATGCTTCATGAATAAATACGGGTTAGTTGATTTAAAACCTATACGCGATAAATTTGTAGACATTTTTGAATCAGATCCAACCTTTTTAGATATAGAAAAGAAAATATACATTTCCGCATTTTGTGTAAATACTTCTAGGACTGTTTATTTTTCAAAAGATACACACCCAGATATGAAAGTCATAGATGCGTTATGTATGAGTATAGCAATACCGTTTATATTTTCGTCATACAGATACGAAGGGATGGTATACGTAGATGGTGGTACTTTAGAAACATTACCATCAGCGCCATTTCTCGACAAAAAAACAAATAAAGTTTTATGTATTCGTATGAAAATGGAACCAGAATTCATAAAAGATATAACAAGTCCAAAACAGTTTGCAGAAGCATTGATAGCGTCTACATTAAATAATAGACAACAAAATGTATTAAACAATTGCAAAGTTGTTGATATAGATATAGGACAAGTTGATGTTTTCAATTTCAACATGACGTACGAAGAAAAAATGAAATTGTATTTAAAAGGTATGGAAACGTAATATTGTTATAAACTTTTTTTGTTGGTTTATAACAATATGGATGCCTGTGATCCAACGATAAATATAAAAGATCTCAAAACACTTATTAAACAAAATACAGGCGCAGACCTTAAATTATCACGAAGTCAGATTTGTGATGTTTATGCGACTACACAGGATGGTAAATTACCTTTACCACCTCTCATAATAAGTTCAGATAGATCCTTTTTATATGATAGAAAATCACCGCTAACACGATTAGATTTCGAAAAATTGTTTAGTTCGACGACCAAAATTGCATCTATACGCCGAATAGCAAAAAAGGTAGGTGTATCAAGACACTCAGACCCTACTCTAACAAAAAGACAACTAGTCGATATTATAGGTAGACGTCTCAGAGGTTTAAATATTAATGAACCTATCCGACTCCGAACTATACCGAAAAGGAAAACGGAAACTAATTATGGTAATGTTAACTCTAACAGTACATTAAATTATAACAATAATGTTAATGGAAACGTAAATGTAAATAGAAATAGAAATGCGACTAATAACACGGGTGTACGAAATAACAATAATAACAGTAATAATACTCCTAAACAAATTAAGTTTAAACCATCTAAATTAATATTTAAAAAATCGAATTCAAACGATGGACGAGCCGATATATATAGTGCTACAAAAATGGTAAACAGAGGTAGAGAACGACTACCCAGTAATTTATTTAATAAATATTTTAATAGACGTAGTACCAGTAATCGTGTATTATCATCTAATAAATTGGCCGCACGTGATGCAGAAAAAGTTATATTTTATTCAAATAAACCCGAAAATGCCTATAAAAAATTGGTCACGCAAGGTAAAATAAACGAACCATTTAACACGTTTAAAAAAAAATACGACAGTGAAAAAAAGAAATTTTATAAAATTACTAACGCTGAAAAAATCACAACGGGTAAAAAAACACCGTTTAAAGGTTCCAGAATTTCATTATTTGGTAAACAAAAAACAAATACGGAACCTCAAACACCACAAGCGTCGGTAACACAGAGTACTGCAGTTCCTCGAACACCAGTTGCTAGAAACTTGAATGCGAATTTTAAAAGGGAACAGGAAAAGGAATTACAAACATACCTAAACGATAACGAAATTGCAAATCAATCTGTAAGAAACGGGTTCATAAAAATGCTTAATAACGGAACTAATTTATCAAACATAAAAACAAAAATTCGTAACAAAATTAGTAAAAATCTTGAAGAACAGCAGAAAAAGAATAACGCGAATAGAAAAGAACAACAGGAAAAAAACAACGCAATTAAACGTAGAAATGAAGGTAACGCGTTAAAAAATACGTATAACACCTATAATAGTGTATCTATTAACAATAAAAATAAAATCATTTCGAATTACGTAAACGGTAAGAAAAAACAGGTTAGAGCAGGTTTTTTTGGAGGTACAAAAAACGGTAACGGGCCCATGTATGCTTCAATTAATAACGTTAAGAAGGAAATTTCAAATAGAAATGCTAAAAGTAAGGCAAATATTACCGCCAAAGAAACAAAGGAACGTTTAAATACAGAAGCTCAAGAAAGAAAAGAAAAGAAAAAAGCAAATAGAAATGCTAAAAATGAACAACAAAGACTTAACAAAGAAGAAAAAGAAGAAAAGAAAAAAGAAGAAAAAGAAGCTAGAAAAAATCTAGTAGTAACTCTATTAAAACAAAATAGGTTCCAAAATATTAAAACGAATCCAGCCGTTTTGAAAATAGCAGAAAGGTTCATCGATCAAAAACCATTCGCAGCTAAAAACATTGAAGGTGTTGAGTCAAAAATAAAAAAGATAATTACACTGGCATTCGAAGGTGATGAAAGAAAAAGACGCACATCTCTATCACAATATGCAAAGGCACAAGGTTTAAACCTTAATAACAAAAACGTCATTGAACTTATTAAAAATCCAACATCGACAAATAAAAATATTAATGAACTCGTTAAAATGAGAAACCAAGATAAACAAAAACGCGAAGCTGAAGTACAAGATATCAGAAATGATGAGGAAAATGTCATAAACGCTAACGTAAACACAATACTAAAAACGTATGTTAATGGAAAATCGGAATATACAAACATTAATAAGGTTAAGGAGGCTATCGAAAAGGTAAAAACGAATAAGGGTTTAGTCGCGGAACAAAAGGTAAAAAATAAAGAAAAGTTAGAACGTAAAGTTGAAACGTATAAAGGTTCGTACGGTAACACTTTCAATACCGTCTCTAAACCCGTACTTAACGCGTTTAATAAAGGTACCATAAATTATAAAACAGCTGATAAGGAATTGGACAAACTCGTTCAGAAAAAATCCAATGATAACGCTAAGATTGCGGCAAACAAAAATAACGCTACCAACCTCGCTCGTAAACAAACCGGTGCAATTGCTTTAAGAAATACGTATAAAAATAAACTCAACGATCCTACTATTCAAAAAATCATTTCGAACTTCGAAACTCGAAAAACAAAAGGGTTTCTTACTAAAACTATAAAATATAATACCATAAATAATGCTAATGCCGCGATCCAAAAAATACAACAAAATAAGGAAAATAAACAGGCGAAACTAAATAAAAAAGAAAAGAATAAACAAAATAAAAGTAACAAAAAAGAAGCTGAAAAACAAGCTAATGTACAAAAACGTCAAGAGTCTCGTAAAGAGTTTGAACAGTTTCTCAAAAACCAAACTAACCCAAGATTGAGTTATGAAAATATTATGAAAATGCGAAGTATATCTTTACTACACAATCACGTCCACTTAAGAGGTAAAAATGTAAGTGTGGCAAAGGAAGAAGCTAAGAAAATAATTGACGATAAAAAGAAAGAAATACTCAAATCCCCAAATAAAAATTCGTCTAAAAATACAGAAAATATTAACGAAAAAGTTAAACGTATCAATCAAGAAGCAGAAAAAAGAAAACTCGCTAACTTAGAGGAATCTAAGAAAAAACAAGCTAAGGTTCTTGCAAATGCAGCTAAAGCTGAAAAAGAAAAAAGAAATGCTAAGAAAAAACAGGCTAAGGTTCTTGCAAATGCAGCTAAAGCTGAAAAAGAAAAAAGAAATGATAAAAAAAGAGAAAATGCGATATTAGAAGCCGCTAAGAAAAAACAAGCTAAGGTTCTTGCAAATGCAGCTAAAGCTGAAAAGGAAAGAAAAAATAAAGAAGAAGAAAAGTTAAACGGTAATTATAACGAGGCGGAAAATAAAAAGAAACGACAACAAGTTAAGAAACAACTCGCAAATTATATTTCTAAAAAGGTTCCTAATATGCCGAAAGCTAATCGTAAGAAATATATAGATCAAGCAAACCTTAAACAATGGAAAATAGGTGTATTTTCGGGAAGTCAGGGAATGAGTGCAAACCAGGCGTTCGAAAGGATTCGAAAAAATATAAACAAAAACGTGAATATGAAGAAAAAGAAGAACCAAGATGATAAAGAAATAGCGAACCGTGAAAGAAAACGAGTTCAATCAAAATTAATAAACGCAATGAGAAATAATAAACCACCTCCTCCACGAAAAAATAAAAAGGCGAACCTCAAAAAGTTAGTTAACAATACCATGAAAGGTCGCGCGGCTAAAAATGTAAGCAGACTCAAAAAGAATATCAATGAAGGTGTATCTGAAATGGCAGTCAAGACCAGACTCGCACAATTAAATAAACAAACGAAGTACCAACAGAAATAAGTATTTAAAAGAAATAATCTAATCAATAATAAAACATGCACAGAGGTTTATCATCCGTTATGATGAACTACGCGCGTTCTATTAGTGATGAAAAGAAAGCAAAAACTATCGTTAAGGGAAACAAATCGGATGAAATTACGGGGAGTAGTGATGACATGCATAAAAAACTCGTCTATAAATGCGGTTTAAAAAGACGTGAAGTGTGGGATGCAAATTCAAAATCTTGGTATACGAAAGTCTATTACGTGGATGGTTCGGGTTATAATCCAGTTTTGTTTCATAAAGGTAAGCTTGATAAGAACCCATTTATTTAAAAATAATTCTACCATTCTTCCTCCACCGCTTTAAATCTGTCTTTTACATCTTCGTCTCTTATGATAATATCGTAATTAGTTCTGTGTATATTATCTATCATGATTAATCTACCTTCATCCGTATCGTATAATCTTATAGATAAATAATACCTATGCGAACACGGATCTATTATAGCTGATGATAATCTCAAATTCCGGTTTAGTTTACCGATTTTGAGTCTATTTTCTTCCTCTTTTTCGTTATCATATTTAGGATCCGATAAAAAGAATTTCCTTTGATCCTTCAATAGTTTATGTATTTTCGTTCTTTCATTTTCAGCATTCTTCCATGAGTTATCCGAGTTAAAATATTCACGCATATAGGTATCATTAAATGCGTATGGATTTACCTTAACAGTTTGAATTTTATTGTCGGTTTTATCAATGTCCATTGTTAACGTATTACCCATTACACCTATTCCACACCCGTTTACGTTGGTTGCTATGCTCGTAACAGATATATCGATGGGGAAACGCGTTAAATTAAAAAAAAGAACGGTCGTAGGAGTCGTATGTTTCATTTTAGATTTTCGCGTACGTTGTACTATTTTACAATTACTCAGTCTAATTATAGGATTCCAATGTACGCGTTTGGGAATACATAACAATTTATACCGAATACGTGTAGGTGAACGCGAATAATCTTTTAAAAATTCCCTCAATATTCGGGAACAGTTTTCGTATTTCGTATTTTTTTCAACGTACTCTTGTACGCTTATTTTCTGACCTGTTGGAACTTTTATTATTTTTGCGGCAGATACTCCCCTTTTTCTACCACTCATTATTTATTTACTGGACAGATTTTAAAAAAAAGTTAAAGAAAAAAATCATTATTTAATTAAGTATGGACACGTGTTCGGTGTGTTGCGAAAAAATAAATAAAACAACTCGTAAAAAAGTGACGTGTCCTTTTTGTGATTATGAATCGTGTAAAACGTGTACACAGACCTATTTACTATCATCCACAGATAATCCACATTGTATGAACTGTAAACATGAACTAAATAGATCTTTTATCGATTCATTTTGTACAAAAAGGTTTCGAAATGTTGAATATAAAAAACATAGAGAAAATATACTTTTCGAAAAAGAATTAGCAAAAATGCCGGAAACACAACCAAAAGTTGAGCGTATTCTAAGAATGCGTGAAATAAGAACTGAGTATCACGAATTAATGAAATATTTGAAAAATATAAGACTAGAAAAGCGAGACGCAATCATAATGAATTACCCAATAGACGCGTACCAAGATATTGAATTAGAATTAACTAATAAAATAGATAATTTGGTTTATGAAATGAATACTTTACGTTCAGAATACGACGAACCATCCGATGTATCAGAAAGAAGATTTGTTAGAATGTGTCCTTCCGAAGAGTGTAGAGGTTTCATTGAAGAAAATTGGAAATGTGGATTATGTAAACAACAGTTTTGTAAACATTGTAACGAAAAGGTAGAAGAAAATCATATATGTAACCCTAAAACAGTTGAAACAATTACACTAATTAATAAGGATACGAAACCGTGTCCGAAATGTGGAATTATGATACATAAAATTGATGGATGTGCACAAATGTGGTGTACAAGTTGTAACACGGCATTCGATTGGAGAAGTGGTAAAATAGAAACGGGACGAATACATAACCCTCACTTTTTTGAGTTTCAGAAAAGATCGCGTGAGCATGCAGATATACCTTGTGGAGGTAGACCGTCGTTTCTCGAATTAACCGATAACAATGCACCGAATGAATTATTAGACGTAACATTATTACTTAGACAAATTGACAGAGATATAATGTATAAATATGGAAATATATACGACGATAATAATACTCATTTACGAATATCGTACATGTTAAAAAGTATATCTAAAGAAGATTTTAAAATTGAATTACAAAAACGAGATAAATTCAAGGATAAAATACAGGATATACGCGATATATTAGAAATGTTTACAAACACTGTCGGTGATTTTTTACGACAATGGGTTGTAGATAAGACAGATATTTTAGAAAATATATATGAATTAGTCGAATACTCAAATGATATAATACAAGGTATACGAAACAGATATAATTCTTCTACACCCAATTTTATATACTTTCCTAGAACCCTACTAACCTTAGTCAGTGTACAAGTGTAAATAAATTATTAATAAACATGAACCAAGAACGTAACACACTCCCACCACACCCTTCGGTAAAAAAACATTTACAGCAAGGTGTTGATTTTTCAAACGAACTTCTTAATGTTATAGAAGAAATTACACAAAAATATAACGTACACGTTAGTCAGTCTGTAGAAATGGGTCACTTTTATAAATTAGATAAGTCTATGATGTATGTGTGTAGAAATTTAGTTGAATATAAATCGCAATATAAAAAACTTTTAGAACAATACGAACATTTTGAAA
>Ga0115552_1002342_pt1 | contig 10848 bp, 10 predicted proteins | sample COGITO_mtgs_1103_3_FD_87178 | JGI IMG/M metagenome (GOLD analysis project Ga0115552, IMG submission 87178) | Pelagic marine microbial communities from North Sea - COGITO_mtgs_110328 | ecosystem: Environmental > Aquatic > Marine > Epipelagic | place: Germany:Helgoland, sampling site Kabeltonne...
GCTTTAAAAATTGGGAAGAACTGATCTTCGCTCAAGTTCAGGTCATTGATGTTGCTCCCTATTTGTATTCCGGGCATACCCAGTTCCTTAATACGCTCAAGTTCTTTGATCGCCAAGTTGGCGTCTTGCATGGGAACCGTTCCGAGGCCAACATAGTTTTTTGGGTAGGCTTCTGCTACTTCAGCGAGATGGTCGTTTAGAAAGCGGGATAATTCGAGACAGTCATGTGGCTTGGCCCAATAACTAAACATTACAGGAATGGTGCAAACGATTTGAACTTGTGTCGCGTGAGTCTTATACTCATCAATGCGCATCTGCTCATCCCAGCAATTGGGCTGAATGGTTCTGAAATACTCTTTACCCTTTATCATGTCAGCCGCGCCATCATCTCTTGACTCGAGATATATAAAATCACCGTACCCAAATTTTTCCGCAAATCGTGGCAATTGCTTGGGTAAAATATGGGAGTGCATGTCAATTTTCAGCATCTACGTAAATTTTGTGGTGAATATATAGTTTAGAAAATCCTTTCAAGGCGTGTCCTATACCTACGACAATAATAAATTTGCCTACAAGCTCTTAAAACTATGATGCGGATTACATTGATTTTTATTCTTCTGTACATGTCCATATCATTGGGCGCACAAGAAAGTTTTCGTGTCAATGGCGTGAACGTAATGACGTCAAAACAACCACCCCATAAAGCGGATAGATTTGTAGTAGGGTCGTTAAAATGGTCGAGCGTTCTGTCTAAATGCGTCAAACCTGGTGGATTCGAGGTTGGTGCATGGTTAACATATAAACCTAAGACGGCGACATCAACTTTTACTCTGAAGACTGGAGACGGCTGGGGTTCGTTAAAAGATCCCGTCCTATACATCGGAAAGATCATTGAAAACACAGGCCGAGAAATATTAAGAGAGGTAAAGTGCGAGATCGGTACGGGGCAGTCGGAAATTGTGATTAGTTTAAATGACCTCGAACCAAAGAAGGAATACTTCATTCTTGTTGCAAGCCGCCTGGCTAAAAAAGGAGATCAATGCAACACGAACGGACGCGGCTGGCCGGTTTAACTTTAATAATTTGGATAAAGGACATTATTCGATTAGGATTGAAGATGGCCACTCTGACCAGTATACCGAGTTGGTAATGGAGGATGATCTGAATGTGCCCTACGAGTCGGCCTCAAGTAACTCTATGAACGCAGATGGTTCGTTCAAGTTTTCCAAGCTGCCTGCGCAAGAGGTACATATGCAACGAATGATTGAAGAGGATTTTAATAATGACGACACCGACTTTACAAAGCTCGTGACGGGAGAACCTGTAATTCTAAAGCATGTGTATTTCGAAACTGGTCAGGGTCAGTTGAAGGAGCAGTCTAATTCTGAATTGGATGAGCTTACGGAGTACCTAAAGGAGCATTCCGAACTTCGAGTTAAAGTAGCAGGTCACACTGATAACACGGGAGGAAGCAAGCTGAATCAGCAGCTCTCTGAAAATCGGGCAAAGTCTGTATACGACTACTTAGCTGCCAAAGGAATTGAGAGTGGCAGGCTGAGTTATGAAGGGTTTGGCGCATCGAAACATATTGTGTCAAATATTTCAGAGGAGGGGCGAAAACAAAACAGGCGCGTCGAAGTCGTGGTCATGAAATAGAAAAAAGGCCAACCCAAAATTGAGTTGACCTTTTTCCATCGAAAAAATTTTCTAGTGCGTTTCTTCCGCAGTTATTGGCTCATCTGATTGGCCGCCAATATGCTTGCCTAAAAACAATTCCATTGCGCCATAGAATTCGAATTTGTTCTCCTCATTTCGGAAACCATGACCTTCATTGTCCTTGACCATGTATTCGACTGTGACACCGCGGTCTTTCATCGCATCTACCATTTGATCGCTTTCAGATTTCACAACGCGAGGATCGTTTGCCCCTTGCGCTACGAATAAAGGCGCCGTGATTTTGTCCGCATTTAATGCTGGTGAGGTAGCTCTCATTCTTAAGGAATCTTCTTCAACTCCCGGGTCACCTACCATTTCATGCATCATTTCAAGATATGGGGCCCAATATGGTGGCATACTATTCATAAAGGTGAACAGATTTGAAACCCCAACATAATCGACACCGCATGCGTAAAATTCTGGGTCCTTGACCAATCCTTGAAGCGTTGCATATCCTCCATAGCTTCCACCATAAATAGCAATGCGATCTGGGGCTGCAATTCCCTCATCGATCAGCCATTGAGCTCCATCTTGAACATCTTCTTGCATGGCGAGTCCCCATTGATAAAACGAGGCTTCCCAGAACTTCTTTCCATAGCTTGTTGATCCCCTAAAGTTCATTTGAAGAACGGCATAGCCTCTATTGGCCAAAAACTGGACTTCAGGGTTAAAGCCCCATTGATCCCGAGCCCAAGGCCCACCGTGTACATTAACCACTACGGGTAAATCCTTTGCATCTTCCATCCCCTTAGGAATGGTTAGGTAACCGTGGATGGTCAAGCCGTCTCTTGAAGTATACTCAATAGGCTTCATAGCGGCCATGTCATCCTCGTTTATCCAAGGACTTACATCCGCAATGTGTGTTAGTGCATCCGTGTTTTTGTCATAGATGTATTATGCACCCAGGGATCGATCGCTGTAAGTGCGGATGATGTACTTGTCTTCCTCGTCGGTTACGGATGTCACGGCAACTTCGTATCCAGCAAGCTCTTTTTGCAAGCGCGCGTATGTTGCTTCCGATTCCGCATCAAAAAAGTGACGCTCTGATTTCTCTGCAGTATATCGAGCCGACGTTATTAATTGACGCTTCTTCGAATAGCTAATTCCACTTACATCGTTGTGTTCATTCACATACAATTCTTCGATTTCCTCTCCTGTTTCAATGTTGAATATGATCGCCGCCTGCTTGTCTCTGCCTATGTTCGATGTGGCATACACGTTTTTGTTGTCAAACGTGAAAAAGCTTGGAGAAATACCTTCTTTGAAGTTTGTCGTGATGACCGTTTTCCAAGCGTCGTTTTCCGTTGCTCGATACAGAATTGAGGTGTTTACTCCATCTGTAGTATTCGCCACTCTTAGCTTTCCTTCATGATCGGTCATCCAACCCGTAATGTTTCCAGGGTTCTCCGCAATCATGGTCATTTCACCGGTATTAAGATCCAATCTATATGGATCAAAAAACTGTGGGTTTCGCTTGTTTAGCCCAACGATCATTTGGCTTGGGATATCTTCCAATGCGTCAATTATCTGAGACCTTACACCTTCCATCTTGGTTAATGGCACCTCGTCACCGGTGCTCACGGACGTCATTACCAGATACCAATTTTCATCACCACCATCGTCGCGCATAAAGACAAGTTGCTCATTGTTCGCCCAGAAGTATCCGGCAATGTCCCTATCCGTCTGAGATGTAACACGTTTGGTTTCGCCTGATTCTATGTTCTCAATGTGAATGTTTTTTCGAGACTCATATGGAGCCAAGTACGAGTAGTATTTACCATCCGGTGAAATTTGATACGACGTTTTTTCAGGGTTCTTAAAGAAGTCCTTTAATTCAATTGTCGGGGCCGTTTCCATAACATGTTCTGATTCCATAGATTCTTTTTGACCACCGCAGCTAACGAAGACGCTTGCTGCTAAGGCGATAGTGAGAAAAACATTTCTTTTCATGTGGTTTCGATTTAAGGGGCAAATAAACGACTTCGTTGGTTTTCTCAACGGATCGGGATGGTAAATGGTAAGAGTTGGTGATCGATGGTTTATGCTCAGCCTCTAGTGCAATCTGCATAGATTGCTGAGTACATTTGCCCGCGATGCAAAACGATAAAATCACATATAACGACCCCACAAAACAAGATCGATACGATCGGGCATATTTGAGGCTTGCCAAGGAATGGGCCAAATTAAGTCACTGCAAGCGCAAGCAAGTGGGGGCTATAATAGTCAAGGATGCCACCATAATTGCAGATGGATATAATGGGACACCGACTGGCTTCGAAAACAACTGTGAGGACGAGGAAGGAAATACAAAGTGGTACGTTTTACATGCCGAGGCAAATGCAATTCTTAAAGTTGCGCGTTCATCAAACAAAGTAAATGGAGCTACGTTATACTTAACAAATTCACCCTGTAAAGACTGCTCTAAATTGGTGTTGCAAGCGGGAATAAAGCGCCTAGTTTATATAGATCAATATAAAGACGTGAGCGGGTTAGAATTTCTCAAGAAAGCAGGATTGGAAATTCGACAAATGCAGAATCTAGATTAAACATGAGCCGAAAAGCTATTGTGCCTCTTCTTTTAGCCGTTTCAATGGCAATGGGTCTTGTACTTGGTTTTGGACTCTCAGGTGGCGAAGAGTCAAACCGACGACCGGAGTGGGAAAAAATCAACCAAATACTGCAATACGTTGAGCAGGACTATGTCGACACAATTTCTCGGGCCAAGCTTGAGGATGAAGCAATATCCTATTTGCTGCAGCGCCTGGATCCACATTCATTTTACATCAAAGAGGATAAGCTAGGCTCCATAAATGAATCTCTAAATGGAGGATTCGATGGGATTGGGATTCAATTCAATTTCCAAACGGACACCGTTTATGTGATAAAGGCAATTCCCGGAGGCCCGGCTGAAGCCGCTGGTCTTAAGGCTGGCGACAGGCTGCTCAAGGCCAATGGTGAAGTGATTGCAGGTGTGGGGAAATCGAACGAGGATGTGATGGCGTTGCTTAAAGGCGAAAGCGGCACGGAGGTATCGGTAACCGTGCTTCGAAATGGTGCTGAGATGTCGTTTGATGTGGTTCGAGGCACTATTGCACTTTCTAGTGTAGATGCGGCATATATGCTGAATGACACCACGATATATCTAAAATTAGATCGATTTGCTAAGAACACATTTGATGAGTTTAATGAGGCAATAGCACCCTTTCTGACACAGAATCCAACCTCAATAGTGTTGGACCTGAGAGGCAACGGAGGTGGGTTTTTGGACGCGGCTGTTAGCATCGCGGATGAATTTTTGAAAGCTGATTTGGTGATCACCTACACTGAGGGGAAATCACGACCACGCACTGAGTATATGTCAACTTCTACTGGAAGTTTGGAAAACCTCGACCTAAGCATTATTGTGGATGGATACAGCGCGAGTGCATCGGAAATTCTTGCTGGCGCCATGCAAGACCATGGTCGAGCGGTTGTTTATGGCAAACGATCCTACGGAAAGGGTTTGGTGCAGGAGCAGAACGAATGGGCCGATGGATCTGCAACAAGACTAACTGTGGCGCGCTATTATACCCCATTAGGTAGAAGCATCCAGAGGTCGTACGATGGGTTTTCGGAAGATCTAGATAGCCTAGAAACAGAAAAGCGCGGTGGCATTGTCCCAGATATAGAAGTTGATAGAGATACAGCCGGGATAACATGGCTGTATGCAGAGCTGGTGCATCGAGGCTGGATAAACGAATTCGTATATGAATTCAGGGATGCCCATCTTTTAGAAGATGAACTCACGTTTCAGGGTTTTGAGGCAGAAGTATCCGATAGTTCCATTTTGGTTGGGATGCGCGAATTTCTAGGCGCGAAGGCTTTTGCCATAAATGAATCGGAATGGAGTCGTTCTCAGGCCAAAATGAGCGTTCGATTGCGAGCTCTATTGGCACGGAGTCTATTTACCGACCTCGAGTATTATATGATTACCAATCGTGCCGATCCAGCCGTGCAACGGATTATTGAGGCAAAAAAAAACCGAGACGTTTAGCCTCGGGTTTTTGTGTGTTCCGCTTCTTTTAGTGGCTATGGCCTTCGTGGTCATGTCCTTCGTGATCATGCGCCTCTTCGCCTTCCATCACTTCTTCTCCCTCAACGGCAGCAGAGTCTGCAACAACTTCAGCTTCTTCGGCTGACGCTTCGAGGTCTTCCATGATTTCGTTTACTTTTTCATCAACTTGCTCTTCGGCAGCCTCTTGAGCTTCAGCGGCAGCCTCTTCGTTTCCTCCGCATGCAGTGGCTATTAAAGCCAATGCTACGACAGCTGGTATTAGTTTTTTCATCACTGTATTAGGTTTAAGTGGTTTAGAATTGAAATATTTGACGAAGTTATTGGAAATGGCCGGTTTTAAACTAAACTGTTTTTACCGACCATTGTTAACGCTTTACTTGAACCATTAAAACTTATAATATGGCATTTGAATTACCAACACTCGACTATGCACATGATGCATTAGAACCACACATTGATGCAAGAACCATGGAGATTCATCATGGAAAACACCATGCTGGATACACGACTAACCTAAACAGTGCAATTGCAGGAACAGATCTAGAAGGCAAGTCTATCGAAGATATATTGGCCAATTTGGATATGTCTAACGGAGCAGTGCGCAATAATGGCGGCGGCTATTATAACCATTCCTTGTTCTGGAAAGTTATGTCTCCAAATGGCGGCGGAGCACCAACGGGTGAGCTTGCTGACGCAATTAACGCAGCCTGTGGCTCATTTGACGCACTCAAGGACGCATTCGCAAAAGCAGCGGCAACGCGTTTTGGATCTGGTTGGGCTTGGCTATGTGTGCATGCTGGCGGAGCAGTAGAGGTATGTTCTACTCCAAATCAAGACAATCCGCTTATGTCAGGTGTTGGCTGTTCAGGCACACCAATTTTAGGATTGGATGTTTGGGAACACGCGTATTACCTAAACTACCAAAACCGACGACCAGATTACATTTCTGCATTCTGGAATGTTGTAAACTGGGACGAAGTAAGTAGACGCTACGAGGCTGGGAAGTAAATTTCTGAGAAAACATGAGAGCCCCAACGAGTTCCTAAACAGGAGCGGTTGGGGTTTTTTGTTGCCATTAAATATCAAGAAAAGAATGGACATTTTGGCCTCACACGTCATTCCATCCTTAAACCTAACTTTGAGTTATGCGCTTAGCCGTTATTCTTCTTTTATTGTTTGCACTTCAGGCCAATGCACAAAAAGAGACAACCTGGTGGATGTTTGGGAATCGTGCAGGGCTAGAATTTGACAGCACGGGGCCGCAATCTACGATGGAAAGTGTCGCGGATCAATACTGGATTACGGGTACAGGAAGTTATTCTGACAAAAATGGAGAGTTGCTCTTTTATACAGAAGGGGACACTATTTGGGACAAAAGCCACAATCCAATGCCAAACGGAACTGGTTTGATCGGAATGATTCCATCCGAGCAACCAGTGGCAATAGTTCCGCATCCTGGTAATTCGGATCAGTATTTTTTGTTTATGAGTAGTGGTGCTGCCTTTATGACTTCAAGTACTCAACCCAATATTGGCCTGTATTATCATATAGTTGACATGAGCTTAAACGGAGGCCTCGGTGATGTTGTTAGCTCAGCTAAGAATGTCGTTGTTATTGATAGCGTAGAAGAAAAAATTGCTTTCGGTTGTCATGGCAACATGAAGGATTATTGGGTTTATTGTTCAAGTCAATAAAAATTGTACCACAGTCAAAGGTTTTTTTGATAGAGCGATTTGGAAAATCAAAACTGATATCCTAAATTAATAATAATGAGTTTAAATCATCCTTTTCATTTAATCGATTCGTTTTGAAAATCAATTATCAATCTATGGGGGAGCCGCACAACTTTCTATGAAACGGACTTACAAATATGAAACCTTACTAACCTAAATATGAACTGACATGTATTTCAATTATTTCTTTATAGCACTAGGTGTGTTGGCTATTATAGGCTTTACTGTTTCGCACCTTTTAAAAATTTCGAATCCACGAATTTTTGACATTCAAAAAACTGCAAGCTCATTTTCGAAAGAAACGAGCTGGATGAAAGCTTTTGGCGCCTTTTTCACCGCCTTTTACCTTCTAGCTAACCTAGTGCTTTGGGCGGTTTTTGGAATAGAGCAAATCTTGATATTCGTGCTTTTCCTGATCCTGCAACTAAAAAATCTTGTCGTTTGGATTTGGGATAATATTTTAAATCCAACCATTGTCTTCGCAGTTAAACTTGCTTGGCATTATCCAATAGGTTTCCTGTGGAAAAATACTCAGCTTTCATTTTCAAACATTGTATCCGCTTTTAACCTGAATCACATAAAAAGCGCCATTCCGCAGCTTGTAAAATTCATGCTAGTGACCATGGTTCTATACATTTTACATGGATTGATAGATCAGAATTGGTTCACCGTTATCGCGGCTTTGACATTTTTCGGTTTTTTAATCTATATGCTGATTACCCTCGGACTCATTTTTGCGAACCATGATCGAATGGCTGAATCACGCAAAAGACTCTTTACTCAATTTGTTATTCTGCTTGCGCTAGGTGGAGCGGTTCTGGGTGTTCTTTTCACCTTTATGTCCTATAACAACTTGTATAGCATTTCAGAAATAGGTTTCCCAATCTCTGAGCTGCTTTTGCCTGTTGGAGCAATAATTCTTTTCACACTAATTATATCTATTCCGTTTGGTGTTGGATATCATATTCAGAATAGTGAAAACGGCACGTCAAACTACTTGAAGGCACTATTTTCTCGCACACCGAAATTTTTATACGCATTGCCATTTTTCGGCTTAGGATTAGCTATAGTGTCGTTAGTTCCTATTCTTCTCTATTCTGGCCTAGATTTCGGAATTAACTCAGTAACGGGTGCCGATTTAGAAGCTCACCAAGACCGCATCATCGCTTTCTCAGATATCGACAACAACTACAGCCACCTTTCTGAAAATATTGAGTTCAATGAAAAAATGATTAATAACATTGACTCACTTTCAAAAGCTGATTCTGTCAATACTGAAGCATTCATTTTAGACCTTGAATCGAAAAAAGGAGCGCTCAAATCAATTGGAGATAATCTTCTTCAAAAACAAATCTTTTATACCTCCGAATCCTATTACCAATCTGAAACCCAACAATTCAGCTTTCCACCTGTTTTAAACTGTGAAAAGTATAGTTGGGAAATTAAAGACAGTGAAGACAAAGTAGTGATGTCTGAAACGACTTCGGCTGAAATAGGTAACTCTTCCGTAATCAGCTTTAAGTGGCCAAAATCGGGTAAATATTCCATCTCAGTAATTCCAGAAAATATCTGCGAAAAAGGTGAACAATATTTTGCCAATGCAACGATTCTCGATTTTCCGAGTCGTTCGAAGCAAATCGATATTTCCGGCCCCAATTCACTTTGCGCGTATGATGAAGCAACCTTCAGTGCTAATGGTACTTTTTCACAATACGAATGGGTGCTTCCAGAAGGTACAAGCATAAGTGAAGGTAGTGGAACAAACAAAATCAAAGTGAAATGGGGTGCAAACTCGGGCGTAGTTAGCTTACGCGGCAACAATAAAGATGAAGCCACTTCAAACTACTCGTCACATGAAGTTAAAGTGATTCCTGGACTTGATAAAGTAGCGAAAAGTGATAACAATTATCCACAAAACGAAGAGGATTTTAAGCTTCCTGAGCATGCTTTTGCATTCTATGACATCGCTGACGTAAATGATTCAATTAGTATAATCGATTTGCAAATAGAGGAAGCTAAAAACAAGCGGGCTCTAAGGGCGGCAGAATGGAAAACACAGATAACAGCATTACTTGCCAGCACTGAGTCTTTGGAATCGCAGCAATCGGATCTTATCGTACAATGGTTTTCAACTCTTTTTGGAATGATCGGACTCATCGTTTTGATGCTTCTTAGCACTCCGGGATTGCTTTATTTCTTCAAGTTTCATTTCCAACTTTATTCATTTCATGAAGAAGGTGAACACTACGTGAGCGAAGAATGGAAGAAATTGAAATCAAAAGATGAAAAACAACCACTTTTTGGATGGTTTTTAGCTGTTACGATCACAATTGTTATTTCGATGCTATTTGGGGGCTTTAAATTATCTCCGAATCTTATACCAATAAATTTCAGTTACTCTGGAAACAGTAATATAATTGTTGAGGAGGAATATGACAGCGAAAGTTTTGTAATCGAAGAAAACGAGAAATTCAAAATTCAAATCTTCACAGGAACAAAAAAGAAAGCTAATGAATTGATCTCAAGTCTTGTACGAGAAGGGCAGATGTGTGAAATCCTAGAGAAAGAAAATGGTAAAATAGCTGTGGTGCTTTCCGAAACATTTCCGAATTCAGAAATGGCTTGCGAGAATTTATTTGATTTCAAAAACCTATATCCAGAGTTTGAAGATGCATTTCTATTGAATGAAATAAACGGTCACTATCAAGCCTTTGATAGCGAATTATGTTAATAATATGCAATATCAAAATTTGATATATCGAGTGAAAATTTGTCGATATACGAGAGGGAACATTCAATTTTTTATGATAAACAGAGCCCCGTTGATGTTTTGAGTTATACCCACCTTAGATGCATGTATACCGCTGCAATTACTATTTTGTCATATCGCGGTTGTACGTGACTGCGATGTCGGCCAAACTCAAAATCTTGTTGGGTTTAATAAAGAATCCGTATTTAATCTGAAGTTTTGCCATCCTGAATTATCAGTGGATAAGTATCGAATAGATAGATTATGTATCGCTCTTAGAGATGAAGAAAATAAACTGTAATCATTCCATTTTATAATGGATTCTCTGCGTTATCGTATTCTCTATCACAATTCCTTCACTAGAGTCAGTACAGTCAACTTTAGACCCAATTAATGAGCTCTTATAGTACAACTTCCAAACCACTATTGGGGTACCTTCATGATCAAACAATCCGTTTCCTTTTTATACTCTCCATTTTCATAGTGTGTGACAACCTCTATTAATTTCAATCAGAGTATGTAATTGTTCTAATCAAATTCCCAATTTGATTAGAAGATCATAGCAGCCGGAATTAGCAACTTTTGTTAAAATCACC
>Ga0115552_1002346_pt1 | contig 10819 bp, 9 predicted proteins | sample COGITO_mtgs_1103_3_FD_87178 | JGI IMG/M metagenome (GOLD analysis project Ga0115552, IMG submission 87178) | Pelagic marine microbial communities from North Sea - COGITO_mtgs_110328 | ecosystem: Environmental > Aquatic > Marine > Epipelagic | place: Germany:Helgoland, sampling site Kabeltonne...
GTTTCTATTTTAATCAATAAATACAAAACACTCGCTTTAGTGATTTTACTTCCTGTAATACTAAATGCGTTTTTGTTTCATCTCTTCTTGGATCTTTCCGGAATTGCTGGATCTGCAGTTGCACTAATGATGAACCTGTTTTTAATGTATGCAAATAAAGAATCCTACCGATCATTGCTAAAAGCTTAATAGAAACAAATACATAAGTGGCAAAATGAATGCGTGAAAAACGGCTTGGAAATTTTCTAAAGCCGTTTTTTTTTAAACTTCCTTCTAAATAAACCAGTACCCTAATCTACCCTACTTAATGAAAAACCAACGAATTATCCCTTACGTTCACTCCTACCTCATACTCCTCAATGTATTTTTTGCCTACAACAAAGAATTGTTTGCACTTCGAAGAACACAAAAGAGGAAGTCTTGAATACTTTAGATTATTTGTTATTGTAATGTAAGTGCTTTATTATAATGTAATAAAGAGTACTATGCTATTAAATTAAATCAACTTTCAAATTGAATTTTATATAGGTACTATACCATTGCCTAGTAATAAAACAACTCACGTCCAGTCATTAGAGCGTGAACCTTTGCCCCTACTGCTTCTAATACCACAGTACTTTCATGGTTTTGAATCACTTCATCAATCAAGTCTACTATTCCACTCATATCGTCTTCTTTAAGACCACGAGTTGTTATGGCTGCGGTGCCCACACGAATCCCAGAGGTCACAAAGGGAGACTTATCATCAAACGGCACCATATTTTTATTGGCAGTAATTTCTGCTTTTACTAGGGCGTGTTCAGCAGCTTTTCCACTAATATTTTTATTGCGTAAATCGATCAACATCATGTGGTTGTCTGTACCACCAGAGATTAAGTGGTAGCCTTTAGCAACAAAAGCAGCGGCCATCGCTTGGGCATTTTTCTGCACTTGTTTCATATAGACTTTAAAGGACGGCTGAAGTGCTTCTTGAAACGCAATTGCTTTTGCAGCAATAACATGTTCTAAAGGACCTCCTTGGTTTCCTGGGAAAACAGCCATATTCAATAAATGTGACATTTTTTGTGGTGTCCCATTTTTTAAAGTCATTCCAAAGGGATTGTCAAAATCTTGCCCCATCAAGATGAGTCCACCTCTAGGGCCTCTAAGAGTTTTGTGGGTTGTTGTCGTTACCACATGGCAGTGTGGCATTGGGTCGCTTAGCAAACCTGTGGCAATCATTCCTGAAGGATGTGAGATATCGGCCAATAAAAAGGCCCCCACAGCATCGGCAATTTCACGGAACTTAGCAAAATCAATATCACGAGAATAGGCAGAAGCACCAGCAATAATCATCCTTGGCTGTACTTCTTTTGCAATTGTCATAATATTATCATAATTCAACAGTCCTGTAGACTCCTCTACGCCATAAAAATGAGCTTTATACAAGCGTCCAGAGAAATTGACGGGAGATCCGTGTGTCAAATGTCCTCCGTGGGAAAGATCAAATCCTAAGATCTTATCCCCTGGCTTAATGAACGCATGAAAAACAGCAGTGTTTGCTTGAGATCCGGAATGGGGTTGCACGTTAGCATAAGCAGCTCCAAATAATTCTTTTGCACGGTCAATGGCAAGTTGCTCAATTTGATCAACCACTTCACACCCACCATAGTAGCGCTTTCCAGGATAACCCTCGGCGTATTTGTTTGTCAAAACAGATCCTGTAGCCTCCATAACAGAAGGACTGGTGAAGTTTTCTGAAGCAATTAATTCAATACCATTCAGTTGACGTTGTTCTTCTTGCTTGATTAAATCGAATATAGCTGTGTCTCTGTGCATAATAAAATTTTAAAGCACAAAAATAGTCAAATCCCCCTGATTAAAAGCAGATAAAAAGACCGATAAAATGATTTTATTAAAAGGAAATCAACAACACCCACTTGCTGGGGCACATGAGTTTTTTTCCTTCGTTGTAGTTACTGTCTTGGGATTACTTTCTGGGATGCCACAATTGTCTTTGGCCAGACAGTCTGTTTCTTTGTTGATCAACTGAAAATTAGTGCCGTCAAAACCCAAACCATATTTTCCGATGGTTTCTCCTTGGTATTCAATCTCAATTTGCTCATCGGAAAGGCTAATTCGCTGTTGAGATAAGTGAATAATCTGAAGAACTTTTTGCGGATTCAAGCGATGCTGTATGTCATCTGAGCTCCAGAGTTGAAAATTGACAACACTTTCTTTACGTTCTTTCCCTCCACAATCGATAAAATGCTTGTGTACCATACCCACTTCGGTAATATGGAAATGAGGGGGGACAAAGTCGTTATTGGGTTGTTGAAAACGAAATTCAGAAACTTGATTTAATGCAAATAAAAATTCGGAGAGTAGCATAATTATATATTGAGTAAACATACTACACCTGTGAATTAAACCCCTTATAAATTTGAGTTAAAATGTCATTGACACACCTCCTTTACAGACATAATGACATTAAAACTAAATTTAAAACGACATATAGTCACTTGATAGTCAGTGGAATAGCTTTTGATAACATAAAGATAAAAATTGCTATGAATCTGAATAATCTTACCTTAAAATCACAAGAGGTTGTGCAAGCTGCTCAACAACTTGCCTTTGAACGAGGCCATCAAGAAATAGAAAACGAACATCTCTTTCAGGGACTTATTGAAGTGGACGACAATGTACTCCCCTATTTATTTAAAAAACTCCAACTAAACCTTACTCTAGTTAAACAACTAAATGAGAGTATTTTAAAAAGCTTTTCTAAAGTTGAGGGTGGGCAACAACAGTTTTCCCCAAAGGCCTCACAAACACTTTTGAGCGCGATAAATAATGCGAAACAACAAAAAGATGAGTACGTAGCTACGGAGCATCTTTTTATGGCTGTTTTTGAATCAAATAGTAAAGTTGGAAAAATGCTCAAAGATCAAGGGGTCACCAAAAAAGACCTTGAGGCCGCAATTAAAGAGTTACGGAAAGGAGAAAAAGTCACTTCTGCTTCTGCCGAGGGAAACTTTAATTCTTTAGAAAAATATGCTAAAAATTTAAACAAATTAGCCGAAGAAGGTAAGCTTGACCCCGTTATTGGAAGAGATGAGGAGATCAGGAGGTTGTTGCAAATCCTTACTCGTAGAACTAAAAACAACCCTATTTTAGTGGGGGAACCCGGGACTGGGAAAACGGCAATTGCGGAAGGACTGGCCCATCGTATTATTGATGGTGATGTTCCAGAAAACCTTAAGGACAAGCAAATCTTTGCGCTTGACATGGGGGCATTGATTGCAGGTGCAAAATACAAAGGAGAATTTGAAGAACGTCTAAAAAGCGTCATTAAAGAAGTTACCCAAAGCGATGGCGATTTAGTGCTTTTTATTGATGAAATTCACACCCTAGTGGGCGCTGGAGGTGGCGAGGGAGCAATTGATGCTGCCAACATATTAAAGCCTGCATTGGCTCGTGGAGAACTTCGTGCAATAGGTGCCACTACCCTGGACGAATATCAAAAATATTTTGAAAAAGACAAAGCTCTGGAGCGACGTTTCCAGAAGGTTATGGTAGATGAGCCTGATATCGAGAGTGCCATTTCGATTTTAAGAGGCATTAAAGATAAATACGAATCCCACCATAAAGTACGCATTAAAGATGAAGCAATCATAGGGGCTGTAACCCTTTCCAACCGTTATATAACCAATCGATTTCTGCCAGATAAGGCAATTGATTTAATGGACGAAGCTGCCTCTAAACTACGCATGGAAATTAATTCTAAACCAGAAGAACTAGATACCCTAGATCGTAAAATTCGTCAAATTGAAATTGAACTGGTCGCGATACGAAGAGAAAAAGAGGAAGATAAAATCAAAAGCCTTAGTAAAGAGTTGGGGGAGCTTAAAGAAAAACGAAATGCCCTATTTGCTCAATGGAGTCAGGAAAAAGAAAAGATCGATGCTGTTCAGCAAACGAAACTAGAAATAGAAACCCTCAAGTCTCAAGCCGATCGTGCAGAGCGAGACGGAGACTATGGAGTGGTGGCAGAAATTCGTTATGGTAAGCTTCAAGAAGCCGAAGCAAGAATAGAAAAATTACAGAAAGAGGTGTCTGTCGCTCAGACAGGTGAAATACTCATAAAAGAGGAAGTTACCTATGATGATATTGCAGAAGTAGTCGCTAAATGGACCGGTATACCGGTGAGCAAGATGTTGCAAACCGATAAAGAAAAGCTCCTTCGGCTAGAGGATCAACTGCACCAACGATTGGTTGGTCAAGAAAAAGCAGTGGAAGCAGTAAGTGATGCCGTTCGTCGTTCTCGTGCGGGTCTACAGGACCAAAACCGTCCTATTGGAAGTTTTCTTTTCTTGGGAACAACCGGTGTGGGAAAAACAGAATTGGCTAAAGCATTGGCGGATGTTCTCTTTGACGATGAAAACAATATCACTCGAATAGACATGAGTGAATATCAAGAGCGACATGCCGTAAGTCGATTGGTGGGAGCTCCTCCAGGGTATGTTGGTTATGAAGAAGGTGGTCAGTTGACGGAAGCAGTTCGACGAAAACCTTACTCGGTGATACTGTTGGATGAGATTGAAAAAGCACATCCCGATACATTTAATGTGTTGTTACAGGTTTTGGATGAGGGAAGGCTTACCGATAATAAAGGGCGTTTAGCAGACTTTAAAAACAGCATTATCATCATGACGAGTAATATGGGAAGTCATGAAATCCAGACCGCCTTTGAAGAAAATCCTAAATTCGAAATAGCAGAAGCTATTGCGAAAGAAAAAGCAATGATTCTTTTGAAAAAACAAGTACGCCCAGAATTTTTAAATCGGATTGATGACATCGTGATGTTTTCTCCGCTTACACAAAAAGAAATTCAGAAAATCGTAGGGCTTCAATTGGCATTAATTGCAAAGCGTCTCAAGAAACAAGAAATTATTCTAAACAGTACTGAAGAAGCAATTGAGCAGTTGGCCGTACTCGGTTTTGATCCACAATATGGAGGACGTCCAGTGAAACGCACCTTACAGCAACAAGTGCTAAACCCCTTAAGTAAAGCCCTTTTAGAAGGATCGGTTTCAAAAGACAAAGCCATCACCTTGGATTATTTTGAGTCTCAATTTATTTTCAGAAACAGCAGGGATGCTTCAAACTAGATATGTAGTACCTTTGTATTGTGCAAAACAACATCAACATAAAGAACAAACGGGCACGGTTTGAATTTGAACTCATCGAAGAGTACACCGCAGGGATTGTGCTTACAGGAACAGAGATCAAATCCATCCGCAACAGCAAAGCTTCCATTACGGAAAGTTTCTGCGAATTCAATGAGCGCGGTGAATTATTTACCGTAAACATGCACATTGAAGAATATGCTTTTGGGACACGTTTTAATCACCGACCCAAAGCCCAACGAAAGTTACTACTCAATAAGAAAGAGCTAAAGAAACTTTACAAAGAAGTAAAAAACAGCGGACTCACAATTGTACCCCTACGCTTATTTATCAATGATGATGGATTTGCTAAGCTTCGAATTGCCCTGGCTAAAGGTAAAAAGCTCTATGATAAAAGAGAAACGATCAAAGACCGTGACAATAAAGTACAGCTCGACCGAGTAAAGAAGAACTTCAAACGCCAGTAAATTATACTGTTTATTAAAAATAATATTTTAAAATCTATCCTATGAAAAAAATCCTCCTTTTAAGTGTTCTAATTAGTTTTTTTGGATGGAGTCAAACGCCCTTAGAGCGTCTTGAGAATTCTCCTAGACATCACGAATGGATTTCAGTACCTACTGAAAAACAAGAAGTAAAGAGCTTTTTAGTATATCCTGAAGTTTCTGAAAAAGCAGCTGTAGTAATCGTTATTCATGAAAATCGTGGATTAAATGATTGGGCACGTGCCATGTCAGATCAAATTGCTGAAATGGGGTACATTGCTTTAGCTCCCGATTTTCTTTCTGGTACCGCTCCCAATGGTGGTGGTACTGCAGACTATGAAAATGCGGATTTGGCAAGAACGGGTATCTATGCATTAGATTCCAATCAAATTAAAGCCACTTTGGAGGCGAGTGTTTCCTATGCAAAATCAATTCCTGCTGCCAACGGAAAAGTAGTGGTCATTGGCTTTTGTTGGGGAGGAAGTCAGTCGTTCCAGTTTGCTACTCAATCCAATGAGATTGAAACCGCCATCGTATGTTACGGAACCGGACCAAAAGATGCAGCAGCCTATCAAAATATTCAGGTGCCTGTATATGGTTTTTATGGTGGAAATGACAATCGTGTGAATGCTACTATTGCTTCAAGTCAAGCGGCAATGAACGCGGAATCTCAAGTTTTTGAACCCATCATCTACGAAGGTGCAGGACATGGTTTTTTTCGGGCTGGAGAAGAAGAAAATGCATCTGAAGCAAATAAAAAGGCTAGAAACGAAGGCTTAGCACGTCTAAAGAAAATCCTTTCTTCCTTATAAATTCCACTGTAAACGCACTTTCTATTAAATCCTTATTTTTGCCTTTTTAAAACAACATGCAAAATCAAGTTAACATCTCATACGGTCCGGAAGGTTTAGCCGCTCTTGTGCAACAATTAGAGAAAAATGAATATACGAGTTTGTATGTTTTGGTTGATACGAATACAGAAACGCATTGTTTGGCTCAGTTCTTAGAGCAAACAAAACTAACACCCACTTCTATCTTGACGATGAAGGCTGGGGAAGAAAACAAACACTTACACACCTGTGAATACCTTTGGAATGAATTATCCTCGCGTGGCGCAGACAGAAATAGTGCCTTAATTAATCTTGGAGGTGGTGTGGTGACGGATTTAGGTGGATTTGTTGCTTGTACCTTTAAGCGTGGAATTGATTTTTACAACATCCCCACCACTCTACTTGCTATGGTAGATGCCTCTGTAGGTGGAAAAACAGGAATAGACTTAGGTCCTTTAAAAAATCAAATTGGAATTATCCAAGAGCCACAACAAGTAGTAATCGATAGCACTTGGCTTGTTTCACTTCCTAAAGAAGAACTGAGAAGTGGTTTTGCAGAAATGCTCAAGCATGGGCTCATAGCTGACCCCAATTATTGGGGCGAATTAAGAGCATTAGAAAACATCTCTCCTGATGTTCTAAAAAACTATATAAAACCCTCAGTAGCCCTTAAAAGTAGGGTTGTTTTAGAGGATCCTCAAGAAAAAGGATTGCGTAAAATTTTAAACTTTGGTCACACCTTAGGGCATGCAATAGAGTCGTATTTTTTAGTGGAAAAGGATAAAAAGAGACTTCTTCATGGTGAGGCTATCGCCATTGGAATGGTTTTAGAAGCGTTTCTGTCCATTGAATGCAGTGGTCTAAAACTGAATACTGCTGAAGAGATAAAGAGAACTTTCAGGAGGTTCTATCCTAAAGTAGAGATCACAAACAGTGATATTGAATCAATATTAGCTCTTTTACGCCATGACAAAAAGAACAAAGCGGGTAAGGTTAATTTCGTGTTATTAAAAGCAATAGGGACCCCAGATATCGATATTGAAGTCCCACAAGAGCTATTTCTGAAAGCATTTGAATTTTACGCTAGTGCTTAAGCAGAATTTCTACTAGCATTAATATTTCCAAAGAGCGAACGGGTAACCATGGCTTCTAAATCTTCAATTTGTTTTGGATCAGTATCTTTTGATTGACGTAGTTTTTGCAATTCCATTAATGCAAACTGCTGAATCGTTAACAAAGGCTGAACAATTTCCTCTCGTGCTCGAATGGATGCTTTTCCAGCAGGTTCATTTTCCATAAGGGACTCAAATCCACTAACCTCTAACAAAAGTGATTTTGTTAGTTTATACTCTTCAAAGATCAATTCCCAAAAGGAACCAAACTCCTTGTCGTCCTTCATATAGGCAGTTAACTGGAAAAAGGATTTCGTCAAGCTCATCATGCTATTGAAGAGCAGGGTTCTGAAAAAACGAGAATTCTTATACAGTTGTTTAACGGCGTCTATATTCCCTTCTTTTACAAAATGATTTATTGATGACCCTACCCCATAAAAGCCAGGCACATTTTGCTTCAACTGACTCCAGCTCCCCACAAATGGTATTGCTCTCAAGTCTTCAAACTGCAACCCTTTTGACTTTCCTCGTTTGGAAGGCCTACTTCCAATATTTGTTTTGGCATAATAAGGCAGGGTAGACATACGCTCCAAATAAGGAATAAACATAGGGTGTGCCTTAAAATCTTGATACGACTGGTAACTGTAATCCGCAATACTTTCCATGGTTTGACGGTCTGCATCAGACAGGTTATTTTTGCCTGGATTTAAAATTTGACTGGCGATGCCAGAACTCAGAAGTTGCTCAAGATTAAACTGTGAGGAATCTAAGGTTCCGAAATTCGAACTAATTGTTTGCCCTTGAATGGTAAGTTGTATGTCATCACTTTGAATGGTGTCGCCCATTGAGGCATAAAACTCATGCGTGTTTCCTCCTCCTCTTGCAGGGGGTCCTCCTCTACCGTCAAAAAACGCCATGGTGATCCCGTATTTGGAAGCCAGTCCACTCAATGCCTCTTTTGCTTTATAAATACTCCAGTTTGCCATAAAATAGCCTCCATCTTTTGTTCCATCAGAAAAACCAAGCATCACAGTTTGCTTATTTTTTCGCTTTTGTAAATGGGTTTTGTATACAGGATTATTAAATAAACCTTCCATTACAGCTTCAGCGGATTTAAGATCTGGAATTGTTTCGAATAAGGGAATGAAGTCAACGGTAGGGTTTTCCCAGTTACTTAGACGACACATCGCAAAAAGCTCTAAAATATTTTCTAACGTTTGGCAATTACTGATGATGTATCGGTTTGAGCCGCGTTCTCCATTTGTCTTTTGAATGCTTTGCATGGCCCGAATACTCTCCAGTGTTTGGTGTGTAATCTCATCGTTATAAATAGTTGGAGACACATCTCCTTGCATTAACGAGAGGGCTTCACATCGCTTTTCTGATGTCAATTCAAGATAATTTTTAGGCACTCCTGTGGTGTGCGACTGAATGTCTGGATGTGAGACTATTTCCGTAAAAACACTGTGGTGAACCCTAGAGTCTTGACGGATATCCAAACTGGCAAAATGTAATCCAAATAATTTTATCTTATGAATCATATTTTTCACTTCTTCTTGATACAAACCGCTATGATCAAGAATAACGCTTTCTAAGACCGCATCCATTTCAGAGGTTAAAATAGCAATTGAAAAATCTGTGTTCCGTTCAGGATAAAACAATTCGTTAAATACCAGTTCTTCAAGATTGGCAACCCTTTGCTCTACTCCTGGAAAAGTAATCTTTCGTTTCAGTTTCCGTAGGTCTCTATAGTAGTTTCTGAGAATTGAAAATTGCAAGCGTTTCGCTGTCTTGATTGTTATATCAGCAGTTACAAAAGGATTTCCATCCCGATCTCCTCCTGGCCAGAACCCAAAATCAAAGATTGGATTTTCAAATTGTTTAGAATCAATAATGTGTTCTGCTATATAATCATAGATCTTACTGGCAGAATGATAAAACACATTTTCAAGAAACCAAATGAGGCTAACAGCTTCATTAAAAGGAGTTGGCTTTTCCTTATTATAAAAAGGAGTTTTTCCCAATTGAACCAAAAGCTTTTTGATGTTGTCCAAGTCATCTTTTGCAATGGCATTAGAAAGTTCATTTATAATAACAAGTACATTGTCAGGATAAAACTGCGTTGGGTGCGCGGTCAGAACAATGCGAACGTTAAAACGCTTTATATACTCAGACAAAACTTCTGACAATTGTTTATTGTTTGCCTCTTCCTTGATGTTTCGTAATGTCCCCCTCCCGTGCATGTTGTTTACATAAGAAAACCCAGCGTCTTCTATAGCGTCAAAGAGAACCACTTGACGCTCAATGTACTGAATGAAGTTAAACAGTAAGTCTTTTTGTTTGTCTGCTTCGAAATCAGGTACATAACGATTAAAAAATGATTTTACAATATCGTTTGGCTTTTGCCCTTTTTCATAACCAACTTTGCAGGCATCTGCAAAAAGAGGGAGAAACAATGATGTTTCTTTGATGTTTTTAAAAGGTAGGGTAAGGAAGAGACTGTTGTAAATTTGGAATCTAGAAAGTATTTTTTCGTTAAATCGTTCGATTTTAGGTTTTCGGGCCATTAAAGTTTGTGTTTTATAGTTCGGTAAAAATATGGTGCATCAATCGTTTTTTGTCGTTTATACTCTCTTCCATTGAGATCATCGTCTCCGTTCTAGAGACTCCAGGGACATCGTCAATACTAAAAATAATATCCTTTGCATGGTGCGTATCTCGCGCCCTAACCTTACAGAAAACATTGAATTTCCCCGTGGTAATATGCGCAACTGTGATAAAAGGAATATCATTTAGTGCACTTAGAACTTCATTGATGGTATTTGTTTTTTCAAGAAAAACACCTACATAGGCAATAAAAGAATACCCTAGTTTGACATAGTCAAGATTTAAGGAAGATCCTTTAATGATCCCTGATTCTTCCATCTTTCTAACCCGAACATGAACGGTTCCTGCAGAGATTAATAAACGTTTTGAAATGTCTGTGAATGGAATTCTTGTATTATCAATTAAAATATCTAGGATTTGATGGTCAATTTCATCTAAAGCTACTTTGCTCATGGCTAATATATTTTTGCAAATTTAACTAAATTTTACTGATAAATCATCAATGAATTCGCTTGATTTTGAAGAAAAACGCACTGAAATGAATTAAATCTATGCTTTAATTGAACATAATGAGACAAAATCCAAATTTTCAAGAAGATTATCTTTTTTAAATTGTA
>Ga0115552_1002357_pt1 | contig 10798 bp, 8 predicted proteins | sample COGITO_mtgs_1103_3_FD_87178 | JGI IMG/M metagenome (GOLD analysis project Ga0115552, IMG submission 87178) | Pelagic marine microbial communities from North Sea - COGITO_mtgs_110328 | ecosystem: Environmental > Aquatic > Marine > Epipelagic | place: Germany:Helgoland, sampling site Kabeltonne...
CTCACGCTCCTCTTTCTGTTCTTTGGACTCGAACTTCTGCATCTCTTCTTCCGTGAGCTCCTTCTCCCCCCCTTCCCCTTCCCCTTCCCCTTCCCCTTCCTCGCCACCTTTCCCCGTCTCCTGCATACTTGGCTTATTCTTGGATCGCTTAAACATCGACCCCATTCTAGTTATGTTCCTCACAGATTTTCCCACGTTCTTAAAGCGCTGTTTCATGGATTTGCGTTCTCCTCTATCCTTTGTCTCCTCCTCCTCCACCTTTTCTTCCTTTACCTCTTCAACAACCTCCTCTTTCTTTTGCGAAAGAGGTGCCTTTTTGAAGACTAAAATCAGATTGTTCCCCTCCAGTTCAAACTTGAGCTGTGGTGCGGTGTAGTGTAGGTGAGCGAAGAAGGTAACGAAAGCACTAAGCTGTGAGCCACTCTCACGAAAGAGGAAAGAATTGACAACAATAGGTAATAGCAAGAACTCACCTCCAGATGGAATTGGTAGCTGGCCGCGATCTCAATCACATCCTCGAGGTCTCTAATTCCGAACTTTGCAGACAAGGTCTTGAGGTGCAGCTCCAGCATCTGCTGGTCGTGCGTAATATTTCCATCAACACGGAAAGGACCGTACAAAAATATGAATCCATACATCTTGCAGATTTCGTTACCCAGCTTAAATAAATTTTCCACAAATCGCCATGGGGCATACTGCACAACGTTGAGCGCAACAAGTAGATCTACAGACTTCCACTTATTCTCTAGTAGAGCGATCGTCTTGTCGTACATAGTTATGTCGAAATTGAGCGCCTCGTGACAATTTCCGTGCATATACCTCGCATTGACTGGGCTCTTGAAAACATCATATTGCTTTGCTCGGGCATCAATGGAAGAGATACACAGCTTGCTGATGTCGGACGGTTGCCACAGTACTTCTCTGTGCCGCGAACAAACTTCGACGGCATGCTGACCGGAACCACTTCCCAGTTCGAATACTTTTACTTTCTCTCCAAGACCAAGCTTCACCGAACGCGAGGATCGACGAAAAAAATAAGCGAGCGAAGAAAGAGGAAGTGATCATGGCGGTCAGCTTTTACCTTGATTTTTCTTCGCAGCGACATTTTGGAGCCCAACGTGCTATTTTTGATTGACAAATGGCTTGCTTGCCTCACCTCTTTAGAACCATCTTTGGATGCGGGAACAAGGTGAGCTTTCAGAATTTCATAAACCGACTCGAACGATTTGTCAACAGCTGAGGAGCGCAAAACTTGCACGTAGCCGTCCTCCTTGTTCCACCCAATCGCGTCGAGCTTGTAATAATCGTCCCTCCTGCCCTCAACTTTTCTTAAATTGGGCTTGACACTTATTGTGGGGTCCATTGGGGGCATTGGTACGTGGGTTGACCAGAGCTGATAGGACAACTTGGGGATAATGAGTTTTTTCTCCTTTTCCTCCAGCTTCTTCAGCTGTGACTCGGAGTCCGGATCATTCCGCAAGTAGACTTTCGTTTTGTGTAGAATCCTCGCGTTGCGCGCTTGCTGTAGGCGTGTTTTGCTGCGACGAGAGCCAGCAGAAGTCACCGATCATGCGTTCAAATAATAAAAAGGGAGGGAGGAAAAACACGTTAGGGTAATCTTTCACATGATATCAAGGAAAATAGCGGCCGTGGGGATATTTGCATACTTTGATGTCCAATTGCACCACTAGGTTTGGCACGTCCCTACATTTACATTTCCTGCTCATGCCACGATATTTGTCCACTCACCTTGCTTCTTCGAGCCACGGGGGCCAGTCAGACACTCCAGGGTTACGGTTTGCCCGATCCTGTCGCCGCTTCTCATCGGCGGCGAATTTCTCAGCTTGGGCGCGTATTTTGGCGTTGAATAAAGTGGATAATATTGCCGGCCCTTCATTGTACTTTGTAGGATTGAGTCCACCGTCCTTGTCTTGATTTTTTGTCTTGCCTTTGTCATCACCATCACCTTCCTCATCGTTTTTGTTAGCATCAACCCCATCCTTTCTTTGTGGCAAATTTGGATTTGTCCTCCGTTTTGCCTGTAACATCTTTTCCAACCCGCCGAGTTTCTTTAGCTGCTCCAAGAACGTTGAATGGCAAGCAATGAATAGAAAAAGAGGGTGCGAGGCAGTTAGGGTTAGATCAGTACAATAGGAGTCAAGGCGAAAAAGAATATTTTTGCTTGGAGTTGCGCGATCAATAGATACTATTCTCAAGCACTTATACTATCTTTGAGCTTTGCAATCGGCTTTAAGAAAGAGCGTAATTCCATGATTCGCTCAGTTCATTCTCACCTTCCCTTTAGCAGCTAGCAGCTTTTCCTCCGGGGACCTCAGGTCAACGCCAACTTTCTCTAGTTCATCAGGCTCGGAATCTTCCCCTTCTTGTGCGGCTAATAGCTCTTCGTGGAGTTTTTTGAGCTCCCTCACAGTTTGCACCCTTCTTTTTGCTCTAATCTTCTTGATTTGGCCTTTCCTCTTCCAAGTAATCTTGATGTTATCATTGATAGTTTTCTTTCTAGGCTTGGTTGGCTCGTCAAACTTGGCGAGATCAGGTAGAAAAAGGTGCGCTTTGGACGCAGAGGGAGCCAGAGGAACAGGCATTGTTGGGTTAAGTGAAGTAATTCAGGTTTTTAGTCGGGAGAAGAAGGCGCATAAAAAATCCTTAGCGCATATTTTGAATTTTTGCGTCTTCACGTCTAGGGTGGTACGACTAAAAAAGTTGTTGTTTGTTGTGGGAGATTTGAATGTTGGAATGAGTTACCCTTTTTTTTTTGGTTTCTAAAAAAATATTTTGTTGTGAAATTCAACTGATTTAAAGGCGCCAGAAGTGGCAGAACATTCCAGGAAGCTCATTATGACTAATGGAAGACTCGAGATGGACCATTCTTCACCTCAAGTATCTTCTGATGGTCGTTTGGAACTACCCCAGCCAAGGAAAAAAAAGATTTTGGGCAAGAAGAAGCTCCGACAGACTGTTGTCATCGCCGCGATGGGGATCCACCACAACCATAAAGCTAGTTCTCATATTGGTTTCAAAACTCGGAGCGACAGAAGACCTTCCGATGCTGTCGGTTACAAAACTCGGAGCGACAGAAGACCTTCCGATGCTGTAGATCAGCACCAGAAAGAGCAATCACCCTTCAAGTTAAAACTGAATGCGTGGTTGCATAAACATTACGTCCACACTATGCTAAATTTGCTTTTAATTGCCGATTTGTTATTACTAGCGATCAGTATGAATGTCGAGCTTCATTTTAAAGACTCGATCATCGACGGATACAAGGTTAAGTGTTTCGCTACAGCTGAGAAAATGCCCGGGAGTCGAATGCTGGGCGGAGGAGATAATGGGGATGATGGTGTTTGCGTAGTTCATGGCGACGAAAGTTTGCACGACATTGAGAGACTAATAATCAAGGTCAGTGTTTGCATTTTGGGCATTTTCTTGCTTGACAACTTGGGACTACTATTTGCCAACGGGATGGCTTTTGTAAAAAATCCTTTCTGTTTGGCAGATTTGATAGTGGTGATCGTATCGATCTATTTCGAGTTGAGCCACTCAGGAAGTGACGCATGGATTGGAATGTTGGTGATACAAAGAACTTGGCGATTCATCCGTATTGGCCACGGATTATATGAGCTAGGGCACGAAGAACATGGAGCTAGTGAGCATGTAGAGGTCGAGGACAAAATTTGAAGTTTAGGTAACAGAAAAGTTTAGTTAGTTAGCTGCAAATTTACATGCTCAGTTGCACACATTATTAGCACACTTCAAACTTTACACTATTTCAACAATTCGACCGCCTCTTTCCACTCAAAATCTTTCGCCTCCTCTGCTTGTAGTCGAAGCTCGGCTGCAAGCTTGCTCTCACCGTTGAATTTCAACAGTTTTGTTACTCTTGTTGTTGGTACTCCGTTGCTACTGTTGCGAATTGTTTTGTCATCCTCGCTATTGACATGCGTGTAAAGGCTCTCAAAGAATTGCGACGTTGTGTAAGCATCTCGAGGGGGTCGCTCTACAGCATTCACAATTATCACCCGTCCAAGAATCTCTCCATCGTTGCCATTCTTGGAGCAGTCCCACTCCGTTCCACTGCGCACCTCAACCACAAACGTGTCTTTCGGAGTGCCGTCACCAGCTTGGCCGTTCGATGACGCATCTAGTGACAAATTATTCTTCGGCAAAAGAGATTTCACGGTCAGGTGGATTCTTGTGTCGGCGTCGGTGTTTGCGTCCGGGTTGGCATTCATTTCGACATCAAGATCGTCGCTTTCTAGACCTGGCACTACATCCGATGACGTGTGCAAAGCTCCAAAATTCGAAATCATTCTCTCGAAAACCTTTTCAGTTCCGCCACTTATCCAACTAACGGAACTGTCCTCTCCCGGTTCGCGCTTTAAGCCGTCGTGTGCTGCGCTCAGCATTTCGAGGTGCTGAGTGATGGGCTCCACCAGCGCGCTATACTCCTCTCTGTGAACGGTATTCAGGGCATCTCTCGCCATCCTGCAAGTTTCTTGGAGTTTGTTCCTTAAATCGGCCATCTCATCACTCTGCATCGTCAAAACTTTTTCCTTACCGCTTCTTATGTCGCTCAGCATGGATTTGACTTCATCCCTCCGCTTAATCAGACTCGCTTGCATCACGTCGAATATGCGGTCAATCTGAGAGTCAACATTCGCTACACTGGCCTGAACTTTGGTTCTTGCCTCCAGCATATTGTCGTTGAGCTTTTCGAGGTCGGAGATCTTGGCAACACCGACACCGATGCAGTCTTCGAGTTTTTTGTGGCGATCCTTTTCCGCCTCCAGTAGCTGAGCGTAAACGGAAGTTCCCTTCTGCTCTCGCATGAATTCGCTCGCCTCACTGCCCATGGCCTCGAGAGCAACATTCTCCAGGTGGTTGGCCTCATTCTGAATGCTCGATTCGACTGAATCCTCAAACGACCCGCAGTCGTACGCGAATTTTAGGCTGCTGCTGGCGAGGATTCCCGCGCTGTTATTGCGATCAGTCGTGGCAAGCATGTCCGTGAGAAGTTGGTTTAGAAGCTTGAGCCGATTCGCAACGGCCCGCGAATTCTTTTCTTCCCACTTGTGCAGGCGCCTGAGCGCGATCTGCGCAACGAATGCGATTCCCGTAAGACGGGACAGAGCTAAAAGTGATGACAAGGACGATTCTGCCACAGAGCTGTTGGTGTCGCCGAGCCTGTCGATGATGCCACGGATAAGATCCTCCGAGATAGCGCACATTTCTTTGGAGTCAATGTACGATGAATCTTTATCGTCAAACAGGTGGTCTTGCAAGGCTTTCACAATTTTCAGGCTCTCACAAACGACCTCAGCGACATTGTCAGAGGCACCAAAACTCAGCACCCCCTTGAATAAAGCGTCAACGAGCGACGATACGTTTTGACCGTTGTTTTCTCCCCGCTTCTTTTCCTCAAACAAAGCCGGAAGCGCCCCGATGATCTTTTCAAATCCCGTCTGGCGAAATTTCCAGTCCTTACTATGGATGTGCTCGATTGGGGAGATTCCGAAGATTTGTGCTGTTAGTTTCGCTTGGTGCAAGACGACGGGATCGTCGATAGATGTCTCGAGCTTTTCCGGAGAGATTGGCCGTGTGCCGATGTCAACTGTCGTGACTATTGGTTCGGGTGGGGTCCTTCCTCTAGGGATGTCCTCATCGTGTACCGTCCTCTGGATTTGGTCATTCTCGCTCTCGAGTATCTTTCTCGCCGATTCTTCTTCTTCCTCCATCGCAATCGATTCTCTACGCTCGCGTGACTTGATTGCAAGCCGATGGCTTGCGTCAGCCCACTCCTCAGCTTCATAGCTCTTCTCGAGGTCATCAGGTTTACCGGGCGAACGACTAGGTCGTAATTCTTCGCCACCTTGAGTCGGTATCGAGGGAGTTTCGGCCGCTTCATCACGATCCTCCTCCTCTTCATCTTCCGGAGGCGTATTGCCGCGCGGATTCTCTTCATCCCAAAGTAAAATCGGCGTCGGCTCTCGAACCAATTCTTGCTGTTTGTTAGCGGCGGACTCTTCTTCTTCTTGTTTTTTTCTCTCAGCCTCTTCTTCCTTCCTCCGAATCTCTTCTTTCTCAACCATTAGCTCCTCTTTCACCTTAATCGCTTCTCTCTCCTTTACTAGCACTGCCTTCTCGGCATCAAGTTTCTCCCGTTCAAGCATCAAATTCTTGTGCATTTCATCGCGCTCATCTTGAAGCCGTTTCTTCTCCGCCGCCAGCTGCTCCTTCTCTTCCTCGATTTTCTCCGCGGCAAGGTCCCTCGGCTGTTCTTCTTCTAGGACCGGAGGCGTTTGCTCGGGTTCAGCGCGTTGCGGCTCCGATACGCGCGGACTAATGCCATCTGCAGTCTGGTTGTCGACGTAGTTTTGAACCAGGAGAGATTCCAAGACAGAAGGATCATTCTCGGCTATCGCCATTGACGGTGTCTCATTTGCATCGGGTTCCGTACGAGGGCTCCCCTTCAATGGGGATTTTACCTCTTCTAAAAATTTGCCAGTTTCAAAGTCGACATCGGGGACGATAGCAGCTGCTGTATCAGCAGCATCTGGTGGCCGCTCCCACGACGATTCTTCCGTCTCATTGTTGTAGTAATAGACGTAGCCAGTATCAGGATCGCGCTCAGCGGTCCAACTGGGGTTCAGCCCAACTCGAACCTCCTCGAGTTCTTTTGCGTCTTTGACGGTCGTCTTGAAGGCCCTGCTGATTGAGTTCGCGTTTTTAATTTGCTGCATGACCTTTTTCAGCCGTGGTGATTTGGGGGGCGGCGGGATGAGAACCTTGGCCTTCTCCTTATCTTCACCCATCATGACGTTGCTCTCGACCTCCGCAAGCAGATTCCGCTGCTTTTCGCCGGTCGGTTTCCGAGGTGTGGTAACTTCAGGCCGATCTGGTACGACTTCTGGGAGGGGGGAGAGTTCGATGCCGAGGCTCTTCATCACGCTCGCGGCTCGCTCCTGAAGCGATCGCAGCTCTGTTTGTAGCATGCTAGCCCGATCGTAGTCTTCTTTTGAGACAGCTTCGACTTTTGCCTCTTCCAGTCGGGCAGAGCGGGCCGCGCTCTCCCTGATTTTTGCCTCTGCAGCCTTAATCTTCTTGGCAAGAGCATAGTCCTGATTTTTCACTGCCAAGTCCTTCGCATCGATAGTTGCATGTACTCGTCGCCACATCTCATCATTGCAACAGTTTGGATTTCGGGTATTCTTCTTCTTATTCCTGTTGTAATCATCGTTCGTGGTGGTGGAGGAGTTGTCGTAATTCATACTTTGCTCGACTCGGTGTGTTTCTGTGTCATTTTCGCCATCAAAGTTTTCGTCCTCCACCCCCAAATCCGTTTTTCCGGGTGGTCTCGGCGGATCGTTGTGATCGCCGCTATACACCCCAATGACTTCAAAAGCCACGATTCCAATTTGATTGAAGAGGTTTACACGGTTGTCATGGCACTTGTGCAGCACAAGCTTCACAAACTTGCCATTTGCGTCGACCGCGACGTTTTTCAGCTCGCGCGCCCGAAAATCGGACCGCTCGTTTTTATCTAGCGTTATGAATCCGAGTCGTCTCATTTTTGTCTCGCTGTAGCCAATATGAATTTCAATTTTGCTTGCGATCATGGAGGAGTGAGACAGGAGCCGGAACTGGCGGATTATTGCATGGGACTTCAACTTAAAAGTGACGGAGAGCGGAGGAGAAGGAAACTTTTCGCTAACAAACCCGCTGTTCTCGTTGCTACTGTTGTCTAGCTTGTTTGAGGGGCAGGAGAAGTTGTCCGAGTGAGGAGGAGATAGAGATGGCACTGGAACGAAAGATAGGGGGTGCGCCATCGTCCCAAGTATCGCAGGCTAGGAAAGACCGAGACGGATGGCGCAAATGGGCCTGGGGCCGAAAAATGGAGATCAGGAACAAATTTGTATTTTTGAATAGTTTTGAGCACCACGATGAATGAGGATTTGTGAAACGATTTAAAAGAATAGCAAGAGAGTGCAACTTCATATTGAACGTTTTTTTGTGTAAGCGAATCACCCACTTCAAGCGCCACATCTTTCAGATATTTTCGTTTTAAGCCGCACTGCTCTGAACCCCAAAAACTCTTAACTTCTGAAGGCCTCTCTAAACATCACACACACACATCATGCACGACAAGTTCGCCGACTTGTTCCTGCAGGCTTGCGCTACAAACGGTAGGTCCATCGTCGGCGAAGAGGAATGGACGAAGTTTTTCCACTCCATTATTGGAGGAGGGTTGGTGAACACTAGCGCTGAGGCTAAGCAGGTGGAAGAGATTTGGCTAGAGCGAGTAACTGCGGCTCGCGCCTTCAGCAGCAGCAGCACCAAGCCGACTCTACCAGAGCTTGAATTTTCCGATTTCCAAAGCCGCATTTTATCCTCACATCCGGTTGCAAATAGCAATGAGGCTGCCCTTGTTGCCAGCAGTATTAAACAGAAGGCCCTCAACCTGGCTTCGCTACTCAATGACCAGAATCCCAACTCCTTTGACGAGGACAAAACGAGGCAGCTTCTCTCGGTCATGTACGAGCTGGAGAAGGAGCACATCAAAATGCTAGATAAGACGGAGAATCTGACCGAGAACATCAGCAACAGGCTCGAACTTACCTCCCTCAAAGCCTTGACCACCTCGGCTTCTGAATCACCGCAAATCGGCGAAGACGTCGAAGGTGGCTTGGCTTCTGTTTCTCGCGAGGCTGATACCAGCAGCAGCTTTAACGACCTTCCAAATCCGATAATTTTCTTTAACCAGAACCTCGCCATGATCGAAAAGAGCAGCTTGAAGCACAAAGTGCGTTCGATCCGGTTCTCCGGGAAAACGAGTGATTCCAGAGGCAAAGTTGCCCAGGACACATATAATTTTGGTCAGAATTTCACCGATATCAATAACATTCATGTCTACAAGTGCCAAGGCACGAACAAGGGGAAGTTGATCGAACTCATCGCACTCGTCTGCCCAACTACGAAGGTACCCCCTGCTGCCCTCTCGTCGCTCTGGGACTCTTACTCAGCGCACAAAGGGCTGTCTCTAGCGAGCACCTGCGTGCCTCACGCAATGGGCGTCGAGGAAGACAACGGAGATTTGCTATTCTATTTCGAGGTAAGCGAGCACAGTGGGCAAGCTGAAAGCGATCGGTGAAGGTTGTACAGAAGTCTCCCCTTCTTCTTCTAATCGACATTTTCGATTTTATTTATATTCTTGTCCTAACTCCTCTCCTCTTCACCGCGACAATACGATTGTTGTCGCACGGCGCAGCATATACCGGCACGGTCACTCAGCAGCATGATGTACGATAAAAGGGTCAGTAGCGGCGTATCCGGGTACGTTTTAGAGGAAGAATCCATCCTTTTTAAGCACTGGGCACGTGAAACGCTAATTGCACTCTCGCAACTCCAAGAGCAGTCGGCGCACGTACTCTTGAATGCTCACGACGTCGGCCCAGAGAATGTAATGCTCTCTCGTCAAGGGACCTCGGTGCGGCTCGGGCGTCTCCTTTGGGGCCCTCATTTTCTGCCGGAAACATCTAAAATTGGTGTCAAACAGTTTTTCCGACAGCGCGAATGCGCTCTTCTAAGGGGGTTTGGAAGAATATTGCGATCCGTTCTGAGCGCCGACGCGGACAAGGAGGCAGTGAAAAAATTCGTCCCTAAACCGAAAATCTTTTGTAACGTTCAAACACTGCTGGAACAAGAGGAGCGCGAGAATGAGTTTCGTGAGAATAATGACGGCGATCACATCGTCTTTCCGGTCAGTTTAACAGTCGGTCAGCGACTGGTAGTCAAGCTTCCCCCCGTAAACAGCGTCCGGCGCTTGCAGCAAGATAGCGAGGGTAAGCTAGGAGAAAATGTGCGATGGCACAGCGGCATTTGCAGCAACATTTTTCAAGGAGGAAACAACGGCACAGGGGGTGGCAATAGTACTGCGCCATTCATTACCCCGCTTCCAAACGAAGGGAGTGCACTCATCACGCATATAGGCGAAAACAAACGACCAAAATTTGAGACAGTAACAGTTGATGCAAATGGAAATGCGACACTCGTTTTCCTGGCATCAGCAGCAGGTTTCTGCGAAGTTCAAATACCGTTCTTCGACCCTGATCTCAAATCTGCGCCAGAAAATGCAACAATCACCATCGCGGCAGAGATCATCGATGTTCCTTCTTCGACCACCCTAAAAGCAATCATGACTGCATGCATAGAGGCAGAGAACGAGACGAAAAATTTTACCACTCTGCGCAGTCTGCTAGAGCACAAATACTTTGAGCCTCTCGGAGTTGGTGATCTCGCAGACGTGATGAGCATTTACGAAACGGAATTCGCTGAAGGGGACAAAACTAAAGGCCGAAAACATAGCCAAGAAATGACAACCGTTCTTTGAGATTCATCCACGTGCACACATTACACAGGGGGAACATGAAAAGGGAACGGACATTTTCAGCTTTGTTGTAAGAAGTAATGGGAAGTATATAATTATTGTAAACGTTTGAGCTACAGTACTTTTGGTTTCCCTTTGCTGCTTTTGATGGAGAGGTGTTTATGAAGAACGCTGTCTGAGATGAGCATCGTAAAATAGTGTGATGTTTTAAGGTAGTTCCATTTTGCAACCTCCTCAAAGTCACCCATTTGTGAAAAACATGAGAAAGGCAAGAACCCCAGAAACAAACATCCTGGACACAAAGCTAGCAAGCCCCTGTTGTATGTAGTACGTGAAAAGGGGGGTGGGAGGCGTGGCGATTCCGTTTGTTGTGGTGAGCTGGGGGGCTGAAAATGA
>Ga0115552_1002358_pt1 | contig 10797 bp, 9 predicted proteins | sample COGITO_mtgs_1103_3_FD_87178 | JGI IMG/M metagenome (GOLD analysis project Ga0115552, IMG submission 87178) | Pelagic marine microbial communities from North Sea - COGITO_mtgs_110328 | ecosystem: Environmental > Aquatic > Marine > Epipelagic | place: Germany:Helgoland, sampling site Kabeltonne...
AAGAACGCCTGAAATACCAGCCCATTAACGATCGTCCGCGGCTCACATGGCCAAATGGCGCACGCGTGGCTGTCTGGATAGTATCCAATGTGGAATATTACGAATTTCTGCCCCCCAAGGACCAGCCCCGCGATGCGTGGCCCCGCACACCGCACCCCGATGTCTTGGGATACGGACTGCGGGATTATGGAAACCGCGTCGGTTTGTGGCGTCTGACTGAACTCACCGATGAACTGAATTTGCCGGTGACACTGTCCCTGAACTTGGGCAACTGGCTGCATTATCCCGAAATTTTTGAGGCCAGCATGAAACGTTGCTGGGATGTTATGGCCCACGGTATCTATAACACGCGATATCACTGGGACATGGACAAAGACGCCGAACGCGAGGCTATTCAAGAGTGTGTGGAGATTTATCGCAATCTGACGGGCGCGCCTTTGCGAGGATGGTTTTCCCCAGCAGCAACTTGGACGGAGAACACGCCAGATTTAGTCGCAGAGGCCGGAATCACCTATTCGGGCGATTGGTATCATGATGATCAGCCAACCGACTTAGCCACGCGCACGGGTCGGTTGATCACACTGCCCTATCAAATGGACATCAACGACGCGATGGTCTGGCGCCATCACTTCGAGGGCGAAGATTTCGCGCAGATGATCATTGATCATTTCGATACGTTGTGGCGCGAAGGTACGGATCAAGGCAGGGTCGTATGCATTGCCCTGCATCCTTATATTTCCGGTCAGCCGCATCGTATCCGCCCGCTAGAACGCGCGCTGCGCCATATTGTGGATCATGATGATGTCTGGTTGGCGACGGGCGCCGAGATTGCCGATTGGTACCTTAAACAAAACCCGCAGGTGCGCCTATGATCATGCCAGGTATGGATCATGATCTTTATCCGTTCAGCGCATTGCCTCGGCGTGCGCCTTTGGGCCTGCCTGAGGGTGCGCCCGTCGCGGTTTGCCCGGTAGTTTACCTTGAAGATTGGGCACTGGACCCGCCCCAGGGTGCGCATAGTGATCCGCGGTTTGGCGATGCTTATGGCACGTTCAAGCCGGATTACCGCACGCACACCTGGCGCGAATACGGGCTGCGCATCGGTATGTTCCGCTTATTTCAGGTGTTCGACCGTAACGACATCACTGCAACTCTTGCGGTTAATGCAAACGTCGCTCGACGTTGCCCGAACCTAATCACGGAGGCGGTCCAACGCGGCTGGGATGTTGCGGGTCATGGCAATTATGCAAATGAAATGATCACCAGCGAGATGACAGATGACACGATCCGCGCCCATATCCGCACCTGCACGCAAACGCTGCACAAGTCCACTGGCGACAGACCGACAGGTTGGATCGGGCAGGATTTCGGCGAAAGCGCGAACACGCCGCAGATCCTTGCAGAGGAAGGGTATCGCTGGCTGGCAGACTGGCCGAATGATGAACAACCCTACTGGATCCGTTCCGATCCGCCAATCTTGTCAGTGCCGGTCATGTCTGAACTTGATGATGTTCAAATGCTGTGGCACCGACGTGTCGCAACGCCGCGTTACCCGCAGATTGTTCAAGAAGCATATGATGTGATGGCGCGTGACGGTGCAAAAACCGCGCGGGTGTTGCTGCTTGGGATACATGCATGGCTTTTCGGCATGCCGCACCGTATCCGGTATCTTGACGAGACGATTGAATACCTAGTGAAACAAAAGACGGCATGGCACACCCCAGTCGGCGCGCTTGCTGATTGGTGCCACCTAAATACATCGCCGAACGAAACGGAGTAACCGATATGGACGAGTCTGAACGCCTTGTCGCCCCAAGCCTATCCACCTTGGCTTTTGAAAGACTGGAAAATGCGATCATGCAGGGTGAAATCAAACCTGGCGAACGCCTCAGTGAAAGTGGTCTGGCGAGTCGCTTTGGCATCAGCCGTGGACCGCTGCGCGAAGCGATTGGCCAGCTTGAAGGTCGCCGTCTGGTTGAACGCAAATACAACCTTGGTGCTCGGGTTGTTTCGCTGTCAAATTCAGATTTGATCGACCTGCTCGTGATCCGTGAAAGCCTGGAGGGGATGGCATGCCGAATGGCCGCAGCACGTTTAAGTACCGCGCAGCTCGGCCAACTTGAAAACATGCTGGTCGGTCATGCTAAAAGCGAAGAAGTCCAGTCGGGCAGGGGATACTTTCAAGGGCGTGACGATGCTGATTTTCATCAAGTCATTTTGCGCGAATGTGGCAACCCGCGCTTGATCGGCCTGTTGGATATCGAACTCTATTCCCTTTTGCGGCTCTACCGCCATCAGGCATCGATGCGCCCCGGTCGACCAGCCGCCGCCCTTCAGGAGCACCGCGCAATCGTCAAGGCGCTTAAACAGCGTGATGGGGATCGCGCAGAAGACGCAATGCGCTCGCACATTCGGAACAGTCGAACAGCTTTTGAACAATCGCTTGCGGTTGAGACAACTAAAAATCAATGCGGATGTAATCCATGGCAAAGGTGAAACAGCTGCAGAGTTTGGCAGAGCGACGCAAAGCGTTTCGTCAGATGTGCAAACAGCGCAATGCAGTGATCGTGCCGGGTGCTGGGAATGCGCTGACGGCGCGGATCATTGAGGATGCAGGTTTTGATGTGATCTATATCACGGGTGCTGGGCTCGCGAATACGCTGCTTGGGGTTCCTGATCTGGGGCTGGTGACCCTCACCGAGTTGGCCTCAACAGTGTCTGCGATTTCGGAAATCACAGACAAGCCGTTGATCGTTGATATCGATACTGGCTTTGGCAATGCCTTAAACGCACAGCGCACGATGCGCGTCATTGAACGCGCCGGTGCCTTTGCCGTTCAAATCGAAGATCAGGTTTTTCCAAAGAAATGTGGCCACTTCGCGGGCAAGGCTGTCATCCCGCTTGACGAGGCCGTGAGCAAAATTGAAGCGGTCGTCGATGCCCGCGAAGACCATAACACCTTGGTTATTGCGCGCACAGATGCGCGCGCCATTGAAGGGTTCGAGAGCGCGATGGAACGGGCTGAGGCCTTTATTAAAGCCGGCGCAGATATGACCTTTGTCGAAGCACCCCAATCAGAAGAAGAACTCAGGACTATCGCCTCACGATTGTCAGTGCCACAAGTGGCCAACATGGTTGTCGGGGGCAAAACCCCGTTGACCACTAAAGCCAGTTTGCATGAAATGGGCTTTTCTCTGGTGCTCTATGCGAATACGCCCCTTCAGGCTGCAATGCGGGCGATGAGCGATGTGCTGAAGGTGCTTCACGACGACGGGGATGTTGGCCGTATCACCGACAAATTGGCCGACTTTGAAGAACGTCAACGGCTGGTTTCGAAAGACGAATATGATGCTGCTGATGCGCGCTACTCAGTAAAGTGATTATAACCTGTTCTATGCTGCTTTGAGCGTCTCGAATAATGTCTTCAAATTTGATGCGTTATTGAGGTCCATGATTGCGCCCCAAGTCAAGTTAGCCTGACTTTGCGTCCAACGGCGGCGCGTCAATGATTGATACTTGGCTCTGATTTCATGACTGCTATAGGGATCGGCGTAATCGCCACGATTGGTTCGTGTCTCGGCTCGCAAAATGGTGCCGTCGCACATATGCAAGGTGACGCGTGCGGGCCGCATATCAGGCAATTGCGCAGACATCGAGGGATCTTCGGTGACGCCAATACGCGCAGCTAGGTCAAGTGTCTTTCTGTCCTCAACTTTGTCTTGGGTGAAGCTACTGACGCCACTTGAACCCTGCACCAAGGCGGTCGCCAGCGCGAAGGGCACCGAAAATTTGGCGGCCAGCACATTGCGTGGGGCAGGATCGTCCAGTTCTACCGCGAGACCATAGGTTTCAACGTCGACTTTGGCCACGGCATCTGCCGTTAGCCCCGGAGTGTCGTGACGCAATTGTTCGAGTGCGTCCAGAGCGGCATGATTGTAACGACAGCAAGAATGCATTTTGAAATAATTGCGCATAACTTCCCAACGCCGCCCGAGTTGGTCTACTAGCTTGTCCGCATCAAAACTGTCTGATGCAACCGTACCGAAAACATGGCTCACGCCATATGTATCGCCCGAATAGCCTGACGCGACCAAATCTGCTGCCAGCAGACCCATTTGGTTGCTGACACCCGCAAAAACATTGCGCACTGTGCCGCCCTCAAGCATTGTGCGTCGCGACGTTGTTAGCCCTAGATTGGCTGCGATGTTCATACCGTTGCGGATTTCTTCGCCCGATGCGCCGCGTAGACGCAAGACGGCGGCAACAGCACCGATCGCGCCCCATGTGCCATGCGGATGCATTGATGGTCGCAGCGCCGTGGCAATACCAACCCGGGCCGCTGCCTCGTATCCCACGGCAATCGCACTCAAGAGTTCACGTCCTGACGCGCTACCGTGCGCGGCTTCGGCAAGGGCTGCGGGGATGACGTGCATGGCAGGGTGGCCTTTGCAGAACTGGTTGCCCTCATCCATTTCCAATGTTGTGCCTGCGGTTCCGTTAACAAATGCCGCAGTCCCCGCCGCCGCAAACGCCCCTGTCCCAATGATTGCGGCTGGCCCGCGAGACCCTGACTGTTGCTGTGCGGACAGCGCCGCAACTTCGGGTTCTGCCGCACCACCAACAATGGCTCCTACGCTGTCCGCAAGGATCAATGCAGTCTTATCAATTACGTTTTTGGAAGGCGCAGCGGTCGCTACAAATTCAGCGAGCGTGGATAAGTGGTTCATGCTTGTAAACTCCTCGATTTTAAGTTCAATATAGTACGAGATTTCAATCTAAACCACCCTAACGACGTGACTTTCTGGAGCCATAAATGAAGCAAGTTCTTGTGATAGTCCCCTTTCCCATGACAGAGAAAAACCGCGAACAGCGTCGTGAACAACTCAACGCTGTTACGCTTGGGCCAGATATCTCATTTACGTTTGAATCTGTGCGTGTAGCGCCTCGCAATTATGTAAGCGCGTCGGACATGGCCATTGCGGACTTTGGTATCCTTGAAGCGGGGCTAAAGGCGGAAAAGCGGGGTTTTGATGCGGTCTGTGTCGACACGATGAGCGACAGTGGCGTCGCAGCTCTGCGATCAGAGCTGGGCATTCCGGTTATTGGGCCCGGTCGTACATCGATGTTGATGGCGATGATGCTGGGTAAACGGTTCTCGATTGTTGCACTTTGGCCGCATTGGAAACACATATACGACAAGACGCTGAGCGATTTGGGTATCGAACACGCTTGCGCGTCGATTCGCGGCTTGGACTTGACCCCTAACAACCAGAGCCTGTTAGCGGGTAAAGAAGAAGATGTTTTTCCAGCCCTTGAAACACTGGCGCGAGTTTGTATCGAAGAAGACGGTGCTGAGGTAATTCTGCTGGGGTCAACGACGATGCATCAGGCGCATGGTTATCTGGCAGAAGTCTTACCAGTGCCGGTGATCAACCCCGGTCCGTTGACTTACACATTAGCGGAATCCATGCTAGCAGTTGGCCTGTCACACAGCAGGGTGGGCTATCCTGCATCTCCTGCACCTAAATCTGATATGCTACATGCGATGCTGGATACAGCAGAGAAGTTCGATCACTAAACCGGTTTTTTTGAGATCAAACAAACTAAGGGACACTGTCAAAATCTGGCGAAGTGTTAGAAGCGGCGACTGAAACAAACAGAGGAGACTGGGCAGACCCCCTAGTCAGAAGTCGATGTCAGAAACAAATATTTGTCTCTAACTGAACGTTTGTGGAATAAGGATGCCGCATTGCGCGTATGGGATAAGATAATGGCTCTTGGATCGGCTAAAAGTTTAGACGAAGTGTTTAACGAAATGGCGCGAGCGGCCCGATAAATTGGAGAAAGGAACACATATATGCGAGAGATAGTTATTGGAGCTGCGCAAATGGGCCCAATCCAGCGGTATGACAGCCGTGAAGTAGTGGTGGCGAGGATGATCGTACTCTTGGAAGAGGCTATAGCTGCAGGTTGCATGCTTGTTATTTTTCCAGAGCTCTGTTTAACGACTTTTTTTCCTAGGTGGTATATGGAAGATGAGAGGGAAGTTGCTACTTGGTTTGAGGCAAAAATGCCAAATGCTGCCACTCAACCGTTGTTCGACCGCGCCCGTACAGCAGGTGTTGCGATCTCCTTTGGTTATGCAGAACAGACCCCAGAAGGACAAGCCTTCAACACTCAACTACTTACGGATCCTGACCTAAATATCATTGGAAAGTACCGTAAGGTTCACCTACCGGGCCATGCTGAGTTTGATCCAGATCGCGCTTTTCAGCATCTAGAAAAGCGTTATTTTCAACCAGGAGACCTTGGGTTTCCCGTGTTTCGTAATATGAACGCTTGGATGGGTATGCTGATCTGTAATGATCGTCGCTGGCCTGAGGCGTATCGCGAACTTGGGTTGCAAGGCGCTGAATTGATCATGTTGGGTTACAATACACCAACCACAAATTCGCAAAATTCAGGAGAGACGCCTGAGACGCGGGTCTTCCATTCCGACCTCTGCTGCCAGGCGGGGGCTTATCAAAATTCAGCTTGGGTGGTGGCTGTTGCTAAAGCGGGGGATGAAGATGGCCATCCACTATTTGCCGGTAGTATCATTGTTGCTCCAGATGGGACCATTGTAGAAAAAGCCACGACTGATGGGGATGAATTACTAGTTCATTCTTGTGATATGGACGAAACAAAATTTGGCAAAAAAACAATTTTTGATTTTAAACGCCATCGCCAAATTAAGCATTATAGTCGAATTACAAGTCAGACGGGCGTGATATACCCAGATGGCACAAAGGGTTGAAGTATGGCGCATGATCTGGCTATTCGTGGCGGTACTCTTGCTACCGCAACCGAGACGTTTAAGGCTGATATCGGCATCCGCAATGGACGTATTGCAACAATTTCTGAAGCCATAACTGATGCTACAGAAGTGATCGACGCAAACAACCAAATAGTAATGCCCGGTGGAATTGAGGCGCATTGTCATATAGCGCAGGAAAGTGGTATGGGCGTTATGACATCAGACGATTATCAGACAGGGTCTATATCTGCCGCATTTGGTGGTAACTCTTCCTTTGTGCCATTTGCTGCCCAAAAAGTCGGTCAAAGTTTGGCTGAGACCATGCAGACGTATAATCAACGCGCAGCACCAAAATCAGTGCTTGATTGGTCTTATCACTTAATATTGACGGATCCGACACCGGATGTATTGGCTGAATTACCAGTTATTTTTGCCAAAGGTATTACATCGTTTAAGGTATTTATGACCTATGCAACGCGGGTGTCAGACGGTCAGTTCCTTGATATATTATCGGTCGCAGGGCGCCACGGCGCTTTGACTATGGTACATGCGGAAAATCACGACATGCTGGATTGGATGGGGCGCCGGTTGGTTGAGGGTGGAAATGTTGCCCCACGCTATCATGCTCCGTCGCGTCCAGGTTTGGCAGAAACCGAGGCTATAAATCGAGCCATTTCATTAGCCCGTTTGGCACAAGCGCCACTTTTTATCGTGCATGTTTCAACTTTGGGCGGAGCCGAGCTAGTTGCCAATGCTCGCTTAAGGGGTGGGCAGGTCTGGGCTGAAACCTGCCCCCAATATTTATTTCTGACCCGCGATGAATTAAACAAACCGGGCATGGAGGGTTCAAAGTTTATTTGCTCACCGCCCTTGCGAGACGCGCCTACTCAGAAAGTGCTTTGGCAACATGTGCAGGCAGGGTCACTATCTTTGGTCTCCTCTGACCATGCGCCTTATCGTTACGATAATACGGGTAAATTTAATGCTGGATACGATGTCAATTTCCGCCAAATTGCCAATGGCATGCCAGGTATTGAAATGCGCTTACCTCTCCTTTTCTCGGAAGGTGTGAATAAAGGCAGGATTAGTTTAAACAAATTTGTCGCTCTTTCATCAACTAATGCGGCGCGCATCTACGGAATGTTGCCACGTAAAGGGACCCTTTCTATTGGTGCTGATGCAGATATCGCAATTTGGGATCCTGACGAGAAACGCGTTGCTGGAGAAATGCACGATGCTATGGACTACAATCCGTTTGCAGGAATTGAAGTTACCGGCTGGCCAGTTACCGTTTTAGGTCGAGGCCAACGCATCGTCGAAAAAGGAAAATTGATCGCAAAACCCGGGGCAGGCCAATTTATTAAAAGGTCAAAAACTGATTTGACTGGACGTCCGGGACAGTCCATCCCAGAGCTAGAACCAGATCAGAATTTTGGAGCAAATTTAGGATGATTGGTCCAATTCTTGTCATTAATCCTAATTCAAATCCAACTGTGACTCAAGGTCTTGATGCCGCAATGATGTCTTTTCGGATTAATGGGTTCCCCCCTATCGAATGCTTAACCGTATCGGAGGGACCCTATGGAATCGAAAGTCAGGCTGATAGCGATGCGGCGGTGGCACCATTGATAAATTTGATTCGGGCCCGCACCGATGCGTCTGCTGTCATCATAGCTTGCTATTCTGATCCTGGAATTGATGCGGCGCGCGAGGCAACTAAAATACCCGTTTTCGGCATGCAAGAGAGTGGCTTTTTGACTGCTATGGCGCGTGGTGATCGGATCGGGGTGGTTGCCATATCCGAAGGTTCAATCCTGCGTCATCGCAAATACCTGCGCCGCATCGGTGTACTTGACCGTATGGTAGCCGAACGGCCATTGAACATGTCCGTAGCACAAACCGCTTCTGGCAAAGATACATTTGAAAGACTTGAGGCAGTTTCAAATACCTTAGTACAGCAAGATAGTGCAGATGTGATCGTTTTGGGCTGTGCAGGGCTTTCAGTTTACCGATCACGCTTGGAGACGATATTGGACTGTCCAGTGGTGGATCCCACTCAATCCGCTGTTGCAATGGCACTTGGAGCTGTACTGGCTTAACCCATTAATTAATGCACGCTTAATGCGTCATAATTTTGCTTATTAACAAAGATTTGGCGTTAATTTCGGGCAGTTAAAATCTTTTTATTACGCGAGCCTGATAGACTCTAGCTACCCAATAGCACGAGCAACGGTACCAGCAATAACCAAGTCGTTAACAGCAACCAAAATAAACTGCCTTTTCTTCTGATAGCAAGATGAGAGGAACGCAATCCTATTGCTTATCTTTAAAATAGTGCATTAGGTTGGGGCATCATTTCATTAAGCAATGTTCTAATTATCTGATGGAAAACTTTAAATAGGTAGACTTGGTTTTCACTCGCGATCTAATCTTCACTCTCCTACTGACCACTGCGGCACGTAGACAGCGGCGCTCCGGATTTTTCGGCCCAGTACGGGGCCACATGAGAAACGCCGAAAAACGGCACAAATTTGACGCGCATGCGCTGATGCAACTAACCCAAATTATGTCGACAAAAAAACATGATGAAAATTATTTTTGCATGCATATTTTGTATTATATTACAAACGTTTAGTCTTTTAAGCCCTTCTAAACTAGATTTAACACAGAATTGCCTAAAATTTGGCTTTATGTGTTTACAAAATTGGTCGATTTCGGCGGAAGCTTACGGATTTTGTATGCGAAATGCGAGAATTTAGACCATTTAAAAGATGCTGCCGTTGACAACCGTTCACCAAGCGCTACCGTATAAAGATTGGGATGTTCTGCAACTTTTTCTATGGAGACACCGCTATTATACATCGTGGTAGTGCAACGATTCCAATAAATAACACTCGCCAAAAAGCGAGCTGCATAACACACATTCCACTGCCTCCAAGGGGTAATTGGAAACAATAAACCAAACGCTCGGATGGGCGGCAATTCAATCAGGAGATGTAAATGTTCAATCGTATTTCCAGCATCGTATTAGCAGCGGTTTTCGCAGCTGGCGCTGCGAGCGCAGACAACGTGACACTTCGTTGGGGCCACTACCTAGGTGATTCACCCTTCGTTCAACCAGAAAAAGACTTTGCGTCTTCAGTAACAGAACGCACAGAAGGCCGAGTTAACGTTGAAATAACTTTTGCTGGCGGTCTTGGTGGTGGAGGCGAAGTAATGACCCTTGCAGGCCGAGGAGCTATTGACATGGCTTCCGTTGTCCCCGGCTATTACACAGATCAATTATTGTTCTGGCGAGCCTATCAAATCCCTTTCGTGTTTGACTCGCCACGGCAGGCTATGGATATTTCTGGTGCGGCTTTTAAGGATATCCCATATTTTCGTGACGAATTGTCCAAATTTGGCCTTAAATTTTTGTTCCACCAACCGCTTGGGTCCTACTACATGACGGGTAAGGATGACTCTTGCCTCACAGTTGAAGGTCTATCAGGCAAGAAAATCCGCTCTTTCGGCGCAGATATTCCAAAAGCCCATGAAGCTGTTGGCGCAGTGCCCGTGTCGGTTGGTGTAGGTGACGTCTATGAGGCTCTGCAACGTGGATCATTAGATTATTCTTTCCTTAACCGTGGCAACATTCTCTCTAATCGGTTGTATGAGCCGGGTCCCGTTAGCTGTGGTCCAGTCATGTCTATTTCAGGCCACTTAGTTGTTATTAACGAAGAAGTTTGGAATAGTATTTCGACAGGAGACCAAGCGATCATGTTAGAGGAAGCTGCGATAGCGGGCAAAAACTACATGGATAACATCGAGAAAGCGGAAGAAGCTGCCGGCGAAGCGATCATCAAAGCAGGTGGTCAGATCCTAGAGTTTCCAGCGGCTGAATTAGCTAAATGGAAAGCTGCAGCGCCTGACCTTTTGGGTGATTGGGTTGCGAACATGGATGGACGTGGCATGGGCGATCAAGCTAAAGAGGTTCAGGCCTATTGGTTAAATATTATCAA
>Ga0115552_1002372_pt1 | contig 10750 bp, 10 predicted proteins | sample COGITO_mtgs_1103_3_FD_87178 | JGI IMG/M metagenome (GOLD analysis project Ga0115552, IMG submission 87178) | Pelagic marine microbial communities from North Sea - COGITO_mtgs_110328 | ecosystem: Environmental > Aquatic > Marine > Epipelagic | place: Germany:Helgoland, sampling site Kabeltonne...
CACCCAGCGCATCGGCACCCATGAGCGCATTACTGGACTGGAGCAACTCGACAAGGTGGTAGCAATTGACCAGCGACCCATCGGCAGAACACCACGGAGTAATCCGGCGACCTATATCAAAGTCTTCGATGAGATTCGCAGCTTCTTCTCCCTGCTACCAGGGGCTCGCATGCGCGGTTACAAACCCGGGCGTTTCTCGTTCAACGTCAAGGGCGGTCGCTGTGAAACCTGTCAGGGCGATGGAGTACGTAAGATCGAGATGCACTTTTTGTCAGACGTCTATGTGAAGTGCGAAGAATGTGATGGGCGCCGGTTTAACGAAGCCACCCTCGAGGTCAAATACAAGGGCAAATCCATCGCCGACCTGTTGGACCTGACGATTGCCGAGGCTGTTGTGCACTTTCGGGAGCACCCAAAAATATTCAACAAATTACAACTGCTGGTGGACGTTGGTCTTGATTACCTGCAACTGGGCCAACCGTCTTCAACCCTCTCTGGCGGTGAGGCACAGCGTATCAAGCTGGCCCGAGAGCTCTCCAAAGTTGCCACCGGTAAAACCTTTTATATCCTCGATGAGCCAACCACAGGCCTGCATTTTGATGACGTTCGAAAACTCTTGGTGGTCCTCGACCGTCTGGTAGACGCCGGCAACTCCGTCACGGTCATCGAACACAACCTGGATGTCATCAAAACTGCCGATTGGATTATCGACCTGGGACCCGACGGCGGCCCCAAAGGCGGATTTATCATCGCTCAGGGCACGCCGGAACAGGTTAAGAAGGTCAAGGCCTCCGAGACCGGTCGCTACTTGAAGCCGCTCCTGTAGCCTGCAAACCCAGCCCACGCGCTGTTGGTGGACTGGGTTTGCAGCGTCCGGTGTTTTTCAGCTACAGTGCAAGCTCCATTTCACAACGGTTTCATCATGAGCGAATCAGATCCCGAGCAGGTCGCAATACGGCACGCGGCCACGGTAATGCTGATCGATGATCGCCCGGACTTACAGGTTTACATGATGGAGCGCCATGCCGACATCGTCTTCGGCGGCGGTATGTGGGTTTTCCCCGGCGGCCGAGTCGATGAAGCTGACGACCCATCGACCTTCGCGCCCTTCTGTCTGCACCGCACTGACACACAAGCCAGTGAGCTGATGCAAATGCCCGCTGGCGCCCTGACCTATTATGTGGCCGCCGTTCGAGAAGCCTTCGAAGAAGCGGGAATCCTGTTAGCGTTACACCGCGACACAGGCCGCCTGCTCGACCTATCTGAGCCAGAGACGATGCGGCGATTCGAAGCCCACCGGCGCGATATCAACGACAGCAATCGCAATTTTATTGAATTAATCGAAGACGAAAACCTGATTCTCGACGTCGGCACTATGCATTATATTGCCCGCTGGATTACGCCCGTCGGACCACCTCGGCGCTATGACACGCGGTTCTTTATCACGCGCATGCCTGCGGCTCAAACCCCTATCCATGACGACCATGAACTGGTGCACGCCCAGTGGTTAACCCCAGCTGAAATTCTTCGCCAGTTCGATAGCGGAACAATGACATTGATGAGCCCCACCCTGCGCATGCTCAGGTGCCTGGCTCGCTTCACCAGCGCTGATGAGGTGATGGCTGCGGCCGCCGCCAACCAACCTGATGAACGAGCTCGAGTCAACGCGACCGGTGACATCGTCTTACCCGGTGATGCCGACTATGACACAGCAAACGAAAACATCGAGAGTGGCTGGGTTCGCCTGCGACCCTTATTACGTTGAATATCAGCAGCGTTAAACATCAGCAAACATCAGCAAACATCAAAATATGAGAACCGCCAGATGAATTTTGGTTTCACTGAAGAACAAGACTTGTTGCGTGACCAGGTCCGCAAATTCCTAGATGCACAATCTCCCGTGAGCCGAGTCAGGGAAATCATGCACACCGATGCAGGCTTTGACCGGCAAATCTGGCAGCAGATCGCCGACCTCGGCTGGCTGGGTCTGGTGGTTGAGCCTGAGTATGACGGTGTTGGCCTCGGCTTTGTTGATTTGATTGTCATACTCGAGGAAATGGGCAAGAGTCTATTTCCATCGCCCTTCATAGCCCACTCGCTGGCGGCATCGACCCTCAATGAGCTCGCCTCAGCTGACCAGAAAAAACGCCACCTGAATGACCTTGCCTGCGGTCGAACTATTGGCACCATTGCCCTGCTGGATATTCATGATCTGCCCAACGCAGAGAGCATCACCTTAAGCGGCGTTATCCAGGAGAATGGTGTCATACTCAATGGCAAGAAATTATTCGTCATGGACGCCAACAATGCGGATCTGTTCATCGTCGCCTTCAAAGACCAGCACGTACCTTATCTCGCCTTGATCCGCCGTGATCAAACAGGGGTCAGCACACAAGGCTCTGCCACCATGGATTTAACCAAGCGTGTGGGCAGTCTCGAACTCGACAATGTCAGCGTTGCTACTCAAGATCTGATAATGACCAACAATGAGAACATCAATCGATTGTTAGACAAGGCCGCTGTTGCCGTTACTGCGGAAATGATAGGTGCTGCTGAAGCCGTCATCTATATGACAACCAATTACGCCAAAGATCGTCTTCAGTTCGACAACCCCATTGGCAAATATCAAGGCGTTAAACACCGACTTGCCGAAATGTATGTGGATGTAGAGTCTTTCAGATCCTTACTTTACTACGCTGCATGGTGCGTCGATGAAAGCCCGCACGAACTGCCTCGATCAGCATCCCTCGCCAAGGCTTACGCATCTGACGCGTTCAGCCAGATTGGCACTGACGGAGTCCAACTCCATGGCGCCATAGGTTTTACCCAAGAGTACGATGTGCAGCTCTATCTGAAACGTTCCAAATGGGCCAGGCCCATCTTTGGCGATGCCGACTACCACTATGAGCGCATTCATCAGCTACAGGTTACGGACTAACTGCAGATTGTCACGCGCTCGAAGTTTTCGAACATACTAACCAGCATATTACGACACAACAAAATATGTCGCAGTGAAGGAGAGCCCACATGGACTTTGAATATACTCAAGCCGAAGAAACTTTTAGGCATGAAGTGCGTACATTTCTCGATGAAAACCTGCCCCCCAAGGACCAAAGGGGCGCCGATTTTATGGCGCAATGGCTTGATAAAGTAAGGGCAAAGCGCTGGGTAGGGTTTGCATGGCCGAAGGAAGTCGGCGGCGGCGGCGGCGACATCATGCAGCAGGTGATTCTCAAGGAAGAAATGGCCAAGCGCCAAGCGCCGCCATTGGGTACGTGCATGATGGGTCTTGCCTGGGTTGGCCCGGGCATCATCCAATATGGTACTGACGAACAAAAAAACCGCTTTATCCCGGACATATTGAATAGCAAGTATCATTGGTGTACTGGATACTCAGAGCCCAATGTTGGCAGTGACCTAGCAGCGCTACAATGCAAAGCGATTCTCGATGGCGATCACTACGTCATTAACGGCACAAAGATATGGACTAGTCTCGCGCCATTCGCGCAGTGGATATCCATGTTAGTACGCACCGACAATTTCGGCTCAACCACCACCAAGCATGACGGCATCACCGCATTACTGGTTGACCTGAGCTCACCGGGTATCGAGATCAAACCCATTGAAAACATGGCAGGCGGCAAGGTTTTCGCACAAATTTTCTTCGACAATGTCCGCGTACCCGTCAACAATCGTCTCGGTAAGGAAGGTCAGGGCTGGGCCGTAACGATTTCTTCGCTCGCCAACGAGCGCTCCAGCATTGGCGAAGTCACGGCTATGTATGCAAAACTGGACAGTCTCAAAACACTGATCAAGGACAGCCAGCGGCAGGGAAAACCTGCCATGGAAGACCAAAGAATACGGCGCCGCTTGGCAGTATTTGAGGCAAAAATCGAAGCTATGCGGCTTAATGGCCTGCGTTATTTGACTCGTCAAATTAAGGGCGAGCCTCTGTCCAGTGAAACCTCTGTTAACAAGCTCCATCGTGCTGACCTTGAAGTCGAGATGAGCGACTTTGCGATCGACGTACTGGGGCAACCCGGGCTGCAGCTTGGCAATCAACTTGAGGCCGTCAATCGCGGCAAGTGGGCAAAGGAATCGCTCGGCTGGCCGAATGTCGTTATCGGTGGTGGCACCCCGAACATTCAGAAGAATATTATCGCCGAACGAATACTTGGTTTACCTAAAGACTAGGCTTATGCTTCGCTACAGCGGGCGCAAGCTACAAACACCTCAGCACTACGACGGGTTGGCTCAAGTCGGCGTAGGTTGGCCAACCACTGTAATAGTCGTATACTCAGGCCTGTTCGCCAATGGGTCCGGAGCTTATTATGAAATGGATAAAGTTAGCCATTCTGCCAATCCTGCTACTGCTCACCCTGGGCATCTATGTCTTGGACTCTGTCGACTCTATCAACTCTATCAACTCTATCGACTCTATCAACTCTATCAACAACGAAGAAGAACAAAGAATCGCTGAGGTCGCGAGTGAAAATGACACAGCCATTCTCAACAACAGCGCCAGCTCCTCCACACTGGCACCAGCGCAAGCACCCGCATTAACATCAGCCATCAACGCCGGACCCAAACCCGAATTTGCCAAAATACGCGATGTCAAAGAAAAGAAAAAAATATTTTTCGAGTACATGCTGCCAATGATCCGCCAAACCAACGCCGCAGTGTTAACTCAGCGCGAATCTATATTAACCATCCAGCAAAAATTTATTAACAATGGGAAAATTGAACCTGCAGACCAACTAGTGCTCGACGAATTACTCGACACCTACCATGTCGACGTAGAAGACGAGATAACTATGGCGCACATCACAGAACTGCTAAGCCGCTGTGACATAGTGCCCGCCGGACTGATACTCGCCCAATCTGCCAACGAATCAGCCTGGGGAACTTCACGGTTTGCCGTTAAGGCGAATAATTTCTTTGGTCTGTGGTGTTTTCGACGAGGTTGCGGTTTGACGCCCACCGATCGCAACGACGGTGCGTCACATGAAGTGGCAAAATTTGAGACGGTCAGTCACGGCGTAAATTACTACGTGAAAACCATCAATACCAACAATGCTTACAAGAATCTTCGGAAAATTCGCGCGGATTTGCGCGCCGAGAACAAGACCATTACGGGCACAGTGCTGGCCGAAGGGTTACTGCGTTATTCTGAACGCGGCAAAGCCTACGTTAAAGAAATTCAAAGTATGATTCGTTACAATAAATTGAGTCGCTACAATCTCGATAATCGAGCCTGAACAACTCGGCTCGGCGCTGTCGCCACCCCACTCGCCCTGCTAAAAAAACATCAGGGGTTGGCAGTGTTGTGGAATCAGCCTCAACTTGAAAACTCAACGCCCGCCAGTACACCACTTGTTGAAAGGAACTTTGCGTGATTTACCAAGTTAGTTTGATTAAAGATCACTGTCGACCCAGCAGCAATTCTGGGATCGCAGCGATCCGGGCACATCAAGCTGAGCTCGAAACACAAGGCATCAGACTATATGGCATCTTTGCCGGTCTACTTGGCTTAGCCACCAACGAGATTTACGTGGTTACTTATAGTCCCCAGCCACACTCGCTGCAGGCAACCGTAACCGCCGCCGGCCTTGAGCTTGAAGCCAGCCATGAGTTTTTACCGACGGCCAGGCCCACAGAACATGCACCCCTGACAAAGCCAGGCATCTATGTCTTTCGCTGGTTTAAAGTCAAAAATACCGACGTAAAGGCAATCGTCGAGCTATCAACAACCGCCTGGAAAAGTTTTGAAGCAGACTTTCAGACTCAGGTCCAGGGCTTGTTCGCCGAACCAGAGTCTGCTGCGGTTTTCGGCCAGATGCTCTTAATCACACGTTATGCTGACCTGTCTGTCTGGGAGGCATCCCGCCATCCTAGCGACGAAGCGCGAGAAAATTTTCAGCGCCGCCATGCACTCACAATAGAAGCCAAACCTATCGCCACTCAGCTGGCCCTGTGATTCCCATGCAGCGTTTTTCAGGCGCCCAGGTGATGCAAGGCGCGCCACAATGTCGCCACCACCAGCGCATGATCGATCTCGCCACTAAGGAGTAATTCCGGAATCTGTGCCAAGGGGACTAATTGGACTTCCGTGTGCTCCGTGGACTGATTATCGATGACGGACCCAGAATGCACGATGGGGGCCAACCAGGTATGCAGGCGGTTCTTGAAAATGGCCGGATTCGGGTTCAAACAGCCCAAAGAAATGAGTTCACCGACCACGTAGCCCGTTTCTTCCAGGCATTCACGAGCGGCGGCGACAACCGGCTGCTCTCCCGGGTCCACCATGCCACCGGGAATCTCGAGGGTGATGCGCTCTGACCCATGACGGAACTGACGCACCAGGACCACCTCATTGTCGGCGGTGATCGGCACCACATTGACCCAATCAGCCGTGTCCAAAAAGTAGAACTGATGCGCCTGCCGGGTAATGGGCGATAACGAAGTTGATTCGTTCACGGTAAAGATACGACAATCAGCCACAACTCGGCTGCGTTGACGTTGCCAGGCTGCAATTTCCAGGTTCATTCAATCCTGCTCCGAACGCTCAATGTGCACAGAAAATGGCGTTATTGACCAGTGAATTTTGCCGGGCGTCGCTCCAGGAAAGATGCGACCCCCTCCTTATGGTCAGCCGACTTGAAACACTCGGCCAATGCCTTCGTGTGATTTTCCATGTGCTTGTCAACGTCGATGCCTAAACCTTCATACACCAGCGTCTTCATTCGCTGATGAGAAAAGGGCGAACCCTGCAGGATCGTCTCTGCCATCTCACGGGCTTTGGCTATAAGATCTTCCGGCTCACAAACCGCGCTCACATACTTCAGATCATAAGCCTGGCTAGCGGATACGAATTCACCAGAATATAACAACCAGAATGCCTGAGAAGTACCAATCAACCGCGGCAACAACCAACTCCCCGCGCCGGTATCAGGCACCAATCCGCGATGCGCAAAATTCCAGGCAAACCGAGCCCGAGTGGAAGCAATCCGAATATCACATTGGCTGGTGAATTCCGCACCCATACCAACGGCAGGCCCATCAATGGCGGCAATTACGGGTTTAGGACACGACACTATGGGCCACCAGCGGGATTTTTCCGCTGCGGAACCTCGCAAACCACGGGTCTCGCCAGGTACTGTATCCAGGTCAGATAGGTCCGTGCCGGCACAAAAAGCACCCGCGGTACCCGTCAGAATCACTACCCGAACCTCGTCGTCGGCACCCGCCCGAGCCATGGTCTCAATGAAATCACCGAGCATCGCATAGGTCATGGCATTGCGCTTTTCAGGACGGTTGATGGTCACAGTGGCAATGTGGTTTTCCACATTGTAGAGAATCCAATCATTCACGCGCTTATCTCCTTTGCATCAAGAATTCCACACTCGAGCGCCCGGCGCCCGGGTGCTTGAAGTGCTAGCTCAAGCCATCAACGGGAATACCAGCACCATGTACGGCGCCCGCATCTGGCGACGCGAGAAAACCAATAACGCTGGCAATTTGAGCCGGCGTGACCCATTGAGAATAATCTGCACCAGGCATGTCCTGACGGTTTCGCGGTGTATCAATCAAGCTTGGCAACACGCAATTGACATTGATGTTATTCGCACGCAGTTCCTGTGCCATGCTTTCCGTGAGTCTCAACACTGCGGCCTTGGACGCAGTATAAGCGCCCATCATTGCCCCACCACCAAGTGCTGCTCGCGCGGCCACATTAACCACTTTGCCAGCACCACCGGCTAACATGGCCGGTACTACCGCCGCACTCATATTCAGAATCGAACGGGCGTTGAGGTCAAACAAAAAATCCCAGGTTTCATCGGAGGTATTGTGGACCGGGTCACCCATCAGGAAACCGCCAGCAGTGTTACATAAAATATCCACTGCGCCGAATCGAGCCTGGATTGTTGCCACGGCTTCTGCACAACTGCCGCGCTGGGTCAGGTCACAGCTGACCAAACAGAGGTTCTCGTCAACAGTCGGGAATGCTCCCTGAAGGATCGCATCGCTGATATCCAGAACGCCCACTTGGGCGCCACGAGTACTGAACCAACGGACGACTTCACGGCCTAGCGCACCGGCACCGCCGGTTACAACCACAGTTTTATTAGCGAACATAAGATGCCTCTGTCGGTGATCGACTACAATGTGAAGAACTCCACACCTCGGATTCGGTTAGCCGGTTCCGAAGATCCCTTTAAACAGATAGAAAAACAAAATCGACAGACCAGCGCCGGCGGGCAGGGTCACCAGCCAGGAAACAAAAATCGTCCCGATAACCCGCAGGTTCAGCGCAGAAATACCACGGGCCAGCCCGACACCCAAGACCGCGCCCACCAAGGTGTGGGTGGTCGAAATTGGCAGGCTCGCGCCTGAGGCCACCACCACTGTTGATGCAGCGGCAAGCTCTGCCGCAAAGCCACTACTGGGAGTCAGCTCAGTAATATGAGTGCCGATGGTCTGGATCACTCGGTAGCCATAAAGCGCCAGACCGGTAACAATACCACCGCCACCCAGCAACAAAATCCAGTTTGGAGTTGCCGACTTGGCACCCACCACGCCACCACTTTCAATAATACTATTAACCGCAGCCAGCGGACCAATTGCATTCGCGACATCATTTGAACCGTGGGCAAAAGCCATGGCGCAGGCTGTAAACAGCATCATGACCGCAAAAATTTTCTCGACGTTGACCAGATCTAGTTGATCAGATTTAGTGACGCGTTTGACGCGCGAAAGCCCAATGATTCCCAACCCGACAATCAGCAACGCCACGCCAGCGGAGTAGACCAGGGACTCGCCGAAACTGATGTGCAGACCCACATGCTTCAAACCTTTAGTGAGCGTCACCATAGAAATCATATAGCCGACAAAGAACACATAAATGGGTAAATAACGCTTGGCGGCGACGAAAGCGTCCGGGGCGCCGAATATAAATCGACGAATGCTCAGAGAGATTACGAAGGCGAAGGTTCCAGCGATCACGGGCGAGACCACCCAACTGGAGACGATTTCACCCACCTTGCCCCATTGAACGGCATCAGTGGATATACCTACCGAGGCGAAACCAACGATCGCGCCAACAATCGTGTGCGTCGTCGAAACTGGCCAACCGTAAGCAGAGGCAACCAGCAGCCAGGTGCCCGCCGCCAACAATGACGCCATCATGCCGTAGACCAGTAATTCAGGATCTGTCGCCAGCAGCCCCGGATCGATAATCCCTTTACGGATAGTGGAGGTCACCTCACCGCCGGCAAGATAGGCACCGGCAAACTCGAACACCATCGCGATAATAACGGCTTGCTTGATGGTGATCGCCTTTGAACCCACCGAGGTACCCATGGCGTTGGCCACATCATTGGCACCCACACCCCAGGCCATAAAAAAGCCGAATATTATTGCTAGTAGCAGCAGCGTGCTGCCGTAGTCTTCAATTACGCCCATAGGATCACACCTGATATTTCATGTTAATGCATTTTCTAAGCGGCGATCGTTAGCGCGCGATGAGATATAACATTCGATTGCCCACAGTCTGGGATTTATCGGCTAAATCGCCGATCCATTCGATAAGACGATATAAAAACATGACATCAACGGGATCCAGGCTTTTCTCCAGACTGTACAGCAGCCGAGTCAACTCAGCCTCCTTGATATCTGCCGCGTGCTCAACGGCGTCAAGACGGGAAATCATGGCTGAAACCAACTCCACTTCCTTGCCACTGAAGCCGGTGGTAATCAACTCATCCAGCTCATTGAGCGCTTCCAGTGCGACATTTGCGGGTTTTACCGCTGCTTCAACCAGCGCCTCCATGGCAGGGGCTAGCGCCGCAGGAATGCTCATCCGCCGACTGGAAGTCAGACCAACAATATGCTTCGCCAGGTTCGCGATCCTGTCCTGGGCCTGCAACAGTTCAAGCAGGTCAGAACGTGAGACGGGCATAAACAGGCTGCGCGGCAAGCTTAAGCGAATCTTGCGTTTGATATCATCGGCTTCATCCTCGAGGTCATTGATATGTTTACCCAGCGTGGTTGCCAGATCCCAATCTCCCGCCATCACGGCGGCCATATAGCCTTGCACCTCGGTCGCAGCTTGTGCGGCGACCTTCATGTGCTCCTGCATGGGGGCGACTGGGGATCGCGAAAACAATTGATTAAACAACGGACTAATAGCCATGACGTGATCCGGAATAAGTTGTTACGCATTATAGGCAAGAATGATCAACAATAAACCCTGGAATGGCTTTTAAAATCCCGCTGGCAGACCTTTACAGCCTTAACTCGCCGAGCGCTTAAATTGCCAGGCGGTCAGCGCCTTATGGGCGGCCACCGAGCCGGCCATACTCGTATCGGTCCGGGCCGCCAACTCCACCACATAACCGTTGGGATCACGAAAATAGATTGAGTGGATAAAGCCATGATCGGCAATGCCGCGGGTGTCGATTCCAGATTGACGGCCTTTCTGGAACATGGCATGCAAAGTCTCGTGATCCACCGCCAGCGCCAGATGCAAGTCGAAGTCGTGCTGTGGCTTGAAATCAAAGGGCTGCTCGGGATCTTCAAAAAATGCAATACAGGCACCATCTTGCATTTGATAGAAGCTGTGCAGAACACCCGTGGCACGACCTGCCTGGGTCAGATCAATTTCAAAGGCCTCCACCAGGGGTAAACCCAGGAAGTCCTCGTAAAATTGACGGGTCTGTTCGGAATTACGACAGCGATAAGCCGCATGGTC
>Ga0115552_1002376_pt1 | contig 10743 bp, 8 predicted proteins | sample COGITO_mtgs_1103_3_FD_87178 | JGI IMG/M metagenome (GOLD analysis project Ga0115552, IMG submission 87178) | Pelagic marine microbial communities from North Sea - COGITO_mtgs_110328 | ecosystem: Environmental > Aquatic > Marine > Epipelagic | place: Germany:Helgoland, sampling site Kabeltonne...
AACAACAACGCACTTCCTTTACTGCGAGAAGAATGATGATGATGACGAGGAAACGAACGTTTGGGAAGAATTTGACGATTTTAGAAGACGCCGCGAAATGGAGGAGTTTTTGTTGCAGTAGTTACGGTCGCGCGAACAGTAGTAACGATGCGTCGTGGTGTCGTCAGTGCTGCTCTTCTTTATTAAGCGGCGGAGGAAGTGGCGGATTGCAAAATCATCATCGTTATCGAGAAAGGAGGAGCGCGTTGAATACGAATACTAATTATTGTTCGCAAAATTGGAGGAGCAAAAGTAATAAAAACGAACAACGACGGAGGAATCAGTATTCTTCGGGGTACCACCAAACGAGACGAACGACCCACGACGCGAGTTCTTCACCGTTCGCATTGCACGCTTTGTCATACGACGACGACACGTCGTCGTCGCCCTCAGGAAAAGAAGGTGAAGAAGAAGAAGAAGACGATTCTGACGACGACGACGAAAAGGGCGGGTATTACAAAACGAAACATTGGAATCCTACGAAGCACGCGAGCAATGGTTTGAGCAACGATGATAGCAGTAGCAGTGATGATAGTGAACACGCAGAGCTTAAGATGGAAAAAGAGGGTGGCGTAGCGCAGCGACGAACACCGGGAGCGTTAGAATCGATTGAAGGGAACGTCTTTCGCGACCGCGAGCGTTTAAAATCGGACAAAGATTTCGACCGCGTGAAGAAAACGGGAAGAACGTTGAATTATTCTTGCATACGAATAAAAGCGGCGCCGAACGATGGCGTACCCGGCGCAACTGGATGTCACCGAATTGGCATCGTCGTCCCGAAGAAACAGTTAAAACGCGCCGTCGATAGGAACCTGTGCAAACGACGCGTTCGAGCCATCTTTCGAACGAACAAAGACAAATGGCCGAAAACCGAGAGCGGTTCACATTTAGATTTCGTCGTTTTCGTGAAACAAGAAGCGTTAGAGGGCGGTTTCAAGCAGTTGGAGAAAGAAATGTTCTTATTCGCGAGCGATTACACCGAGAGGGAGATGAAATCAAAGACGAGCAAATCCAGGAACGCGGCGAAAGTTGTCCGGAATACTAACGCGAACGTTACTCGAACCGCACAAGCGAGTAACGAGAACGAGAACGTAAGGGCGAAGAAAGAAAACGGCCCGACAAACAACATTGCTCGATGATCCGTTCGCGTGTGCAACAGAATTTAGAATAGAATGTAAATAGAATCATCATTAGTCGCGTGTTAGTAAGACATCAGCCGATGAAAAAATGTGCATCTTCGCGATACAAAACGCCAACAACATCTCTTTCCGAAGGCGAGAGAGAGAAGGGTTTCACCTCAACGCTTTTCTTCATTCTCGAGACGCGAATACGAATACAAATAATGTTGCGTAAAGTCGTTTTGTCAAACCTCGCGCGCGTTGCTTTATTGCACCGCACGCGCACGAACGCAATCGCCTCCACCTCTTCTTCTTCTTCTTCTTCTATTCAGTTGTTTCGATCGTCCTCCTCGTTCATGAATACGAATAAGAACAACAACAAACAGATTTCAACCTCGTCGTCGAACGCGTTCGCGGAAGAACAACAACAACAACAACAACAAGAAAACGATAAAATGGGAGAAGACAAAACGCGATACAACAAATCATCTGGCCCAGTCGCGAAACTGCTCCACTTGATTTTCAAGAACCAACCGATCGATTCTCAGAAACTGTATACGTTAGCCGTGGAAAACGCGGTTGAAATCCACAGTCGCAGACACATGAAAATTTTGCTCCAATCGATAAAAAGTCGAAAACAGTTCACTGCGAGCGAAAACAACAACAACACGAACAAAAATAAAAAGAAGAAGAAACGATTCGATGGTTTTATAAAAGCGGCGAGACCGTTGGACGCGTCCGGGAAAACGACGAAAGTGACGTACACGTTTAGCGTAGAAGAGAGAGGGAGGAAACACTTAGAAAAGTTGGGATTGATTGAGGCGCGAGCGGAAGAAGAGGGGAATAATAATGACAGCGAGTAGTTTTAAAGTAGTATAAAGTCAAAGAGAGTTTTAATTTTTAAGTGTACACGCTACTTTCTACGCTTGGACAAACCGCTCTGGCTCCTTTTCATTCGCGACCGGGTTCGGAAGAGTGTTAGCATCTTTCTCGTCGCTGGTATAGTTTTTCATCGTCTCCGCTTCGGCGCATAAGCTCTCGACCAACGCCGCCGCCTGTCTCGCCTCCGCTTCGGCGTCTGCGGCTTCTCTTTCCGCCAGTTCCGCTTCATTTGCAGCTAACTCGGCTTGTTCGAACGCCTCTCGAGCTTCGCTCGCGGCTTGATCCGCGGTTAAGTACCGTCCGTCGTAATAAAATACCGGCGGCAACTTTTCCAACTCTTCTTCGATTTTCTTGCGTTGCGTAGCTTTGGACATTTGCTTTGACTGACCGTTCTTAGCGCGCCGTTTTCGCCGTCGTTTCTTCGTGGATCCGCTATCTATCCCGTTCTCGTTGCTATTCGTACCTCCTTCTTGTTTTGTATTCTCTCCATCTTCTTGCGAGACCACGTCTTCCTCCTCCCCTTCTTCTTCTTCTTCTTCTTCTTCGTCTTCCGAGGACTCTTCTTCCGATTCGCTCTCGTCCTCGTCCACGTACTCATCTTCCTCGGTATCTTCCCTGTTCCTATTCGTGATATTTTTAATCGCTTTCCCGTTTACATCCACCAAAGCCACGTACTTCATGTGTAACCTTCCACTCGTATCTCCGGGAACAGTCACTCGATCTCTCCTCACCTTACCTTCCTTCCCGAGTTCCGTCAACCTTTGCGGCACTCTTTGCTCCCTCGCGCCTTTACACACCTCGAACAAACCGCCGAACCGATACTTTCCAATCAACCCGTCCTCCTCCTCCTCTCGAAACTTCTCGATGCAATAATTGGCCACTTGATCGATGGTCTTTCCGTCCCTCTCTTCCAACGCGTCTTCGTGCGCGTCGTACTCTAAATTCAAACACTCCAATATATACCGGTCCAGCGCTTGCGACAACGCGTTCGTAAACGGTTTCAACTGGTACTCTTTTTCTCGCATCTCGTTTTCTTTCTTGTTCGAATCGTACGAGTGTCGAAACCGAGGCGCGCGAAACTGTTCGTTCTTCTTCACGATTTCATTTTTGATCTTCTTCGAATCCTTCTCGCGAGATAATTTCTCCCAGTGGTTCTTCAACTTTGCTTTGACCGTTTTCATCTTTTCACTCGTTGTCACTATCTTTTTACCACCATTAGTATTACCACCACCACCGCTCTTCCTCGACGACACTAACGAAGGAAGTTTTTCCCGTCCTCCCTTCCGTTGCTGTTGCTCTTTCTCCCGCTCTCGAACGTCTCGCGAAAGTCGATGATGCCAGGAATATCGCGAATCGTTGCTCATTTTCTTCCACTTTCCAACGCCGTATTTCCGTATCGCCGCGAAGAATTCTCTCTCCGTTTCCGGGTTTTCTAAAGAGAAGAAGTCTAAGGAGGACTTTTCGTCCTCCTCTGCATCGGAGGACAACGAATCGTCGTCGTCGTCGTCGTCGTCATCAATCATCATCATCATCTTCACCCGTCAAACAAAAATCCTCCTTTTCCTCCTCCTTTGAGTTCTTTGTTTTTTTGTCTTCTTGTCAAAATTTTGTGAAGAAGCAAAAAAAAAGAAAAGAAAATTTTCATCAAAAATACGCGCGCGCAAAAGAAGAAGAGACATATGTCTGCGCACGGGTACCCTCGCTTTTTTCTCGAGCGGCATTTCATCTCGATGATGGATTCGAATGCGACGACGAAACGGAAACGAGAGGAGGAAGAAGAGGAGGAGGAAAAGGAAGAACTCACGAACGCGCCGTTGTATGCTTTTATCAAACGATACGCAGATATCGTGGAGAGGTTTGTGTTTCCTCTTTTGACGAGCACGGAGTTACGGTTACTCTCTCGAGTGAATAAAGAGATGGAAAGTGTGGTGAAGAATGGGCGAGTTTGGACGTCGAAGAACCGGTTGTCGGATCGCAAGTTTAGCACGCAGTTGAGAGCGAGAGATATACGGACGAGAGAGATGTTGAAATACGCGTGCGAGAGGAACGAGTTACAACCCTGTCATCGACTGGTTGGCTTTTTCAGTGGCCGTGGGCAGTTGGAGTGCGTGAAATATCTCTTGGAGGAGGTTTTTCGATGCACGTGGGGAGCTGTGGATCGAAGAAACGCGTATGGGACAATCGCGGCGGCGCAGAATGGCCACTTTAAGTGTTTGAGATATTTAGTGGAAGAAGGCGGGTGTTACTTGAACGAGAGAGTGTGTTCGGAGGCGTGCGGGATTGGTTCGTTGAAAATGTTGAGGTACTGTCGAAACCATTTCGCGCCGTGGAATCACAGGTGTTTGGAACGCGCCGCGTTAGGTGGGCACAAAGATATAGTCATGTTTCTTTTGAAACACGATATCGATCGAAGGTTAATTCAATCCGCAAATCCTGCTATTTTCGCCGCCGAAGGAGGTCACTTGGACCTCGTTCAGATTTTCTTCGACCGCGGCGTCGTTTTTGACGAGCGCGTCGCGGAACAAGCTTCGGAGATGGGGTACCTCGAAATTTTGCGGTTCGTCGTCGAAAAGGATTTGCCGTGGCACCCGGTTAGCTGCATGCAAGCGTGCTCACGACCGTCCGAATACGTACGAGACGAGTATTACGACCAAATCGAGGAGATTAAAGAACGACACGCGGGATGTCGAGAATTTATTCTCAGTATCTTTCCGATGATGCCGATCATGGAAGACGGCATCAACGATATCGACGACGACGAGGAGGAAGACATAATGGACGAAGAGGACGACGGAGAAGATGTCGATGATCCTATCCTTTGAAAGATAGAAAGAAAGAGAGAGAGAAAGAGAGAGAAAACAAAAACAAGCCATATCAGTATCTCACAAATATAAATACATATACATCGCACATTCGTCATAAAAATCACTTTTTATTTCTTTTACCACCACCACTATTACCCTTCTTATTACTATCGTTCATGTCCCTCTCCGCTTTCTCCATCTGTAAGAATAATTCGTCGTCTGGACCCGATGCCAACTCTTCGTACACTCTCTCAATCGCAGCCTCGACGATTTCGTCCGGCTCTTCCATCACAGCCTCCTGTCTCAAACCGTTACTTTCAATTTCTTTTGTTACAATCAACACGGGATTTAACGGCGCATAGACTAAATACCGACACCCAGTCGCGTCGCTGTCGAAAGTTACCAACTCCGTCGCTTCTTGTGGCGCCTCGTCTCGCCCTTGATCCAACTCTAAACAATCGTCGTAATCCGCGCGAATCGGTCCTCTCACCGTAAAGCACAACGCCGACCGCTGCAACAACAACCCTTTCTTCGCCAACGCTAATTGCATATCCGGTAAAATCTCGTTCAACTCCTTATCGTCGATGTCCGATAAGTCCTCGTCCTCGCTGTTCGCTTCGCCTCGCAAGACATCGATCGGAGCGTCCAACGGCAACACTACGCAACGAATATTCCCACTTTTATCCGTCACCCGAGCTCTCAACATGCATTGCAAAATTCGCGTGCCGCTGTTGGACTCTTCAACGACGTCGATTAAAGGCATCGCGGGCGTTTTCAATCGCTCGTCGCCGTACGCGTTCTCAGAATCCACCACTCGAGCGCGCATTTTGAGTGTCTCTTCTCCTCTTTTCTTATTATTATCAGCGCGATGACGATGTTGAAAACTTCTGACGGCGCGACAACTGAATTCTGTTCGTCTCGTTCCCCGCTTGGAGGAGGAGGATTTTGAGAAGGTAGTACATCCCGCGAATGAGGACGATGATAATACTAACACTAACGACGACGAAGGCATGATATTGATGGCTTTTTTCTTCTGTGCGCGTACTACAAAGCGGGAGTGTTTGAGGACGAATGGAGTGAAGAGAAGAAGGGGAAAAAAGAGGAGAACTTTTTCTCTGCTTGATGGGGGACCGTTTGGTTTTCAGAGAAACGCTTTAAACGCTTCTTTTTGGCACGCACATGTCGTCAAAAATAGTTTTGCGTCGCATGAGAAGACACCAATAATAATAATACGAGGTTATCATCATCGCCAGATAAAAGAACTGTTATGACGGCAACGGGCGGAAACATCACGGCGCCGTGTCACTTTCAAGAGCAAGATCAACTTTTTGCGTCTTTGCAACACACGTGCGACAATTGTGGCGGACGAGATCATCTGATGAAATGCAGCCGGTGTCACACGGCGTTTTTCTGTTCGGTGAAGTGTCAAAAGACGTACTGGCCGTTTCACAAGGCGTTTTGTCGGAAGAACGACTTCGCGGATGCGACGGAAGGGACGGAACCGAAGTTCGCGAGGTGGATGCGAAGTCACGGGAAGCAAGCGGTTTTGAAAGATGGTGAGTAAGCATTTTGAACTTTTCGTTTTAGAAATTTACCGCAGGAGCAGCTCTTTCGCAATAATAATAATACTAAACATTTTTCTTCTCTCCTTCCCAACAACACGCATGAAACAGACGAGGTGGACCGTTTAGAGCGTAAGGTCGTCAACATGGAAGACATGTATGGTCGCGCGAACCCGAAACCAGAACCGCCGAAATTCGATGCGGAAGACATGAAGAACATGCGAGAGGCGGAGGAAACGAGATTATTAAAGGCGAGGGAATCGAGCAAGAACGAGTTGTATTGGCAAGAGATTGAAGTTGAGAAGTGTTTAGGTTTGGAGACGGAAACGATTAAATGGAAACAAAATCAAACGTACGTGGAAATCTTCGTACGGTTGGACGGTTATGCGGGTGGAATGAGCGCGCACGAATCCGCGAAAAGTGAGGACGTTCAAGTGGACATGTCTCGATCGAGATTGAGCGTTCGCTATAAAGACGACGTTATCATCGACGATAAGAAGTTGTACAAGGACATTAAAGTTGAATTGTCCACCTGGGTGATTGTCGACAACGTTTTGGAAATTTGTCTGTTGAAATTCTGCAGACGAGGTGCGGGATACGCGGGAGGGAAATCCAACGCGGATACCTTTTGGCGCTCGCTCTTTTCGGACGAGTATTTGAACGCTTTGCGAGTGGAAGATTCTAAAGTCCATTTGGATTCAACGTCGTCCCTAACCGAAGACGACGTGAAGAAATCGATACCAGAACGATACTACGAAACCGAATTTGACGAGAACTACGGCGTTCGCGTCGGGAACAAAGCGAGACACTCCTCGAATCGACCGATGGTAGCCCAGAACAAAAACAGACGATGATTATTTTATCGCGGGTGTGAATGCAATATTGAGCGCGGCATTCTCGGTTTCTAAAATACTACTGTTACATGCTAAAATTACTAAAGTTCGCCAGCATCTGATATCTGTATCTGTTCTTTGCAATGTTCTAATCTCACTCTGTTCCTTCCTCCAATCCTTCTCATCGTCGCCTCTCGCTCGCCTTCGGTTAACGTATGCCAATTTTCAATGCGTTTCAACGTGCAATCCGATTGCACTATTACCGGTCCTAACTCGTCCAGTTTAACGGTTTCTCCAAATTTAATTTTCCTTGCTGGAATGTTTTCATTATCGATGTTGTTGCTTTCGGTTGAAAGCGACGGAATACTGTTGTCCTTGTTGATGTTCTCGTTGTTCTCGTTGGTCGCCGCGTCGTTCTCGTCTTCACACATCACCCCTAACAACATCAACAACATTCCGAGAAGAGAGAACGCGAAAAGAAGATGAAAACGTTTGTACTTCGTGCAACGAGAATATAAAACGCTACAGCGAGTCATGACCATTCTCTTCGTATCACTCTTTTTCTAGAAAATTCCTCAAGCACGTCTCGATTGAACCGCTCGCCTCTTTTAACAAACGAGTCGCAACCTTCTTCTCGACTTCTAAAACGCGTTGGATTTCCGAAACAGAATTCGATTCAACTTTAATCAAAGAGAGCTTTTGCGCGCATGCGGCTTCGGCTTCCAGCTCTCGGTTTCTTCTGGCGATGAAGAGGAGTTCTTTCCTTTGCTGCGAAAAGGACGGATGGCTTTTGCTTTGAACAGAAGGCGGTGTTTGGGTGGAGGACATGTAGAGCGCACCAGCGAATTTATTAGGGGTGTGTGCTATTTATGACGAAAGATACAGGTACATACAACTTTATTATAAAACGACCGATTGCACGGACGGATCGAACAAGTCTCCCAAGAAACATCGCATCCCCGCCAAGCACTGTTCACAATCCCCATTCTCTGTGGGTTCAAACATTTGGCGTTCGCCGCAAGCGCACGCGGCGTCTTTGCCTCTCGAGACGGTGATATCGTCAAACCACGCTTCGCCTTCTTTACCTCTCAACATGCCGTACACTTGGATAGATTTGATGGGCTTGTCTTTGGTGATGAATGCGGCGGCGCGTTCCCAACCGTGCGTTCCAGGGTTAAAAGGAACGTTGAACCCCCAATCGTTGGAACCGTCAGAGTACCAGATGTCGACATATAAGGAGTACCCGGCATCTTTGGTAGTACCGGAAACGTCTTTGGACTTTGACCACATTTTTACCAACAGCGGTTCTGATTTAATTTGGTTGATTTCGATGAGTTGCGTGAAGCCCGAGGAGGCGTCGTCGTTGTCGTTTTCGACGTGCGCGCACGGTTGCGGTCCAGAACCGGAGCGGGATAACGACTGTGCTAAGTTATACCCAGATCCAAACGGGTTCCAATAATCTTTTTGAGCGTTAAAGTTGCCATTTTTAGCTAAATTGAATTCACCTTTATTCGGTAACGGCTCGGACGGATCGCCGCACGGGTTGGTAGTGGCTATTTGCAACAGCGCGTTCATGCGTTGCATTTGCTCGGCAACTAACGAAGAGAGTTCGTGAGATTGCTCGGATTTTAGAAGTTTCCCAGCCAACGTTCCTTCGTTGATATCGTGCATTTCTTTTTCAGATTTCCAATACGTGGGTGTCGCTTCGACCAAATGCGCGGACACAACTTTTGGATCGCCCAAGACTTTTTGCTCTAATCTGTGCTTTACCAATAAAATCTCGTTGAAATACGCGTCCCGGAAGGCGCCGTTGATGGCTTTCACCGCCTCTGGATACTCCTCCAACGCTTCGTGTAAAAGCGCCAATCGATAATACATTTGCCATTTGTATCGTTTTTCCGAGGTTGTTAAATTCAACGCGATTTTCAAATCATCGATGGCTTCTTCGTATTCCATTTTCTTCGTCCTTCGCAACGCTCTCCAAAAGTACGGCATTGGCTGTAATGGAAACTGTTGCATTTTCTTCTCCAACGCTTTTAACGTGTCTTCGTGCATGTTTTCAATCGTTTCGTGGTCGTGAAGTAGTTGCACCGGTTCATATAATTCAACGTGGTTCGTTCGAACCATCGCTTTCGTTTGCTCTAAATACGCCGCAAACATCTTTTTGCGCATGGACGTGCCTTTATGATGGCGATAGTAAAACGTAATTTCCGGTACAAACCGGACGATTGGGTTAAATTTCGCCGCGTTCAACCAAAAGTTCCAATCTTCCAAACCCCACGGGATACCTGGATCGTACCCGCCAACTTTTCTCATCAAATCAGCTTTCATTAAAACCGAGGCGTGAAATTTGTTCCAGTGCGAAACGCCGACGATGGAGAAGCCTTCAGGAAAACACCAATCAGACGAGACCGCGTCAAAGTTGCGCATGCACCCGGGGATAATGTCCACACCTCCAGTTCCAATGTGTCCTCCCGAAATAGTTGTTGCGATATCACCTCCGTTTCCGTGCTCTTCCTCCACGAGCTCTGCCGCTCGACTCAAATAATCTCTCGCTAACAAATCGTCCGAATCCAACATGCACAACCAATCGCCTCTCGCGTATCGCATCCCGACGTTTCTAGCATCCGCCAACCCCCCGTTGCGTTTGTTAATCAATCGGATTCTTCTCTTTCCATACTTATCCATCAAATTTGAGGCTTTTGCCCACGAATCATCCGAGCTACCGTCGTTAACGATGATCAATTCCCACCGCTCGTACGATTGCGCAGCGACTGATTTCACCGTCTCGTCGATGTACGCGCCTTGATTATACGCCGCCATGACAATGGAAAAGAACGGTCTCGAATCTAAAGCGACGTCTCTGTTCGCCGACGGCGTTGATTTAATCTCAATCGGTTGCCCAGTCGTCTCGTAATTCCACACCAACAACCCGCCTCCTATTCCTCCATTATTATTACTACTACCACCGTAATGCGTCTCGACGTTTCCGGATTGTTGCAAGTTATTCTTTTTGTTACTACTACTGCTACTACTACCACCACTCATACCTTTCGCCTGAAAATCCCTCAGCTGCATTTGCATCACTTGGCTCTCTTCTTTCATCGTCAACATCTGCCTTTTCGCTTCATCGAGCTCCAATCGCAACTTCGTCGTCAATAAACTCCTATCCTGTTCATCCTCATCCTCCTCGGAGGAAAGTAAATCGTACCGCGACGGCGTTTGTTGGTTGGTCTCGCTCTTCCCGTCGTTCCCATCCAACGCATCGACGTTATCACTTCCTCCACTTTTCATCTTGTTGTAATAATACGCGCTCGAACACACGTGCACGAAAACAAACAGAGTGGCACTCATCGCTTTCCATCCATTCGTAGTACGTTTCGCTTTCGAATTCTTTCTCTTCAATTCCTTCTGGTACTTCTCCCCGGACGTGGCGTGTAACGGTAAACCACTCCCAACACCTCCTCCTCCTCCACCGAGAGGATGCGTTTCCACGTGGTGTAAA
>Ga0115552_1002380_pt1 | contig 10733 bp, 10 predicted proteins | sample COGITO_mtgs_1103_3_FD_87178 | JGI IMG/M metagenome (GOLD analysis project Ga0115552, IMG submission 87178) | Pelagic marine microbial communities from North Sea - COGITO_mtgs_110328 | ecosystem: Environmental > Aquatic > Marine > Epipelagic | place: Germany:Helgoland, sampling site Kabeltonne...
CCCGATACAAACGCTGTATTTGAGCGGTTCTTTGCTTGCTTCAGCACTGCTTAGGCTAGGGGCGCCGCCGCCTTCGAGTCGCCATACCGCGTTGTCCTGCAAGAACGACGGTTTTATTGAACCAAAGCTTGCAATGCAGCGGCACGCCCTGTCGCGAGGCATGCCGTGATGAGGTATCCGCCAGTTGGCGCCTCCCAATTTAGCATTTCGCCGACACAATAGACGTTTGTGCGGGCCCGCATTTGGAATCCCTGCAAATCCTCGAACCTGATTCCGCCAGCCGAGGAGATTGCGTGGTCCAAAGTCATCGGTCCAGAATGCGTGATTGGGACTGATTTTATAATCGACGCGATATCCTGCGGGAAGGGGCGGCCAAATTCAGACAGTATCGCGAGTTGCGCTGGCTCAAGCTTGAGCGCCTTGCGCAGATGGTTTGTCAGCGTGTTTTTCCCACGTGGTCGCTGTACCGCTTTGCGAACCCGATCTAGCGACCAATCTGGAAGGAGGTCGATCGTCAGTGACGCACCTTCACGCATCGCACGGCTCACTTCATATATGCCGCCACCTTCGATCCCATGGGCGGAAATGACGAACTCGCCGCGCGATGAGGTTTGCCCAGCGTTCAGCGCGACGGCTTTCACAGGTTTGCCAAAGTGTCCCGCCATGTGTTCGGACCATTGTACTAAGAACCCCATATTCGCAGGATGAAATGGCGCAATCTGATCAAAATGCTTGGACCAAGTGCCGTCCGACCCAAGCCGTGGCCAACTCGCACCACCGAGCCCCAGAATCGTTACCGTAGGATTGAGTCGCTGTGGCCCTGCAGGCGTATCAAACGTGACCGCGTCGTCGTCCCACCCTGTCCAGCGCCAACGCGTATGGAACGTTACCCCAAGATCGGTCAGCCGACCCATCCATGCCCGCAAAAGCGGGGAGGCTTTCATCGCCTTCGGAAACACGCGCCCCGTTGATCCCGTGAAAAGCGGCTGCCCAAAGCCTTCGGCCCATGCCTTGACCTGTTCAGGACCAAACGCGCGCAGGGCTGTTTGCATGACCTCAGGCATTGGACCGCACGCTGACAGAAACGTCTCGATATCCTCGTCTTTCGTGATGTTGAGCCCAGACTTACCCGCCATCATGAATTTGCGTCCAACAGACGGCATTGCGTCGACGATGGTGACTTTGCGTCCAGCGGCGGCCAATGTTTCGGCGGCCATCAGGCCCGCAGGCCCTGCCCCGATGACGAGCACGTCGGTCACTTTGGTAATCCGCCTTTGATCTCTATCACACGGTGTGGGTAAGGGATTTCAATGCCGTTATCTTTCAGCGTGTTCCAGATCACAAAGAGAATGTCGGAAGTGTATTTATTCTTGCCGTCGTCGATCCCGTTGACCCAAAATTCGACGACAAAATCGATCCCGCTGTCGCCAAACCCACGCAATTCGCAATCGGGTGGCTCTGGCTTTTGCAGGACGGATGGATGTGCCGAGACCGCAGCTTCGATCAATGCGGGGACCTTATTGATGTCGGTGTCGTAGCTGACCGAGAACGGCGCTTCGAGACGGTTGGCAGAGCCGCTATCAGAGTAGTTCACCACGCGGGTTGTGATAAAGTCTTCGTTTGGAACAACGATCCAGCGCCCGTCGAATGTCTCTAGGAAAGTCGCCCGCGCGGTCATTTTGATGATCGTGCCCGCCTCGCCACCGTCGAGTTCAACATAGTCGCCAACGGTTGCCTGCCCCTCGACCAATAGGATTACGCCAGAGATAAAGTTCGATGCGATTTTTTGCAGGCCAAAGCCAAGGCCGACACCAATCGCTCCACCCAAAACCGCAAGCGAACCAAGGTCGACGCCCATGATGTTCATCAGCAGAAGGAAGGCAAAACCAAAGATCGCGAATTCGGCGACTTTGGTCAGCAGTTGGCGGATCGCAGGGCGCATGCGCTGTCGTTCTATATAGGCGACCGATTGGGTATTGGACCAATGGCCAAGCCAGAACAGCAAACTGCCTGCGATGATCCCGCGCACCAGCGCTAGAACGCTAAAGTTGATATTTCCGATGCTGACGCCCGTCTCAGACAACCCCACCATCACAGGATCAAGCACGCCTAGCGCGTAAAGTGCGCCCACGGGAATCACGACAAATTTACCCAAAAGGCGCAGGAACGGATCGGTCAGAATATTGCGGGCAAAGCTGCGCAGCGCCAAGAACAAGAAGAACCGCTTACCGAAGGCAATCACGGCACCAGAGCCGAACAGGGACCGCGTGACCTGCTCGCCAATCGCAGTGAACCCGTAGGCAAACAGCGGCAATAAGAGCGGTAGGAACATCAGGATAAAGCGGCGCCCTTTCGATAGCAAAGTCGTGCTATCAGCTTCAGGTAATAGGAGCCGCGACAGTTTCGGCGTGATGATCCGATTGAGAATAAGCGCGAGGAAATAAGCCCCGACCAGCAGCGCAAATTGTGTCCACGCCGCAGGCGATAAAAGCCAAACCAGCGCGAGGTCCATTCCCTTGTTCAGTAGCTCAAGGCCCTGATCGACAATCGTGCTTTGACTTTCCATATCGCGCAATTCCCTTTGGTTTTGACCCTATTGCCTGTTGTCGTCTTGCAAAACAAGCGATCAGATCATTCCTTTGATGCCTGCTGCGTGACCTTGTGCGGCGGCCATGACGTCTTGGCCCAACGCAGTCGCTGCCTCCAACAACATATCGGCGGCCACGATGCGGTCGATCAACCCCCATTGGAGCGCCTCGTCAGCCAGTACCTTTTGCCCTGCCATCAGGATAATTTTGGCGCGTGCAGGCCCAATCAGGTCACGCAATCGCGCAGGATCGCTGGGTTGCGGTAGGAAACCAAGCTTCATAACAGGATAGAAAAACTTTGCGTTCGGCACGGCAATCCGCAGATCGCAAGCCAAGGCCATACCAAACGCGCCGCCTGCGAGCGTACCGTTTAATGCCGCAATAGTCAGGCCAGCGTGGGCAGAGATTGCGCCAGATAACTGTTCCCATAACGGGCTGGTTGCCAGCCCAGCGCGTGCCGCGTCCAAATCGGCACCAGCGCTAAACACGCCTCCAGCCCCAGTCAGGATAATGACCTTTGCATCGGCGTTACGGTAAATTTCGACAAGGTCCGACAGCATCTCGGGCGTCAACGCGTTCGCTTTGTCAGGCCTGTTGAGTGTCACCGTCAACATTGCGCCGTCTTGTTTGACCTCGATCATGCCAAGCCTACCAGATCGCGGATGGCCTGATCGCGCAGTACCACATCAGTGCCAAGATACGAATCGGCCTCTGCCGTACACATCCACAACAACGCCTGCGCGGGCCACTCGGGCGGAATGTGATCGGAACACTCCATCTTGCTCACAGGATTGATCCCCGACGCTTTAATATCGCGCTGCATCTGCGTAGCGACGGTACCAGGGGATAGGCACATGACCCGCACGCCTTTGTCACGCGCTTCATTATCAACCGATCGGGTCAACATATAAGCGGCGGCCTTGGCGCTACAGTAGGCTGACCAGCCTTCAATTGGGCTATGCGCAGCGCCTGAAGAAACCGTCAAAATTGTGCCGTGCCCCTGCGCGATCATGCCGGGCAAAACGGCATGCATGCCATAGAACACACCCTTGAGGTTCACATCAATCGCATGAGACCAAGCGTCGGGATCAGTGTCCCCCAAAAGCCCGATAGGCGCGACCATCCCTGCATTGCCGATCAGCACATCAAGGCCGCCAAACGTGCGGGCTGTTGCGGCGACAGCGGCCTCGACTTCGCTACGGCGCGACACATCACATGGGATCGCTATCGCAGATCGTCCAATCTCGCCCGCCGTCTGAGCAATCTCGTCCACGCTGCGGGCCAGAAGGGCAACATTGGCCCCCGCTTCGGCAAATACCCGCGCTGTTGCCTCGCCAATTCCACGGCTTGCACCCGTAATCATCACTGTTTTTCCGCTCATATCGCGCTTTTTCATCGGCTCGCCCCTTTTTGTTGGTCACTGCTATCGCTACGTTAACGGTAGAATTCCCGACCTTGCCGCTTTGTGCAAGGTGTTCGCATTATGCCGGCCTCGGCCCGAAAGGATTAAACCATGACGAAATTCACCCCCCTCGGTAGCACTGCCTGTGTAATTGCTCTGCTTTCTGCTGGTGCGGCGCATGCGGATGTGACCGCTGAAGATGTTTGGGCCAACTGGCAGGAAAACTTTGCTATGTACGGCGACGATGGCGTCACGATTGGTGATGTCTCAAAGGACGGCGATACGCTCACGGTTTCCAGTGTTTCGTTTCATGTGGACGACAACCAAACCGTCTTTGATATGGATATGGGCGCGATCGCTTTTGTGGAAAACGGAAATGGAACCGTTTCGGTGAAACTGGCCGAGTCCTATCCGCTGAAAATCGAAACTGCGACGGGTGCGGAGGTAAATGTCTCTGTGCTAATGACGGGCATGGACCTTGACGTGAGCGGCACGCCAGAGGCGATGATCTATAATGTCAGCGCAGATAAATACGGGTTTATCGTTGATGACATCACTGAGAATGGCAAAAAGTTAAAGTCCGACGTGCGCGTCACCCTCAATAACCTCGCAGGGGCCTTTACGACCACGACGGGCGATATGCGCGAAATCGATTACGATATGACTGCAGGTTCACTCGACATGCTAGTAGATGTGACGCCGCCCGACACGGCTGGCGACTATTTCACACTCAGCGGTAAGATCGAAGACCTCGCGACCAAAGCGTCAATGGTCCTCCCGCTTGCTGAAAACATGACAAAGCCAGAGGATATGTTTTCCAACGGTTACCGTCTGGATGGTGGCTATACATATGGCAAAGGGAACTACATTTTTGACGTAAATGCCGAGGGCGAGCAAACGTCTGGGTCTGCTAGTGTCGGTTCTGGTCATTTGAAGATGACGATGGATGAAACCGCCGTCCGCTATGACACTCTCTCACAAGATATTGCGGTTGCGATGAATGGCGCGAATATCCCGTTCCCGATTGAGATCAGCTTGGCAGAAGCAGGCCTTGGGTTTGGCATGCCGCTTGCGAAAACCGACGAGCCCACTGATTTTGGTTTGTTGGTCAACTTTACCGACCTGAACGTCAACGACACGATCTGGACGCTTGCCGATCCAAGCGGCGCCCTGCCACATGATCCTGTCACCATCCTGCTAGACCTGTCTGGCAAAGCGAAATTGTTTTTCGACCTGCTTGACCCAACGCAAGCCGATGCCATTGCGAACGCCCCAGTACCGGGTGAACTGAATGCCTTGACGCTGAACAACCTGAAAATTTCTGCTGCGGGCGCAGAGGTGACTGGCGCTGGCGCATTCACATTTGACAACACCGATCTTACGACCTTCAACGGCATGCCACGTCCAAACGGCGACGTGACCGTCAACGTCAAAGGTGCAAACGCACTGATCGACAAGCTGATCGCGATGGGCTTACTCCCTGAAGATCAAGCCATGATGGGCCGTATGATGATGGGTATGTTTGCGACCCCAACAGGCGACGATGAACTGACATCCAAGATCGAAGTCAACGATGAAGGTCACCTGATCGCCAACGGTCAACGCCTGCAATAAGTCTTTGTGGCGCGGTCAAAGCCTTGCAGCAGACCGCGCCGCAGATTACCTGATGGGGGAGAAAAGGAATTCCGATGACCCAACCCCTATCAGACCTTACCGCCCAACTTCTTGATCTGGCCCGCAAGGCGGGTGCTGATCAGGCTGACGCAATCGCGGTTGAAGGCACCTCTGTTTCCATCGATGTCCGCGCAGGCGCGCTTGAGCAGGCGGAACGATCCGAAGGGGTCGACATCGGTTTGCGCGTATTGATCGGTCAGCGGCAGGCCAATGTGTCGTCGTCCGATACCAAGCCTGACACCCTGCGCCAGATGGTTGAACGCGCGATTGCCATGGCGAAAGAGGCTCCAGAAGACCCCTATGCAGGCCTTGCTGATGTGGCCCAACTTGCCAAATCCACCGACAATTCCGCGCTTGAGCTATTCGACCCAAGCGAAGAGCCGGACCCCGCCGCCTTGCAAGAAGACGCCGCACGCGTCGAGGCTGCAGCTTTGGAAAACAAGGGTATCTCTCAGGTCCAATCCGCCTCAGCGGGCTATAACAAAAGCCGCGTACATCTCTCCGCTTCTAACGGTTTCTCCGCAGGATATGCCCGCACGAGCCGTGGCCTGTCATGCGTCGCGATTAGCGGCACAGGCACGGGGATGGAGCGCGACTACGACTATGACAGCCGCATTTTCCAATCCGAATTGCGCGACGCCGCCGACATCGGCCGCATCGCCGCCGAACGCGCCGTTGAACGCGTAGGCGCGCGTAAGCCCAAGACGGGCGCCTATCCGGTTTTATTCGACGAGCGTATCTCCTCCTCGCTGATCGGTCATCTTTTGCAAGCACCCCACGGCGCTGCAATCTCGCGTGGCTCTAGCTGGCTGCGCGATGCGCTGGGCGAACAGGTTTTGCCTGACGGTCTATCGATTATCGAAGACCCGCACCGCGTGCGCACCTCTTCCTCGCGTATGTTTGACGCCGAAGGGCTGGCCACATCACGCCGCGCTATCGTGGATAACGGCACGTTAACGGGCTGGACGCTCGACCTCGCCAATGCCCGCAAGCTTGGCATGGAAAGCACCGCAAACGCTGTGCGCGGCACATCGTCGCCGCCGTCGCCAAGCCTGAGCAACATCGCCCTGACCCAAGGCAATCAAAGCCGTGCAGAGCTTATCGCGCAAATGGGTACCGGGCTTTTGATCACCTCGATGATCGGCTCTACCATAAACCCGAATACGGGGGATTATTCGCGTGGCGCGTCGGGCTTCTGGGTCGAGAACGGTGAGATCACCTATGCGGTCAACGAATGTACCGTGGCTGGCAATTTGCGCGACATGCTGATGCGGATGATGCCTGCGAATGACGCACAATTGCACCTAAGCCACGTTGTGCCATCGCTCTTGATTGAGGGGCTTACCCTTGCAGGCGACTGATCTAGACCTTCTGACCAACGCGGCCCGAAAATCTGGGGATATTGCCAAAAGTTACTTTGGCCAAAGTCCCGAAATCTGGAACAAGCCCGATGATGCTGGTCCGGTGACGGCTGCTGATCTCGCGGTCAACGCGATGCTGCTCGAAAGCCTCGGTGGTGCGCGTGCAGATTATGGTTGGCTATCGGAAGAAACCGAAGACGACGCTATTCGGCTTGATGCAGACACGCTTTTTGTAGTGGACCCCATCGACGGCACACGGTCCTTTATCGAGGGCAGCAAAGATTGGGCGCACTCTTTAGCGGTGGTGCATAAGGGCAATGTTACGGCGGCGGCCGTCTATATTCCGATGCGCGATATGATGTTCACGGCCTCGCTTGGTGGCGGTGCATTTCTCAATGGCGCGCCTATTCAGCCAACGACACAAACGCAATTATGTGACGCTACGATCCTGACCCACAAGGCGAACTGTAACAAGAAGTACTGGAAGGCGGGCTGTTTTCCCGACACGAAAATCGCGTTCCGCTCATCGCTTGCTTACCGTCTTTGTCTGGTAGCACAAGGCCGCTTTGATGCGATGATTACCCTACGACCAACGTGGGAATGGGACATCGCGGCAGGCACTTTGATCGTGTCAGAGGCTGGCGGCACCGCGACCGATCAAACGGGGCGTTTGCTGAAATTTAATAACCCTTATCCACAGCTAGACGGACTGGTTGCTGGTGGCGGGATTCATGAGCCGCTGCTTGCGCAACTTGCTTGAGACCGCACTTACAAACGCATAGGCTACGGCAAAACCAAGACTAACCATAAAGGCTTTCAAAATGACCCAACGCTTGCACCTCGTCTTTGGTGGCGAACTTGTTGATCCAACAAAGAACGCATTCAAAGACGTCAAGGACATCGACATCGTCGGCATGTTCCCTGATTACGATTCCGCCTACAACGCGTGGAAAAACGCGGCTCAGCGCACCGTGGACAATGCCCACACACGCTATTTCATCGCGCATATTCACCGCCTGCGGGACGAAGAAACACCAGCGTCACCAACAGAAGAGCTGGGACACTAGGCCGAACAAAGAGGTCGATAATGGCACTTTCCCCACTTATCGCCGCATATCTGGCAACGGTAAACCCGACGGAACGCGGCATGGTGGGCCCAGAAACACCACAGCGGCCCGCAGGGGCCGTTATCTGGACTGTGTGTGCTGATGAAACGATGCTGGCGGCCGTTAGGGCGCTTGCCGCACGTCTTGTCGAAGACGGGGAATTGGTCACGGTGCTTGCGTCGCTTCCGCAATCGAACGACCCTAACTTCCAAATCACCCCAAATACCAAAGCTGCAACCCGCGCATTCATTGGACACTGGAAGCCCGATATCGTGGTGTGGTTTGGCGGGGTGCTTGATGCGTCCACAATCTTTGAAATTAACAAAAGCGAAACGCCGATCCTCTTGGTCGAAGCAAAGGCCGCCGAATTCGATCTTACGGCTGGGCGTCGCGTGCCAGGGTTGATGCGCAGCTTGTTTTCATCTTTTTCGGAAATCCTCGCCTTGGACGCGCAATCGGCGGCGCGTATCGCGCGATTTGGTGTTGCGGAAGATAAATTACGGACGACAGGCCCACTAGAGGACGGTATTTCTCCCCCTTCTTATAACGAGGCGGAGCGGGCCGATATTTCGCTTACTTTGGGAAGCCGTCCCAAGTGGTTTGCGGCGCACGTTCCATTGAATGAATTTAGTAGCGTCTGTGCTGCGCATCGGCATGCAGCACGGCGCGCGCATATGACACTTTTGATTCTCTGTCCCCGCAACGCGTCTGATGAACAAGAAATTGTCACACGCTTAAGCGCCGACGGGCTCACTGTCGCTTGCAGGGAAGCAGAGGAACAGCCTCGCGACGCGACGCAGGTCTATGTCGTCGGTCCCGAGGAAGGGATCGGACTGTGGTGCAGGCTTGCACCCATTACCTATTTGGGTGGCAGTCTGAGCGATGGGCTCATACCCGATCCGTTTTCTCCTGCAACAGTTGGCTCTGCCGTTCTTGTTGGACCCCATGTGAATACGCACAAGGCGCATTATGATCGGCTTTTGACTGCAAGCGCGTTAAACCCGTTTGATACGACCAAAAACTTCGGTCCTGCTGTCGAAGCGCTTCTGGCAACAGATCTTGCGGCACAACTTGCATTGAACGCATGGGACGCCACCTCGCGGGGGGCTGACGCAACGAACCAATTGGTTAGTTTGGTTTATAAGTACCTCGATGGGACGGCCTACTGATGCGCGCGCCTGATTTCTGGTTCACCTCCGCCGAGAAACCCGCCCTGATCGCCCGCATGTTGGCACCACTTGCCGCAATTTATGCCGCAGCCTCGGCACGACGTTTGGCGAATGGCATCCCCTATAAGGCTACCGTGCCCGTGATCTGCGTTGGCAATATTAACGCGGGCGGCACAGGCAAAACGCCCACCGCCATCGCCATCGCCCAGCGCATCATCGCACGCGGTGGCACCCCGCATTTTGTGACCCGTGGCTATGGCGGCAGCATTGTTGGCCCTACCCAAGTGATCGAACAAAAGCATCGTGCAGATGAGACGGGTGACGAGCCGCTTTTGCTCGCGGCCTTTGCGCCCACTTGGGTCGCCAAGGATCGCGCGGCTGGCGTGAAGGCCGCTGAGGTGGCGGGTGCCAGCGTGATAATCCTCGATGACGGCTTCCAAAACCCTACCGTGCACAAAGACCTCAGCGTGATCGTCGTGGATGCGTGGCGCGGGTTTGGCAACGGGCGCGTGATCCCTGCGGGGCCATTGCGCGAACCTGCTGATGTGGGGTTAAAACGCGCCGATCTGGTGATTTCCATCGGCAAAGCAAACGCCCCGATTGAAACCACCCTACCCCATGGGCGCGGTCACCTTGCGACGCTTCAAACAGGCATGACATGGCAGGATATGCCCGTGCTTGCCTTTGCAGGGATCGGCCATCCAGAAAAGTTTTTCGACACCCTGCGCAAGATGGGCGCCAAGATCATTCACGCCGAGGCGCTATCGGATCATCAACCGCTGACTGAGGCCCTTATGACGCGGCTAGAGGTCGAGGCGAAGCTGCGCAAGGCGCAGATGGTGACAACCGAAAAAGACGCCGTGCGCCTGCCTGACAGGTTCCGCGCTAAAGTGCTGACAGTACCAGTGCGCTTGGCGTTAGACGATTGGGCGCCGCTGGATGCAGCCTTGGGTAAAATCGGGGTTTAACCCGACAAACCTTGGTCTTGGCCCAGCTTTGGCGAGGCCGTTTTAGGCGCTGTATCCCCACCCGAGAACACAACTGGCAGGCGGACAGACGGCACACCGTCTAGATCAACACGCATACCACGCGCCACGATATGAGGGTCGGCAAAGACCTCTTCCATATCGTTGATTGGGCCTGCGGGAACGCCGTGCGCTTCGCAAGCGCTAAGCAAATCAACCTTAGTCCACTTCGACGTTTCCGCCGTCAGGATCGCGGTCAATTCATCACGGTTCGCAAGCCTGTCAGCGTTCGTCGCGAAGCGATCTCCCAGCGAAAGCCCAAGCAATTTACACAGCTTGCCAAACTGTCCGTCATTGCCAGAGGCGATGATGATAAACCCGTCCGCACAATCAAAAACCGCATAGGGGACGATGTTCGGATGGGCATTGCCAAGGCGTTTCGGCGCATTGCCTGTTGCCAGATAATTC
>Ga0115552_1002395_pt1 | contig 10701 bp, 7 predicted proteins | sample COGITO_mtgs_1103_3_FD_87178 | JGI IMG/M metagenome (GOLD analysis project Ga0115552, IMG submission 87178) | Pelagic marine microbial communities from North Sea - COGITO_mtgs_110328 | ecosystem: Environmental > Aquatic > Marine > Epipelagic | place: Germany:Helgoland, sampling site Kabeltonne...
CTTGCTTGCCTGATCTCAGCTAGAATGATGCACGGCAAGGGTTAACTGGTTTAGTAATATTCAACTTACCGGCTACAGGCAGCTTGCCCGGCGTAGTACCAAGCCAACAAGTCGTACTGGCAGGTTATACCAAGACCCCAGCCCACCTTGCCTTACCTACAACTGCGCATAATGTATATTATGTTAAATCAATTATTTGGAAACAGCTATGAGAGCATATGTCGACTTAAGAGGCTTATGGTCATTTGAAGTAAAACTTAGCCCCTCTTCCCGGCCATGCCCTCTCCATCTAACAATCGTTTAGAATAGGCAGGTATTCATTTTTGGAAAAGACAATTGACACAACAAGCCTATGACCTGGTTGTTTCCCTGATAGATGCAGCCAACCGTGAAGACCCAAACATTGAAACGGCTGAGGGTAAAGATTGGCCGAAAGAGCTGCTTTATTCACATCGCATGTCTGACATGCTGGAACGTTATCAACCAGCGGCGGATGATGTGGCAAAAATAGCTATTCGTGGTCAGCATATCCAGCGATGGAAAACGCCACGTGATACTTACCCGATGAATCGCCAAGGTTATCATCAGTGGCGAAATAGCCTGTATCAATTTCATGCGGATAGCACTGCCCTTCTAATGGGCAAGGCTGGTTATGATGAAGCATCACTGGAGCAAGCAAAGGAAGCCATTGGAAAACGTGGTCTCAAGGTAAATGCTGACACCCAGTTGCTGGAGGATGTGGCCAGCTTGGTGTTTATTGAACATTACATGCTAGCCTTTTACGATAAACACCCTGAATACAATAAAGAAAAATGGGCCGAGATCATTCGTAAAACATGGGGAAAAATGTCGCCAGAAGCACATACATTTGCACTTGCGGGTAATCTCACGTTACCTGAGCCCTTAATTCCACTGATTCAACAATCAATATCAACAGGTAATTCCAGCTAACCCGGGACGGGTATCCATTAATCACTAACGAAGTTGTGATTTCATCTGACTGCCAACACATAATGCTTATAAATCAATGTGTTGACTGCTTATTTGTTTGTTGATTCTGTCTATTATGCTGGATCTAGCGCTCAGGTTTAGAGTGGAATACTCTCGCCCCTATTAACGAGAACCACGTTGTTCCGATGGATTATGGTGCCCTATTCTGGCAAAATTCGCCTTTTCCAAGGCTCTACGTTTAGCCACCCCATCTGGCTAACAGTCGATCGTATTTATCCACCCTCTTTTACCGGACGATCTTTTACCGGGCAATGTGTGAATGAATGGATTTAGCCCTAACTGAAACACCCTTACAAAGGATTCATTATGTCTTTTAATAGCTTTCCTGATAAGCAGCTTATCGCCAAATTGACCGCTAAAATGTTGCTGGAGATTGGAGCTATCAACTTCCGACCCAATGATCCTTATATACTGACTTCTGGCAAGGCCAGCCCGGTTTATATCGATTGCCGGAAAATCATATCATTCCCTAGAGTACGCTCTACCCTGATGGATTTCGGTGCTTCAGTTATTCTGCGGGATATCGGTTTTGAGTCAATCGACGCTATTGCTGGCGGCGAAACAGCTGGAATCCCCTTTGCTGCCTGGCTTTCAGAGCGACTCTCTCTTCCCATGCAGTATGTTCGCAAGAAGCCAAAGGGCTTTGGACGCGATGCTCAGATAGAAGGTTCACTGACGGAGGGCTCTAAAGTACTACTAGTTGAAGACCTGACTACTGATGGCGGAAGCAAGATCACCTTCTGTGACGCGCTCCGAAAAGCGGGCGCTGAGGTAACGGATACATTCGTTATTTTCTTCTACGATATATTCCCCGGCACCCGAGAAAATCTCGCAAAAGCTGGTATTAACCTACACTCGCTAACTACCTGGTGGGATGTTTTAGAAGTCTGCAAGGAAAGCGGTGAGATGGACGATCAATCACTGGCCGAAATCGAAGCCTTCCTGAATGCACCTGAAGCATGGTCTCTCGCTCACGGTGGCGCGGAAGGCTAATTTTATAAGCTTACTTTTTTAAGGGGAGATACGCTGTATCTCCCTTGTTATATTTTAAATACCATTTGAAATAATATTTCATATATATTAGATAGTTGAAGAGTAATTTTAAAGTAAAATATAGAACCCTACACCCTTATCAACTTATATAAAACCACACTGTTTATGGCGCGTTTAGGCTCCAATCGTAAACGTAATCAATCTCTCCCTGAAAACCAAGAAGATACAATGCCAGCCGGTCATCAGCATAGTGCGCAAACACCTTGAGCATCGTTTTGTCGTCTTTGGCAAAGTCTTCCCGATACCAATTAAACATACTCGACGCTTGCATCTTGCCATTCTTGAGATAAACCCCACGCGCATGATTAATGTAATCGTGACCTGCTTTCTCGAGCATGGGATTTACATTTGAGCTGGTAAAGGCCTGAGTTAACACGTTAGGACAGCTGACACTTGCACAGCTAATACCAAAATGTGTTTTATGGTCTTTCCAAATAGGTATAAGAATTCGGTGTTCGATATCGTTTAGGCTCAGATGCTTCCCAGCCACTCTGGCCAAGGCATTATCCATCGCACCGTCAATTTCATTGATGCTTTTGACTGGATAGTGGTCTAGAACAAGCTTCACCGTTAGCGCATTGTATAAGTTAAGCCAGTAGGCATGCTGTTCTCTACGGTTATATTTCCTAGGGTCGATATTCTCTAAGTCTCCGAGGTATCGCGCCAGAATTTTCTGACTAGCAGGCGTTACGGCACTGTAACGAAAGCGATTAACGCCCGATGAATGGTTATCAATGACGTATTTACCCAGAATGGAGCTCCAGGCACTGTGATCAATTCTGGTAAAATTACTCTGTTTACTCTTATCCCAGAAACCCCAGTAATCTTGGCTGGGTGCGGCCATGGCAGTGATACTAACCAACATAAGGCCAAAAATAAGACTATTGAGCTGTTTTATCAGTGTCATTTTACTCTCTGACTCTCATTTTATATTTACCAAGCTCTTTGATACCACGTACCCTACCGCCTTACAATACGAAGTCTGCATCCTGTGAATCAACGCCCTATGAAACATTTAACTACGTCTCAAGTTTCAGCAATTGACCAGCAGCACATCTGGCATCCCTACTCTTCTATGATAGGCCAAATTCCAACCTATCATGTAGCCAGTGCCGAAGGTGTTCGCTTAACATTAGTCGATGGACGCGAACTGATTGATGGCATGGCATCCTGGTGGTCCGTTATTCATGGCTACAACCATCCTACCCTCAATGACGCTCTAAAACAGCAGATAGACTGCATGTCTCACGTGATGTTTGGGGGCATTATCCATGAGCCGGCAGCCCTACTAGCGAAAACATTGGTCGATATTACCCCAGATGGACTCGAAAAAGTGTTTTTTTCCGATTCCGGCTCTGTCGGTGTTGAAGTGGCGATCAAAATGGCGATCCAGTATTGGCACTCTCTTGGTCAGAGTAAAAAATCTCGACTTTTGAGCCTTCGACATGGTTACCACGGTGATACTTTCGGGGCCATGTCGGTTTGCGACCCCACAACGGGGATGCATCACCTGTTTAAGGGCAGCGTTGCTGAACAGCTTTTTGCTGATGCCCCCCAGCGTAAATTCAATGACACCTGGAACGAGTCATATATCAGTGACGTTGAGCAAAAAATTGTCGCGCACGCCGACGAATTAGCCGCCGTCATTCTTGAACCCATTGTTCAAGGTGCTGGCGGCATGCGCTTCTATTCACCTCATTACCTTAAACGTGTACGAGAACTCTGTGATCAACACGATGTACTGTTGATTGCGGATGAAATCGCCACCGGTTTTGGCCGAAGTGGAAAACTATTTGCCTGTGAATGGGCCGATATCTCACCTGATATTCTGTGTGTCGGAAAAGCACTTACTGGGGGCTATATGACCCTTGCCGCCACCCTATGCAGTGAAAAAGTCAGCCATGGTATTTGTAGCGGCGAGGCCGGTGTTTTTATGCACGGCCCCACGTTTATGGCTAACCCGTTGGCCTGCGCTGCAGCCAATGCCAGTATCGAGTTACTACTTGCCTCAAACTGGCAATCTCGCATACCCGAAATTGAACAGCAACTTGAACGAGGTCTCGCACCCGCCAGAAGCTTTGATAATGTCGCGGATGTTCGCACCTTGGGCGCAATGGGTGTGATTGAAATGAAACAAGCGGTGGATGTGGCTGAGGCTCAAAAACAGTTTGTGGAAAAAGGTGTTTGGGTACGGCCCTTCGGCAAGCTGATGTATGTAATGCCACCCTATGTCATCAGCGATGAGGACATCGCAGTACTGACTAAAGCCATGGTAGAGGTTGCCCATGCTCTCGCCTAGCAACCGGTAGACTTCACTATACGAGTGGGTAAAGCCCTACTGCCTTATTGAGCTCTGCCATAAACGGCGCACTGTGCGCCCTCGCCTTTTCAGCCCCTTCTTTCAGCATCTTTTCAATATAAGCGGGGTCTTCCATTAATTGGTTATAGCACCCTCGGGGTTCACTAAGCTCATCGTTAATCAATTCAAACAGCTGTTTTTTAGCTTCGCCCCATGCAATGCCATTTTCAAATTCTTTGCGCATCGACATCGTTTGCGCCTCAGAAGCAAATGCACGCCATATCTGAAATACGGTGGAGGTATTAGGGTCCTTCGGTTCACCAGGCTCCAAGAGATTCGTTTTAATCTTATTAATGTGTTTTTTAAGCTGCTTTTCAGGAAGAAAAAGTGGGATGGTATTGCCGTAGCTTTTACTCATTTTTCGGCCGTCGAGTCCTTGTAACACCGCCACATGGTCATCTACTACTGCTTCGGGCAAGGCAAAATGTTGGCCGTAAATATGATTGAAGCGTTGGGCAATATCCCGAGCCATTTCAATATGCTGAATCTGGTCACGTCCCACAGGGACTTTCGTACCGTTGAACATCAAAATATCAGCGGCCATCAGTACCGGGTAGGAAAATAATCCCATGGTAATCGCCGCATCAGGATCTTCTCCGGCATCCAGATTTTTCTGAACCGAGTCTTTATAGGCATGTGCCCTATTCATCAGCCCTTTAGCGGCCACACAACTCAGAAACCAGGTGAGCTGGGGGATTTCAGGAATATCGGACTGACGATAGAAGACGACGTTGTCCGTATTCAACCCTAATGCCAGCCAGGTAGCGGCTATCTCACGTGTTGACTCATGGACCTTCGCGGGATCCTGACATTTGATCAGAGCGTGAAAATCTGCCAGAAAATAATACGCATCCACACTGGTATTCTGACTAGCGGCAATGGCCGGCCTAATGGCACCCACATAGTTGCCTAGATGAGGCGTTCCTGTGGTTGTGATACCGGTAAGAACCGTGTCATGTGTTGGCGCTGATGCTGTGTTGTTACTCATAGGTACTTTATGCTCATAGGTACTTTTATTTTTATAGCTACTTTATCTAATAGCTACTTTATTCTCATGAGGAGGTTTCTCACGGACAGGTTCTACTAATACGGACTAATAATGAATAGTGGCGCCCATCATACGGATTTCATCCGAGTAATAAAGTAGAGGCCGATCCAATTCAATCCTAATTAATGATCAGGCTCTCTTCATAGTTATAAAAGCCGGTTAAAGCCCGGTAGAGATTGTAGGCATCTTCAGTTCCGGCCAGCTCTCGTATTGAGTGCATAGCAAAGGTAGGGACACCCACATCAAGCGTCTGAACTCCAATACTTGCTGCTGTGATGGGACCAATCGTGCTCCCACACCCTAAATCTGTGCGACTAACAAATGACTGCACAGGGATGTTCTGCTGCTCACAAAGATGTCTAAAGATTGAAGAGGTAATACCGTTGGTAGCATATCGTTGGTTGGCATTGGTTTTTATCACTGGCCCATTGTTTAGGATAGGGCCGTGATTACCATCATGCTTGTCGCTGTAGTTGGGATGAATACCGTGAGCATTGTCTGCAGAAACCAGCAATGACTGACTAATAGCACGAGCCCGATCCTCCGCATCCGGATATAAACGCTCGATTAACGATTTAAGCATGGGCCCATTGGCACCACACGCGGAGGTACTCCCAACCTCTTCATGGTCATTACAGATGAGCATCGTGGTCACCTGATCACCGGCCTCAAGGAGCGCCTTCATCCCGGTAAAACAACTCAGTAGGTTATCCAGCCTGGCACTGGAAATGAAATCCTCATTAAGCCCTGTTATCGCGGGCTTCTGGCAATCATAAAGATAAAGATCATAGTCCAGCACCTGCAGCTCCATAGGGTCACCATATTGCCCCAGCAGCTGTGCAGCCATAAGTGCTCTAAAGTCCTCCTCACGATTCTCTCCGCACTTAAAAAGTATCGGTGGAATATCGGTCTGAGAGTTTATCTTACGGTTGCTATTGGCCTCTGAGTCCAAATGGATTGCCAAGCTGGGTATCACCGCCACTGGCTTTTTCATATCCACTAGTGCTTTCTGTAGGCGACCATCGCCAACATTAAACACAAGTCGACCGGCAATAGAGAGATCACGATCAAACCATGGGTTGAGCAACGCCCCGCCATAGACCTCTACGCCCAACTGAAAATAATTGTGTTTGTGTAACTCGGGTTTTGGTTTGACCTTTAGGCAGGGGCTGTCGGTATGAGCACCCACCATACGAATACCGGAATCAGTGACGGAATTGTATCCCATGACAAACGCGATAATCGAGGATCCGTTTCGGGTCACGTAGTAACGCCCTCCGGGTACGACATTCCAACTGTCCTCTTCAACCAGAGGTATAAACCCCCCAGATTCCAACTCCATCTGTATATTATTCACTGCGTGAAATGGCGTTGGTGAGTTGTGAATGAATGCCAGCAGCTCTTGGTTGTACTGTTGATTACTCATTAATCGTTCCTGTTATTACTATACGCAGACTTTCTTCTGCCCAAGCGATCTTGAAGTTCTAAGCAGCCAATGCCAATGCGGTTATTATTGACCTTCTAACGTTGCAACAACACTCTCACAGCCGGTGCTCGCTGTCTCGCCCCGACCGAACAAACTCCTTAACTCACCTACCATAAAGACTGGAATGGCGACGCCCGGCATAAACACAAGTGTGCCAATCTTAGTGGCAGCGGTTTTCTTCGGTACAGCCGTCACCTTTGGGTTAACCATAGGACCTTTAATGTGAAGCGCAGACACATCTGAATACCAGCGCTTCTTTTGCTTTGGCAGCAAGACCATATCCATGCTCTCCTCCCCAAAATTGAGTGTCGTGCGGCCTTCTATTGATAGGTTAGGCCCGTCAGCAATTAACAACTGACTCTTTGCTACGCCCTTATCAATATCAAACGTCACCATAACGCAATCCAACAAAGCATATTTATCTTTAATTTTAGCCTTACCTAATGCCCAACCAAATACATCAACAGTAAGAATCTCTACGTATTTCCTTGGGATACGTGCATTTTCAAGTCCAAAATGAACACCACCATCTAGTCTCGATATCCACTCATGAAAAGAATTCCCTTCACCTTGAATATCAACATCAAGATTGACTTCCCCCGCAACCTTAATCTCCTGCTGAGAATCAGATATCCATGATCCTAGCGCTAGATTACTAGCATGCATATCGAGACTAAATTTAGGTGTACCCTGGGCATTCAATTTAAAATCAAGGTCAGCTACCCCACCCTCAATAGCTATCCGCATGGGTTTTATGCGCAACACTGAATTTTTAACGTTAACCTGTCCCTTCAAGTAACCGACAGTGACGCCAGCGCCGATAATCTGATCAATCGAAACGGCAAGGTCCAAATCAAGATCACTTAATCCGGAAAAATCCAAAACTTCGTGACTAAAAAGTGGCTGCTTATCAACATCTCCAGGTTTAGCTTTGTCAGTATTTTCCGTTTTTCTCTGATCTACTTTTGACTGACCGGCAAGCTTACCAGCATTATCTGTCGTGACTTTAGTTATACCCAGATCAGACAAATGCATCACAGGTATCGTCATTTTCCCACTCACTTGCGTCCGGCCATCTACCTGTATAGTCGTCAATGCCATGCTACCTTCTGTCTCACCTATACGCATTTTTCCCTGATAAGTAAGTCGGTCTTTATCTACCTCTACCGCCCCACTGGCTGTATAGGGCGCGAACCCCTTTAGGTCCACCCCAAATAGAGCACCCAGCGCCATCGGTTGTGCAACGCTCAAGTCGCCTCGAAACGATCCCTGATCAGGCTCTTTTTCATTGAACGCTCCCTCAAGGTTGAGTTGATACATGTCGGTGTCAGCTGAGGCAATATCGATTTTTTCGATATGCCAGCGATCATTCTGAACAGAAGCATTCATGACACCTTTCAGGCGGCCAGGATCGTCAGATTGTAGATCTTTGCCGAAAGCCTTGCTGATTGCTCCTATGTCTATATCCCATTTAGACTCTACATTCACTACCCTTGTAAAATTTGTCTGTACAGTACCGCTTGCCTTAATGGTAGGGCTATCTGTGGGGCCTACATTGACCCGAACATCCTCAATAAGCTGCTTTTCCTTACTCCCCGTTAGGGCCGCGCTAAGATCAACAGGACCTAACGCCAATATATCATCATCAAGCGATTCTTCAGCAAGTAAGCCTAGATCCGATAGGCTTTTTATATTGGGGGCCTTCAGGCTCACATCCCAATTCATTCCTTGCATCAAAATTAAGTTGTCTACAGCCCCATGAGCTGTCATATCGACACCATCCAACCCCTTCAAGTTCAAGGCCGCACCAGTTAGCTTCAGGGTATTAAAATCACCCGTGAGCGTGCCACTAAAATCCACAGGGCCTAACGCTAGCAGGGTCTCATCAACTGGGTCTTCACCAAGTAATCCTAGGCCTGATAAGCTTTTTATATTCGGTGCCTTCAGGCTCACATCCAACTGCAGTCCTTTCAACAGCTCTAAGTTATCTACAGCACCCTCAGCTCGGACCTCGACACCATTAAACCCCTTCAAGCTCAGGGTCGCGTCGGCCAGCTTTAGGGCATTAAGATCACCCGTGAGCGTGCCACTAAAACCCTCAAGACCTAACGTCAGAACATCCTCATCAACCGGATCTTCTCCAAGTAAACCTAGGCTAGACAGCTCTTTTAAATTCGGAGCCTTTAGGCTCACATCCAACTGCAACCCTTTCGATAAAACAACGTTATCAAGGGCTCCTCTAACCTGTGCTTCAAAACCATCTAGCCCATATAGACTCGCTGCCACAGCTTCAAGCCGTGGAGCCGAGATATCTCCACGGATGCCTGCCGTAAGGCTGAATTTAGTAAAATCGGGAATGGTGCTGTCAACCAGTTGCAGAATACTACCAATGTATGAATCATTGATCTCCAATTGGAACTCAAGGCCTTCTCCGGTGATGGGATCATTTATCCCTCCGGTTAATGAGGCCTTCAGCGTGTCGCTGACCAAGCTTAAATCAACAGGATATATCTGACTGTTATCCTGGATTTGGGACAGTGCACCCAAGGTACCTTTTAGGACGAAAGAACGTGAATCAAGGGTTCCTGCTCCATATACTTTCACGGGCCCCTGATTTAGAGAATCATCGACAATCAACTCACGTAAAGTGAAGGTCTCTGATTCCTGTAGATCACCGCGCCTATAGACCACAGTGATATTTTTAAAATCTAGCTTTTCTATAATGATGGGGGGGATGGAAAAAGCTTCCAGCTCATTTTCTTCATCAGGGCCTCGCTCCTTTATATTTATATCAACATAAACATCGGTAAAGGTAAGATCGTTAATCCACCAGGTACCTGTCATCAGATATGAACCTAGTTTCTGCCGACCAGAAAAATCGCCGATCGACAGCTCATAACTGCCATCATTGGCTTTGAAATGAACCTTTTTTACCTCAAGCTCAAGCTCCTTTCCGAAGCTGATGGTAAATGGCCCTTTTATGTCTAGTGTACTGTCGAGGAAACGATCAACTCCCCAGATAAGAGCTACCCGATAATCATCATCATCCAGAACCGACAACAAGACGGTGAAAATAACAAGCAGCCCCAAGAGTAAGCTTGATACCCATAGCAAGGCACGGGTAACCCAGTGCCACCCTCCCTGTTTCATCAAATTATTCTTTTTCATTCAGATGCCCAAGCTGCTAGCGTCACTAATCCCTGAGTCCTATTACCATATGCAATTACAGTTGGAACTTTAGTAAAAACTAGAGTTAGGCTATAGAGCCCATACAACATGAGTTAAGCAACCACCTTTCGCTAGAATTCAGAGCCCCTACTAGACTTAAAGGCTAGATAAAAAATTTATCTCCGATGCACAGCACCCCTATGCTGCTGACGGTGCTCAATATTCTCATTACGATGTTCAACATTCTCCCTTCGATTACGCCTCCTCTGTTCATCATCGTAGTAACTTCCATCGTTGTAACTTTCTCTGCCTTCTTCAGCATCCTCGCCTACAACCCTAACCCTGTCTTGTTTATGCACTACCGGCTCAGCTGAAGCAGGCCTTGGTGCTCTGGCCTCTGGTTGAACAACATCCACAACATTTGGGTTTACATCAACAACCTCAGCATCAGGGGTCGGTTGATCGCTGAACTCCGCGACTCCTTGTGAATTCGTACGTTCATAGACCTTCTCAGCATTCACAGTGAAACTGATCATAAGGATTAGTACAAACGCACTGATTTTTCTCTGACTATTC
>Ga0115552_1002400_pt1 | contig 10689 bp, 10 predicted proteins | sample COGITO_mtgs_1103_3_FD_87178 | JGI IMG/M metagenome (GOLD analysis project Ga0115552, IMG submission 87178) | Pelagic marine microbial communities from North Sea - COGITO_mtgs_110328 | ecosystem: Environmental > Aquatic > Marine > Epipelagic | place: Germany:Helgoland, sampling site Kabeltonne...
GAAACCCAGTCGCTGCAAATGGATGATTTTGAAAATCCTGCTTTCGTGTTTGTTGATCAAGGCATTGATTTGTTTGACAAGGTTGAAGGGTCTGAGGGCAAGGCCTGCGCAAGCTGTCATGAAGATGTGGCCGATTTTGCGGGCCTGCGCCCAACTCTGCCACGGGTTGAAAATGGTGAATTGGTCACCATGGAAAACCTGGTCAATGAGTGCCGCACAGAGCGCATGGGGGCGGAGCCGTGGAAGTATACCGGTGGTCAAATGACGGCTGTGACTGCTTTGATTGGTCTGCAATCGCGTGGCATGTCGATCAATGTTGCGGTTGATGGTGATGCGGCACCTTTCTTTGAAGAGGGTAAGGACCTCTATTACCAGCGTGTTGGTCAATTAGATATGTCCTGCTCAAATTGTCATGAAGACAATTATGGTGTCATGATCCGCGCCGATCACCTGAGCCAAGGTCAAATAAACGGCTTTCCAACCTATAGGTTGAAAAATGCTAAATTGAACTCGGCCCATGCGCGTTTCAAAGGCTGTATGTCCAACATTCGTGCAACACCGTTCAAAGTGGGCGGCGACGAGTTTAAGGCTCTTGAGCTCTATCTCGCAGCTCGCGGCAATGGTCTATCTGTTGAGACCCCATCGGTCCGCAACTAATATAAATCCGGAGAACCCATGTCCTATGAGGGGCCATGGGTTCTTTCACAGTTAAACGAATTCAATATCGTGCATATGTAGCGCGGATGTGAGGACCGAAATGATATCTCGTCGTGATTTTTTGCAAACCAGTATGGCCGCCGCCGCGCTTTACGGTGGATCTGGCTTTGGCAACTGGGGGCGACTGGCTGCACAGCAGTCGCTGACGCAAAGCAAGTTGCTTGAATTTGAGCCCTTCGGCAATGTCTCTTTAATCCATGTCACAGATATTCATGCTCAGATGAAGCCGATTTTCTTCCGCGAACCGGAGATCAATATCGGTGTTGGCGCCAACCGCGGACAGGTGCCACATGTCACCGGGGCGGATTTTCGCAAGCTCTATGGAATTAATGACGGCAGCGCCTCGGCCTATGCGTTGACATATGATGATTTTTCCTCTCTGGCCAAGGGCTATGGGCGCGTGGGTGGATTGGATCGTGTCGCCACTGTCATCAATCATATCCGCGCCGAGCGTCCTGATGCTTTGCTGCTGGATGGCGGGGATACTTGGCATGGCTCTTACACTTGCCACAAAACCGCCGGGCAGGATATGGTCAATGTTATGAATGCTTTGCGTCCTGATGCGATGACCTTCCACTGGGAGTTCACCCTGGGCAGCGAGCGGGTCAATGAGATTGTCGAAGGCCTGCCTTTCGCGGCTTTGGGCCAGAACATTTTTGACAGCGAATGGGATGAGCCGACCGATATGTTCCCGCCCTATAAGTTCTTTGAAACCGGTGGGGTGAAAGTTGCTGTGATTGGTCAGGCTTTCCCCTATATGCCCATCGCCAATCCAGGGTGGATGTTCCCAGAATATGCCTTCGGTATCCGCGATGAGAACATGCAAATGATGGTGGATGAAGTGCGCGCCAAGGGGGCTGATTTAGTGGTCTGTTTAAGTCACAACGGCTTTGATGTGGATAAACAAATGGCCGGCATTGTGGCAGGAATTGATGTGATCCTGTCTGGCCATACGCATGACGCTTTGCCCGAGCCGCTTTTGGTGGGCAAAACCATCATCGTGGCGTCAGGCTCTAATGGTAAATTCGTCAGCCGTGTTGATCTGGATGTGCGCAACGGGCAGATGATGGGTTTCCGTCACAAGCTGATCCCGATCTTCTCAGATGTGATTGAGCCAGATGCAGAGGTTGCAAAAGTTATCGACGCACAGCGCGCCCCTTATGAGACTGAGCTGCGTGAAGTCATCGGCCGCACTGCAGAAAATCAAACACTATACCGCCGTGGAAATTTCAACGGTACATGGGATGATCTCATTTGCAACGCATTGATCGAAGAGCGGGACGCAGATATCGCCTTGTCGCCCGGCGTGCGCTGGGGGCCGTCAATCTTACCGGGCCAAGATATTACCCGTGAAGATATTTGGAACGTTACTTCAATGTCTTATGGTGAGGTCTATCGCACAGAGATGACCGGTGAATTCCTGCATATTGTCTTGGAAGATGTCGCCGATAATTTGTTCAACCCGGATCCCTACTATCAGCAAGGCGGGGATATGGTGCGGGTGGGGGGCCTTGGCTATCGGATCGATATCAACAAACCCCAGGGTCAGCGGATAACTGAAATGACTTTGTTGAAAACAGGCGAGAAGATCGAGGCTGCGAAAACCTATACGATCGCCGGTTGGGCCAGCGTCAACGAAGGTACTGAGGGGCCACAAATTTGGGATGTGGTGGAAAACCATATCCGCAAGCAAGGGATGATCTTACTGGATCCGAACAACTCAGTTGAGGTTATCGGGGCCTAAGGCGGCCCTGTATGATTGAAGGAAATTACCATGTCGAACCATACCGTCAAACAGCCATCCCGCCGGGCGTTCTTAGGGGGCGCTGCTGCGATTGGGGCAGGGGTTGTGACCTCCTCCGCCGCGCAAGCGCAAGCCGCTGACCCTTTGATCGTCAATCCACAAGATTGGGCACAAAGCTTCGGTGATGGCGTGGATGCCACACCCTATGGATTGCCGATTGAATATGAGGCGGATGTCATTCGTCGTAACGTGGAATGGTTGACCGCCGATACGGTCAGTTCGATCAATTTTACGCCCATTCATGCACTCGACGGCACAATCACGCCGCAGGGCTGCGCCTTTGAGCGTCACCACTCTGGCGCGATTGATCTCAAGAAAAGCGATTACCGTTTGATGATTAACGGGCTGGTCGATACGCCCTTGGTGTTCACTTATGAAGATCTGGAGCGTTTTCCACGGGAAAATCATGTGTATTTCTGTGAGTGTGCGGCCAATACTGGCATGGAATGGGCCGGTGCGCAGCTTAACGGTGCACAGTTTACCCATGGCATGATCCATAACATGGAATATACCGGTGTGCCTCTGCGCCTGCTGTTGCAGGAGGCCGGTTATGACACCTCTGGCAAATGGGTCTTTGTGGAAGGCGCGGATGCGTCATCGAATGGTCGATCCATTCCGATGGAAAAGGCTCTGGATGATGTTTTGGTCGCCTTCAAGGCCAATGGCGAAGCCCTGCGCAAGGAGCATGGCTATCCGGTCCGCTTGGTGGTGCCCGGTTGGGAGGGCAATATGTGGGTCAAATGGATTCGCCGGATTGAAGTGACAAATGAGCCGGTAGAATCCCGTGAGGAAACATCAAAATATACCGACACGCTTGAAGACGGCACCAGTCGGAAATGGACATGGGCAATGGATGCAAAATCGGTTGTGACCTCTCCAAGCCCACAAGCCCCCATCACCCATGGCCAAGGGCCTTTGGTGATCACTGGGCTTGCTTGGTCTGGAAATGGGGCCATCACCCGTGTGGATGTGTCCAGAGATGGGGGCAAAACCTGGGAAACTGCGCGCTTGGCCAAGCCTGGCGAGAAAATGGCGCTCACCCGCTTTTATCTGGATGTGGATTGGGATGGTTCTGAAATGCTTTTGCAATCACGCGCCATGGATGAAACGGGCTATGTGCAGCCGACGAAAGCGCAGTTGCGAGAGGTCCGCGGTCTCAACTCAATCTATCACAACAATTGCATTCAAACTTGGTGGGTGCGTGAAAACGGGGAGGCAGAAAATGTCGAAGTATCTTAAGTCCTTAACCATCGCATTGGCCGCTTCCTGCTTGACCGCGCCTGTTATGGCTGAAAAATTTGGTCTTGGTCGAGCTGCTTTGCCTGCTGAAATTGCCGCCTGGGATTGGGACATCAATGCTACGGGCGATGGCCTGCCTGTGGGCTCCGGTGACGTGCTGGATGGTGAAGAAATTTTTGCCGAAAAATGTGCTGCTTGCCATGGAGATTTTGCCGAAGGAGTCGACAATTGGCCAAAATTGGCGGGGGGAGCAGATACGCTTGACCATGAGGATCCGTTGAAGACTGTGGGATCCTACTGGCCGCATTTGACGACCGCCTATGATTATATCAAACGCTCGATGCCCTATGGTAACGCGGGTACATTAAGCGATGATGAAGTCTATGCGATTGTCGCTTATATTTTGTATTCCAACGACTTGATCGAGGAAGATTTCGTGTTGTCGAATGAAAACTTCATGGAATTCAAGATGCCAAATGTGGGTGGTTTTATCGTGGATAACCGCGCTGAGGCGGAATATGCGATTTGGTCTGGCGAGCCTTGCATGACAGCTTGCAAAGACAGTGTTGCGATCACCATGCGCGCATTGGTCTTGGACGTGACCCCTGAGCTGGATGGAAATACAGCCACCACAGCGGTCAGTGCCACCGCCGCACCAGAACCTGCCCCGGAGCCCGCGGCTCCAACGATTGATATGGAGCTGGCGGCTGCCGGTAAGAACGTGTTCAAGAAGTGCAAATCTTGCCATCAGGTCGGTGAGAAAGCCAAAAACCGCTCTGGCCCCGTTCTCAATGGGATTGTGGGCGCCGCCGCGGGATCTGTGGACGGATTTAAATATTCTAAGGCGCTGCGCGTTGCGGCTCAGGATGGGCTAATGTGGTCAGAAGTGGAATTGGCCGCCTTCTTGGCGAAACCAAAAGCCTATCTCAAGGGCACAAAAATGTCCTTCGCTGGGCTGCGTAAGGAGGCAGATCAAACGGCGGTGATCGAATACTTGAAAACCTTCGAGTAAGACGTAGGATGATATTGTGATTTTCAGTGGGCTTTTTCGCTGAAAATTATTTCTAATCAGGTGGATACAAGATGAAACTTATTCTGAAACTTTCAGCAGTTTTGCTGTCTTGCGTGATTGGGGCTGCGGCCATGGCGCAGGACGGGCTTGCCGATCATAAGCTGGCGCTGCAAATCAGCGACAATAACCCACAAAAAATGAACACCGTGTTGAATGTGGCCGCCAATGTGGTGCGCCATTATGAAGGGCTTGGTGAGACAATCGAGGTGCGTGTCGTGGCTTTTAACGCTGGGCTGCATATGCTGCGGGAAGACACATCGCCGGTTCTGGAACGACTCCAGAGCTTCAGCGCCTCGATGCCAAACGTGAGTTTTGCCGCCTGTGCCAATACGATTTCCGGCATGACGAAAAAAGAGGGCAAAGCGCCGCCAATTGTGGCCATGGCGGAGACGGTTCCAGCGGGTGTCGTAGATCTGATGACCCTTGATGAAGATGGTTGGACCTTGGTGCGCCCATAGGCAGGCCACCCAGAGCGAGGCAGGGAGAGATTATGCGCAACATATGTTTTGGGTTCGGACTGTCCCTCAATCTGTCTCGTCATCTGGCCGTCGCTTTGGCCCTCAGTTTTGCGGCACCCGTTATGGCACAATCTCAGGCGATCACCTATGCTTTTGATGGCTCTTTCGATGATGCGACCTTTAGTGTCGAGAGCGCGATTTTAGATGCGGGTTTGGTGATCGATTACGTCAGCCACACAGGTGAGATGCTTGAACGCACCGGTCAAGATCTTGGTCGTGAGGTTAATATTTTTGATGCTGCGGATATCTTTTTGTTTTGTTCTGCGGTGTTGTCGCGCAGGATGATGGAAGCTGATCCAATGAATATAGCGCATTGTCCTTATTCGATTTTTGTTACTGATCGAGAAGGCCAAGTGTTGATTGGATATCGCAGATACCCCGATGGAATTATGCAAGAAGTTCAAGCGTTGCTCGACGCCTTGGTACAAGACGCGCTTGGAGATTGACATGAATTACGACGCATTTTTCAAAACATCCCTAGAGACATTGCGCGCAAGCGGTGACTATCGCGTGTTTGCCAATTTGGAGCGCCATAATGGCAATTTCCCTCATGCAACCTCGCTTGGGCAGGACAATCCGCAGGAGGTGACGATTTGGTGCTCCAACGATTATCTCGGCATGGGGCAGCATCCCGATGTGTTAGATGCCATGCATGCGGCGATTGACTCATGTGGCGCGGGGGCAGGCGGCACACGCAACATCTCTGGCACCACCGACTATCACGTTCAGCTTGAAGAAGAATTGGCGGATCTGCATGGCAAGCCTGCCGCACTATTATTTACCTCCGGTTATGTGTCAAACTGGGCGGCACTTGGCACTTTGGCGGCGCGTATTCCGGACTGCTTGGTGCTGTCCGATGCTCTGAATCACGCGTCGATGATTGAAGGCATTCGCCATTCGAAAGCGGAACGACAAATTTGGAAACATAATGATTTGGTCGATCTTGAGGCCAAATTGGCTGCGCAACCTTTGGATCGTCCGAAGCTGATTGCCTTTGAAAGCGTCTATTCCATGGATGGTGACATTGCTCCCATTGCTGAAATTTGTGATCTGGCTGAGAAATACAACGCAATGACCTATCTGGATGAGGTTCATGCAGTGGGGCTCTATGGTCCGCGGGGTGGGGGCATTGCCGAGCAAGAAGGCCTCATGCATCGCGTGACCGCTATTGAGGGCACTTTGGGTAAGGCGTTTGGGGTGGTTGGCGGCTATGTTGCGGCCTCTGCCGAGCTCTGCGACTTCCTCCGCAGTTTCGCCAGTGGTTTCATCTTTACAACGGCGCTGCCGCCGGCTGTTGCAGCGGGTGCAACGGCCTCTGTGCGACATCTAAAAGCGAGCCAGAAGGAGCGTCAGGCCCATGCCGAGCGTGTGGCTGAGGTGCGGGCGCGTTTTGACGCACTTGGTATTCCTCATGTTCAAAATCCGGGTCATATTATACCGGTGATCGTAGGGGATGCAATGAAATGCAAGTTCATATCCGATATCTTGATGAAGGATTATGGCATTTACATTTAACCGATCAACTACCCAACCGTTCCGCGCGGGACCGAGCGTTTGCGTATCACCCCGTCGCCGGTGCATTCTTCCGCCGATATCGACGCTTTGGTTGCGGCATTAAGTGATCTTTGGACACAATGCGAATTGGCTCGCAAACCCATGGCCGCGCAGTAGCGGCGGCCGCTATTCAAATTCCATTTGCTCAAAAACCCGCCCTGCGTTTCTCGTCGCCAATTCTTCAAATGTGTCGAGATGGGTGTAAGGGCTTTGGTCGACATAATAGGCGCCAGCTAAATCGCCGCCGGCGTCAAGATGTTCTCCGACCTTCTCGCGCAGATAGACAAGATAGTCACGGGTGTATCTGCGCACTTGCGCCATATTTGTTGGGTGTCCATGGCCGGGAATGACATAAGTGGCCGCAAGTTTTTCGAACTCTTCTTCCCAAGTCTCTAGCCAATCAATTGTGATGGTATCTTCGAAAATTGGCAGCATGCGCTCATGGAATGCGATGTCACCTGCAATCACCAGGCTTTGCTCAGGCATCCAGACCACGATATCACCCGGGCTATGCGAGGGACCCAGATGCAGTGCTTGGATGTTCATATCGCCAAACGGGACGCGATAAACATCTTCGAAGGTTTCATCCGGCAAAACCACCTGGCTGCCTTGCGCGCGATCTTGCAAACGGTTCTCCGCCCCGCTGAGGCTCTGTCCGCCGCGATCTTCAAACTCATGGGCCGCGTCGATATGGGCGACAATCTTAACTCCCTGATCTGCCCAATAGGAATTACCGAGCATGGCATGCCCTTGGCCATTCTCATTGATCACAAGTCGCACGGGCTGATCTGTCAGGGTTTTAATCTCCGCATGCAGTGCTGCTGCGAGCAGATAAGAGCCACCAGCATTGATCACCACAACCCCGTCGCCGGTGAGGATGAAACTTAGATTGTTATTATGTCCGGCGTTTTCATAGGTCGAGGGCGCCGTGGCGCCGATCGCGGAAAAGACATGTGGGATCACCTCAACAGGTTTCGAATAGAGCAAAGAGGCGGGATATTGATCTGCGATATCTTCGCTGGCGAGAGCCGGGCTGGCCAGAAGGCTACACAAAACAATTTTTTTCAGCATGATTTAGATCTCCGCGATGAACCTATAACCCTCATTGGCTTTCTCAACTCTGCCAATGCCGCCCTGATTGATATGAAATCCAATGAGCGGCATCTGCTCTGTTGCAATTTGATCAAGCAGGCTGATCCTGCTGGCCGCGCCAGTCTCCCCATCTTGATCGGACCCTGAGATCCAAGCGGGGCGTGCCAGCGCCACATGATCGTTGCCTATGGCATCGCCGACGACCATGGCGGCTTTGCTGCCAGAGCGAATTTCAAAGGCCATATGTCCAGGGGTGTGACCGAAGCTGGCGCGCGCGGCCACTCCGGGTAAAATCTCTTCGCCATCTTTGAAAAATTCAATATTATCTTCAATGGCTTCGAGGCGTCGTTTGGCGCCCACCGCGAAAGGCACGCGGTCGCTGGAAATGTTGTCGACTGTATTGGGATCGATCCAATAGTCCCATTCGGTTTTGCCAATCAGATAGGAAGCTTCGGTAAACAATGGATCATCAAACTCATCGAGCAAGCCCCACAGATGATCTGGGTGCCCGTGGGTAAAGGCCACATCGGTGATGTCTTCAGGGGCCAAGCCAAGCGCGTCCAGCGAGTCGAGCAGCAGCCCGGCCGTAGGAGCGAAATCCGGCCCAGAGCCAACATCAAACAAGATATTGCGATCGCCGGTGCGCAGAAGTGTCACGTTACAAGGTGGGGTAAGCAGCTCGGGCGATTGATCATAGGCCTCCAAAATTGGGCCCAATTCGTCTTGTGGCATTGTGCCAAAGATAAAACTGCCTGGCAGGCGTAGGCTTCCATCGCTGAGCACATCGAGGCGCATATCTCCTAAAGTGAGCTGCGCATGCGCCGTTTGCGGCGCCCAAAGCCCAGCACTGGCGGCCAACGCGGCCCCTCCGCTGGATTTGAGAAAATCACGTCTTGTCATTGGCACAGCTTGGGTTCTCCACTTATTCCACAAATTGAATGTGATGCATCGTTCTTGTTTTTACAAGCCCTGATATCGCTTTCAACCAAACGTTTGTCTTAAGCGCCCGCCAAATACTGATCTCTATCCGTTGCCTTTGCCCGCGAAATTTGCAGCATCTGCCGCAGCGGTCCACACGGCTTTGGCCTTGTTCACAGTCTCTTGGTATTCTGCCTCGGGATCACTGTCATAGACAACGCCGCCGCCGGCCTGTGAATAGAGCTTGCCATCTTTGAGCACAGCTGTGCGCAGCGCGATACAGATGTCCATATCGCCGCCGGCAGAGAAATATCCGCAACCGCCGCCGTAAACACCGCGTTTTTCCGGCTCCAACTCATCAATGATTTGCATGGCTCGAACTTTGGGCGCGCCCGAGAGCGTGCCGGCGGGAAGGCCCGCCAACAGTGCAGCCACGGCATCATGCGCCGGATCTAGCTCACCCACGACATTCGAGACGATATGCATCACATGGCTATAACGCTCCACAGTGAATTTTTCTGTCGGGCGCACCGTGCCAATTTTAGCAACCCTGCCAACGTCATTGCGCCCCAGATCTAAGAGCATGAGATGTTCAGCCAGCTCCTTCGGATCCGCCAAGAGGTCAGCTTCTAGGAATTTATCTTCTTCAGCATTGGCGCCGCGTTTTCGCGTGCCGGCGATGGGACGAATCGTAACTTCATTGTCCATCAACCGCACCAGAATCTCCGGGCTTGCGCCGATGATTTGGAAGTCGCCGTAATTAAAAAAGAACATAAATGGCGAGGGGTTCACGCGCCGCAACGCCCGATACATGGCGAAAGGCGGCAATGTGAAGTCTTGCGCCCAGCGTTGGGCCGGCACCACCTGGAAGATATCTCCGGCTTTGATGTAATCCTTCGCTTTTTCAACAGCCGCGAGGTAGCCCTCTTTGGTGAAATTTGACTCGGGCGCACCCACATGCGCCGCTCCGCTGAGTTCTCTATGGGTTGAGCTCACGGGCCGCTCGAGATCACGCAACGCATCCATAACCCGTTCGGCCGCTTGGGCGTAGGCTGCGCGGGCAGAGAGGCCCGAGTTGACCCATGCCGGCGAGACAAGCGTCACCTCACCTTTGACGCCATCCAGCACGGCTACAACCGTTGGGCGAATCATGACCGCATCAGGCACGCCGATGGGATCTGGGTTGATATTCGGCAAATGCTCCACCAAGCGGATCATATCATAGCCGAGATAGCCAAAAAGGCCGGCCGCTGCAGCGGGTAAATCAGTCGGCATATCAATGCGGCATTCTGTAATTAATGCGCGCAGCTCATCCAGGGGATTGCCATCCTGTGGCGCAAAACTGTTGCCATCAAACCGGGCTTCACGGTTGAGTTCACTGGCCGTGCCCCGGCAGCGCCAAATCAAATCTGGCTTAAGCCCGACAATGGAATAACGGCCTCTGATTTCTCCGCCGGTGACACTCTCGAGGATAAAACTATCTTTCTGCGCCTCAGACAGTTTGAGCATGACCGAGACGGGCGTGTCGAGATCGGCGGCGAGGCGTGAATAAACCAGCTGATTTTCGCCCGCCTCATATTTGGCGGCAAATTCTTCGTAAGACGGTGTGAGTTCCATTGGGGTTACCCACCGCCCAGCAGGCTGTTGTTGATAGAGTGCAGGGTTGTTGGGTTGATCTCGACATCGACGGCACCGCGCGCAGCGTTGCTGAAGGCTTCGAAGACATCGCGCGCCAGGGTCGTGTCAATGCGATTGCCCAGTATTTTTTGCAGCGA